>Ga0302319_10017064_pt1 | contig 13325 bp, 13 predicted proteins | sample Bog_T0_2_FD_203319 | JGI IMG/M metagenome (GOLD analysis project Ga0302319, IMG submission 203319) | Peat permafrost microbial communities from Stordalen Mire near Abisko, Sweden - Bog_T0_2 | ecosystem: Environmental > Terrestrial > Soil > Wetlands > Peat | place: Sweden: Abisko, Stordalen Mire...
CCAGCGTGTGGTGCTTGCGCACGTCGCGGTACTCCTGCATGTAGCGGCCGGCCTGGCGCAGGAACCAGACGGGGGTGCGGTCGACAGGCTTGCGCAGACAGGCGCGCACAAAGCGGCTGCCGTCGAGAATGGTGTCCGGCGCCGCTGCAATGATGTTCTGGGTTTCCATACAAGATCGATTCTAATGGGCAAAAACGGGTGAATCAGGTGATCTGGCTCACATAGGTCGCAGGCGGTTCGAGGTCCCGCGCACGGGCAGGAATTCTGGAAGAATGGAACCGCTGCGTTGAAAGCCGGACCAGCAGGAGGGCACGCTGGTGCCAGTTAGGCGAGCCGCTACTTGGTCTCCACGCGCAGCACGCGGATCTCCGGGTAGTCGCCGTCCCAGTCCGGATTCACCGTGTCGAAGATGAGCCGGAAATCCGCCCCGGCGCCGGGCCCCAGCGGAGCGGCCGAGACGGGCTCCACGTCAATATAGGGGTCGCGGGTGCGGATGATCTTGAGCGGCTGCGTTTCGTTCTGCGCCACCTGGTGGGCAAAGGTGCGGAAGAGCACTTGTACGGTGATGGCGGTGACCGTGCGCGAGCCGGTATTGATCATGTGGCCGTCGAGATAGGTCACCTTGCCGCCGGCCAGGTTGGACGACTCGCTCATCTGGAGCCCGTTGATGGGCAGGCTGGCCGCGTAGGCGTCGGGCGCAGCGGAGATGGGCGTCACCGTAGCCCGTGGCTTGCCGTGTTCAAGCACCAGCACAACCACGGCGGCAACCAGCACAACCACTGTGGCAGCAATGGCCAGGGGCATCCATTTGCGCTCCTGCGGCTCGGCAGAACGCGGGGCGGAGGGAACAAGTCGGGGACCAGTGCTCACGTGCGGATTTTACACCCGTTACGAAAGGAATTGTTGCACATCCCCCGTTCTTGTTAATGGAGAGATGCTTTTTCGCCATTGGCCGATAAACCGTTCAAGAGCGAAAATCTTTACCGAATCTCAACATGCTTTCGGGAATCTCCAGCCGCAATGGAGCGTCTAAACAATCAGGAGCACGGAACCGGAGACGACGCAACCGCGTAACCCTCGGCAAGGCGGCAGTGCAAGACACAGAAAGGCAGGCCACGATGCAAAACGTTACTCAATCCGCGCCCGTCTCTTTGCCCACGTCTGAGAACAGCGCTCTGCCCGCCCGCAATCGCGAAGACCTGGCCTACCAGGCCGTGACCGTTGCAGCTATCCTTCTGCTGCTGGGCAGCCTATGGATCTTCTGAGCTTCCCTCTGCTGCACAAAGCCCTCACAACGTAGATTGATCCAGCCCGTAAAGAGTTCGAGGACCGCACCGATTCGCCAGAAAGAAGGCGAAGCGATGGGGCAGGCGGCTTCGGTATCCATTGACTGAATCCTCAAGAGCTAGTCCGCGAGGTGCGAACAATAGCCACCACGTGCCAGCCGATATTGGCAAACACCGCAACCAGGAAGACCGGCACAATCAACGGTGACAGGCTGGCCCGCCCGCTGCGCGCCGACTCGATAATCATCCATTGAATGGTGAGAAACAGGCCGGCCAGCTCGGCCTTCAGGCAGGAGATCATCTGCAGCGTCAGCGCCTCCAGCCGCGGGCGGTTCCTGGGCGTCACCCGCACCGGAAAATTAAAAGCGGCAGGAAACGACGCCACCAGCGAGATGGACAGATAAAGCCCTGCCCCGACAGCCGGCAGCAGCCAGAGCGTGCCCGGAGGGCCCCAGGCATTGGGCTCGCCCGCGGCGTTGAAGTGCGTTGGAATGCGACCGGGCAAGGGGATGGGCCCGTCCAGTGCACGCCAAGTGATGGCCCAGAGAACAGCAATCGCGGCCAGGGCTATGGCTTCAAAGGTCTTGCGCATGGAAACCCTTCTCGCCCAGAGTGTATCGAAACAGCACACAAATCTGAACCGAAGTGAGACAGTTTTGTGTGCGGGAACGAGACATCTGTCCGAAATTCGGACAGTAAAAACTGCGGTTCAAGGCTGGCTCACACTGTCTAGCCGAAACGGGCCCGCTTGACCGTCTGCCGGAAATCTTCGCCGGTCATCTCCACGCGCACGCACATCTCGGCTAGGCGCGAGCGCATGCGGTCGCCGATGCGGTCGCCCAGGGTCTGCTCGCGGGCAGCGCGTTCGGCTTCGGTCTGCGCGCCGCCGCCGGCGGACAGGTCAGGATAGTTCGTGGTGATGATGGTGGTCTGGCGGTCGTTGTAGCGGGTATTCAGGATCAGGGCCACGGTGTCCCAGACCCACTCGTTGGGCTTTTGCGCGCCCAGGTCGTCGAGCACCAGCACCTCGGCCGCAAACACCGGCTTCAGCAGCTCCAGTTCTGTGGTGTTCACCTGCGGGTTGTAGCTGTTCTGGATATTCTTGAGCAGCTCGCGGTAGTCGCAGAACAGGCCCTTGACGCCGCGCTCCTGAACCAAACGGCGCAAAACTCCGACCGCCAGGTGGGTTTTGCCCACGCCGATGGAGCCGGTGAAGAGCAGGCCTTTGCCAGCCGTGTCCACCGGGTAAGCCTCGACAAACTTGCGGGCGGTGAGGTGGGCGCGGCCGAGCGAGGCGTCGGCGCCGCGGAAGGCGGTCTCGTAGCCATCCAGGGTGTAGTGCCGGTAGCGCTCGGGGATGTGCGCGGCGGCCAGGCGGCGCTCTTCCTTGATCATCTCCTGGCACTCGCAGGGGCGGGAAACCCAAAGCCCCGCGGCATTGACCACCCGCACCAGCCCCACGCCATCGCAAATCGGACAAGCACTCATCTGGATTCAAGCCTAGCGCATGGGGCCGGCTGCGTGTTGCGGTGCAGGGTCGGGGACGGAATGTGGAAAAAGCCATTCGCCAGCTTCCGGCACAATTGCCTACAATCGAAGCCGCGCGTGGTGGAAGAGTGCTGGGCTAGAGAACTACCTCCGCGCCGGAAGCACGGAGTCCAATTCATGAAGCGAATTCACGTTTGTCGTGTCCTGTTCGCCCTTGCAGCCCTGGCCGGACTGCTTGTCCCCGCCCGGCTCATCGCGCAGGAGGCGGGAAACCTTCCGGAAACAAAGGCTCCGGCCGCAACAACAATCGCACCGCCGGCCACAACCCCAGCCGCGGCTCAGCCGCAATTCCCTCACTACGACCCAAAGCTCGACTGGCCGTGGCTGGGCCGGTTCAAGGAGGACGATTTGAATCTGGCCGCGCCGGCCGCCGGCGAAGACCGCGTGGTCTTCATGGGAGACTCCATTACCCAGGGCTGGAAGATCGAGGGCGCGGATGGATATTTTCCCGGCAAGCCCTACATCAATCGCGGCATCAGCGGCCAAACCACGCCGCAAATGGTTCTCCGTTTCCGCCAGGACGTCATCGACCTGCGGCCGAAGGTGGTGGTCATCCTGGCCGGCATCAACGACATCGCGGGCAACACTGGCCCTGAGACACTGGAGCAGATCGAGGGCAACCTGGCGTCCATGGCCGAGCTGGCCACGGCCAACCACATCCGCGTGGTGCTCTGCTCGGTCATGCCCGCATTCGACTTTCCCTGGCGGCCGGGCCTGGCGCCGGCAGCCAAGGTGGTGGCGCTCAATGCCTGGATCAGGTCCTACGCGGCGGATCACGGCCATGTCTACGTGGACTACCACACGGCCATGAAAGACGAGCGCGATGGCCTGCCGGCGGCCCTCAGCCATGATGGCGTGCATCCTACGGCCGCCGGCTATGCAATCGTGGCGCCGCTGGCCGAGGCGGGGATTGAGAAAGCGTTGAAGTAGCAAGCACTGGTCCCTGCCCTCGCTCCCATTGCCAATCCGCCCGATTGGCCCTACACTGGATGAGGACGATTGCTGGAAAGGTCAAGTAGATGCCCAAGGAAAAGATTCATCCCAATTACGCCGCGGTGCGGGTGGTTTGCGCCTGCGGAAACAACTTTGAGACCCGTTCGACCCATAAGGGCGAAATTCACGTGGAAATCTGCTCGGCTTGCCACCCGTTCTTTACCGGCAAGCAGCGCCTGGTTGACACAGCCGGCCGCGTGGAGCGGTTCCGCCGCAAGTACGCCAAGGCCGATTCACAGACGGCAGCCAAGTAACCGGAGCCGATTCAGTCGTATAGCACGATAGGGCCTCCGCTGCGGCGGAGGCCTTTTCACATCTTGCGTTGTGCGGGAATGCCGTTATGATCGCTGTCGAGGTCGAGCACTTCTTAGGTCGGGCAAGAGACTTCCTCAAGGGGATGGATCTATTGAAGGACGATCTGACCGAATACAGGTCGTCTTCGGCATTGCTTGGCATTCACTGCGCGATTTCTTACAGCGATGCTTTGAGAACCGGCATGGGGCGCAAAAAAGTATGGTCGGAAGATCACGCTAAAGCGGCAAGTGATTTGGAGTCCCTCCTGAAAGCCCGAAGCTTTGAGAATCGGAAAGGGATTGGACATTTCAGGAACCTTCTCGGCAAGAAGAACGGGATTGAGTATGCCCCTGGACCCGTGAGAGAAAACGAGACTGAAGAAATTGTGAAACATGCTGAGCGTTTCGCGAAGTGGGCCGAAGCAACGGGCAAGAAGCTGGAGATTAAGGGGTGGTGAGATGATTTCAATTCAAATGGAGCATGGCCTGGGAAGGGCAAAGAACGCAGTGCAGGAATACCTGATTCACAAGCTGCTCTTCCCTAAGATCTATCTGGATGCCGAGTTCAATGGTGTGAAGGTCGATGTACTCGCCATTGATCGGGAGGGCACAGGCGACGTTCATACAGTCAAGATCGTTTATCAAGGAACGGATATTGAAAGAGCATTGGAACAAGTTGCCGACAATATTGGAATCCCTCCGGCGAAAATCGTTCCGCATTTTATCTACGCCGCGGTTGTCAACAACGGGCCCGGGGCCAGCAAATACGTTCCCTCGGAGCCAATCATTCAGAAGTCGTTTGCTGAGGATGGCGTGGGCCGCATGGGAATCCTGTATGTGGATTTATGTGAAGACGACCCTAAGCTTCAGGTTCGGGTCATTCTCAAGGCTGAACGCTTCCGCTCCTCGAAGGAGATCGTCGAGCTTGCCGACCGTTATGTTGCCGAACACCCCGCAAACTGGGAAGTCCGCGAGTAGCAATCTCACGGTTTCAGAAAACTAGATCTGAACGCCTATGCGCAACGCCAAACGTTCCATTCAATCCGCGGTCACCATCGATGGCACTGCGCTGGTATGGCATCTGCATCGCGAGCAACTGGGCGAGGACGACGAGGACTCCAGGGGCATTGCCATCCATGTCAGAGTCGCGGAAGGCACCCGGCGCGAGCTTCATCTGGAGTACCCGCCCGCCAAATCGCAAAAGGCTGGCTACCTATGGACTCCGCCCCCGCGGCCAACCGTCGTTACGGCCAAGGTCACCGCGCATATTCGAGAGGCGATGGAGGCGGGCTGGGATCCCGGCTCGCGCGGCAAACCATACGTCTATCAAGTGTCCGAGTTGCCGAATTGACCTGGAGAGCGTAACTCATGGCTGGCAAAGGTTTTACCGTCAACAAGGAGTGGGACAGCCCCATCGACCACGCCATGCCCGCTGAAGCGCGGGTACCGGCGGAGGTGCGCATTGGGACGGTCCTCGTCTCCCCGGCTACGGTGCTGGCGCCCATGGCCGGGGTCACGGACACGGTCTTCCGGCGGTTCATTCGCCATGCCAGCTTGTTCTCCGCGGGCGCGCAGGCTGAAGGAGCGGGTCTCGCCGGAGATGAAACGCCCGAAGGGCCTACCTCGGGGGCTAAAGCCCCGGGGGTTGCGGGCGGATCAACGTACGGGCTAAAGCCCGTACCCTTCGACCCCTCAAACACCTTCGACCTCTCAGACGAGAGCCCGGCTGCGGCTCTGATCGACTCCGCCGTCAGCAATGCTCAGTCGGGCTGCGGGCTGCTGATGACCGAGTTCACTTCGGCCGACGGCTTGGCCCGCATGCGCGAATCCAAGCGGCGGCGCTACCTCACGTTCTACGACGACGAACACCCGATCGGCGCGCAGCTGTTCGGCTCGAACGCGGAGACGCTGGCGGAGGCGGCCCGTATCGTCGAGGAGACTGGCTTTGACACGGTCGACCTGAACCTGGGCTGTCCGGCCAAGCGCGTGGTCGGCTGCAATGGCGGCTCGGGGCTGTTGCGCGACCTGCCCAAGATCGGCGAGATCTTTCGCGCCGTGCGCAAGGCCGTCAAGATTCCCTTCACCGTCAAGTTCCGCATGGGCTGGAACGAAAAGCAGATTGTGTGCGTGGAGCTGGCGCGGATGGCGGAGGCCGAGGGCCTGGCCGCTGTGGCCTTGCACGCGCGCACCCGCGAGCAGGGCTACAGCGGCCAGGCGCAGTGGCAGTGGATCGCCGCCATCAAGCAGGCCGTCAAGATTCCGGTGATCGGCAACGGCGACATTCGTACCCCTGAAGACGCAGCGGCCATGGTGGCCGAAACCGGCTGCGACGCGGTGATGATTGGCCGCGCCGCCCCGGCCAATCCCTGGATCTTCCGCCAGATTGCCCAGTACACGGCTACCGGCGCCTATCCGCGGCCGACGGTGGAAGACCGCTATCGCATGATCCGCACCTATTTCCAGATGCTGTTGGACGAGCAGGAGGCGACCAAGGACCTGCCCCGCAGCGACCGCATGGGCGAAACGGCCGGGAAGATGAAGCAGTTCGCCACCTGGTTTACCCGTGGCGTGCCGGGCGGCGCCAAGCTGCGCGCGGCTATCTACCACGCGCGCACCGGCGCCGAGGTGCTGGGCCAGGTGGAGCAGTTCTTCGCGGCGCGGCGGGAAGACGGGGCCTGCGAGGACTCCACAACGGAGCCCGAGACGCAGAGTTTTCCCGAAGACGCATTGGTCTGCGACTGAGGCAGTGAGTACAGTTAAGTGCTTGAACAGTATGGCATTGTGTCAGGGGACGACTTCAGTCGTGCCGTAAGGGTCTCGAAATGAATAGGGGCTTCAGCCCTTGCGGGGACAAGGCTGCTTTCCGTTGGGAATACCGGAGAGCATGCCGCAGGGGCTAAAGGCCGCCTACCTCTGCTGCATCTACGGCACGACTGAAGTCGTGCCCTGACACGAACAGAAGCCGGCATTGATGAAGCAGTTGTTTATGCACAACTCCTAAGCGGAGCCAGAGCGGTCACGGCCCGCGGCGCCGGCCTGGCGGCGCAAAGCTGCGCCCGGCTGTGATTCGCCAGAACAGACCGGGTATATAGTGAACTCATTCCAGCAGAAAGGGTTCGCATTGCAAACTGTGAGGCGGAAGCTGAGGGGGATCTTCAAGACCTGGGTATGCGGGCTGGCCGCTCTGGGTCTTGCCGCGTCCGCTGGCCTGAGCCAACAATACAGCTTCAGCACCATCACCGAGGGGCTGGGCAACCTCAACGTCAATTGCATTGCGCAGGACCTGTCGGGCTACATCTGGGTGGGCACGGAGAACGGCCTCTACCGTTACGACGGCCGCGAGTTCCGCCAGTTTGGCGCCGCTGACGGGCTCCGTGGGCATATCATCCAGAGCCTCTTCTCCGGCCCCGACGGGACGCTGTTTGTGGGCACCACCACCGGCATCTATTACGAGCGGCCGGGCGGGCAATTCAGCCAGATCCATCCCCCGGCGCCGGTGACCGACTTCGCGCAGCGCATTGGCTCGGTCTTCACCGCCCTGGCCCCGGACCAGGTGGTCACCTCTGACCGCAGTGGGGCGTTCCTGCTGCGCCGCAAAGGGACCGGCAACTGGGCCGCCGAGCCCATGCGCCTGCAGGGCGCGGCAATCTGGAGCGTGTTGGCCACTCCAGACGGTGCGCTGTGGTACGGCTGCGACGACGACCTGTGCCGGCTCCGGAACGGCAAGACCACGCACCTGGGCGCCGCGCTCAACCTGCCCGAGGAACATTGGCTGCACCTGCACGTGGCGCGCGATGGCCACCTCTGGATTCGCGGGTCCACGCACCTGGGCGAGGTGATTCCCGCAGAAGACCGTTACGAGGAGCACGAACTTCCAGGCCGCTCCAACAGCGTGCCCTACGCGGAACTGACCGAGGACTCCCACGGACGGATTGTGGCTTCGCAGGGATCGGCATTCGGGCTATGGGAAAACGGCGATTGGCGTATGGTGACGACCGCGAATGGCCTCTCGCGCTATGACATTTCCGAACTGTTTGTGGACCGCGAAGGCTCGTTGTGGATCGGTGTGGTGGGCCATGGGCTCATGCGCTGGGTGGGTCAGGACCAGTGGGAGGCGTATACCGCGGCCAACGGATTGAGCGACGACATTATCTGGGCCACGCTGCGCGACCAGGCCGGGCGGCTGTGGATTGGCACCGAGTCCGGCCTCGATTACCTTCCCGCCGGAGCCAACTCTCCCAAGACATGGCTGGCGCCCGGCATCCTGACCGCCCGCTCCGTCTCCCTGGCAGAAAGCACTGACGGCGCCGTCTGGATGGGCTCTGCGGCCGGCAACTTGGTGCGCATTGACCCCAAAACCCTGGCCGGGAAGCAATGGAAGGTGCCGGAGGTCTTCCGCGTCCTGAGCGATGGCGGCGATCGGGTGTGGGTGGCGACCGACAGCGGTCTCTTCGTGGTGGATGCCGCGGCCGCGGACCGCTCGCCGCGCCTGGTGGAAGACGCTGGAATCGCCCATCCCCATCAGCGCTTTACCGACCTCAGTTTGGACAAGAAGAATCGCCTCTGGGCCGCGACCGACAAGGGCCTTTACCGGCTCGATCAGTCCGGCTGGCACGCCATCGATCCCGGTCTCTCCGGCGTGACTCCAACCGAAATCGCGGCGGACAACAACGGAAATCTCTGGGCGTCGGGCGCCTTTCCCGGCGTGATGCGGCTGCGCATCGCCAACAACCGGGTGGTGGAGTCGGAGCACATTGTGCGCCCGCATCTGCTCTCCGAGCAGGTGGTCTCGCTGCTGGTGGATCCCCGCGGCTGGCTTTGGGTGGGACAGGATGCGGGGCTGACGGTCTACGATGGCCTCACCTGGCGCAGCTTTACCCAGGACGACGGCCTGATCTGGAATGACACCGACAGTTATGCCCTTGCCGAAGATCGCGACGGCACCCTGTGGATCGGTACCTCCGCCGGCCTGTCGCACCTTATGCGTCCCCAGGCGGTTCCCGCAGCGCCTCCGGCCACTCCGGCCATTGCGAAGATCATGTTCGGCACGCAGTCCATCGCCAACGAGGCTGAGGTCTCCTGGAGCGCCAGCCCGCTGGCCATCACCATCTCCTCGCTCAACTTTCGCGACGCCAGCCACGTCCGCATCCGCTACCGGCTGCTGGGGCTGGAGTCGGATTGGGTGGAAACGGCCGAGCGTAGCGTGCGCTATCCCCGCCTCGAGCCCGGTGCTTACCGTTTTCAGGCCGTGGCCGTGGATGGAGCCGGTGGCGCGGTTTCGCCGGTAGAAGAAGTCTCCTTTGTCATCGCTCCACTCTGGTGGCAGAGCGGGCCGTTGCGCCTTGGCTTCATTCTGGCTCTCGCGCTGGGCGTGGTCCTGGCGTGGCGCTGGAGCGTGCATCTGCTGGTGAGCCAGAAGCGGAACCTGGAACATGCAGTGCAGCGCCGTACCGAAGACCTGGAGCGGGAAAAGATTGAAATGGTGCGCGCCCGCGAGCAGATGCGCCACTTTGCCGAACACGACGACCTCACCGGACTGTGGAATCACCGCATCATCATCGACCGCCTGCGCCAGGAGGTAGACCGCTCGCGCCGCGAAGGCGCGACGCTGAGCGTGATCCTCGTCGACCTCGATCACTTCAAGCAGGTGAACGACAACTATGGCCACCCGGCGGGCGACCTGGTCCTCAAGGAGGTCGGCGCCATCTTCGAGCGCTCGGTGCGCTCCTACGACTGGGTTGGCCGTTACGGCGGCGAGGAGTTTCTGCTCATTCTCCCCGGCTCCGGGTTTGCCGGCGCCCGCCTGCGCGCCGAGCAGTTGCGCCTGGAGGTGCAGGCGGCTCACATCTACGACGGCGTGCGGAATATTCCAATCACTGCCAGCTTCGGCGTCGCATCCGGCTTTCCTTCGAACTACGAGCGCCTGATCCAGGCCGCAGACGCGGCCTTGTATCGCGCCAAAGGCAATGGCCGCAACTGCGTGATCGCAACTGAGATTGAGGCCGAGCGTAACGAGGAAGCCCAGGCGCAGGGATAGGGGATGAAGTCCTTGTTGAGAGAATTGGCCACTGCTTGGCCCCATCCAGGCGGCGAAGAATATCGACTCTCCTTCGATTGACCCGATAGACCGCGATGAATGGGGTGCGGCCAACTACCAGTTCGCGCGTTCCTTCAACCCGGCCCACGCGGCCCATCAATGGATACTGGGCCAATAAATCAGTCTGGCGTTCAATCTCTTCATCCAGCCGGATGGCAGCCGAGGGACTGTCCTGGGCAATATAATTTAGTTGCTCAAACCGGCTGCGTTGTGCGGATTTGAGCCAACGAACGATCAAACCGCAGCCTTTGCAAGAGCAGCATCCAGCCAGCGAGCCCGTTGGGTCGCGCTCGCGCGCTTCGCTTCTAGCTGGGAAACCCATTCGGCATCAGGACTGCCGGCTTCTTCAATCGCGAGCGCCACTTGCTGCCTGAACCAGGCATCGTGCGCGGCAGCTTGATGAGCACGTCGTTGCCTTTCAGCAGTGGCAGGACGTTTGCGCCCCTCGACAGAGGCTTGTTCTGGGCACCAGGCTTCGGTATCGACCTCGACTCGATGCGCGCCCATCAAGTGCAGTATCTCGATGGCCTTGGCCGGATTGCGAAATGCACGCGGCTTGTTGCCGTGCGTTGTGGCCAAGGCGATGCTTCCACCCGAACGAGGCAGCGCCGCAACAAAGAACAGGCCCCCCGAGGCGGACAACAAAATTGAGCCGAAGCCTCCGGCACGAAACACGGAGCGAAACTGGTCAAGATTAAGAGTGGATTTCACCGGATTCCTCTGTTTATCCAATATCCAACTCTGCAGATATATAAACGACTACGGCAACGCCAGCGGCAGCCGGATGGTAGCGCGTGCGCCGTCGCCGTCTTCGCGGTTGAGCAGGCTGATTTCGCCGCCATGGGCGCGGGCGATCTGCTGGGCCAGCGCCAGGCCTACGCCGCTGCCGGCAGGCTTGGTGGTGTAGAAGGGCACAAACAAATTCTCGGCGTTGGCAATGCCTAGGCCTCGGTCCTCCACGGTCACCAGGACTGCTGACTCGTCCAGTTTCCAGAAGACGCGTACCGGCTCGCCGCCGTTGGCCAGCGATGCATCCACCGCGTTGCGCAGCAGGTTGATGAACATCTGCTCCAGCTGATCCGGATCGGCATCGAGCGCAACCGGGGGCCCGGCTTCAAACTGAATGGGCAGGCGCTGTTCGAGCAGCACGACGCGCTCTAGCAGGGCCCCCAGAGGCACCGCTTTGAACTGCGGCGGAGGCAGTTGCGCCAGCAGCCGATAGGACTGCACAAAGCGATGCAGCGCATCGGCCCGGCTCTCCACCACACCCAGGCCGCGGCGGAAATCACGCAGCGTCGCGTCGTCGCCTTCCATGTTGTCAACCCGCGCCAGCAGGCTGCCGGCTATGGACTTGATGGGCGCAAGCGAGTTCGAAAGCTCGTGCCCCAGCACGCGGATCAGCCGCTTCCACGCGATCTGCTCTTCTTCCTGGAGCGGCAAACTCACATCGGCCAGCAGTAGCAGCGTGTGCGGCACGCCATCCTGGCGAAACACGGCCCTGCGGAGCAGCCAGCGCGTGGATTTTGCACCGAACGAGTGAATGCTCTGGTCCGGCGCGGCCAGCAATTCTTCGAGTCCCAGTTCGCGCGCGGAGTGGCCAAAGGAGCGCGCATGGGAAAGGCCGAGCAGCTTGACTCCGGAGTTGTTCACCAGTTGCAGAAGGCTCTCGCGATCGAAGGCGAACAACGGCGCATGCATCACTTCGAGGATGCGCGCCAGCAGGGCGGTGGCTTCCAGCGAGCGCACGCGCTGCTTTTGCAGCAGGTCGGCAAGAAGGTTTACTTCGCCGGCCAGTTCACCAAACGCATCCTGAATGCCGGCGCCGCGGGCGCGAAACGAGTAGTCGCCCTCGCGCAGCGACGAGACCACGTTGGCGAGCGTTTGCAGCGGCCGGACCAGCCCTTCAATCAGGGCCGCGGCGATCAACGCAAGGTAGAGCAGCAGGCACCCGATCAGCAGCAGCGCCGGCGCGATCGATATTTCCTCCCGATAAAAGTAGACCGCCGCAAGGGCCAGCCCAGGGAGCGTGAGCAGCAGGCAATAGAGCCACGCCCGGCGAACGGCCGAGCGGGGACGGCGGCGCCGTACCCGTTCAGATGCCATATTTTTCAATGCGCCTGTAGAGCGCCGCGCGGCTCAGTCCCAGCGACTCGGCCGCCTGGGATATGTTACCGTCGCAGCGGCGCAGCACCTTGCGGATGAGCAAGGCTTCCACGTCGTCGATGCTCATGTTCTCGAACGACTGCGGAGACGATTTGGCCGCCGCGATGGCCAGGTTGGCCGGCTCAATCTCTTGTCCGCGACACAGTAGCACGGAGCGCTCCACAGTGTGCTCCAATTCGCGCACGTTTCCCGGCCATGCATATTGCATCATTTGCTGCATGGCCGCGGTCGAGAAGCCGCTCACCTGCTTGCGGTAGCGCGTGCGGCTGCGGTTGAGAAAGTGCGCGGCCAAGAGCGGAATGTCCTCGCGGCGTTCGCGCAGCGCGGGCAAATGAATCTCAACCGTGTTGATACGGAAGAGAAGGTCCTCGCGGAAGTTGCCGGCCGCGGCTTCCTCGTGCAGCAGCGCGTTGGTGGCGGAGAGAATGCGCACATCCACGCGCCGGGTCTGCGAAGAACCCACGCGCTCCAATTCGCCCGTCTCCAGCACGCGCAACAGCTTGGCCTGCTGGCGCAGCGGGACGTTGGCAATCTCGTCAAGAAAGAGTGTGCCTCCGTTGGCCAGTTCGAAGCGGCCGATGCGGTCGGTGCGCGCGTCGGTGAACGCGCCCTTGACGTGGCCGAATATCTCGCTTTCAAAAGTTCCCTCCGGCAATCCGCCGGCATTGACGGCCACCAGGGCCATGCGCGCGCGAGGCGAGGCCGCATGCAGCAGCTTGGCCACGATTTCTTTTCCGGTGCCGTGCTCGCCGGTGATGAGCACGTTTGCATCCGACGGGCCGACCTGCGCAATCAGCTCGAGCACCGGCTGCATGGCAGGCGCGCCGGCCACAAACTCCGGCATGCCTTCAGCGCGCAGCAGGCGGTTTTCAAGTTCGAGATGACGCGCACGGCGCAGCGCCGAATGCAGCTCGGCGTGCACGCGGATGAGCGAGGTGAGCCGCT
>Ga0302319_10017068_pt1 | contig 13324 bp, 15 predicted proteins | sample Bog_T0_2_FD_203319 | JGI IMG/M metagenome (GOLD analysis project Ga0302319, IMG submission 203319) | Peat permafrost microbial communities from Stordalen Mire near Abisko, Sweden - Bog_T0_2 | ecosystem: Environmental > Terrestrial > Soil > Wetlands > Peat | place: Sweden: Abisko, Stordalen Mire...
TGTCTTCACGTGGTCAAGGGGTGTCCTCACGTGGTAGTACCCTTACAAGAAGAACCTTACGAATCCCGCGCGAGACGCTTTTTTCGTCTTGCTCGCCACGCGCGTTCATACTCACGCCGCCGTGCGAGGCGCATCTGATCTTCCGGTGAAAGAAGAGCATCTCGTGCAAGTATCTTAATCCGCGATGCCTCGCGAGCCTTTACCAGATTAGGCTCATTTTTCTTCAACCACCCGGGATCGGTTGCAAGTTTCCGCATGGCCTCTGCGTGATTCTTCTGCCATTCGGGATCCTCGGCCCACTGATACAGGGCATCAGAAACGTTCTTCCGCCACACGGGATCAGCCGCCCTCCTCTTACCGGCCTCAACCTGATTGTTCTGCCATTCCGAACTCGCCGACCTTATCCGCATACTTCGTCCATGATTTTCGATCCATCCGGGATCGCTGGATCTCTTGAAAATCATCTCGGCGAATTGTTTCTGCCACTCAGGAGTCGAAGACCTCTTACGTGCAGCATCCCTCATACGTTTCCGTGTAGAGGGGGAGGGATTGGCACCCTCTCCACCGGGCGTGAGATTGTACCCTTTGGGAGCGAGACAGTCGTGAGCAGCGATCTGCCGAATCTCGGCAGCGATGAGATCTTCGCGACTCGTTGTGACGGTCTCGATGCAAGTCACTACGAAGTTCTCAACGCCGTGTTTTCGGATCGCTCTGTGAAGAGGGCACTGGCTACCCGTCCGAGCCGCACTCAGATGCTCGCCCCATCTCTTGGGGACTAGCCCGGTGAGCCCTACGTACTTCCTCCCGGTCACGAGATTCGTGACGAGGTAGATGTGCCCTAACACAGCTCGAGATTACACCACTCAGCCCCCGAACGCCTGCGGGAACTCGCGCATCAGGGTCGCCTTGAAGTCGTCGCTCTCGGCGGCGAAGATGGCGCGGATGACGTCCGCGCGGTCCTCGTAGTCCGCCTGAAGACGAGCGAGCTTCTTACGGGGATTGGCCGCGAAGTCGTAGTTGTCCGGGAAGTCGGGGCAGAGCTGGCGGGCGATCTTGAGCCGGACGTCGGCAGAACCGTCCTTCAGCATGACCGGCTGGTGGCTGGCCTCAGAACGCGGGCTCGTCTGCTCGCGGTTCGAGGGACCGTTCGTGTTCGTGATCTTGATGCCGTCGACGATCGTGTGGGAGACCTTGTTCACGGCCCCGAGGCCCGTTCCACCGTCCCACGTCTCCGTTCCGCCGCCTGTCGTGACCTTGGCCGTGATGCCCTCGGACGAAGACGTGTTCTTGGACTTGGCGATCGTCGAGAACACCGGGCGCTCGGCGTCCGTGTCCACGTCGACGTAGCGGCTCTTCAGCGCCTGCTTCTCGGCGATGTACGCATCGCGCTGGGCTGGCTCCATCCGCTCGAGCATTTCCTCCTCGGTCATGCCGCGGCCTGCCTCGATCGGCGCGGGGCTCTCAGCCTCGCGGATGCGGCTTCCAGCGGTTTCCGCCGTGATGGTCGTGCGCTGCTGCTTGGACTTCTCGCCGGCGGCGGTCTTGAGCTTGCGAACGGGCACGCCATCCTGAAGCTCGACGCTCGTACCCGGGCGAGCCTCGATGTGCTGCCCGTGCTGGTGGTTGCGATTGCGGTCCTGCGTCGCCTGACGGTGTGCCGAGACGTTCGACACCTCGCGCTCGTCGTTTTCGGTGACCGTCGTGGGGGCAAGAAGGGCTCGGTTGCCGCCCGTCATCGGGTTGCCACCCTGCGTCGGGTGCCGGACCTGGATGTTGGCCGCCACGGGGCGTTCAGCCGAGCGATCGTTCGGGTCGTAGTTCTCTGCAAGGGTTGCCCACCCAGCGCGAACAGCACCTCGGAACTGGGGGTGGGAGAATGTGGACCCCCCGAATTCGACCGTTGTACCGTCGAACCCAATGTCCGCGCCCTTGGGGACCGTCATCCCCGTGGAGCCGAGAGCGAACGTGCGAGCCGCGATGAAGTGCTGCTTCTGGCCCTGCTTGTATGCGATTTGATCTGCCATGTGGTCCTCCAGGGCCTCACCCCGAAAAAAGCGTAGAGGCCGCCGTTAACACAAAAGAATAAGTACAAAAGGCGGAGGTGTAGTTGATCAGCGGGTGGGTAGCGAAATAGTAGGGCCGGGTTCTCCATGAAGGAACGAGTCGGACACGGGGTTTTCGGGTGGAGCGGGACAGAGCGACGAACGGATCGTTACGGGGCTTTCGTCCTCGCCGCGACGGCCTACGCGAGTTCGGATCGCATCGCGAACCACCTCGACGTGAAGGCACTCCGACTTCTCAACGGCAAACGGGTTCACATCACGTGCAAAGTCGTCACGAACCGCGAGAGCGGGCATGCCGGGGACCTCGCTCTGAAGGTCTTCCCCACGACACCCGATGTCGGAGAAGTCGTTGACCTCGGCGTGGCACGCTTTGCCTGGAGGACGCTGGTTACGACAACATGACAGCGGTGGCCCTGGTGCCGAACGACGGACGCGACACGTTCTGGTTCGACCCCCGCAAGTTGTACCGGCTCCACGATCAGACGGTCGACGTGTTCATCGAAGAGACTACGGCGGACTTCACACCGGCCCCTGTCTTCGAATCGACTTCAGACCCGGTGAGCTTTGACGTCGGAGACGGGTACATCCAGACGAAGGGCACAAAAGACGGCGTGAGCTATCTCGCCCCGCCCAAGGTCGAAAAGATCGGCGATGGCCTGTTCACCATGAGCCACGAGCCACATGTCGCCGGGCGGCGACGGAAGCTGGAACGTCGATAATCCCGCCGCCTGAAGCACCGAAGGGGTGTATTCCTCACACGAGGGCCACGAATGAAACCACAGCACGTGAAAGTCGGCGGAACGTACCTGGCCTACTTCGGTAGGGAGGTGGCACGAGTTGTCGTGATGAAGGCGCTTCCCGGCTTCAACCGAGGGGCACCTCAGCACGTCTACTTCGAGGTCCGACGCGAGAACAAACAGGTACCACTCCACGCGCCGATCCACGCGGGCTCGCTGTACCGAGTTCCGAAGACGTGATCAGCGTGCGTGAAGAAAACGTTCGAGCACACGACGGGCAACCCTGACGTCGCCCGGCATCACGGTCTGAAGCCAGAACCGGACCCTCTCATGGACCGCCGCGGGGCCGTGGGCGACAAGCAGGCCGAGGGTCTCGCTGAAGGCTTCCTCGGGAGACTTGTTCGCGTATCCGGTGATGGGCGTCGTGGGGACCGTGATGTGGGTCTGACCGCCGTCGAGGAGCTTCTGGAACTCCTCCTTCTTCTCTAGCCCGTCCCGCCCGTAGGATGGATCGTGACCGATGGCCTGGATTTGAAGCGCAAGAATCGGGTCCTTGTCCCCGATAATCTTGGGCATCTCAAAAGCCCACGCATCCCCCGGCCACTTGGCGAGTAGCTCACGAATGTCAAGCTGCCCGTAGTCGCCGCGGACGGTCGCACGCCAGGCTTCCTGGGCCTCCGCGCTCAGGTAGCTGTGCCAAATGTGATGCCCCATCTCGTGAGCCATCACGTGGGCCACCCACTTCCACCCGCCCTCAGACCTGATGGAACTAGCGTAGAACGTGATGGTCCCGTTGTGGTGGTACTCCCCGCCCTTGTCGAGTGTCGTCGCGAACTCGACGATGACCGGGAGCTGCTTTTGGAGCAGGATGGGAGCCACGAGCGAGGCCCGCTGGCGGTAGTGGTGGAGGCCCTCTTTGAGAGCCGCGAGTTCTTCTTCGTGGTGCTCATCACCGGGCTCGAAGCCCTTCATAATGAGCTTGAACCCCTCAAGCTCCGTGGTCTCGATCGTGGGAACCTTGACGTTGATGCCTCGCTCCTCGCTCGACCTGTCCTCGCTCGACCTGTCCTCGCGGTAGTAGTCGAGGAACTCCTTCATGGTCTTCCAGAAGACCTGGGCCTTGCGCATCACGCGGGCCTTCCACTTCGGGTATTCGGCCTCGAAAGCCATGAAGCGGTTCTCTGCGCTGTAGTACTCGTCGGCGAACCCGATGGGCGGGCTCAGCTCAGTGGCGAAGCTCCACGCGGGCTCCCGCAGCTTCTTGTCGTAGTACTTCGCGTCCGACTCGCTCAGCCCTGGATGGCCGTACTTGAGATCCTTGTTCAGGAAGTTCTCGAAGAACAGGTTCTCGAAGTTCTGCCGGTAGACCCTAAACGCATCCCGCAAAGCGTGGGCCGTCTTGTAGTCCTTCACGCGCGGGAGGTTGCCCATGAGCGTCAAGAAGTCCTTGCGGAGCTTCTCGACCCACGCGAGGTCCAACCGAACCGACTCGGCTCTAAGGAACCGCTGGGCTACGCGGCGGGAGTTCACTTCCCGAGCATCCTCATGATCGGGCGGTACCAGTTGTGAAGGGCCTGCTCGACCTGCGCGACATACTCTTCCTGCATCATGCTCATCGGCTTGTACCGAACAAGCTGGTAGGGCATCTCCGCGATCTTGTCCTGCATCGCCTTCACGGTCTCGTTGAGGGCGGCCTCGATGTCACCGTCGCAGGCTTGCTTCAATTCCTCATTGAACGCCCGTTGGGCCTCGTGACCCACCGTCGCAGCAACCTTCCAACGAGGATCTCGTGCGGCGATCTTCATGTGCTCTCCGTCAGTGCCCAGAGTACGGGCCGGTCTGGTGGTCGGGCTTGCCGTCCCAAAGATGGGCGGACGAGTAGCTGGTGACCCGAACGTAGGGCTTGCCACTCGAGCCACTGGGACGCTTCAGAAGCGGCTCACCGATGAAGGAGTCGGGCACCGGCATGACGCGCTCGGATGACCCTCCCGAGTCTCCAACGACCTTCTTGCTGATCTCGCGGAGGACGACGTTCTTTCCGCGAACTTCGGTGACCTGGTAGTAGTCGATGTTCGTCTGATCGTAGCCCCACGAGCAGACCATGATGTCGCCCGGCTTGAGCCCGTGGACGAAGTTGTTCTTCTCCTCTTGGCGCTGCCGCTTGCTCTCGAGAACCTGCTTGCGGGCCTCGATGGTCTTGCGGATCTCCTCGATCCGGTTCGACTGCGTGCGGAACTGGATGTGCCAGAGGGGCTTCTGGGACTTGCCCGCAAAGGCGGCGGCGTAGAACCGCTTCAGGCCCTTGCCCTCGGGGTTTCGCGGGTCCTTGATCTCCCCGTCCCAGACGTAGATTTCGAGGTCCGTACCCTCGGGATGGAGCGGCTTCTCTTCGCGCGCCTCGGGCGGGAGGTAGTGCTCCCGAAGCATGTCGAAGCGTGCAGTCACCATGTCGACGTCATCATCGTCGAAATCGTGATCCCCGTTGTCCGCCGTGGAGAGGAATCGGGCGACGATCTTATGGGCGAGAGTGTCCATCACTGACCTCTGTCTACAAAAGCCTTAGGGACAAAAGCGAAACGCCGACCTGGTTGCCCAGGCCGGCGTTACCGTCATGAACCGCTCGAGATCAGAAGCGCGTGACGACGAGGCGGGTGAGGGCGCGAGGGTTGAAGGCGCCAATGCCCACATTTTCGAAACAGGAGAATCCGATGGTGCGGGCCTTCGGGTCGTCCGCGGAGAGCACCGTGAGTTCGGTGCGGACCGGGAAGCGTCCGAAGTTTTCCGGCTCGGCGCAGACGTAGACGAAGCCGACCGGCACGAGACGGCTCGTGATGATCTGCGCACCCCAGAGGACGGCCTGGAGGCCCGTCTTGAGGAGCGTCGCCTGCGACTCGATGTCGAGGATGTCGCGACCGAACTTGCGGATGTCCGCGTAGTCCGTCGCGTTCATGTAGATTCGCGCAACGCGCAAATCGTTTCGCTCGATCTCCGCGAAAGCATCCGCGAGGACGCTCGGCGAGATCGGGGCGACGACGGCGACGTCAGGGTTCGTCTGACCCGGGAGGGTGTCGAAGCCGCTGACCGCGATCGAGTCGAGGACTGCGAAGACGCGCTCGTCTTCCGCCGCCTGGATCTGCGCCTTCGCGAGATCCTGCGAACGCTCGATCAGGTCGAACCGGCGCTCCTTGATCTGGGTGAGCGGGATCTCCGGGTTCGAGGCGACCTCGAACAGCGGGAAGATCACGCGCCGCGGCTTCTGAATCGCGAGGATGTTCTCCCCCTCTTCGCCGACGACGAACGCCGTGACCTCGGGATCCTTGTCGTAGATGGGGAGGGCCCCATCCGGGAGCTGTTCCACGAGGAAGGTCTTGCGACCGACCGCCGTGTAGTCTCGACGCAGCCGGAGGGGCTGAATCATCGAGGCGGCGAGCTTCGCACGGCCAGCAGCCGTCTTGATGTACTCGCCGATGATCTGCTGCTTGACCGCGTTGTCTACTTGGTTCATGGCTTTTTCTTGGCTCCTTCTCGAGTGCGGCTCAGAGCCTGGTGTCGTACACGAGGAGCGAGCTGTTGGCGTCCGGGGCGACCTTGACCACGCCGAGCTTGGTCACGTTGTAGACGAGCGGAGAGACCTGGTACTCGTAGGCGTCGGTGAGGACGTTGGTCACGAGCCCGTTGGCGGACATCCAGAGGACGTCGCCGGGGTTGTACGTGATCGCCGTTCCGATGGCGGGGCCAGCGGAGAGGCCCTGGCTCTTGGTCTCGTAGATCGAGTTGGCGAGGCAAGCGCCCACGCCAGCCAGGTACGGACCGCGACCCGACGCGATGCCGGGAGTGTTCTCGAAGGCGTTCCCGATCGAGTCGTTGATCAGGCAGCCGAGTGGCTTCTGAGCAGCGCTGTAGGCCGAGCTGATGAGCGTCGGCCCTCCCTGGTAGCCGTTACCGAAATCGGGCCGCGTGACACAGTACGTGCCGCCGAGGACGCCGACCTTGGTAATGGTGGCGAGAGTGGTGGACTTGCCAGTGGGATTGGTGATGACCGGGGGGTTCGCCTGCGTGAACGCATCCGGCGTCAACTGACCCTGCGAGTTGCGGGTCACGACGTGAAGGATTTGCACACGACCGGACGTTTCGCGGAAATCACCCGAGCCCTGGCCGCCGATTGCGAAGGTCGTCATTTTTTGTCGAACTCCTTTAGGAGGCTCCGTGCGAGGGTGGTTTCAATTCTGATTTGATTTGGGCACCGGCCCCCTTGCGAGGGCCGATGAAACTCGTCAGCGCATGTTGAAGGCTTCGCGAACGTCCGGCGCACTCGGCCAGAGGCTCGTGAGCGAATCGACATCGCTGCCTGAACGACCGCCCGAGGGGGCGCCGCCGACCTTGGAGACACCGCCCGAGGGGCGCGTGCCCACCGTGCGAGTCGAGGCCGTGCGGGTCATGGCCTGCTTGGGAGCGCCGCCCTGCTGGATCGCCTGGGCCTGCGCGGCGTTCTCGGTCTCGTCGTTCGCGAAGAGGGTCTTGAGCACCTCGTCGTCGGTCGCCGAAAGGACGATCTCGCCCGTGTCCATCTGCGCGGGCTCCATCTCGATGTCGACCTCGCTCATCCCGCCAGCACCCTGGGGGCCCATGAGCATGTCGTCGAGGAGCTGGTCATCGGCCTGCATCTGAACTTGCTGCTGGCCACCGGCCTGCTGCTGACCCTGGCCTTGGCCCTGCTCCTGGATCTGGTTCTGTTGCTGGACCGGCGACTGCTGGCCCTGACCGGCCTGCTGTTGCTGCTGGCCCTGGCCTTGGCCCTGCTGGCCCTGATCGTCGGCACGCTTGGCGGACTTCTCCGTCTTCGCGCCGCCAGCCTGCGGGCCGTTGTACGGTCCGTAACCGGGCGGGTTGATCGCGGGACCCTTGTGCGAGTCGTAGTCCGCCGCCTGCACGCCCTGCTGCTGAACGGCCTGGCTGAGCATCTGCTCGAGGGCCTGCTCGTCCATCGCGGACTGTTGCTGCTGCTGGCCCTGACCCTGCTGCTGGCCTTCCTGCTGAGAGACCGGCTGGACCTGAGCCTGCTGTTGCTGCTGGCCCTGCTGGTCCTGACCCTCTTCCGCAGCGCGCTTGGCGGCAGCCTTCTGCTGCTGTTGCACCTGGTCCTGGACCATCTGTGCGATGGCCGCCTGAACGCCCTGCTGGTCACCCTGCTGGAACGCCTGCATGCACTGCTGGGCGGCCTGCTGGAACTTCGACGCCTGCTGCTGTTGCTGAGCGCCCTGCTGCTGTTGCTGCTGCTCGCCAGCGAACGTCGAGGGCCACGTCTCACCACCGGGGAACTCCTCCTGAGAGGCGAGCCGCGAGGCGGTGTTGATGAGGTCCGCGTTGGGCATGTACATCAGCGAGACGGCCTGCGACTCGACCGCTTCGGTATGAGCCGCCTCGTTCGCGAACTTGCGACCGCGGAGGATCATGCGGGCGACCGTCGTGCAGAGGTCGGCCTTCTTGATGAGCGTCTTCTCGTCCATCGCGGACGCCGAACGCTCAGCATGGTTGAAGGTCTCGGGACGGAAATCGGGAAGCCCGATCTCGTCTCGTTGGGTGGCCCCGCCGGCGTATTCACGGTCCCACGTGTTGGGCTCCGTGACGTCCTCGGCGAAGGTCGAGGGGTCGCCAGTCAGGTACTTGTCCGCCTTCGGCTGCTGCTGAAGGTGGTCCTGGTTCATGGCGTACGGGTCGGCTGTGCGGCTCATCGCCGCCGTTACTGACTCCCGGTTCCACGTAGTACGCTCGCGCATGGTCAGGTCACCTTTCCTCAACGAAAGAGGGGCTATAAAAGAAATCACGATCCCAAAGCGTAGAGTCGCCCTTTGACTAGGAGGGCTTGGCGCTCAGAATCCGTGAGAGTTCGACCTACGAACTGACGACAAGCCGTCAGGTAGGAATTCACATCTTGATCTTTCCCAAGTCCGCCGACTGCGAGAACGGCGCGGTAAATACGGGGTTCTCCCGCCATTGTTCGCTTCTTGGTAGCGAGATCAACAAGTCTTGAGAGTCCCAGAATCTCTCGTCCCGAGAACTTTCCGGACTCCTCAACTGCCTTCCAGCCCCCGTGGCGATAAATCACCATCCCGTAAAACATTTTCTTCGCAGCGCGTTCCCGAAGCACTGAAGTGGCCCCGGGAGTGTGGCGAAGGACGAGCTGGGCGATCCGCTGCCAGGTGGGGTGCTGGAGGGCCGACTTGATCAGGGACTCGTTGGACGCATTCTCGTCGGGAAGCTCGTGGTTCTCGAGTTCCCCCATCTGACCACGAGCCTTGGCGATGGCGCGCTCGCGAATGAGATCAGCCATCTCATCGACGGCCTTGCCCATCGGGTCGGCGTCCTTCTCAGGCTTCTTGGGCGAGGGCGGAGCCGGGGCCTTGTCCTCACCCTGACCCTGGCCTCCCTGATCCTGACCTTGCTCCTCGGCGTAGAGGCTTCGAGCCGCACGCTGCATGAGGTTCGCGTCGGGAATTCGGGCGGGTTCGCTGAAGGCGATCTGCATCTTCGCCCCGACTTGCCGAATCTCAGCGAGTTCCTCGGGCGAGAGCACGTTGCGAAGAACGGCGCCCGTGAATGCAGGGTTAGCGACCCAGCTCGCCTCGATGAACTTGACCGAGCCCGGCTCTTCCTTGATGTGCCCACAAAGCTCGGCGACCTTGCGCTTGCGACCAAGTTCGTCAACGAACTCGTTGCCCTTGAAGTACCGGATGTGGTTGCAAAGTTGGGTCTCGTCGTAGGCGACGTTCCCGCACTTGGTGCAGGTGGTGAACTCCACCTGGCAGTTCGAGACCCCGAACCCATGCACCTGATACGAGTGGTCCTCTTCGACCTCGATATCGTGGACGAGTCCTTCGTATACGAAGGACTCGATCGAGGTGATCGGGAAGATGACCTTGTCGTCGAGCGACCGGAGATGCCGATGCTTCTTACGGACCCCCTCACGGGGGGCCTTCGCAGTCACACCACCTAGAGTGGCCGAAGCCGACTGCGGGAAGTAGACGTTGAAGGCCGCGAGCTTGCCCGTCTCGTCGTGCCGAAGGGCCTGGCCATTCACGACCGCTTCAGCAATCGTTGCCGCCCGTCCACCGAACACGCAATCCACCCACACCGGGATGCCGCCTCGTACCGCCAGCATGTGAAGCTGGCACATGAGATCGTAAGAGGTAGTCGTGCCCACAGCGTGTCCACCACTGTGCTTGTGACCATCTCCGTTGAGCCAGGCCCCGAGCAGATGCGTCTGCGACCCGACCGACCACTGCATGGCCTCGGGGCTCAAACGCTTCTGATGGGAATATTCACCCCCGTGTTGCTTGAACCAGGCGGCGATCTCCTTACCCGAGACGTGAACTGTTGCCGTGTTCCGGTCTTCACGGTCCTGAACCCAAGGCGTGCAACCAGGGAACTCGTCGCAAAGGAGTCTGACAACCTCCTCGACGAAAGTACCCCTCTCCTCCGAAGAGAAGTTGAACTGCACCTCGGAGGGTACACCCTTGCTCTTAATGAAACTACCTTCGGCCAGGAAGTACCCGAGAAGACGGGCCTTGGCGGGTCCGGGATCATCGACCACATCGGCGTCGAGCTTGGGGAATACTACGTAATCCCCAACCCTCAGTTCGTCCGCACGAACCTTCTCGACCTTGAGGTTCTGGATCTCAGCGAGCTTTTCCTGACGAGCCTTGTATTCGTCGAGGGAGTAGCTGCCGTTCGGATTGAGGACTCGCTTGTCGTGCCCGTTCTTGAACCGCTTGGTCATCCGACGAACGGGATCGGCATCCTTCGTCGAAAGGGACTCCCCACACCCACACCCACAGACGGATGCCGGACGAAGGACGAAAAACGGGTGCGTGCCCGTGGCCTCGACGGCATCTGGCACACCCTTGACCTTGATCCGCCGCATCTGCCAGCGACCCCCACGGATCTGCTGGTTAAGTACTTCCCGAGCCCGCCCCTTGTGTGTCAGGACCATCGCCCCAGGACGGACCTCGTCGATGGGGAGGCGGGTACCGTCCGCCATCGTCACGGGGGTGCCTGGAAGGAAGCAACCCATCGAGAGAGTCTGAAGTGCCCCACTCGTGATCGCGCTGATGAGCGAACGGTGTCGGCGCTGCGTCGCCACCAGGATGTCGATGTAGATCGAGTCACCGATGTCTCGAGCGGCGGCGTCGATGATCTTCCCCTTCGACATCTCGGGGATCTGAATGTGCTCGACGTAGTTCTCACCGCCGATGAACGTCCGGTAACACGCCATCAGGAGATTGGTCTCCCAGGCGTCGTTGTTGTTGTTGACGTACTTCGAGGTCTCGGGCGTGATGAGCCAGTCGGCGTACTTGCGCTCGATCTGGAACCCGTCGACGACATGCTTGCCGAGTGGAGCGGGGCTCTTCTCCGTCTTCACGGATGCGATGATCGTGCAGTGGCTGAGGAGGAAGTCCTTGGGCTCGTACTGCTGAAGGACGATCTTGGCACCGTGACGGACATCGAACGCCGGAGCGGCCTTGGACGCACGACGTACCGTGTCCCAGCGACCCAAGTTGATGTCGGGCTTGATGATTGAGGCATCAGCCTTTTTGAACATCGCCATGGCTACTTCGCCGCCTTCGCCTGCTCATGGTCGGCCTTCGCCTGTTCGACCTGCTTGAGCATAATCGGAAAGAACTTCTCCGAGAGGTACGTGAGGCGCTCGGCAGCCTGCTCGAAATGCCCACTCTTGAGCATGTTCTCGAGGCTCTCACACATCTTGGTGGCGCTTCGAGCGTCCGCGCAGGCATGTTCATACGCCTGGCCCACGGGCTTGGCGGCTGTCTTCCAGCGAGGGTCGCGCGCCGAGATCAAGGACTCACCACCTTCGGCGTCGCAGGTGCTCCCCAGCTCACCGGCTCTCCGCCGGGTCCGAGCAAGTCATCCTGCTTGAGAAGGAACAAGTCCTTGGGGCAAGCGAAGAGACGGATGCGGGTACCTTCCTGCATCTTGTACGTCGTCTTGCGCATCGCCTTGCCGCACTTCGGGCAGTTGGGAACACCCTTGTCGTGCTCGTCCTTCGTCACCCGGTAGGTCCGGTTCTGTGACACCCAGTAGGCCGCCGTCTTCTCAGCGTGTTGCTGGATGCGGAGTTCGACCATGTTCTGGGCAAGACGGTAGAACTTGCCGACCTCGTCACGGAGAATCTCGTCCGCGGTCTGGCTCGCATACTTGCGCCAAAGGGCGTCGTAAGCCGCAACCTCATCGGCTCCCGACGCCCAGCACTTGGCGAGGGTCATGTGGAAGTCGGGGGCGACCTCCACGGACCTCCAGAGACGGGTCGCGCGAGCCGATGCCCACAACTCGCGCGCCCTCTCTGTGTCGAGAGACATGTACGTCTGATCGATGAGCGCCGGAGGAAACCAGTTCGAGGCCGCCGGGTGCACCTTCACGATGTCGTCGGGGAACATTCGTTCATTTGCATAGGGCCATTGAACGTCGACCACTCCTAGACCCCGATAGACAGCCGTCACACGTCCCAGGAACGGAGACAGTGAGAGTCCGCCCTGACCTGGGGCATAGCGTTGAACGCTGTCCCCAACAGAGAACTCCTTCACGAGCTTCCAGTAGTCGATGCTCATGTGAGCCCCTCACGCCAACGCCTCAAATAGGCGGCGGCGTCCTCAAGCAACTTTGGGTCCTCACCGCTGTAGCCCACGACCATGTTGCATCGTTGGTGAATCAACCCCCGAACGCAGCGTCCGCACGACTTGTTGGCGGGACAGCAGTTGTGATCGTGGTCAACGGAGACGGACGTAAGCTCCTTGCCCTTCGGGAGCATCGGTCCCTTGCAAACGGCGCAAAGGCCACCCTGTTTTTCCCACATCGCGTTGAAATCGATCTGGTACTTGGTCCGATTCAGGCGCTCGGGGGTGCTCTTGTGCAACTGCACACACGACTTGCACCAGCTATAGCGACCGGCTCCGACGGGCCCGGTATTTCTAGCTTCCCGGTGAAATAGACCTAGATCCTTAGGCAGCCCGCACTTGGTGCAGATCTTCTCTTGCCCAAGAACTTGCTGATCGGTCGCCACTTGGGTCTCCTACCTGGCGAACTCGCCGGCCTTACATCCCCTCGGGCTTCGGCGTGTCCTTGCTGTGGGGCGTGAGCGGACGACCCGTGGTCGAGATGCCGTGAAGCATGTCGCTCGACTGGTCGGGCCGGCCACGAACCGGATCGCCGAGGTTGTAGAGCTTCATGTACGGCTCGTCGGCCTCGATCTGAACCGGCGACGGGTTCACCTTGAAGGTGTCCATGTACGGCTCGTCCGGCTCGCGACGGATGACTTCAGCCTGGCGTCGCGTGAACGACTCCTTGCCGAACGTCGCAAGCTCGATCTCGTCGGCGGTCTTGTCCAGGTCTTGGACGATCGCGCGGGCGGTCTCGAAGTCCATCCCCCACTTGTCGTAGTTGGCCTGGATCGCACCAGCCACTTTGTCGAGGCGGGTGAGGATGTTGTCGGCGTCTTGGGCAGCGAACTTG
>Ga0302319_10017069_pt1 | contig 13323 bp, 13 predicted proteins | sample Bog_T0_2_FD_203319 | JGI IMG/M metagenome (GOLD analysis project Ga0302319, IMG submission 203319) | Peat permafrost microbial communities from Stordalen Mire near Abisko, Sweden - Bog_T0_2 | ecosystem: Environmental > Terrestrial > Soil > Wetlands > Peat | place: Sweden: Abisko, Stordalen Mire...
GGCGTATCGGCTCGCGGGAATCAGGGCCTACTGGGCAGCCCTCGTCCTCTCGTTCGCGTGGCCTTTTGCCTTCCAGTACGGGCGCATTACAGGCTGGTATTGCTGCAGCTTCTTCCTTGTGGCGCTGGCAACATGGCTCTATCTTGAGATTCTGGATGGGCGCGGCTACGGGTGGTGGATCGCATTCACAGCAGCCGCCATTCTGATGGTGTGGACCAACTATTTTGGGGTCGCCACCCTGCTGTTGTTGCTCCTCGACCTTCTATTCTTTCATCGGGACATCGCACGCAAGAACAGAACGGCTCTTTTGCTCTCCGTCGCCGCGGTTGTCTTGAGTTTCGTTCCATTTCTTAAGGTCGTGATCGAGAATCTTGGAGTACATGCCATGGGCGTGCACTCCGGAGTCGATTGGAAGGCGATGGTCGCCGAAGTTGGCTATCCTCTGTTCTCCATCTTCGGCTCGGTCGCGGTCGCGCCGTGGTACCTGCCCCTCAGCATTCCTGTTTTTGCAGCCACCATCGCACTACTCCTATCCATCTGGTGCAGCCCCGGACGCAGATGGCTGGTCTATCTCGGTCTATCGGTGGTTCTGCTCGAACTCAGCGGGCAAACCAATGTGAAGCGCGTACTTTTTCTGCTCCCGTGGTTATTTGTCGCTATGATTCTGGCCGCGCTCGGAAAGGCCGCCAGTTACCCGAGGCTCGCGTGGGCTGCAATCGTCACCTTGGTCGTCGCCGGCTGGATCGGCATCATCTCGGGCAGGCACTACGCGACGGCCAACCTCTATGAGCCGTGGAAAAACGTCGCGCAGGTAGTGGCTGGTAACGCGCGCGCCGGAGATACCGTCATCAGCGACAGTTTTCCGTTCTTCTTTTACATGAACTATCAGCTTGGCCTTGAGCGGGAGACCCAGGCAGACAGCGGGTCCGACCTGACGGCCGGCGTGTACCAGTCTCATGGATACAGGATCCTCGAGCCGGACGGAGAGGAGCAATGGCTTGACGGTCTCAAGGGCAAGGTCGTGCTCGTGAGCGGCGCAGCATATCTCGACGAAGTTCGATGGATGGCATCCTTGAACGATCGTTTGCATCAGCGATGCAGTGTCCAGGGCGAGTATCGGGCTGCTCCAGACCCTGCGCTTGAGCTCAAGGCTAGATTTGCAAAAGACGCGCCCGCGCTCGCCTATCGCGTTGACGTGACCTGGTTCGACTGTTCCGGTCAGGGCAAATAAGAGACGCCTGCGCAGCCTTCTAAAATCCGCGGCCGCGGAAGAGGTAGAAAAGCTCGATCAAGAGAATCAGCACGACCACCACTTCGAGGAAGAACCCACGGGCGTGGTTGAATTGTTCCACCATGTCTTGATAGAGGTCTTCGGCAGTCTTCATTTTCTTCGCGACCAGGTCCTTGTAGTCAGGAACGCCAACCCTGGCTGCGGCCAGCCGATAGAGACGCGCGGCAAACATATCGCTGAGAAATTTAATTGAATTGTCGGCGCGCTCTGTTAGTTCGCCGATCTCGAGCAGAATTGAGTGCAGGCGGGTTGCGGAACGGGACATACGCCATCGCGAAAGCATCCCTTTTTTCCGCTCCAACGACTGGTAGACGTTGTCCAGAACACCCGTGAGCAGCTCATCGTAGTGACGGAATTCCAAGAGTTGCGAGTTGGCATATTCCAGCAGTTGGATGGCCGTTTCAGCTCCCGCATTGCTGTCGTAAAGGAATGCAGCGTTCCAGCCAATCACTGTGAGGTCGTTCTCGTAGTACGAAATGCGCGACTGCAACACTTCAGCACATTCACCTTCCGACAAGCGCAGTTTGTCTCCGCGAACGATCTGCGCAATTTCCCGGCCGTGATCGCGGGTGAGGTCGGCAGATGAGGGCGTTCCATTCTCCTCGCGCACGTGGAAGATGAAGTAGTCCTCACTGAGCCACCGGGCATAGGGCTTTACCAGCGCGCTTGCGGCGCGTTCCAGGCGCTGGCGCACGATGGGCTCTACGCGGGTAGCAAAATCCACGTCCCACACCCACTGGCTGGCCAGATGAACCAGGCCTGGCCAATCGCCTGAAAAGCTGAGCTGGTATAGGACGCTGACGACGCCGTAGTCGTAGAACTTGATCTCTCCCTCGAGCCGCTCACCGCCCGCCAGGAGAAGAGGTTCAAGGGGTTCGACGACCGGCGGCCGGTGGTAACGCACGTAGGTGGGCACCGAGTGCTTGGTTTTGGGTTGCTGCACGATGCGGGCGTTCACGGCCCGCTGCAGTTGGTCGAGCCGGAGCTCTTCGCATACATCGAATTGGATCAGCACAAGGACAGAGCCACAGACTGGAGAGGGGCTCGGCGATGGAGACGCGGTTGCCATGTTTCCCCTTGATGCGGCTACTTCTTTGTGCGTTTGTAAAACGGCAGCGGCACCTGCTTCGCTCGCACTGCATTCGCGCGGCACTGCACGATCACGTCTTCTCCACTTGCCGCCACGCTTGCGGGCACCAGCGCCATGGCGATGTTCGTCTTGAGAAACGGCGCGGGCGAGCCAGAGGTGACCACGCCGATTTTTTCGCCGCTCAACGACAGCACGTCATACCCGTCGCGTCCGATGCCGCGGTCGACCATCTCCAGGCCCACGATCTTCCGCTTCGGTCCACCCGCAGCCTGTACCGCCAGCAATGCATCGCGCCCGATGAAGTTCCCCCTGTCCAGCTTGAGCCAGCGGTCAAGCCCACCCTCAAACACATTGATCTCCTCAGAGATTTCGTGACCATAGAGGCTCATGCCTGCCTCAAGCCGCAAGGTGTTGCGCGCGCCAAGCCCGCAAGGCCGAATGCCGAACTCCGCGCCCGCTTCCATCAGCGCGTTCCACATCTTCACCGTGGTGGCCTCATCGGCGGGAACGTAGACCTCGAAGCCGTCTTCTCCTGAATAGCCGGTGCGCGCGATCAGCACGTTGGCGATCCCCGCGACCGTGCCCCACGTGAACCAGTAGTTCTTGATTGCCGCCAGATCCACCTTCGTCAGCTTGCTCAGCGTCTCCAGGGCGCGCGGGCCCTGCAACGCAAGTTGCGAATAATAGCTGGAGTAGTCGCTCAGGTGAATTGATGGAAAACTGCCGACCTGCTTGCGAATCCAGGCGTAATCTTTGTCTTTTGTTCCGGCGTTCACCACCAGCATGTAGTCGTTCGGACTGAGCCGGTGCACGAGGATGTCGTCAACAAATGTGCCCGCGGGCGTCAGCAGAGCGGAGTAGTGCGCCTGGCCGTCCTTCAGCTTTGACGCGTCGTTCATGGTGATGTGCTGAATGGCAGCGAGCGCGCCGGGTCCGCGAAACTGGATCTCGCCCATGTGGCTCACGTCGAACAGGCCCACCCCGGTGCGTACGGCCATGTGCTCTGCAATCAGACCGCCGCCGGGGCCGGGGTATTCCACCGGCATATCCCATCCGCCAAAGTCCACCATCTTTGCCTTGAGTGCGCGATGCGTAGCGTTGAGGGCAGTCTTCTTGAGAGGCGTTGAAGCGGCTGCTTCTTGTGCGGGTGTGACTGGCGTCGACATGGGGAATTCCTTTCGGGAGTCTTCCTTCTTCACGATAGGTTGGGGAGGCGGCGGGGTCAAACCGGGCTCGAAGGTGAAAAGGACCGTCAGGTCCGGCTGGGGCTGCTCGCCAGCGAGCAATAGAATGAGGGCATGAACCAGTTTCGAGGCGTCCTGATGCTGCTGGCCGCGGGTGTGGCGTTTTGGCGCGGCTGGCAGATCCATGTTGGGCACAACGCTCTCTTGGCCTACGCACTCTCTGCAGTCGCGCTGGGCTTGGCCGTCTGGCACCTTACGCGCAAGCCAGACAAGCCGCGCGTGTAACCGGAACCCAAATCGGGCTCCGGCGGCTTTTGCGAGGACCGAATGAAGTTGACGCATACGCTGTACAACCGTATTCAGGGCCGCAGCGTCGATCGGCTGGCGGCTTTGAGTGACGGCATCTTCGCCGTGGCCATGACGCTGCTGGTGCTCGATCTTCATCTCCCCTCGGCGGCGCAGGTGCATGTCGAGCGGGAACTCCTCTATGCGCTGGGCGCCCTCGGCCCACAGTGGATCGCCTACCTGATGAGTTTCCTCACTCTCGGCATCTTCTGGGCCGGTCAGCAGACCCAGTTGAATCACTTCAGCGAAGGCAATCGCGATCTCACCTGGATCCACCTCGGGTTTCTCTTCGCCATTACCCTCCTGCCGCTCTCCACGCGCCTGCTGGCCGACTTTATTACTTACCGGTCGGCCCTAGGCCTCTATTGGCTCAATATTTTTGTTGCCGGCGCCATGCTCTATTGGAGCTGGAAATATGCAACCAAGGCCGGTCTGATCAAGGACGATACGCCGGCCGAGGTGCGGGCCAGCATCTGCAAACGGGTGGTCATTGCCCAGTCGCTTTATGCAGCCGGCGCGGCGCTCTGCGTCTTCAACACCTGGGTTAGCATTGCGGCTATCGTGCTGGTGCAGTTGAACTACGCCATTGCTCCGCGCCTTTTTAGGCATAGGGAATAACCCGGATTAGCCACTGCGCACTCCCCGGGATGAGTGCTAGGCTGGCGGGAATGGAATTCAGCTACAAACTGACGGAAGACGAGTTTATCCGTGGCGCTCGCCTCGAGCGCAAGGCCTCTTCCCGATCCAGCCTCAAGACCGCCTTGTTCTGGATGTCGATCATGGCTGGCCTCATGATCCTCTTTGCCGCGATCCGGCCTAGAGATCGTCAGACGCCTGACACCACCTCCGCCGCGGTTCTCAGTTCTGCGCAGCCCAGCCCCATGACCCCCGCCGGCAAAACAGCCGTCCTTCTGCAGCAGGTCGGGCCGTTTCTGGTCATTGCGGGCCTGTGGATCCTTTTGGTGAAGGGACTTATTCCGTTGCGCCTGCGTTATCTCTACCGCAAAGATCCGCGCATGCAGGCGTTCTTCGTGGTCGAATTGACCGGAGATTCGATTTCCACGTACAACGCCGCCGGAACCTCCTCAAGAAGCGCATGGAACGTCTACGACGGCTGGTGCGAGTGCGGGGGGATCATCGTGCTCATTTTTCACTCCGGCGCTTATTCCATTATGTCGCTCGCCGGGCTCTCGCCGTTTCAGCAGGATGAAGTGCGCGGCATTCTGACGGCAGCGCTGCCCAGAAAATAAATCCGCCGAAACCATTACTCAAGTAACGCAACTCCACCGGTCAATTTGGGTTCATTTTGATACACCGGGTGAAATGCATGCCCGGGATCGAGAGGTAATCCCCATGTTGACCACGGCTTTGAATTCTTTGGTGGCAATTCGCATTGGCGGTTTCAGATTGATGCATGGCGTAGGGCGCGATGGTTTCGGTCCGCTGCTGATCGGCCTCTCCATCGTTGGCGCTTTCATTTGGGCGCTGTCCCGTTTGACCGGGCGTGCAGCCTGATTCCAGTCAGGCACGCGGAAGTTCCCGTCTACTTGCGGTGCGCTCTCCAGAAAGAACTCACGCCAAGGTAGAAAAAAACCACAACCACGAGCGCTGTTACCAGGAACGTCCGATGATCGGGACCGTGGGCCCAGCTTGCCCTCATGCGCCAGAGATTCGGGGTGAACACCAGAACAGGTAAAAGGAAGAAGACACCCGTCACTTCAAGCCACAGGATGCCGCCCACCCGCTGAAAAGGCTTCAGGAATCCGCCCACGCCGCGGGCGACTCCGCTGCCCGCCTGAGCGGTAACGCGCCTGGCGGTTTGTTCCGCATTCTGGACCCTGGCCGCCGGACTCGCAGGCTGCTGTTGCTGCCCAGACACCGCGGCTTGCGTCGCGCCCGCCAGTTGCTGGCTCGCCATGCGCCCGGCAACACGCAGTCCCGTGCCAAGGACCCGCCCAATGATCTGTGGTCTCATTCCGTTTATGATGGTAGCAGCGACGCGGGGTGAGGCGCTTCTCGCCTTCCGCGGCCGCTTTCCGTTTGCGCCTGAGCGGATATGGCAGTAAGGTAAAGAAATCTCACGCCGCAACCCGCGCTTTCTGCCCGCGCAGGCCGCCGCTCATGGAGGTATCTGTGACATCCCGTCTGCGCGAACTCATTCAGCAACTGGGCGAGGCCATCCACGAGTCGGTCATTGAAAGCGAACAAATTGCCGGAGTTGTCCAAGATATCCGCAAGCACGGATTCGACGTGCTGCTCATGCTCGAAGCCACCATCGGCCTGAACGAAGTTGCCGCCAAGGAAGCAGAAGCCGCCGCGGCTGGCAGCGGATCTGCGGACAAAGATGCGCCGGCCGGCGAGTTTACGCCCAACGACCTGCACTTTCTCCGCTCCCTGCGGATTTCTGTCGAAGGCGAAGAAGAAGGCGCTGCGGAAAACGACACCGAATAAGCCAGCTGACTTCGAAGCGACGATCTGTACCCTCCCGGTTTTGGCCTGATTGCCGGTTCTTTTTTCTTTGTGCTGCTTCCTTTCGACTCAACAACTATACTTCCCGAATGATTCCGATCGGATCGCATCCGATATGGCACCCGCTGTTTGAAACGCTGGCCTATGCGACCGCCTTTGCGATCTTTCGCCGTTCCAAGGCGCGTCGGGGAGACATCCTGGATGAGCCGCAGCGCTGGACGATCCTTGCCGCGGCTGCCGTTGGAGCGCTGGTGGGGAGCCGTGCGCTAGGCTTGGCGGAGCAGTGGCCCATGGTGCAGGAAGCGTGGCGCACAGGAAAGATGTGGGCACTGATGTTTTCTCCCGGCGGCAAAACCATCGTAGGCGGCCTGCTGGGCGGCTGGCTGGCTGTGGAGATTGCGAAGAAGGTGAGCGGGATCGAGCGACGGACCGGAGATCTTTTTGCGCTGCCCCTGTGCGTTGGCATTGCAGTGGGTCGCGTCGGTTGCCTGCTGGCGGGACTAACGGATGATACGTACGGGAAGCCAACCGCGCTACCCTGGGCCGTAAATCTGGGCGACGGGATCGGACGCCATCCGGTACAGGTCTATGAAATTCTCTTCCTTACTTTGCTTGGATTTGTCATAAGTACAAAAGCGGTGCTCCCCGAAGGCGCGCGCTTCAGAATCTTTTTGGGTGGCTACCTTGTCTGGAGAGTCGTGATCGATTTTCTGAAGCCGCAGCCGCTCATCGGAGGGATGAATTTGATTCAATGGTGCTGCCTGGCGGGAATCGCTTTGCTTGTCCTGAACTGGGCGCAGACGAGGCAGGTGCTTTATGACCAGCTCGCGGGGTAGTGGTTTTCCCTTTGCGAAGATCGTTGTGGTGCTGGCGCTCGCCTTTATCGCAGGAATCGGGTTGTGCGGGCTGGATTATTTCCTCGCATCGCAGGGAATTGGAAAGAGCACTCAGGAATTCGGCGTTGGCCCGCTCGATGCCGTTTCCCTGGTTGTGATGGTTCTCTCTTTGGCGGCCCTCGTGCTGATGTTGATCGCATGGGCAATCAGCGCGGCCGTCGGAGGCTTCAGCCGCGGCGCCATGGACACGCAGAAACCGTTCGACGAGAAGGACGACAACGATTTGAAGAGGTGAATGCCGGCATGCTCAAAAGGAAACTACTTACGCTGGCTTGTGCGGTGGGGATTCTGGCGTCCGGAGCCTGCTTTAATACCTGGGGGCCGCCTACTCCGCCTTTGGCTCCGAGGATCAAGTCCAGCGGGGTTCATAGCATTGACGTGGAAGTGGCCAATCTCTCTCAGTCCCAGCACATTGATCCCTCCACTCTTGCCCGGCTCGTTGCGGAGAGCGTCAACGCCTACAGCAGGGACACGAAAGTGAAAGCTCATGCCAGGAGCAACGCGGGAACCGAAGATACGGTACTGACGATCACCATTCTGGATGAAAGCGCTGCCCACGATCCCTCCAGGGTGCTTCCTTCCAACATGCTGCCGTGGTCCATCGATGTGAGTTTATCGGCGACGCTCAAGCAGAAAGACGGGCAGGTACTCTGGCAGGAAAAGGAAGACCACTATCGGGTTCCGAGCTGGTCTAAGGCAGTCGATACAACATATCCGTGGAAAGATCCAAGCGTATCGTACTCGTTGAGCTTCGACGTGATTCGCAGGATGCTCTTTGCTGAACTGCAAGGAAGTTGATGCGGTGCGACGGCGCTTGTGGTTTTGCCATCATCGCAGCATGATTCGCACCACAGTCTCCCGCTGACGGATCTCAAAAAAGGATACTCATGACGGACAAACTTCGCCCCTACCTTTTCTATGACGTGGCCATCTCAATTTGCTCCACCTGCTACAGGCGGGTGGACGCGAAGATTGTTTTCGAAGACGGGAAGGTGTGGATGCTGAAGCGGTGCCCGACGCATGGACACCAGCGGGTTCTCGTTGCAGACGATGTCGACTACTACCGGCGCGCACGCGAAGTATTCATCAAGACACCGGAGCAGCCGATGGTCTACAACACTCCGGTGAAATGGGGCTGTCCCTACGACTGTGGCTTGTGCCCGGACCACGAGCAGCACAGTTGTCTCACATTGATCGAGATTTGCGATGCGTGCAATCTGACGTGCCCGATTTGCTATGCGGGAAGCGGACAGCACCGCACGGAGTACCGTTCGCTTGAGCAGATTGAGGCCATGCTCGACTGCGTGGTGCGCAATGAGAAGGAGCCGGACGTGGTGCAGATCTCCGGGGGAGAGCCCACGCTGCATCCCGATTTTTTTCGCGTCCTTGAAATGTGCAAAGAGCGGCCCATCCGGCACCTCATGGTCAATACCAACGGGATCCGGATTGCCCAGGACGAGGAGTTTGCAAAGCGTCTCGCGGACTTTATGCCGCAGTTTGAAATTTACCTGCAGTTCGACTCCATGCAGCGGGAACCGCTGATGCAGTTGCGGAGCGCGGATTTGCGAGGGATTCGCGAGAAGGCCCTTGAGCGGCTGAACAAGTTTGGCATCTCCACAACTCTTGTCGTTACCGTGGAACGTGGCGTGAACGATGGGGAGTTGGGCGCGATTGTTGATTTTGCGCTCACGCAACCGGCGGCGAGGGGAGTTACATTCCAACCCGTGCAGCAGGCGGGGCGCGTGCAGGGATTCGATTCGACCCTTCACCGCCTCACGCTTACCGAGGTAAGGCGCCGGATTCTCGAACAGACCGACGTCTTCCGGCCGGAAGATCTGATCCCTGTTCCCTGCCATCCTGATGCTCTGGCAATGGCGTACGCGCTCAAGATGGGGGGAAAGACGGTCCCACTGACAGGGATGGTTCCGCCGGACGTCCTGATCAATGCGGCGAAGAACACCATTGTGTACGAGCAGGAAGCGGCCTTGAGAGACCACCTGTTCAAGCTCTTTGCAACGAATCACTCGCCGAGCTCGCAGGCTTCAACGTTGCGGGAGTTGTTGTGCTGTCTGCCCAAGGTCCTGATCCCGAAAGATCTGGGTTACAAAAATCTCTTCCGGATTTTGATTGTGCAGTTCATCGATGCCGAGGCATTCGATGTAAGAAGTGTGAAGAAAAGCTGCATCCATATTGCGCATCCAGATGGCAAGCGGCTGATTCCCTTCGACACGTTCAATATGTTCTATCGCGGCGAGTTGGAGTCAACGCGCTTGGCCGGATTGCGAAAGATGGAAGAAGCGCCGGTGGGCTGAAGGAACTGCGGTCCCTAGCTTTTCTGGACGACCCGGATGTGCAATTCCTTCAGCTGGTGCTCGCTCACCGAGGTGGGCGCGTCGGCCATCAGGTCAATCGCCTTTGCCGTCTTCGGGAACGCAATCACTTCGCGCAGGCTCGGCGCGCCGGCCAGCAACATCACGATGCGGTCGAGGCCCAGGGCGATGCCGCCGTGCGGCGGCGTGCCGTATTCCAGCGCATCGAGAAAGAAGCCAAAACGCGCATGCGCGTCCTCGTCGGAGATTCCCAACGACTTGAAGATCTGCTGCTGCACGTCCTTGCGGTGAATACGAATGGAACCCGATCCCAACTCCATGCCATTCATGGCCAGGTCATAGCAATTGGCGCGCACGCTGGCAGGGTCGCTCACCAGGTTCGCCATATCCGCCTCGTAGGGCGAGGTAAACGGATGGTGCGCGGGCACCCACTTGGCTGAAGCCAGGTCATACTCGAACATCGGGAAATCGACGATCCAGATCGGATGGAAGGCTGTGCTGCCATCCATCGGGTCTTGCGCGCTGTGCTCGTGCGCGTCCGCAACCGTTTGCTCAGTCACGTCAAAGGCCCCGTGCCGGTCGGCATACTTCTTCGAGAGCTCAGTCCGGAAGTTGCCCGCGGCCGCATAGACGTTGATCTCGCGCTCGCTCAGCCGCCCCTCGAATTTGGTGTCGCTGGCCTTGACGTGATGCGCCGGATCGCCGGCCACAATAATCACGAAATCGCCTTCGGCCGCGCCTGCAAGCTCGCGCACCTTGGCCGCCGCTTCAGCGAAGCCTTTGGCGAGCCGCTTGAAGTCGTCGATAAATTTTGCGCCCTTCTTCTGGTCGAAGAGTGGCCAGTTGTCTTCGCGCTCTTTGCGGCTAAGTTCGCCCACGTTGGGAACGCGCAGTGCCACAACGGGAAGCGCTGGATCAATTTGCAGCGTGGCAAGATTCTCATCCGTAAACGCAGGCCGTACGTCCGTGAGTCCGGGGAGGCGCAGGTCCGGCTTGTCGGTACCGAACTGCCGCATCGCGTCGTCGTAGGTAATGCGCGGAAAGGGCGTGGGCAGCGTGACCCCCGCAGCCTTGAAGCCCGCCGCCAGAAACTGTTCCACCACAGCAAACACGTCCTCGCGCCGAGGGAAGCTCATCTCAAGGTCAACCTGCGTGAACTCAAGCTGGCGGTCGGCGCGCAAATCCTCATCGCGAAAGCAGCGTGCAATTTGAAAATAACGATCGCAGCCCGAGATCATGAGAATCTGTTTGAAGATCTGCGGGGACTGCGGCAGCGCGTAGAACTCGCCGGGATGCACGCGGCTGGGCACCAGGAAATCGCGCGCGCCTTCCGGTGTGCTCTTGGTCAGAATTGGCGTCTCGATCTCAAGAAAGCCCTGGTTGCTCAGGCTCTCTCGGATGGCGAGTGTAATGTCGTGGCGCAGGCGAAAGTTGCGCTGCATTTCAGGCCGGCGCAGGTCCACGTAGCGGTATTTGAGCCGGACTTCCTCGTTCTGAATGGCCTCTTCGGCGGGCGAAAACGGCGCCAGCCGCGCGTCGTTCAACACCAGCAGCTGGGTCGCCTCAATCTCAATCTCGCCCGTCGGCATCTTGGGATTGGTGGCGTCCGCGCCGCGCAGGCGCACCTTGCCCACAGCGGCAACTACGTACTCCGGCCGCACCTGCTCGCCCTTCAGGTGACCCTCGGGCGTTAATTCCTTGTCCAGAACAATCTGGGCGATTCCGGAGCGGTCCCGGAGATCGAGAAAGATCAGGTTGCCGTGGTCGCGGCGCCGGTTCACCCAGCCCATCAGGACCACTTGTTGTCCGGCGTTAGCGGCGCGCAAGTCGCCGCAATGATGCGTCCGTTCGAGACTGCCTAGAAAATCGAGCACTACCGGTGTCCTTTACTCGCCCGTTGGTTTTGAGAGGAAGACGGCCAACTCCGCACGAGGAACCTTTGTTTGTATGCCAGTGGCGAAGGTCTTCACTGTAAGGATACCGGATTGAAGCTCGTCTTCGCCCAGGATGACGATCTGGCGCGCCGTCTTGTCGGCCGCCTCAAACGATTTCTTGAGCCGAAAACTGCCCTCGCCCAGCTCGATCCACAGCCCTTGGTGGCGTAATTCGCGAGCCAGGACCAGCGCGGCAGGATTCAGATTCTCGCCGAGTGGCGCGATAAACGCGTCAGCCTTCAATGCCGAGCTGGATTCCAGAGCCTGCAGCGTCAGCACAAGCCTGTCTTCACCCATGGCAAAGCCGATGCCCGGCGCCTTTGGCCCTCCGATGGCCTCGCTCAATCCGTCGTAGCGTCCTCCGCCCAGAAGCGCGTTCTGCGCGCCCAGGCCACCGTGCGTGAACTCGAACGTCGTCCGCGTGTAGTAGTCCAGCCCGCGCACCAGCCGATGATTTCGCGTGTAGGGCACGGCCGCCGCGTCCAGAGCCGCCAGCACCGCAGCGAAATGTGCCTGCGACGCTTCGTCGAGCGAATCGGCAACCACCGGCAGCTTCTCGATGATCGGCTGGTCCGCCGGCACCTTGCAGTCCAGCACCCGCAGTGGATTGGTCACCGCACGGCGCTGACAATCCACACACATCTGGCCAACCACAGGCTCGAGTGCGGCGCGCAGTGTCTCGTTATAACGGGCTCTATCCGCTGCGGACCCGACAGAATTCAGCTCCAGGGTCCAACCCGTAATCCCCAGTTCGTCGAGCAGGGTCGCCAGCATCTCCAGCACCTCAGCGTCGCGCACCGGGCTTTCACTGCCTGCCGAAGGAGGCCCCAGCACCTCCGCACCAATCTGCGAAAACTGCCGGTATCGTCCCTTTTGCGGCCGCTCACGCCTGAACTGCGGGCCTATGTAGTAGAGCTTCTGCAACTGGCCGGTCTCGCCCAACTGGTGCTCGATGTAGGCGCGTACAACGCCAGCCGTATTCTCCGGCCGGAGGGTCAGCGACTGGGTCTTTTCCGACTGCGCCCGCGCTCGATCCTCCCAGGTGTACATCTCCTTTGAGACGATGTCGGTTTCTTCGCCCACGCCGCGTGCAAATAGAGCCGTGTCCTCAAAGACGGGCGTGCGAATCTCGCCAAAATTGTAGCGGGCAAAAACGGCGCGCGCCGTCGCCTCAATGCGGTTCCAGAGGGCGGTTTCCGGCGGCAAAAGGTCGCGCGTGCCGCGCACAGCTTTTAGTGTGGCCATAACTTATCTAGTTTAAATGGGCTGCTAGGCGGGGTCGACGAGTGTGCGTGACCCCGCCTGAAACCTACACTCCCAGGATCGAGTGGGCAATCCGTACCCACCACCCGGAACTGCTCATCCATGTGTAAGTGACGAACGCCTGGACAATGAACAGTGCGGGCAACGCTGTGACATAGACCTTGTGCACGCGCCTGTTAACAAGAACATCCCGCAGCACGCCGAGGAGAATCACTCCATCCAGGCACGCGAAAAAGAGTCCATGAAGGTAGAGGTAGTCGAACCGCCCGAAGGCTGCGTCAAGCAGTCCGCACGTGGCGATGAAGAGCAGCCGGCGGTGCAGGTCAGGTTTCCTGCGCCACAGAATCGCCAGCGAGAAGAAGATCCCAAACGCCAGCATGTCAAAAAATGGGAGGATCAGAAAGGCGTCGGACCCCGGGATATGTTCCACCGTGGTATCGAAGCGCCCCATCACGATGGAAGTGGTGATACCGAGGGGCACCATCACTGTGCCCAGCGCGGCGCCAAACCAGCCGAAGAAG
>Ga0302319_10017070_pt1 | contig 13323 bp, 15 predicted proteins | sample Bog_T0_2_FD_203319 | JGI IMG/M metagenome (GOLD analysis project Ga0302319, IMG submission 203319) | Peat permafrost microbial communities from Stordalen Mire near Abisko, Sweden - Bog_T0_2 | ecosystem: Environmental > Terrestrial > Soil > Wetlands > Peat | place: Sweden: Abisko, Stordalen Mire...
TTTGCCGGCATCCAATTAAGCTCGGAGTAAACGCCACAATTGCCTCATTTCCAATTGGCGAAAATTGGGCGCTCTGCGCATCGTACCGAGAGCTAGAGACGAAGGTATCCCCTGTGGTTAGTTGAGAAAGGCAACGGCAGAATTTCTCACGTTTATTGCTTGCGCGACGGTCATCCTTTCGATGCGAAAGCAGGAAAAGAAAACCCAAGGTATTTCTTTTTAAACTTTGAAGGGAAAAAGCGTGAAACGACGGCTGCTGAAGTAGAGTCATTCTTCACCGGAGAAAACTGGGATGGAGTGAAGTATGGCTTATGGGGCGAACCAAGTTTCGTGAAAAAGGCATCGGAACGGGCAAGGCGGCTAATCGAAGACGCCCAGTTCGCGCCAGTTCAGAAATAACGATGCTGTCCCCGCTGTTTACGCAAGGATTGAGTCCATGACGGGGACACGCGCAGGTAAAAGTCAAACTGGACAAGTAGTCTGGGGCCGTGGGTAGGTAAGGAATCTGTTCCCGGACGGCCTCAAGCAGGTGGTTCCGAGGGGCCTATACCCGCTATGGGACAACTTTTTTTTGGAAAAACACGCGCAAATTAACTCCCTAAGGAATCTTTTCTAGTCCGGCACGGCTTTCGATTGGGTCGGGGGAAATGGCCTTGTTTTCCCGTGTACCAAGCTCAAAAAACAAAAAAACGCACTACGAAAAGGTGGGTCCTTCCGACGCATTTTCAAGCCGGGCAGGTTCCGGTTTATCGGGCATCCGGTAATCCATTTTTTTTGAGACGCTACACTTTACATCGAAATGCGCTCTGTTCTGCCCGAAACTCTGGAAGCGGCCTTACTCGCCATCGAACGGGGCCGTTTCTCGTTGAGTTGGCGCAAAGTCCAAGCGGGCGGAAACCTGAGCTGTTGCGCCTTGGTGCGTATCGCCTGCGTTCGCTCTGTCTTGCCTCTTCTTGATGGACACGAGCCATAAATATGAGTTGAATGATTCCACCCAGCATGGAGCCTGATTTTCCAATACGTTTTCCGGAAAGCCTGCCGTCGCGCCTCGAAAAATGCCCCATAGTTGAGGCGATAATGGAGGTTCGTTTCCTCGCGACGGAACAATGGAGGAATCTGCCCGGCCTACTTTTTGCGAAAATTCGTGACCGTTATCCGCAACAAACGGACTTGCCCTTGGCCCAAGTTCCCGAACAGTTGAGGCAACAGCAGCCGAATTTGAGCACCCAACCACTGATGCAGTTCTCCAATGCCCAGTTCACTATCAATTTTGGACCCCGTGTAGTTGGACTCGTTACCAAAACAAATTCTTACCCCGGATGGGATCTTTTTTCCAAGGAAATGGCATGGCTAATAGGTTGTCTAAAGGAGACGGCTTTCATACAAGAGGGAGAACGTCTGGGAGTACGTTATATTAATTTCTTTGAGGAAGACCTCCTTTCCAATTTGGTGTTGGAGACTCAGGTTGCTGGGAAGCCGCTGCTTGGCTCCGAAATGCTTCTCTCATTCGGCTTGCGCAAAGAGCCATTCGTGGTGCGTCTCCAAGTAATCAAAGGAGCCATCGGTAACTTTGAGAAAGTTCCAAAATTAGGCAACGTGTTGGACGTGGAAGTTTGGCTTGGATCGAACGATTTTGATCTCTTCGACAATGGCATGGACAGGTTCAGTGAAGGGCACACACTCGCTAAGCAAATTTTCTTTGGCTTGTTAAAGGATGATTTTGTGACTAAGTTAAAGCCGACATATTCATGACGACTGCACAGCCTAGCTTCTTGCTACCTAGCTTTTCGCGTCACAGCTACGAAGTCTCGGACGCTCTTCAATTCGAGCCGCTTCCAAGCTCCGTTCGGGCATCCGAACCTGGCGAGACAGCCCGTGAAGAGCTTCTTCTCAAAAAATTGGGCGCTAAGGGGTGGGGGCGCGTACATCATTTTCGGAACTTTTATCAGCAAGGTTGGGGGGATGGTTCTGGAAAGGCACTCTCGCCTCGCGCCTTGGAAGCATTTTTCGAGTTTTTGAAATCGGTCAATTTTTCCGAGGAGGTTCTGCCAAGCGTGTTCTTGACCGACAGCGGTGGTCTTGAGCTTTGCTGGGAGGAAGACGGAAATCGTCCCATACAGCTTGAGTTTTCACCTTCGGGTATCGAGGTTTATCGGGAGAAAACTGGTACTGAAAAAATCCTTGCTCTAACGGAATCGCTGGAGTTGGCACGCTCGGTAAATTAGAGGCTCGCGTCATGGTCATCGACGCGAAAGAGAACATCCTTCGAGCTATCTGTTCTGACAAGTACGATGGCGTTCGGATGTCGCCCAGCCTGTTTACCGGAAAGGGTACGTCAGTGAGTAGGCTTGAGCTTATCTCTCTGGAGGATCACTGGGACATCTTTCGCACGAATGTTCAAAAGCCTCCCGAGCGGTTGCTAAAGCTAATCGGCGAAATTAACGTGGGAAATCTTCAAAAGCTCGGACGAGATTACAAAGTGCCAATTGAGCTTACCGTCGAAGCGGTGCCAGTGGATTGGAATTTAGCACATGCGGAAATCCCGCAAACGATAAGTCGCGGGCTTGCGAATAAAATCCTGCCGGAGTTGGTTATTCACGAGCCTCCAGCAACGAAATAGTCATTCCAGTTACCAGTCGCCGCACTTGAGCCATCCTGAGCGCAAGGCAACCACCACAAGGCCAGCGTAGCGACGCACCACGATCACCACCACCGCGTTTTGTTTCCCGGCCCCCTCCATCATCAGGGCCGGGAACAAGACGCGGCCAACATTCTCAGCCCGCAGCACAAGCAGCCGTCGTGACGGCGCAGCGGCGACGGCGCGATGGGTGCGCCGCATGATGAACGCTATCGAGCGATGACGTGCGTTACTGCACGATGACAACGGCGTTGGTCGATACCGGTGGGGTTCAGCCGCGCCGGTCGATGGCGTGCGTTGGCAGGCTCACCTGCCCAGACTCTCGAATGTCTGTTGCACAATGGAGGATGATTGACGCTGATGCATCATGGCGTACACCGATGCAGAATGGGTAACGATGACGAATGACGATGACTGATGGTTGCTAATAACTGCCCCCAACTGCTGATGATCGCTGACAGTTGATGGCAACGAGTGACAACATCTGATGTCACCTTTTGCCACTTGGTGTCACTCCGCGCACCTAATCCTTAGGGGTGGCGTGTCCCTCCTTTTTTACCCTGATTTAGCCCATGCGACTTAAATAGTTTTGCCTGGATTCAAGCCCTGGATGATTGCCGATGTGTGAGGATCATTCTCAATTATTCATCGTGATGCGTCGTTGTGACCGTTGTTTTTTCGTGGTTCATTTATCGTCATGGCCGGTTCCGCTGACAAGTTTTTCCTCCATGTCACGGCTGTCCCCAAAAGCATCGGCATCAAGCGTCGTCCCTTTTCCGCTGCGGTCCTCGATCAACTGCCTTCGCTGGTGGGTGATCAATCCGGCCATTGTCAGGTCGAGATCACCCGTCGTTATTTTCGCGACCTGATCTTCGTCATCGCCGCTGACGATAATTTCGCCCACAAGGGTTGGCCGGTGACGAGCGTCATCAATGACCGTTGGTTCCGTGGTGCGCTGGTGGTCCTGGCTGAGCGTAATCGTGATCCTGCCGGTCATCCTTTTATCGGCGAGACGTTCCTTGATGGTTTGACGGCTGACGAGTGCAAGGAGGCATCACCCTACCTAGGCTTTCCTCCTGGTGGTGGACCGAAGTTTCCGTATCCGCCACGGCCTTCCAAGAAGCGTCGTGATCGTGATGCATCCTGATTATCATCCCCCGAAAATCAAACGCAGGTAGTGTCGGCACTACCAAAAATACCAAGGACTGAGCGACAAGCTTTTCGTCATGTGGGATGGTGAATCCGCGATGGATTACCAACCCTGTCAAAAATATTTAATCGGCGTCTTTCGGCGAATATCGGCACTGGTCGGCGAATTTCGGCGTTTATCGGCGCGACTGAATTTTAGAAAACAAACCAGTGGTATGACTTGTCATTATGGAACGCAATGACAAAGGGGAAGCAATTCTCGGCTTCTCACCCGGCCCACTCATGTCAGAGCGTGAGGTTGCGTTTTACCTCAAGGTTTCGGTTCGAACCATCGTTAATTGGAAACAGCGCGGCATCATCCCCTATTTCAAAATTGGGCGCACAGTCCGATATTCCCGCGAACAGATTGACCGGGCCTTGATGGATCGACACCAGTGCAACGCAGGCGCACTGTCATCTTAGCGCCACGGTTGCGGTACGCTGGAGGGAAGGCGGACAGGGAGACGCGAGGATGCGGGTTTTGACCCCGCCTCCGATTCATTACAATCCATTACAGATTCTTTGCGCTTCCTTGCGTGATTCAGCATGAACGGGAAAAACGGAAACCGATTCCAACTACTTTATACGCGCAGCATTATGCGTTTTTTGCGCAAGGTCACGCATAGCCTCTTTCGGGTTCGACCCCCGCCGCCTCCACCTCTAATAAGACAACCACGTAAGCTTGGTGCTAGCCCGTGAACGCCAGATCCGCGATGACGTCTTCCATTTTCCCGGCCGGGTTTAACCGCTGAGCATTATTTGTCGCGATGAGGCGGTCGAGATGGGTAATGAGTTCGCCAAATAAGTGACTTTTGAGGAGATACTCTGTTACCCCGTCGGCGGCAGCTTGTTCTTTGTGCGCCCGGTCCTCCGACGAGGTGAGAAGGTAAATGGCCACATCCTGTTCGCTGTGACTATTGCGCAGCCAGTGGAGAACTTCCAATCCATTCATGTTGGGCATGTTCAGATCAAGGAGGATAACGTGCGGCGCGAATTCCGGCCCGATCTTAGAAAAATAATGCAGGGCCAGAAGGCCGTCGTTGCAGCGGACAATAGGCTGCGTGAAGCCAGCCCGGCGCAACGAGTGCTCGTTGAGTAAGGCAAAGTGATCGTCGTCGTCCACATGGACGATGCGCAGTGAGTCCCTGGCGAGTAATTCCATGCTCGAAGGCTATCGAATCAACTCGTGGACGAATATGGGGTCTTCACCCTATGGCGGGAAGCAAGGTTTGAGAGCTATTGTCGGGAAGCATGAATATAAGACTTGCTGTTGATTTCTCCCCCAATGGGAAGATGGGTGCGAGCGAAAGGAATGTTTGGTTCGCCCGGCTTAAGGTTGTCCGTTTAGCCGCGCTCACGGCCGGGTTGACCGTTTTCCTCACGGGATGCGCCGGTTATGTGGATGGTGGTTATGGAGGAGGGTATGGCGACTACGGAGGCTATGACGGTTATTACGGCGGAGGGCCTGATATTTTTTTCTTTGGCGATGATTATGGCCGGGGGCGTGACGTTCAAAATTATAGCCATCGAGGAGCAGAGAGTCGCGGTTTTGGGCGCACAGGTGGTGGCGGCTTTGGGGGACACGCAGAGGGTGCCCATGCGGGAGGCGGTGGACGCGGCGGCGGCGGAGGTCATGGTGGAGGTGGAGGACGACATTGAACCGCATAACTTATGGTGCCCTTGCAGCCATGATTCTCTTATGAAATTTTTAAATCAATTGACCCATTTCAGCCATTGTTACGCCATCTTTCTTCTGGCGTTTGCCTGCACTGCTTTTCCGGCGCGCATTCACGCGGCAGCCTCGGACAACGCGCCACAGTTTTTCCCATCGTCAGAAGCAGCAATTACCGCCTTGAAAACGGCCGTGGCAGCCAACGACCGCGCGGCTTTGCTCAAGCTTTTCGGGCCCGAATTTAACGAGCTCATGACCGGGGACAAGGTGCAGGACGCGAATAATCTGAAGCAATTTGCCGCCGACCTGGCGCAGCGCTGTCATCCGGTCAAAGATGGAGAAGGTAAAATTACCCTCGAAGTCGGAGCGAATGACTGGCCCATGCCCATTCCACTGGTTCGAGTCGATGGGCAATGGCATTTCGACACGCTGGCGGGCAAGGAAGAGATCATCAACCGGCACATCGGGAAAGACGAACTAACCGCCATAGCTGTTTGTCGCGCTTATGTTGGCGCGCAGCGCCAGTACGCCAGCATGAATCCGGAAGAGGCGCCGGGGACGACTTACGCCCAGCATCTTAAAAGCGCTCCCGGAAAAAAGGACGGCCTCTACTGGGAGGCGGTTGACCACCAACCGGCCAGCCCCTTTGGCCCATTGGTCGCGCAGGCCCAGGCTGAAGGTTATGTCGTCCACGCCAGGGGATCGGGGTCTCATCCCTTCCATGGTTATTATTTCAGAATTTTGACTCAGCAAGGCGCGGCCGCGCCGGGTGGAACAATGAGCTACTTAAGCGAGGGAGCTTTGACCAAAGGCTTCGCCTTGGTGGCCTATCCGGAGCATTGGGACCAGTCGGGGGTCATGACCTTTATCGTCAATCAGGACGGTAAGGTTTTTCAACGGAATCTGGGCGCGAAGACTTCCGATCTGGCCCAGGAGATGAAGGGCTACAATCCGGACAGTAATTGGACCCTGGTGCAGGATAAGGGAATATCCGATGCGGTGTCCGGGAAATGATGCCGGTTCGCCATCGGAGTTAAGCGTTATCGCCAGATGCTGGAATCGATTTGTCACGGGCTTACTTCATCATAACAAACTGAGTCATCGGCGATCTTGCGCTCGCGTGGGGACTGGCCCATTCTGTCCCGCCAATGTCCGAGCACAAAATTCAGAATGGGGGCGTTGCCCTCAATCCCAGCCAGCAGGAAGTCGCTTTTTCCACGGAAAAACATGTGGTCGTTCTGGCCGGGGCGGGTACAGGCAAGACCGCTGCCATTGTGCACAAGGTGGCGCATCTGATTCGCGGCGGCGTTCCGCGGCGTGAGGTGATGATGATCACGTTCACCCGGCGCGCGGCCAGCGAGATGCAGAAGCGCATCGGCGCCCTGATCCGGGATATTCCAAAACATGGCCGCGACGACTCGATGCTCGTCGGCACCTATCACGCGATTGCCAGCATGCTCCTGCGGCGCGACGCGCCCGGTTTTGGGCTTTCGGGTGCCAATTTCACCACGCTGGATGAGGACGATGCGAACAGCCTGATGAAGTCGGCCTTCCGCGAATGTGACATCAAGCCGGGTGATTCGGTGACGCCAGCCAAGGTGCGCGCGGCGCTTTCCTTCGCGCTGAACAAACGCATTGCGCTTGAGATCCATTTCCAGCACGAATTCCGCGAAAAGAGCGACCGGGCGCTCACCCTGGTGAAATGGTACCGGAAGCTGAAGCAAACCGCCAACGGCCTTGATTACGATGACCTCCTCGTCCTCCTGGGACGGCGCCTGGCCGAGGACAAGGCTTACGCGGCGCGGCTGCGCGCGGCTTTTCGTTACGTCATTTGCGACGAGTTCCAGGACAACAACGCCCTCAATTACGAAATCCTGTCGAAGCTCGACCCGGAACACCTCACTGTTGTCGGCGATGTGAACCAGTCGATCTTCGGTTTTCGCGGGGCTTCGTGCGGCCTGGTCGATCTCTTCCTCAAGGAACATGGTGATGCGCGCGTCATTCGCCTCGAGAAGAATTACCGTTCGGGGCAAAAGATTCTCGACCTGGCCAACGGCGTGGTGGAGAGCTGCCCGCGGGCACTCGTTTTGACCAGCGCCCGGGGCCACGCCAGCCAGACCGAGCTGATCCCGCTGCCGTCGGCGGTGAGCGAATCGGCCTTTATCATGGATTGGATTCGCCAGCGCATCGAACGCGGCACCAAGCCATCTGAGATTGCCGTGCTTTCCCGGTCGTCCCGTTCCATCGAAACGGTGGAACTGGCGCTCAAATTCCAGAAGATACCTTATCGCAAATATGGCGGTTTGAGTCTGGGCGACTCTGCGGAGGTAAAGGATTTCATCGCCTTTCTGCGCCTCGCGTTTAATGCCAACGACCGCGTCGCGCTTGTGCGCTGCCTGACGCTCTTTCCCGGCGTGGGTGAAGCTGCGGCAGAGAACTATGCCTCCGCGGACGAATCGCCCGCGGACGAGCTTTTCGCCGTCGAGCGATCGCTTCCGCGCGGCGCGGGCAGTCTGAAGGAGTGGCTGGCGAAATTGCATGCCACACAGGGCCTCGGCGCGAGAGGCGACTATCTTCTCCACGTCATCTACCCGCTGATCGAGCGAAATTATCCGCAGAACCATGCCGAGCGCATGGCGACGCTTCAGGCACTCGTCAATTCCATGAAGGCGACCACGCTCTCAACGGCCGAGTTTCTCGACGCGTTTTCGCTCGAAAAATCGACTGAAAAGGACCATCTCGAATCGGAACTTACCGTGGCCACGATCCACGCCAGCAAGGGGCTCGAATATGATTGCGTGGTTCTTTGCGGTGCGGGCAGCGCCCAGATGCCGCATCCGAAATCAACCGATCCGGAGGCATTCGAGGAAGAGCGGCGGCTGATGTACGTGGCGGTGACCCGTGCCCGCAGCCGTCTCTTAATCACCTATCCCGTGGATGGCTTGCCCGGTTCGCCCCAGCGTTCGAGTCCGTTTCTGCCTCCGAAATTTCCCTGGGATGATCTGAGCCATTAGAGGCTATCCGCTCAGTTGTCTCGTTTTACGGTCGCGGCGGATTTGCTTGCGTCGTTTTCAGACTTTCCCACCAGGGCGCGTTTGCACCAGAGCTTGCGTCCCTTGAATTCAATTCCATTGAGTTTTGACACGATGAGGTCGGCGTTCGCTTCGGCCACATCGACAAAGGTCTGCTTGGTCTGCAAGCGGATGACCCCGACGGTCTCCCGGGGAAGCTTGGTGATTCCGACGATGACGCCAAGCACATCGCCGGGCTGAACACCGTGATCACGACCAACACCGAGAGTGAGGCGCGCCATGCCGGGCTCATGCGAGACCGCGCCCGATTCCCGGTCCGCCTTCAGGCCGGAGCCGGTTGCGACGGGTCGACGTTCATTCCGCTCTGAATATTTCGCGGGCTCCCGGTGGTCAGAGCGCTTGGGATGCGTGTCATCGTCCCGTTGCGGGGGAGCAAGTCGTCGCGGCGGGACGGGATCGATTGCCTTGGGGTCGTTCTCGCCGAAGAGATGGATCAGTGCGGAGGCAATATCGGTCGCGACGAAACCTTGATCGAGCAAGCGGCCGATGAGGGCATCCTGCCTTTCGTACTTTCCTTCCTCCAGGGTTTTGTGCAGCGAGTCATAAAAGCTGTTGGCGCGCTTCCTCTCCACTTCCTCTTCGGATGGGATTTTTTCGCGCCGGATTTTTCCTTTGGTGAAGCGAATGATGCTCTGCATCTTGTAGATTTCGCGGCCGGAAACGAAGGTGATCGCCCGTCCGCTGCGCCCGGCCCGGCCCGTGCGCCCGATCCGGTGGATGTAATCATCGCCATCATGGGGCAGGTCGTAATTGAAGACCACTTCCACGTCATCGACATCGAGACCGCGCGCCGCCACATCGGTGGCGACGAGGAAATCCAACCCGCGCTTGCGGAATTTCGCGATTACGCGTTCGCGCATCGCCTGGGTCATGTCGCCATGCATTTTATCAGCGGCGTAGCCGCGCGCTGCCAGGTGCTCGGTCAATTCGTCGACCATCATTTTGGTGGCGCAAAAGATGATGCCGAACGTGATGTCCTGAAGGTCGATCAGGCGGCACAAGACATCGAGTTTCGAACGGCGGTCGACTTCGTAGTAGACCTGCTCGATGGCAGGCATGGTCAACGCCTGCGTTTCAATGGTCACGTTCACCGGGTTCTTCGTGAACGTTTTGATCAAGTCCTGGATGGGGCGGGGCAATGTCGCCGAGAAAAAAACCGTCTGACGATCTGAAGGCGCCTGTTTCAGCACGGTCCGAATATCGTCTAAAAACCCCATGTCGAGCATGCGATCAGCCTCGTCGAGGATGACCATTTTCACCCGGTCCAGCTTCAAGGTGCGCCGGTCGAGATGGTCCATGACGCGACCGGGTGTTCCGATGACGATTTGCGCGCCGTCCTTCAGTCCGCGTAATTGGCGGTCGTAGGATTGGCCGCCATAAATCGGAATCTCGCGAACGCCTTTTTTGAAGGAGGCCAGCTTCGCAACTTCCTCGGCCACCTGTACGGCCAATTCGCGCGTCGGACAAAGAATCAAAACCTGAGGTGCCCGGAGACCGGGATCAACTTTTTCAATGGCAGGCAGCGCAAACGCAGCCGTTTTGCCGGAACCCGTTTGCGATTGTCCCACGACATCGGCTCCCGAAAGCAACGCGGGAATAGCCTGAGATTGAATGTGTGTCGCTCCCTCATATCCCATCTGGGCCACGGCCTTGAGCAACTCCGGCGACAACCCCAGCTCTGTGAAAAGTTTCTTCTGCATTTGAACTTATACGCCAACGCAGCCTCAGCCACCATAACTTACGTTGGGCATGTTCGGGACAGTCTAAAAGTATCTTCTGTTGGCATCTTGGGGCTTGGCTCTACCGTTAATCGTACAGGCATGAGTCACAGCACCTCCAGCGCAGCTTTTGTTTCCGAGGCCGCGCCCAGTACTGCCGTGAAGCGATTGCTTCCCTGGCTGGTTGCCGTGGCCTTCTTCATGCAATCGCTCGACACGACGATTCTCAACACCGCCGTGCCTGCGATTGCGAAGGCCCTTGCCGTTGCTCCGCTGAGCATGAAAGCCGTCTTGGCGAGCTATACGTTAAGCCTGGCGGTATTTATCCCGATCAGCGGCTGGATGGCGGACCGCTTCGGCACGCGTCTGGTGTTCGCGTCGGCCATTGGGTTGTTCAGCCTGGGATCATTACTTTGCGGCATTTCAAGCAGCATCCATTTTCTCGTGGCGTGCCGCGTCTTGCAGGGCTGTGGGGGTGCCATGATGGTTCCCGTGGGGCGGTTGACCATCGTACGGACTTTCGCCAAATCGGAACTGGTGCGCGCCATGAGTTTCGTGGCCATCCCCGGTCTGATTGGTCCCATGCTCGGCCCCATTGCCGGCGGTATCATCGTTGCCTATTTTCATTGGCGCGTGATCTTTTTTATCAATCTGCCCATCGGCCTTCTCGGTTTGTACATGGTCTACCGGCATCTCCCTGACTATCGTAAAGCAGTCACTCATCCCCTGGACGTGACGGGACTCATTCTTTTTGGCTCAGGAATCGGATTGCTGTCGTATGTGCTGGAGGTATTTGGCGAGCACACGCTGGGTTGGCCCTCGATTCTGGCGCTCCTGCTTGTCTCCGCCGCGCTGCTCACCGCTTACGGGCTGCGGGCGATGCGCACCGAGTTTCCCTTGCTCCGGTTGGCCCTGTTCCGCATCCGGTCTTTTCGCGCGGCGGTCGACGGCAGCTATTTTACGCGGCTGGGCATAGGTGGAATCCCCTTTATTTTTCCGCTTCTTTACCAGGTGGGTCTCGGGTTCACCCCCGTGCAGGCAGGTCTCCTGATGGTTCCGCAAGCGCTGGCCTCGATGAGCCTCAAAATGACGATGCCAGGTATTCTCAGGTACCTGGGCTACCGCCGCGTTTTGATCAGCAACACCGTTATCCTGGGTGTCCTCATCATGTTGTTTGCGACCATCGGTGTGGGTACTCCCGTATGGCTCATTGTCGGGCAGGCATTCGTTTTTGGTTTTTTTACTTCACTCCAATATACGAGCATGAACACCCTGGTTTATGCCGATGTCAGCGAGGAACAGGCCAGCAGCGCCAGCACGATCGCGAGCACGATGCAACAAATGGCCATCAGTTTCGGTGTGGCCACGGCATCGCTGGCCACGGCGTTTTTCATTCCCGACCGCTTTCATGCGAGCGCCCCGGAAATGATCCACGGCATCCACGAGGCCTTTCTGGTCCTGGGTGGATGGACCATTATCTCGTCCTTTGTTTTTCGCGAATTGAAAGATAACGACGGCGGAACCGTCAGTCTGCACAAGGACATGGCGCACCCCGGATGAGGCGTCGCTCTATTTCGAAGACACGTCCGGGCAACCCCACTGGGCGGGCAGCAGATAATTAAAGTGTTTCCTGGCCAGGAGAATGTCTTCCTCATCCAATGAAGCGACATAGGCCATCAGCCATGCCTTGGCCTTGGCCCGGGCGTCGTTGCGGGCATAGCCGGAACTTTCTTCGACTTCCCGAATCAGATTCTTGAGCATGGAGGAAGGAGTGTCGTCTCCGCTGAAAGCGCCTCCGGGCGAGTCATACTGCAAATAATGGAGGTGATCGACGCCGATCTGTCGCCATAAAATCGAGACGCATATTCCCAGACTGCCGAGACCCGTCATGGCCAGCGGAAAATGGACTGGCTGCGTGCCTGATATACTCAAGAGGAAGGCGGCTAGAATAATTCCCTCAAGGCCAAGTCCGGCCAGAGCGATGGAAAAAATCGTGAAGATGATCCACAAAAGGAAAGAGAAACATTCCAAGCAGGCTCGCAACATGGGCAGCTTCATACTCAATTACCTGATTAAAGTTAGTTTAGGTGCCGGGGAAATCAAATGGCCCTGCTTTCAATCTGTAAAATCTTAGGCCTCGGCCCACTGCCGCCGCCATAGGGTCTACACCCCATCACGGATGGCTCCGCTTTCATTCCGGGAGAGCGTGTGGCCGGACATTGCAACTCTCCCTGAATTTTGTCACGCTAACTGCTCACGTAGCGATCCATGCACCTGACTCCCCGCGAACAAGAAAAGTTGCTCATCGTGACCGCAGCCGATCTGGCCCGGCGGCGCCAGAAGCGCGGCTTGAAGCTCAATTACCCCGAGTCAGTGGCCATCATCACCTACGAAATCATCGAGGGCGCGCGCGATGGGCGGAGTGTGGCCGATCTGATGAGCTATGGCACGACGCTGCTGAAGCGCGACGAGGTGATGGAAGGCGTATCGGAAATGATCCACGATGTGCAGGTGGAGGCGACTTTTCCAGACGGCACCAAACTCGTGACCATTCACCACCCCATTCGATGATCCCGGGCGAAATCAAAACCCCGGTCGGCGCGGGCCCGCTTCAAGCCAATGTGGGTCTGGCGGAGATTCGCCTCGCTGTTTCCAACGCGGGAGACCGCCCGGTTCAGGTCGGTAGCCATTTTCATTTTTTTGAGGTCAACAGCGCCCTGATTTTTGACCGGGAAAAAGCGCGCGGCTTTCGCTTGAACATCCCTGCGGGTAATGCGGTGCGTTTCGAGCCCGGCGACACCAAGGAAGTGGCACTCGTGGCCCTGGCCGGCAAACGCGAAGTCTATGGTTTGAACAATGGGGTCAACGGGCCTCTCTCCTAGTTTTTTCAACCCGATCACTTATGCCCCTGGAAATTTCGCGACGCGCCTATGTGGAAATGTTTGGCCCCACGGTGGGCGATCAGGTGCGCCTGGCCGATACCGATTTGTGGGTGGAGGTGGAACGAGACCTGAT
>Ga0302319_10017072_pt1 | contig 13322 bp, 9 predicted proteins | sample Bog_T0_2_FD_203319 | JGI IMG/M metagenome (GOLD analysis project Ga0302319, IMG submission 203319) | Peat permafrost microbial communities from Stordalen Mire near Abisko, Sweden - Bog_T0_2 | ecosystem: Environmental > Terrestrial > Soil > Wetlands > Peat | place: Sweden: Abisko, Stordalen Mire...
GCAGTTCGATTTCAGCAAATGCGACATTCTTGACATTCCCCGGATTTGCCTGCTGAGTCACGTACTCAGCGAGTTGCGGAAGCGGCACCTCGCGTCGCAGACTGCGGTCTGTGAAGTTGAGCACGACCTGCTTGCGGCTTCCATATCGAACGGTTGTAATCACGGAGGTCAACGGAACAATGCCGGTTGGGAGGTGGTTTCCTCCAAGGATGGCGTTCATGAGGGTCGACTTGCCACGGCTGAAACGCCCGACAACCATCAAGTTGAATCGGTCTTCTGCCAGCCGCGTGAGCAGATCACGGCATTCGGCCTGAAGGACTTCGTCATGGTTGATGACCGCCTGCGCGGAACGAACGATGTCGCCAATCCCGAATTTCTCTTGTTCATATTCTTTAAGATTCATGGCCGCCGATTCCTGATGGATGTCGTTGAGATTGTCGTCACTTCTAATGCCCCTGAGTCGGTAGTGCCCCCGTCTCCAATACCGAGATCAATGCGTCCTGATCGTCGTTGGAGATTGGCATCAGACGGATCTGTTCGGCCGTCTCTCTTAGCGGGTAGGGATACTCCTTGAGTGATACCGTGCCATCCTCCCACACCGCATAGCAGGCAAGAGGACGCCCGGTTTTCGGTTGACCAAGGCTTCCTGGATTCACGATCGTCGTCTTCCCAATAATCCGAATGAACGGAGTATGCGTGTGGCCGACGATGAGCACATCGGCATCGATCCGCAAAACCTCTTCTTTCCAGCGATCCGATTGTTCAGGGCAATATCCGAATAATGGATCTGTCGGGCAGGCGTGAACCAGATAGAAACGGGTTGTATTCACCTTGAGCTCGTGGTGGCCGGGGAGCGCTCTGAGGAACGTGACGTCGTCTTCCGTGCAGACTTCTTGGGTGAAACGGAGCGTCTCAGCCGCAAGTCTCTTGAAGGGCGGGGAGCATCGGGGATCTACAGAAAATCCGACTGCATTGTCATGATTACCGCACACGGTGACTGCCGAGACTCGTTTCACCCACTGGACGACCTCATGAGGTCTTGGCCCATAGTCCACCAAATCGCCGATACACCAGAGTTGGTCAAATTCCCGCTCTGGCAGGGCTTGCAACGCGGACAAATTTGCGTGAATGTCGGAAACGATGACAAGTTTCATAAATCCTCAGCATCCGGCGCACAAGCATTAATGAATCTGGCGCCAATGAACTCAAATTCTGACGAGGATTTTATGGGGGCAAAGACTCCCCGACGAGACCTCGTCAGGAGTCATCATCCGACCTTCCTTGGTCCTGGAAGAGCAGCGGTTCCGGCGAACCCCTTCGCCTTGTGCAGGTGGTGCAACAGATGCACGCAAAAAGTGTATCAGCTTCTCAAATAGGTATGTCAGCTAGAGACCGATGAGCATAATTATTTAAGTCTGCTTTGAACTTGAATTGCATGGTGTTGAGCATCTCGCCCAAATATTTGCGATCCAGAAATCGTGCGGTATTCAACGAATTCGGTAGATTTAGGTGCTCCCATTGGGCTTGTAACTCGTTGAAAAACCTGAAAAGGCGGACTGTCAAGGCAGAGGTCAACAATCCATGTTGCCGAAAAGTCTATCTCGGATTCTTGTCGATTTGCGAGTTTCGTAACAGCCTCGAACAGGCCCGCTGAGGTGGGTGGCGGAGGACACAAGGTGGCCGCAGACAGGGAGGAGGTTTCCTCCCATATACACAGTAGGCAGATTGGTGGCTGTATTTACAGATTTTTAAGTAGATTGATCTTCAGTCGGTTTCGAGTCCATTCGTCAAAGCACTTGTTGAAGTCTGCTGCAGCAACGATGTTGAAGACAAACAATTGAGCGCACTGCCGCTTAAAGGACGCCAACAGAGTCCTTGTTGGAGGATCATTGGGAAATGTATCCAGGTATGCGTTCAGTACGACGCATCTGGTTTTGGGAAGGAACGGCTCATTGAATAATCGGAGAACAAATTCCGCGAGCAGTCGAAACGCGCTGTTCTTGTCGGCTGGAAAGATTTCTCCGAAGACGCGGATCATTTGACGTGCGGGGAACCGCTCTACGGAACCATTCGATATCCGAACTGCCGCGAGCATGGTCTGCCCCGCAAAGTGCGTGGATTGAAAATTAAAACCAACGAGCTTAGCGTATGCTTCGTTGGACGCGGCGCGATCGATCAAACCAAGGTTGGCGATGTGCTCTATGACGGCTTGCGTCCATACGCGTTCGACGCCAAGTTCTGTCTTGGCTGCTTCAGCAAAAATGCCATCGTCGGTCCACAAAATATGCCCAGGTGCCAGTGCGAGCAGTACAGCTTCCAAACCATCTCTGCCGAAGACATTCTCAAGCACTTCGCGCCGTTCCGGGGTCAATGCAGCCACCTCTGGAACAGGCACAACCGTAGTGTTCGCCTCGATGCACTGCATCCATTCTTCAAACACTGCCTTTTCTTTCTCTGCCTGGTCCGCTGTCGTTTCGGTCATGTAGTGTTGCCCGTCTTCATAATTCAGCGTGCCGTGAGCTGTACTGAAACGGGCTTTAGCTCGGAGTTGTTGCAGTTCCGTGTAAGCGGCAGGAGAGATGACAAAACGAAAACTGCCCGATGTTAATATCTGGCGGGTGATCCCTAACAAGCGCAAAGTCGCAAGTGCAATGAGGTCCACGACGATTGTGCTCTTAGCTCCAAGACTTGCGATGGCCGCCGCCAAAAGCTCCCGTTGGGGCGGCACGCACTTTACAAATTCATTTTCAGATACTGCAAGATCCAGCAATCCCTCGTGTGCGCTATGACCCAGCCTTTCCGCATACATATACACGGGAACAGTATTCGATTTGTATATTTCGCGTAGCTGCGAGACGGCTTCTGCGTGGGCCTTGACCGAATCGAGCATCGGCTGAAGATCAGCGGCCGTTATCTGCTCCAGTGGAGGAATCCGTACGGTATGAATGACACTCTGTTCACCGAATTTCAATTGCATTTTCTCGCCGATGGCCTGGAACCGGCGGGCGTACTTGCTAATTACCTGGAGAATCGTCCCAACGCGGTCTTTGATGGAGCTCTTTGCGAGAACAAAAGTATCTCCGACTTTCTTGCCAAGAAGTTCATTTGCGATTGGGGATGATGCCGCTAACTCATCAAACTCGGCGTTCGGTTTGTCAGTATCCTCGATGACGAACCAAGCGGAAGAAGCGGCGTCTCCTTCGGAATATTGAACGGCACTTCCAACCTCGACGGTATCCATAGTCACAGGCATATCGACTGGGCGACTGCCGGGCATGACGCTGGCTAAGTAGGCTTTGTGAGCTTCGAGTTCTGAATTGTGTGCGCGGAGGACCCGGTAAGCGTAATCGACGGCAAGCTTTTCCTGGTTTTGCCACTGCAGGCCGTGAATCGCCGCGACAATGTAATTCATCGGCAATTCTTCCGGTGCGGGAAGTGTCTCTTCGGAGATAGATGCGAGGTCGTTCCTCCCATAGCGCAGGGCGACAATAGCGAGACGTAGTTTTGCTAGGCGATGATCAGGATTGGCATTGATGAATTCTTCCAGGCGGGCAATGGCCTTTGGGAAGTCGTACTCTTCCAGGTATTGTGATTCAAACTCCGTTACATCCCAATCTCTCTCGCCTCGTTCATAAAGAGCCTGGCAAGTATCCATGATAACTTTGACTTGCTTCAGGCGTGATGCGCAGTTCAATAGGAGACCGGTGTCAAAATTGGGAGTTTGGGCGTTGAAAAGTTCCTGCAACAAGGGCAGCGCATCAGAAAGACGGCCCGCTTCCATCAATGTTCGAGCCAGAAAATCTGCTACAGCGCGCGTGTCCGCTGGCTGCCGCAATGCTATCGCATCATTCAAGAACTGGCCGGCTTCGGAATTCTGGCCCTGCTTCAGAGCCACATACGCATTAGCGGCTGCAACCATCAGCGGGGAGGCAGAGACTTCAAAACGTAGAAGGTAAGCCGGAATCTCCGGGAAACGCTTCGCACGCACCAAAGCCCGGATGGCTCCGACAATGAGCGGGTCAATCAGTTCGCGGGTCAGGCCGGTAGTTTTCGCAGAACTAAATACGTCTACGGCACGATTCACATCCGACTCTGTTCCCCGTCCCATAAGTGCTTGGCCCAGCATGAAACAGACATTCGGCGCTGAATTGCTTTGCGTATACGCCTCTTCCAGAATTCCAATGCCTTCGTCCGTATTTCCGTTATTGAAGGCCGCTTGCGCTATCGCAAGACGCCCGTTCAATTCAGTCGGGTCGGCCGCAAATGCCTCGCGAGAGAGCCATGCTGCGTCTTCTTTGCGTCCTTGCATCAGAGCAATATCCACTTGGAGAGCCAAGGCCATTGCCTTGACGTAGGGAACCCCCTCTTCTTCAGCAGAGGCGATTGCTTCGTTCGCCGCTGCAATCGAATCGGCGAGTGCTGACTTCCGATCCTCCAGCTTCAGAGGTTTTACTGCCATTACGACTCTTGCAAAATATGCCTGCGCCAAGAAGACACGGGCTTGCGACCACTTCGGCTTGTCTGCGATGGCATCTTTTGCGTGCTCAATCCCGAGATCAATCAGGCCCTGAGACATTGCTCTTCTGCCCAGTGCTGACGCGATTTCAGCGTCCCGGCGCATGTGTTCTGGTGTCGCGCTCAAAAGCTCTCCATACGATTTTTCTAGTGGGGCTGCCTGAATCCATAGCGCACGCAGACGGGAACAATTTGGGAAGCGGTCAACTGCGAGAGCGGCTTTCGTTCGAGCTTCTTCATCTTGGAGCAGGAGATGATACGCCAGCACCTCGTTCGTAACCGCAAGCTCATCGTCGGGTCGAAGAGGTGTGGCGTCGAGGAAGTACCGTGCTGCCTCCGTCGCTTTGCCCAACATCAAATGCGCAGCCCCGAGGTTCGTGAGAATTCGGTAACGGTGCCACTCTGAAAGTTCTCCTCCTTTCGTTTTCGACACTCGGTTAAGTAACATGATTGCGATCTGCGATTCCTTGGGGTTGATTCGGGCGCGGGCCTCATCAATCATGGCGTCGATCTCGGTGGTTCCTGACTTGGACGCGATGCTCTCGGTCATGGAGACGAGATAGCTGAGCTGCGACTTGACCTCCGCAACTTCCTCTGACCGCAGTCCTCCGAAGAATTCCTGTTCAATCTCTGGATACTGCCTGATCAGGTCCGTGAGTCGGTTCCAGTGGTAGACCTCGACGGTGAACAGCCCCGCGGCACGGTGCTGTTGGTTAATCGATTGGACGGTCAATTGTGCTGCCGTGGAGACTTTTGCCGAGGTCAGGATCACATAGTGGTCTAGTTTCGACGGAAAGGTCTTTGCCTTGTTGACCTCAGTCTCAATTTCGGACGGCTCCAGCGTCTTCCACTGCTCCTTCAATTTGCATTGAGCAGCATATAGAGGGCTTTCACCCAGAGTGTCGAGGATGTCCACGCCAAATTGACGCTCTCCTCTCTTGCCAAAGCGCTCCAAGCCTTTCCGCGACCAATGGCGCTTCATCACGGCCAAGCACAGTTCCTCAAACCGATCCTCCGAAGTTGGTGGGTTGATGCTGTACGGATTCATTGCAGGCTCCCGATGGCGATTGTGATAGAAAACCCAGCAAATTCGACATGCCGTTGACGGCATCATGCAGCTATTGGGTCGGTGCGTCGCCCTGCAGCCATCGTGAGTAGGCGGCCATATCAATGGCCGGCGCTGTGCCGATTCTTTGCAATTTCGTGATGAGATCAAGAAGAAAAGACGTAACGGACTTATCGTGCTGGATGCTCGTTTGGCAGTCTGCTCCTTCACAACCAAAAGTTCCGTAAGCTGCAATACATCCCATATCAAGACGACCATCCGCTTGATTCTTAGAAAGTGCCTTCGCTAAAAACGTCCGTGGGTCTGATTTCCAGCCATTTTCAAACGCTAAGAATCCTGCAAGAATGGGCTGTGGAACAGCAGTCTTGGGGCCATCAATAGTCATGACTTCGGCACTTGTTCGGTGGAGGACCCTTACTGATGCTGCCTTTACTTGCGCATACTCAATGTGATCGGCATTGACTTCCTGCTTCGATTCGAACACAGCGTAAACTGCTTCAACCGGGATGACCTTCACACCTTCAAGCTCAAAAATTAGGAATGAATATTGGCGATCGTATAGCACAACGTCGATCTCCTGGCTAAATGCTCCAGAGCTATCCATGATCGTGGCTTTATCAACCGCGTAACGCATCGGCAGGTAGGTTTTGAAGAGTTTCTGCCAGACCTTTTCGCTGCCGTCGCCTTTTGCTCCGGGATGACCGATAGCGGCGCGGGCCGTTTTGAGATCGTTTGTGACTCTATCGTGTAGCCCCTGCATCAAAATCGGAAGTGACCACTTGCTTTCGCTCATTGAATACTCTCTCTCTGATAAAGCAACCATTCACTTATCTGTCATCAAGTCCTGGAACGAAGCAAAACCCATTCGAAATCTATTGGCTTCTAAGGAAGCCTTGATCTCATCGGCCTGTTTCACTGTCAGCACACCTTGTCGAATCGCCAACAAGAGTATTCCTGGTGTATTCAGGACTTTGATACCCGGTGCGGAAATCACCTTTTTCCACTTTGCGCCTTTGGAGTCGTCAGTGCCGAGTATCCAATTCCGTACCTCTGCCAAAGCGAGGCAGGCGCTTTCGCCGCTACCCAGTTGTTCGTTCGCTTGCGCGAAGACCTGCAGTTCGTCAATTGAGTCCAGACGTGTCGCTTGGATCCATTCGCGATCAAGCGCTTCTTTCAGCTCCTTTTGTTGGTCGGGATAAGTAATCTCTCCCAATGCTTCCGTCGGTACAAAGAAGATATAGGGAGGCACCGCCCCGAGTAGGTCTAGACGGTGCACGCGCAACAGATTGATTAAAATACATGCGTCAGTCGAGACATTCATCTAGTTGGGCAAGAGTGCCTTTGCCTCCGTATGATCTCCTGGTTCAATGGACGCGACAAACGTGTCAAGTATCTCCGGGGAGATATCGCCCAGCTTGGCGACCTCGCGCAATTTGGCATGACTGATTTCTCCCAAGCGAAATGCTTCCAACGCCAGCATCAGCAGTTTGTGTTGAAATTGGCCCTCTCTGATCGCTGATCGTTGCGGTCGTCCACTTTGCGTCCAAAGCAGTTTTCGGAACTCGTAGGCACTTTCGCTTTGAGAAGCAAGTTTGGTCCGTTCTTCTTCAGAAATGAGTTTGAGTGCCTTCAATCGCCAGAGAGCAGATTCATAGCTGACGCCGAAATAGAAAGCTAGATGAACCGCGTCATAGAATTGCACGGCACTTGGACCTGCTGATTGTCGGCGCTGAGCCTTTACTGCTCCTCCTTCCTCGTCGTAGACCTCTTGAAATAGGGGTAGATCTCGATTCTTTCCTGCACTGGAAAGGAATTCTCTGACTCCTTGTTCCGGCAGAAGCAACGTAGCGGCAAAAGCGTTCGCTCTGACCTCGTTCAAATGTTCCCGATCTGCAAGACGGCTGACGTTGCCTTTGACCTGGCGGTCGAATAATAGATGCCCATATTCATGCGCGAACGAAAACAACTGACGCTGTTCGCTGTGATTCGAGTTCACAAGGATGGCAAGCCCGTTTTCCTGATCGGCGAGAAAGAGACCCGAAATGGTGTCATCCAAGGGCAGGTGTCCTACTCGGACCCCTTGACTTTCGATTACTTCGGGAAGCTCTAGCAATGGCGATGACCCCAAACGAAGGCGGCTGCGCTCATAGTCGGCAATGAGACCGCCTTGTTGAATTGCTTCCCATTTGCTTTTCGGAGAAACCAAGTCGTATTGAGCAGGACTGACGTTCTTGCGGTCGGCTCCTACCAGCTTCTCTAAATTCGTGAATTGTCTGCACAGCGTTGACCACTGCGATACGGCATGGGTTAGCTCCTTGCTGGTCGCCTGTTCGGTATCACTCCTAAACAAAGCCGTTACCGAATCCTGAACAGCGTCAAACTTCTCTTCAAAGAGCTGTTTCGGATCAAAACCAAACTCATTTGCCAAAGCCATCAATTCAACGCTGTCCAGGCTTCGATTGCCCGCTTCCAGCTGGACAACAGCAGAGCGGGAAATCCCCAGAACTGCGGCAACGTCTTCCTGCGTGTATCCGCGACTATCGCGTAGCTGACGTAGCCGATTTCCGAGCTCCTGCTTGGTGATTGGCATGTTTTCCTCCTTTTCCTACGTTAGTTTGAAAAGCGAACACTTGTCAACGATTTCCTTTCGTGTATAGTTTGATTATCGAGCACCCCCAGGGGTTGCAAAATCAGCTAGGGAGGCGCCAACTTGAGCACTCGGCAAGACATCAAGGGAATCCACATCGCTCAGTCACTGGGGCCGCAGGATCATGCGGAGCTATGGGATTCGATCCATGTTTCCAACGACTTGAAGGATTCCTTGCTCTGCCAAGCATTGCTGAACTTTACCCTCCGCTCCAAGGTGAGTCGAACTGTCATTCCCCTCCACGGAATCATCTTGCTCGTGGGCAAACCTGGAACCGGCAAAACGTCGCTTGCTCGGGGCCTTGCCTCCAAGACAGCGGGCCTGCTCCCTGCAAAAAAGATCGCATACCTCGAAGTCGAACCGCATTCTCTCTCCAGTTCTGCGATGGGCAAAACCCAAAAGGCGGTTACAGAGCTATTCGGACAGACCATTGCCGAGTACGCGCAAGCAGGTCCGACCTTCGTGTTGCTGGACGAAGTAGAAACCATTGCCGTGGATCGCAGCAAGCTGAGCCTGGATGCCAACCCGATTGATATTCATCGAGCGACGGACGCCGCTCTCGTGCAGTTGGATCATCTCGGCGAACAATACCCCAACTTGCTCTTGGTAGCGACCAGCAACTTTCCGCAGGCCATCGACTCGGCTTTCATTTCTCGAAGCGACCTCTTAGTCACCATTCCATTGCCGGACAAGGATGCCTGCAGGGTGATTCTTACCGATACGTTACGGGGCCTCTCGAAAGTCTTTCCGAAAGTGGAAGAGTTGTCACATCACCGGGATCTTACGAAGGTTGCGGAAGCCTGTCACGGACTCGATGGGAGACAGATTCGCAAAATGGTGGCGTCTGCTTGCACTTTTCACCGGGAGACAGCCGCCGATCCGAACAAACTCAAACTGGACGATCTCCTGCGTGCAGCAGACAAGGCAGTCAAGGAAAGGCAAACGGAGGGGAAGGTATGACTGTCGTTGCCAGACGGTTTGTTTCGATTCCTGAGCGCACCGCGTCGGCGACGTGGAGTGCTATCAGTCAGCTCCTCGCGCCAGACTCAGGTTCAACCGCCTCGGCCGAACTCGCGTCCGTTGCCGGCATTGCATCATCTCTGATCTCGCGGGAGGCCATGACATCCCCCGTCGTGGTTTGGGGAGCGGGGCCTCGGGTGCGGATTTACTGCCTGTATAACGAGGATGCTGTCGAGGGGGATGATGCGAACGAAACGGCGCTTTCGTTCGATCCGACTGATGGTGACTGGTACATGTCACTCCCTTGTCCCGCTGAGGATCTTTCCTGGGTCCAAAACGCTCTCAAGGGCAAGAGCAAGCGCGTAACTGCGCGAGATATGGAGACACTCCTCGACAGCGACGAGGAAGAATCAAGCAAGAAGAGTGCCAACGAAACGGTTGTCGATCTGGAGGCTTTTTTCAAATCATGAGCACATTCGTTGCCGTAAACACCTATACGCATTCTGTGACCTATGTCACGGACAACATTCTGCGCAGCCTGCAGGACATTGTCCGTTTGAGCGGACTGGACCCTGCCCAGATTGCAGACGACTGGACGGTGCTTGAGCGCGGTATCAGTAAGTGGATCGAATCGAAGCACCTCGAAACGATTGTGCTAGAGGTGTATAACCCTTCGACTGGCGTACTGATTGGACGTTGGGATATCGACATCGCTTACGAGTGGAGCGGTGATGGCGGAGGCCGCTTCTGGGTAGATACCGAGCAGATCAAGATCGCCATCAAGAAAGCCGGCGTGTGGCCGGGGAGCAGCAAGTACAGCATCATTTGCAGGACAAAGAGTGGGCGGGCGGACGTTAATGGCTGGTCCACCACTACGTTTCGTTCGACGACCGGCATGGTCAAGCAGAGCCTTGGCACCACCATTGAGCATAGTGGGCTAGGCGCTGGCGCGAGCTATTACAGAAAGGTGTCTTGAAATGTTGACTCTGGATGAGGCATTTCGCAAGTTCAGGAGCCGTCTCGAACTCAACGACCGTGAGCAGAGCAACGCATCTTCACGGCATCAGGAGATGCGCGAACATTTGCGCGGCGATTTTGCGCTAGATGACGACTTTCTGACGGGTTCCTACCGCCGCCACACGAAAACGAAGCCGCTGAAGGATGTTGATTTCTTCTGTGTGCTGGGACAAAGAGAAAAGCACTACCGCGATGAGCATCCTACAAACGTGCTTGCCGCTTTCGAGAAATCGTTGGCGAAGAAGTACGGCTCTAAGGCTGTGTCTCAGCAACGCCGTTCCGTATGTGTGGACTTCGGGGTGGTTGTCGATGCCGAGGATAATACCGACTACCGCGTCGTCAGCATGGACGCTGTACCGGCGGTCGTTTGCGGCAAGGACTACGAAATTCCCGACAAAACCGAGGGCAAGTGGATCAAGACGAATCCTAAAGTCCATGCGGACAAGGCTGTTCAAGCACAAGAGGCATACAACAGCGAATGGAAAGGCATCGTTCGGATGCTTAAGTATTGGAATAATCACCATGACAGACCAATTAAGCCTTCGTTTTTGATCGAGGTGATGGCGCTGGAATGCCTGCACCCTCCTTTCGGAGGGCGTTTCGATTATGAATTCCAGGGAGTGTTTACAACTTTTGCTGACCGCATTTTCGACACATGGAAAGACCCTGCGGGACTCGGCACGCCGGTCAGTGACATGATGACGCAAGACAAGAAGCAAGCCGCTAGCATCGCCCTTAAGCAAGCTGCTCGACAAGCCACTATCGCGATTGATCTTGTTCGTCAAAACAAGAATGGCGATGCCTTGCGTACATGGCGTGAACTCTTTGGTCCTAGATTTCCACTGTCATAGTAGTGCGGAGATTTCTGCACCGTCAGATCATCCCGATGCTCTGGGCGATGGTTGGTGCTTGGCCTACCTCCACTGCGGAAGTCTTCGAGACATTGGCGCTGAGTTGCGGACTGAGCTTTGCTACATCGTCGGTGAAGAGCGTGGCTTCTTGACTGGCGCGAGAGATGGAGACGTAGCCAAAGCGCGAATTGAGCAGGTCTGGATGGACGGCGGTGTCTGCATTCACGAGGACACGCTCTGCGGTGAGTCCCTGTGAGCTGTGGCTGGTGACAGCGTAGCCGTGGTCGAAATGACGGTGGTCGTGGGCGTTGAATTCGACCTTGCGGTTGTTGTCGAGACGAGCTGAAATAAGGCCGTCCGGTGTGATGGATTCGACGGCGGCAAGGTCGCGATTTGCGACGCCAAGCGACTTGCCCGGCGCGGTGAATTGGATGCGGTCGCCGACAGAAAACTCGCGGTCGATCTCGCGGTAGACGCTGACTCCAGTTAGGCGGCGGGGATCGTAGATGGCTTGCTGGCCGGAGGGTTGCTCGACGGTGAGCAGGTTGGCGGCGGAGTTGATGCTGACCACCGCTCCGTAAGTCCCGCCTTCGATTCCGATGGCTTTGCTGCCACGCGAGTAGCGCACAACATCGTTGATTTCGTAGTGGCTGGCCCATGAGCGTTCGGCGCCCGTCATGTCCTGGCGCTGAACGAGCACACGGAAGGCGTGGTCCTCCGGTCCGAGCATTCCATTGGCCTTCAACTCCTGACGGACGGCGACATTCAACTCGCGGCGGGAAGCGTTGTCGGGCGAGACAATCAGGGTCTTTTCGGGGGATTCGACGTAGCTCTTGGCGATTGCACGGATGCGCTCCTCGGGGTCGGGGATTTCCTTCACGCGGCCCTGCTTCTGGAGCGATTCAAGAGCGGCGGAGACTTGGCCCTTGGCGAGCAACTCGACGGCGGATTTGAGCGCCGGGTCTCTCTGGCGAACGATTTCATCGAGCTTTGCAGTGCGCATTCCGGCTTCCTGTAACTGCTCGAAGGGGCGGCCAGCTTCGACGCCCTGATGCTGGCGGGTGTCTCCTATAAGGAGTACCCGGTCGTCTGGGCCAAGCCGCGCAAGGAACTCCCGCATCTGGTTGGTGCTGGCGAGGCTGGATTCATCAAGGAAGTAGAAGTGCCTTTGGTCTTGAGCGGCGGGGTTTGAGGAGCGAGCAAGGAACCCTTGCAGGGTTCCGGCCTCGACGCCGGCCTCGCCAAGTTGCCTTGCGGCGCGGGAGGTTGGGGCGAAGCCCTCGACCGTGTAACCGTGCGATTCGGCGGCGCTGCGAACGACGGAAAGTGTCGTCGTTTTGCCCGCCCCAGCGTATCCCTGGATGCCCTGAATTCGGTCTGGCGAACTGAGCACATCTTCAACTGCGGTCATCTGGGCGCGGTTCATGTGCGGATGCTGGTCGGCAAAAGTGACGGCCTGCTGGCGCGTCAGAACTGGCTCTATCTGGCTTTGCCCCTCGCGGACACGGCGGACGATTTCGTGCTCTGCTTCGATGGTCTTGGCGGTGGTGAACTGGCGCGCCGGTAAACTTCGCGAACGCTCGACAGTCTGGAATTCTCCAGATGCAAGACGGGCATCCAGATTGCCGCGCACCTGGACATAAGTGACCTCGCCCATTCCGCGACGGAGGCCGTCGCGGATCAGCGCACGCTCATCGACGACAGCCTCGCGCTCGAAGTTTTTGTCACGGGAAAATGTGAGCGACTCTCGAACGCGATCAAAGGAGTTGACGGGTTTTTCCTGATGCTGAAGCCGTTCGCGCGCCGCGCGGACGACGGCTTCGGCTTGGTGGCCGTAGTCGGCGGCAAGTTTGCGGTGCGCGGCCATGACCTCACCCGGCGAATGAGCCTCCTTGCGGTCGCGTGTGGAGTGCGCCGCGATCTCCGCAGCCTCTGAACCTGTTCGTCCGGTTCGCTCCAAATACGAGCGAATCTGCTGACTGCGCGGGCTGGATGCGTCGAGATACTCTTGCGTGTAGCCCTTGATCTCTGGCGCGCCACTACGCCCAACGGCGATCTCGTAACCGAGTTGGCGAAGGCGGTAGGTCAATTCGGACTGATATACGGCGGTGGCGAACTGCTGCGAGGCGAATAGGCTCTGCGGCTGAACGGCGCGGGGTTGGCCGTTGTCGCGTTCCGTCATGTTGAAGACGACGGCATGGGTGTGGAGTTGCGGAGCAACGTAACCATCGACCGGGCGGGCGGTGTCGTGTTCGAACTTGGCGGC
>Ga0302319_10017073_pt1 | contig 13322 bp, 10 predicted proteins | sample Bog_T0_2_FD_203319 | JGI IMG/M metagenome (GOLD analysis project Ga0302319, IMG submission 203319) | Peat permafrost microbial communities from Stordalen Mire near Abisko, Sweden - Bog_T0_2 | ecosystem: Environmental > Terrestrial > Soil > Wetlands > Peat | place: Sweden: Abisko, Stordalen Mire...
AACCGTCATAGCAGAGCAGCACCCGCTTGAACATAACGTGACTCACTCCAGTTGGAACTGCAGACGCCTCCTGTCAACCTCGTCACCGACGGAGTTCCAACTCCATTCATCAAAGTATGCGCGGCCTTCAAGATCAATGCGAATAATTGTCGAGCAGCGAGTGCCGTAATCCGGCGCGCGCACAAAAGCGCTGGACACCATGCGTTCCCACTCGAGGCTCAAGCCGGTGCGCGGTAGCTCTGCATCCGGCGCGAATTGGTCGTCCCGCAAAATCTCGAGCAACGCCGTCGTGTCCGACATCCGCGAAAGTGCCGTTTTCATACGTCCCTTGGCGTTTTGCACCTTGGGCCAGGGCGAGTCGAGCAGGTGATTCGACAAGCCGTAGATGCCCGGTCCGAGTTCACGTCCGCGCTGCGGGACGCTCTCGTAGATTCCAAGACGTTCGCCGTCCGAGAAGATCAGATTAAATCCGTTGTAGTGTTGCGCGACACCCCCTATATAAGTCAAACACTCCGCGACCGAGGCGTCGGACTCGAGCACCCACGTCACTAACTCGCCTCGGCTTGGGCCATTCTTGCGCGGCAAACTTCGATCGCGGTAGTTTGTGAGTCCTGCGAATCGGCCGTGGCGCGTGACGCCGAGCCATGTGCCTCCGGCCTCGAGGTCCCGGCCCGCGAGTATCTGCGGGCGATCCTCCCACCAGCCTGCGGCAGCACTTGGACGCTCATGAAGTTCATCGCGGTTGGCCGCGACGACACGCGGATAACTCGCGTCGGCATGCCATACCACCAGGATGAGACACATCGACGCGCTCTCCTACAGCAAACACTCGTCCAGCACCTCGATCCAATGCTTGACCGGTATCGAGGTGCCCGACTGTAAATGTTGAATGCAGCCAATGTTCGCCGACACAATGGCTTGCGGCTGGGGCAGCGTCAGCTGTTTGAGTTTGCGATCGCGCAACTCGGTCGCGAGTTGCGGCTGCAATATCGAATAGGTACCTGCCGAGCCGCAGCAGAGGTGACTTTCGCTGCTCGCGAGCTCGACCTCGAATCCCAACCCGCGCAGGTGCGTCTCGACCCCGCCGCGCAGCGCCTGGCCGTGCTGCAACGTACAGGGCGGATGAAATACCAGCCGCTGCACGCCAGGGCGCAGCCGATCCTTGAGTGCCGCCGCGATGTCCGGCAGCAGCTCGCTCAAATCCCGGGCGAGCGCGCTGATGCGTACCGCGTTCTCGGCATAGTCGGCATCGCCGCACAGCGCGTGAGCGTACTGCTTGATCGCGAGGCTGCACGCCGAGGCAGACGAGATGATGGCTTGCGGGCTGCCGCCGGAAACGAGCGGCATCCAAGCGTCGATATTGCGCCGCATGTCGGCGCGCCCCGCGTCTTGATAGCCGAGATGAGTGCGCAAAGCGCCGCAGCAGCCGGTACCGCTGATAGTAAGCGTCTCGATTCCCGCCGCGTCCAAAACGCGCACCGTGGCGGCATCGATGTTCGGCATCATGGCCGGCTGAACGCAACCTTGCAGAAGCAGCACCTTGCGGGGATGCGTGCCGCTCTTGGCCACGGCGCGGCGCTTCGCGCGAGCCGGAATCTTGTCCTTCAGCACCGCCGGCAACAATGGGCGTAGCGCCTGCCCCACTCGCAGCGCCGGCGCAAACAACGGCGAGGTCAGAGTCTCGCCAAGGAGCCGTCGGGTGGCGCGTTCGGCCGCCGGCCGTTCGACGCGTGCATCGACGATTTTCCGGCCGATGTCGACCAATCGCCCGTACTCGACTCCGCTCGGGCAGGTCGTTTGACAGTTAAGACACGTCAGGCAGCGATCCAAGTGCATTTGCGTGCTGCGCGTCGCGGTCCCGCCCTCGAGTACCTGCTTGATCAAGTAGATGCGTCCGCGAGGCCCGTCGAGCTCATCGCCGAGCAACTGGTAGGTCGGGCAGGTCGCATTGCAAAACCCACAGTGCACGCATTTACCGATGACCGCTTGCGCCTCCGCGCCCTCGGGCGTGCCGTCGAACTCCGCGCTCAGATGAGTTTTCATCGACGATCAGAACTCGGGGTACAAACGGCCCGGATTGAAGATACCCGCGGGATCGAACGACCGTTTCAATTCCCGGTGAATGCGCATCAGCGCGGGGGACAGGGGCGCGAACACGCCGCAAGACTTGTCTTTGCCGCGCACCAGCGTCGCGTGCCCGCCCACCTGGCTCGCGGCCGCGCGCGCTTCCCGAGCCGCGGCGGTGCCACGCCACCAGCGTTCGGCACCGTGCCATTCAATCAATTGCCGGCCCGGCAGCCGAATGGGTGCGGCGGTACTCGGCACGGACAACCGCCATAGACACTCGCCGCGCGCGAGATCGGCATCGCTGAACGAATAGATGGGATCGGTGTGATCGCGCAGACTTTGCCACCAAAGCGCGGCCTCAAGCGGATCAATCTCATCGCCTTTGAGTTTGTCCCGCGCCGCATCGACCGCGGCGGCCGCTCCGGCGAGACGCACATGCAGTCGCCCATCGCGCCAGGCGCTGGCATTGATCGGCAACGGTTGCGATGCCCACCGGCCGAGCTGCTCGAGCGCCTGGGTCTCATCCACATTGAAACACAGCGTCGCGATCGCCCGCGGAGCCGGCAATACCTTGAGCGATACCTCGCAGACGATGCCAAGAATTCCGCAAGCACCGGCCATCAAGCGCGACACGTCGTAGCCCGCGACGTTTTTGGCGACCTGACCACCGAAGGTCAGCAGCTCGCCACGACCGTTCAACATCGTGACCCCCAACACATGATCGCGCACGCCACCGACGGCGGCGCGCGCGGGTCCCGCGAGGCCCGCCGCCACCATGCCTCCCACGGTCCCACCGGGGGAAAAGCGTGGCGGCTCGAAAGGCAGGCACTGGCCGCGCTGCGCAAGCACGGCTTCCAAGTCCGCGAGCCGGGTCCCGGCGCGCACCGTCACCACCAACTCGGTGGGTTCGTAGGAGCTGATGCCGCAAAGCACTCCCATCTCGAGCGGCGCGCCGCGCGGCTCTCCCCCATAGAACGCCTTGGTGCCGCCGCCGCGGATCTCGAGCGGCGCGCCGCGATCGCGCGCGTCAATGACGCGATCCATCAAGCCGGTCAGTGCGGGATCGTGCTGTTGCATCAGAACCTCGGCAGCTCCGGGTGCGGCAGCAGTCCCCGATGCACGTGCATCTTGCCGTACTCGGCACAGCGCTGCAGTGTCGGAATGACCTTTCCGGGATTGAGCAGTTCAAGCGGGTCGAACGCCCGCCTCAGCGCGAAGAACAGTTCGCGTTCGGCGGGGGCGAACTGCACGCACATCGAGTTCAATTTCTCGACGCCCACCCCGTGCTCTCCGGTCACGGTGCCGCCCAAGCGAACGCTCGTTTCGAGGACATCCGCGCCGAACAATTCGCAGCGGCGCAACTCGTCCGGATTGTCCGCGTCAAACAGAATCAACGGATGCAAATTGCCATCGCCGGCGTGAAATACATTGACGCAACGCAAGCCGTACTTGCTCTGCATGTCTTCGATCGCGCGCAGCATCTCGGCCAAACGCTTGCGCGGAATGGTCGAATCCATGCACATATAGTCCGAGCTGATGCCGCCGGATGCGGGAAAAGCATTCTTGCGGCCGCTCCAAAACTTGAGTCGCTGCGCTTCGTCGCGGCTGACTTCGATCCTGGAGGCCCCGGCAGCGCTCAGAACTTCTTCCATGCGCGAGATTTCCTCGGCCACTTCTTCCGGCGTACCGTCACTCTCGCAGAGCAAAATTGCCGCAGCCTCGAGATCATAGTCGGCGTGCACGAAGGCTTCGACCGCCGCTGTCATCGCCTTGTCCATGAGTTCGAGACCGGCAGGAATGATGCCTTGTGCGATCACGCTCGCCACTGCGGCACCGGCCGATTCGATGTCACCGAAACTCGCCATGATGCAGCGCGCCTGTTGCGGCTTCGGCACCAGCTTGACGGTAACTTCGGTGACGACGGCGAGCATGCCTTCGCTGCCAACCACCACGGCGATCAGGTCGAGACCAGGGGCATCGAGTGCCTCCGAGCCGAACTCGACCGGTTCTCCGTCGGCCAAGAAGCCGCGTACGCGCAGCACGTTGTGCAGCGTCAGACCGTATTTCAAACAATGGACGCCGCCGGAATTTTCGGCGACGTTGCCGCCGATCGTGCAGGCGATTTGGCTGCTGGGATCAGGCGCGTAGTACAAGCCGTACGGCGCCGCCGCTTCGCTGATGGCCACATTGCGCACCCCGCATTGAACGATCGCCGTGCAACTGCGCGCATCGACCTTGACGATTGTGTTAAACCGCGCGAGCGACAGAATCACTCCCCAAAGATGCGGCGTCGCTCCCCCGGACAATCCAGTGCCCGCGCCCCGCGCAATCACGGGCACACCCAGGGCGTGACACACCTTGAGAACGGCGGCGACTTGCGCGTCGGATTCTGGAAGCACCACCACCAGCGGCGAGGTGCGATAGGCGGTCAAGGCGTCGCACTCGTAGGTCACTGTATCTTCGTGGCGAAACAAAACCGCATCGCGCGGCAAAACCTTCGCCAGCGCAGCCACGACATCCGCTTGCCGTTGTTCTCGGCCTCGCTCTTCGACCCGCATGGAGGTGTTCATGCCTGCATTATGCATCACGGCGTTTACTGGGCGGTCGCGCGCTAGGCAGCGCGGCACGGTTGCGATGACGAAATCGACACCGCTGGAGTAGTATGGAAAAAAAGCAAATGGGGGAAATCCCGTGTTCCATCAATTGTTGACGCCGGTCGGCGGCAGTTTAACTTTATCCTTCCTGGTCGCAATCCTGCCCATCGCCACCGTGCTTGTCCTGCTTGGAGTCTTCAAACGGCCTGCATGGCAAGCGGCGCTTGCCGGGCTCATCATCGGGTTGCTAATCGCCGTCACGGCTTGGGGCATGCCGGCGCCTATTGCGGCTCAGTCCGCACTCAACGGCGCGGTGTTCGCGCTCTGGCCGGTGATGTGGATCGTCATCAATGCGCTGCTGCTGTACAACGTCGCCGTGGCATCGGGCCGCTTCGACGCGTTTCGCGCGTGGCTGATCCGCCACTTGCCCAATGATCGGCGGGTGGTGTTGATCGCCATCGGGTTCTGCTTCGGCGCCCTGCTCGAAGGCATCGCCGGGTTCGGCGCGCCGGTGGCCATCACGGCGTCGCTGCTCATCATGTGCGGCTTCCCAGCCTTGGATGCCTTGGTGTACGTACTGATTTTCAACACCACTCCGGTCGCCTTCGGCGCGCTCGGGACACCTGTCACCGTGCTGGGCGCGGTAACGGGCCTTCCGGCGCCCGCCTTGGCCGCGATGATCGGCCGCCAGCTTCCCCTGATCGCGGGTTTCCTGCCTTTCTATGTCATGGCGCTGTACGGCGGCTGGCGCTCGATCCGCGCTCTGTGGCCCGTGTTGTTGGTGGCCGGCTCAAGCTTTGGCGTGGCGCAATTTGTTGCTTCCAACTACCTCGACTACACGCTCACCGACGTTTTCGCAGCGTTGAGTTCGCTCATCGTTACGCTGCTGTTTCTGCAAGCCTGGCGTCCGGCGGCCGATCCGGAATTCGCCATTGCGCGCTCGGCGCAAGCGGGACCCGCCGCGACCGCTCGATCCATTCCCGCGTGGCAGGGCTGGATGCCTTGGTTAATCGTCACGGCGATCGTCATCATTTGGACTTATATGAAGGTCGCCACTTTTGGCCAACAGGCGATCCACTGGCCCGGTCTCGACAAGGCGGTCTCGATCACGCTGTATCACGACAAACCGTATGCCGCCGTGTGGAGCTTCCAGCCGCTTGGCACGGGGACCGCCATCTTGGTCGCGGCGATCATCACCGCGTTGTTCGTCGGTCTCTCGCCGGCGGAGTTTTGCCGCTGCGCAGTGCGCACGGTGCGCCAGATTTGGCAGGCAGTCGTCACGGTGATGCTGATCGTCGCGCTCGCCTATGTCATGAATTACTCAGGCCTCGCCTACACGCTGGGTCTCGCCGTGGCATCGACCGGACATGCCTTCATCTTGTTCTCGCCGTTCCTGGGTTGGATTGCAGTATTCCTGTCGGGCAGCGACACCTCGGGCAACGCGCTTTTCGGCAACCTGCAGGTGGTCGCCGCCCGTCAGCTGCAGCTGAATCCATTGCTGTTTGCCGCCACCAACTCATCCGGGGGCGTCCTCGGTAAGATGATCTCGCCGCAAAACATTGCCACCGGCGTGTCCGTGACCGATTTGAAGGGCAAGGAAGGCGCGGTGCTGGCGCGCACGTTTATCCACAGCGTGGTGTTGACCTTGGTGCTGGTGGTCGTGGTCATCGTTCAGCAGTACCTCGTGCCCGGCATCATTCCGAGCTTTCCCGCCAGCCAGTAGGAGTTGCGCTCAGGTGATGGGGCTGCATCGGAACAGTTCGATCGACGTCGTCGATTGATCCGCGGTTCTGAACACGGTGACGTAGTCGATCCCCACCGCGAGCTTGACGCCCGTCAGCCCGAGATAATTTTTGTACCTCTCATCGTTGTTCAGATCGGTTTCGCTTGGGCTCACCAGAGCCTTGCGGTACCAGGCCTCGACCACCGCGAGCGCATCCGAGGTGTCGGCCGAAAAGCGATTGCACCAATGACCGAGCTTGTCGGTTCTTGCGACACGATCCATTTGCGCGTGATTGAGGTTCGGGTAGGTCGGCAAGCCGGTGGGATTGGTCACCTCGACGGCGAAAGTCGCGGCAGACCCAAGCGAGACCGTCAAAGCGATCAGTAAGTGAGTGCGCCCGCACAAAATTGATGCTCCTTGGAACGCGTGTCGAAGGCGTCAATATATACTGCGCGCCGGGACCGATCAGTCCCAGCTTATGAATACAGGTCTAGACACGTCGCGAATCGAATCCGCCACACCGTTAAGCGTCATTAGCACCAACTGGCCGCTGTTGCTCGGCATGGGCGTTCTGATGCTCGGTGCCGGCCTGCAAAGCACCCTGCTCGGACTGCGCGCCACTCTCGAAGGTTTCCCAACCCTGGTGACCGGCCTGGTTCTGTCGTGCTACTACGTGGGCTATGTCATGGGCACGAAAATCGCGCCGCCGTTGCTGCGCAAGCTCGGACACATTCGCGTGTTCGCCGCCCTCGCCGCCATCGCGGCGGCAGCCGTGCTCGTACAAGGCTGCTTCGTCGACCCCTGGAGTTGGGGCGCCATGCGCCTGGTGCAAGGTTTATGTTTCGCCGGCCTGTACGTCGTCGCCGAAAGCTGGCTCAACGATCGCGCAACGCGCGAAAATCGCGGCAGGTTGTTCGCCGTCTACATGCTGGTCTTATACGTAGGGCTTGGCTCCGCGCAATTTCTGCTGGTGCTTGCGGACCCGCGCACTCCCATTCCCTTCATGCTGGTCGCCGTGCTCATTTCTTTGGCGATGGTTCCGATCGTCGTATCGGCGCAGCGAGTGCCGGAACATGCGGTACCACGCAAGGTGCGGCTGCGCGATTTATACCGAAATTCTCCACTGGGCATCGTGTCGGTGACGATATCAGGGCTGATTTCCGCCATCATTTTCTCGATGGGTCCGGTGTATGCACGCTTGAGCGGCTTGGACACGAGCAGCGTGGCGCTATTCATGGCGGTGAGCATTCTCGCCGCCGTTATCACTCAGTACCCTGTCGGGCGCCTCTCCGACCGAGTGGATCGGCGCACGGTGATCGCCGCGGTGTGTACTCTTGCCATGCTGGTCTCGGGCAGCATCGTCGCATTCCCGCAGATGCCGCGCGCAGTTTTCCTGGTGCTCGCGGCGCTGTTCAGCGGATTCGCCTTGACGCTTTACTCGCTATCCGTCTCGCATGTGAACGACAAACTCGAGCCCGCGCAAATGGTCGCGGCCAGCAGTGCGCTGCTGCTGTTGAACGGCGGGGCGGCGGCCTTCGGACCCGTGCTTGCCGGCAGTTTGATGACCGCGTTTGGGCCTCCAGCTTATTTCGCCACGCTGGCGACGCTCAGCGGCACGCTGGCGGTCTACGATTTATGGCGTAAGTCGCGGCAACGGCCGGTGCCGCCGGCGCAGAAAGGTCCCTTCGTGCGGGCACAGCCTCGCGCTTGAAATCTTATTGCGTCGCGTTATTCCGGCGCCATTGTTAGTCTGAAATCAAAAACTATGTTGGTCTTTTTCTATTCATAATCAATCACTTGATTGATTTACAGGCGAATCTTTTGGTTGGTCATAAATTCCTTTTGCACTGCATACTTTTATGTGTATAATGGCGCCAGCCGAGCAATTTGACCTAGGAGAGCATCATGACCCAGCCGACATTCGATTTTTCCGCCATCGTCGATCACTATCGCCAGGCCTTCGCGCCTGTCGTTGCCGCCCAGCAAACCGGTTTGCGGACCGTTGAGCGTCTCGCGCGCTATCAGTTCGCGGTGTGCAACGACTATTTGGATTGGGCCCTATCGCACGCCAAAGCCGGCGCGCAGCCGAAGCCGGTGGCCGAGCTCGTCAGCCAACAAACCGAATTGAACACGGCGTTTGGTGACAAGCTGCGGGCGCGGGCGGAAGAGTTCACGCAAATCGCTGCCGAAACGCACGGCACCGTGAGCCAGTGGTTCGATGACACCACCGCGAAAGTGGCCGATTCGATGAAACAGGCCGCGTAACAAAATAACGCTTGAGCACAGCAAGGGCGACTTCGGTCGCCCTTTTTTTTGCGCGAACCCCGATACCCCATCGGCCGCGTGTTTGCTGCCGTGATATCTTAAAATCCGGCCATGAAGCACACGTCTTTTATCGCTGCGCTGCTCATACTCTCAGCCTGCGACGGCGGCGATAATCCCGCCCCGCTCGCCTCGCAATCGAACGTTGTCGTCAGCAGCGAAGCGGCCGGCGTAACGCCGTTCATCGCACTGGTCGAATTGAGCGGCTCGAGCCTGGCTTCCGCTCGATCGATCTCCTACACCATTTCCAGCAAGCCCGGATCGGTCTCGAAGCCGGTCAATATCGGCTACTCGATCCAAGCTTTGAACCGACGACAGCAGACCAGCGCCGCCGGCTCGCTGCAATTGCCCGTAGTCGGGCTGTATGCGGGCTACAGCAACACCGTGTCCATAAACATTCAATTCATCGACGGCTCGAATGCGAGCGTGCCGCTCACGATCGTGACTGCCGCCTATGCGGATCCGAACGGAATCTACGACCGGCCGTTGATCATCAAACAGCGGGTCGCGGGCAGCAGCTTGGGATTCGATTTTTTTGTCTTGAAGTCGGAGCTCGAGCTGCCCGTGATCATCGACACGGATGGCGAGCTTCGTTGGGTCGGCGGCGCAACAACCTCGAGCACGTCGTCGACCTTCGTCAACAACGGCTTTGTGATCGGCGACGCCGCGGGTACCACGGTTTATCGAGCTGAGTTGGACGGGTCAATCGTCGCAACGGTCCTGTCGGCGGCGCCGTCGGCAAAATTCGAACACAATATCGATTTTGGAAAGGTCGGATTGCTCGGCGAGCTGAGCTTCGCTTCAAATGTGGCAACCACCGTCAGTGAATTCACGCCCACCGGCGGCATTGGCAAAACGTGGGATTTTGCACAGTTAATCTCGGCGTACATGACCAGCCAGGGTGACGATCCAACCGTATTCGTGAGGCCGGGTATCGATTGGTTTCATTCGAACTCCTCGACTTATGACCCGAGTGATAATTCGATCATCGTGTCCAGCCGCGAGAATTTCCTAATGAAGGTTGACTACGACAGCGGCGATGTCATTTGGATCTTGGGAGATCCGACCAAGTACTGGTACACGTTCCCCTCGCTGCGCGCAAAAGCACTCACTTTGCAAGGCGGCGGCCTCTACCCGATTGGGCAGCATGCCGTCTCCATTACCAGCGACGGCCTGATCATGGTGATGAACGACGGTACCGGCAGCGTTGCGCAGCCTGCCGGGGCGCCCGCCGGGGCGTCGCGGACCTATTCTGCTGTTTCCGCTTACTCGATCGATCTCGCAAATCATAGCGCCACGGAAGCTTGGCACTTCGACTATGGTCAGACAATCCTGTCAACCTTTTGCGGCAGCGCTTACGAAGCCGGGGATCAATCGGTCTTGGTCGATTTCGCAGCCGTTGATCACTTTACGAATGCTCGGCTGGTTGGACTCGATGCCGAGCAGAACGTCGTGTTCGATTTTCAATACGCGACCACCAACTGCAATACTGGTTGGAATGCCGTGCCGATCCATCTCGAGAGATTGTGGTTCGAATAGCGCCCCGGGCAGAAACACTGTGTTAAGCAAGTAGTCGAAGAACAAAATGACTACGGCACTGGTGACGCTGTGCGCGGTGCACGTGTTAGGGTTGTCCACGGCAGGCTCAACGCGCGGGTAGTCGGCGATCATTATGGGTGAAGACCAGCACCTCTAGCGGCCACATTCGCCCAAGCACTCCGTCGTGCCGTATAAAATGGTGCCATAGGGCGGCAAGTGCGTGCAGACCCGCGGTCGAGGCCCGCGTTTGCCTGAGTCGATGTCAACAAGAGCAGCAAAAGAAATCTTCTTGACCATCGGTAAATTCCACACAAACACATACCCTGCAGCATAACGGTTGAGTTCCGGTGTAATAATCACGCTGTGATGCAAACCGTGTCTCGAGTCCAGTCATGGGATGATTTCCTACCTAGGCAAGAGCGGTTGCGGGGATCAACCCTCTTGAGATTTCGACCAGCGGACAACGATTGCCCACCAATTCAGATTGACACGTCGTCACTTTGCAATACAAAGTATATGTAAGTTAGGTTTTCGCACAAGTGCCTGGTGTAAATTGTGGAGTTCATGCGCGCGAACACTTCAGGTTCGCCGCCTGCAAACAACAGATCTCAAAGCCAACGGTTCAACGATCGCGTGGGCTTGTGCCAATGATGATGCGATGCATTCGCATGGGCACACGCATGCTCGGTCGATTTTCATCAACCAGGGCAGATGCTGCAAAGTGTCGGCGTACGCTTGCTTGAGAAGCAAGCTTCTGGTCGCGGAAAGCACTCACACGAAGTAGATACACGTTACCGTCCGCATACGCTGTCCGCACATGGAGACATTACCGTTTTCGAAACGGCTCTATAAAATCAACCGGCCTGTCAAGAATCCAGCGTGCTCATGCTTAGAGGCGCTTTCCATCAACTTTGACGCGGAGGACTCTCATCCATGAGAAATTCTTCTTTCATGACATCCGTGGCCATGATCGTTCTGCTGCAGTTGAACACGAGCAGCCCCGTGAGGGCCGGCAGCGCCAGTGCGGCATTATCGCCGCCAATCAACGCACATCTTGCGGATCAGACGGTCACAGACGACCCTTCCGCGAGTCTTACGAGTAAGCCGAGCGTGAGCACCGTCAAACTACCGAACGGCATTGTGGGCCGCTCCTACCTCGCGGTCCTGGAAGCAAGCGCGGGGAGAAGTCCCTACAAATGGTCTCTGCAGAGCGGTCAATTGCCGCTCGGACTTTCCTTGTCCTCGACGACAGGTGAAATCACAGGAACGCCGACCACCGCAGAAACCGCGCCCTTCGTGATCGACGTTCACGACGCATTAGGAGACGTGGCGTCCCGGCAACTCGCCATTGCGACAAGCGACGTGGCCGCCGCCGCACCGTTCGGCCATGTCGTCGTCGTAGTTGAGGAGAACGCCGATTACTCCTCGGTTGTCGGCAACACCGCCGCGATGCCTTATTTGAATTCATTGATCAGTGAATATGGATTAGCGACCCAATACTACTCGAATACGCACCCCTCGATCGGCAACTACGAGATGCTGACAACAGGTGAGGTCATGACAAATAACGATGACCAAACACCGGCCTCGTTTCCGCTTGCGGTCGACAATATCGTGCGCGAGCTGTGGGCGAACGGTCGAACGTGGAAAGCGTATGCTGAGGGATTGCCATATGCGGGCTACAGCGGCGGTAATTCCGGGGACTACTACGTGCGGCACGTGCCCTTGGCATATCTGACGGATGTTCAGGACAGCGCTGTGGGTCATAAAGGACTCGTCCCATTCAACGAGTTCTCGGCGGATGTCGCGGCGGGAAAACTACCAAACTTCTCCTTCGTGACACCGAATGCCTGCGACGATGCCCATAACTGCTCACTGGACGTGGCGGACAGCTGGCTCAAGAAACATATTGCCCCGCTGCTGACAAGCGCTCCGTTTAAGCACGATGGACTGCTTATTATTGTCTTCGACGAATCGGCTAACGACAATCGGCACGGCGGGGGCCGGGTGGCCGCGGTGCTGGTCAGCCCCGCGCATTCGAAACGGAGCTATCAATCGGCGGTGCTATTCCAGCATCAGAGCACCTTGCGCCTGATATTGGAAAGTTTGGGAGTCGACTCGCTGCCTGGAGCCGCGGCGAAGGCGGCGAATATGTGGGAATTCTTCAGTTTCCCCGCGCCCGCGGTGGCTCATTGACCGCGAGTCGCGGTGTCCAGCTTAGATATCCGCTCAACGACCGCTCGCCCGCCGAGGAGGCGCAAGTGCTGAAGCGAGCTGACGAGTTCCCGGTACGCGGAACTGTCGCCATTCTGAGTACCCGCAGCTATTCAACAAATGAGGCGCATGAGCAGCACGCTCAAGCGCATCGTAGAAGCGCACCGGGTACCGAAATTCAGCGCCCCATGAATCGCAGCGCCAATTGGTACAAGCGGAGACCGATAACGGAGGGAGCGGGGAGCCGAACCGAGCGGCCGCCATCAAGACGAATGACGGCGCCGCAAGGACGACTCAAGCCGAGTCACCGACCCCACGTCGGTTCTTTCTCTTGCGGTTTTATTTATAGCTTTTCTCCCGCTATGGCGGCGCAAAGGAGAAGAATTCCCACATCGTCGGCGCCGTTGCCGCGGCGCCCGGCAAGGTGGTGGTGATGCCGAGCCCCTCCAGCATCAAGCGCAGCGTGCTCTCGTGCTGATACAGCGTGGTCGATTGATGGCCTCCCTTCGAGAACTTAGGGCTAATGACCACGGCCGCAACACGCCCGCCGCCGTGCGCATTGTCGTTAGCCGACTCGTCGAAGACGATGATCAGTACTCCATCATCCTTGAATGGGGTGCTGGTTAGGAGCGGCGCGATGTTGGTCTTGAGCCACGCATCGGCAACACTCAGCGCGCAGTTATGGGCGTCATCGCAAAGATTAGGCGTGACGAACGAGTAATTGGGCAATCGCCCGGAAGCAAGATCGGTGGCGAATTGAGAAAAGGGCACTATCGTGTCTCTGCCCGCCGCGCTGTCTTGCACGTCCGTCAGGTAGGCCAGAGGAACATGGCGCGCCGCATAGTTGCCCGTGTCGCCGCCCG
>Ga0302319_10017074_pt1 | contig 13321 bp, 19 predicted proteins | sample Bog_T0_2_FD_203319 | JGI IMG/M metagenome (GOLD analysis project Ga0302319, IMG submission 203319) | Peat permafrost microbial communities from Stordalen Mire near Abisko, Sweden - Bog_T0_2 | ecosystem: Environmental > Terrestrial > Soil > Wetlands > Peat | place: Sweden: Abisko, Stordalen Mire...
CGGGCTTTCCGAGTCGGCGCCGGCCGCGGGCCAGCCGTCCTCGACGAGCTTTCCGAGTCGGCGCCGGCCGCGGACGCCGGCGAGAGGTAGGCGAAGCCGCCCACGCGGTCGGCGCGGAACAGATTCTCACAAACAAACTTGGAATGCTTCCCGCCGCCCCGGTCTCCCCGACGTCCTCCCTCGACGAGCTTTCCGAGTCGGCGCAATCCGCGCTCGTCCAGCACGACGAGCTCGTGCGCCTGGCCGACGAGTTTACCCGCGTCGCGGGCCCCCCGCCCACGGAAGGCCTCAGCGCGGTTTTGCGCGCGATTGGCGCGCATATCGCGGCCGAGGACGGCGTCCGCTCCGAGTTCATGACCTCGCTGCAAGCGCACGCCACGCAGAGCGAGTGTATCGCGTGCCTCAAGGACCGCCTGACGCCTGCGAACGCGGTGTCGTCGGCGCGCAAGCTCGACCTGTTCCTGGGCGGCTCGCCGAAGGAATTCTGGGGGCTTCTCGCCGAGAAGCAGTTCGCGGACAAGGAGCTCGCCTGCGAACTCATCTACCTGGCCCGCGCAGACAACATCTTCCGCCGCGCGGGCGGGAAGGACGTCGGCGCGCTGCTCGCGCACGCCACGAACGTCCTGGAATCGGCCGAACTCGCTCGCGATCGGCTCGCGTACCTCGCCAAGCTCCAGAGCGAGCTCGACGCGCACCCCGTCAACGCCTGCCTCGCCAAGTACGCCGACCGCCTCAAGTCCGTCGTCCGCGGGCTGGAGGCCAAGGCGAACGCCCCGTCCCCGTCGACCGACGACGAGGAAGCCGAAACGGCCGATTTGTTCGATTTCAGCCATCTGCCGGCCGGGATCGTCGACGGTACCGCCGAGAAGCAAGCTGCGCCGGCGAAAAAGCGGGTCCCCAAGCCTTCGGCGAGCGCGAAGCTGTCGCCGCGCAAGCGCGCGCGCGCGCGCTTGCACAGACCGGTGTGCCCCCGGTTCGTCGCGGCGGACGAGCGCGTGGCCGCGGCGATGGTCGTCGCGGACGAGGGCGCGAGCCAGTCGCTGCCCGGCAGCCCGCCCGCGGGGGGCGTCTGGTTCGGCGAGCGCCAGGGGTTCTACGGCGGCGGCCGCGTCTTCGTCCGCGGGCACTACGAGCCGGCCGGCGGCATTCCGGTCGACGCGGCTAGCGACCCCCGCGTCCGCCGCGCGCTCGAGGACCCGGCGCTCGAGCCGGTGCTGGACGGAATGGTCGCGGCGATTAAGTTTTACGGGGCGTGAAGGGTCGGCGCGAGGGCGCGGAGAACGGGGCGTGAGAGAAGGTTTAGGCGGGCGCATGCGTCGCGGAGCTCCACGCCGCCGACGGCGAGGCGCTCCGCGGGGAGCCCTGCTGCACGGCCATCTCGATGATCAGGAAGACGGCGCACGCGAGCGTCATCGTGCCGGAAATGCTCACGCAGAGAACATTGAATACCTCCGAGAGAGCCGGGGGCCGGGTCGGCGAGGACCCCGACTCGACGTCCCCCACTCTTTCCATGGTGGTGTGGCTCGACCTGCGCAAGTTTGACCTGCAGCAGTACGCCGGCAAGTGGTACGCGGTGCTCGACTCCGACCCGGCGTTTGAGTTTGCGGGGACGGACATCAAGGCCGACTACACGTGGAATGACGGCGCGCTGGAAATCGACAACAGCGAGCTGTTCCTCGGCGTCATCCCGATCCACGTCAAGGCGACCTCCCGCTGGGCGGAGCTGCAGTCCGGCTGCCCGACGCTGCTGGTGAAGTTCCCCGGCAACCCCGTCGAGGGCCGCTACCAGGTCTGCGCGATTGACGTCGCCTACACGTGGGTCCTCGTCTACTCGGCCAGGCCAGGCCAGGCCGAGGCCTGGCTCATGGCGCGCGACCCGCACAACTGGCCCGCCGAGGTCGAGGCGCACTTCCGCAACATCCTGAGCGAGAAGGGCTTCACGAAGCCGCTTCGCATAATCGCGCGCGTGTTCGTTTAATCATCGTTCTTCGCTTGTTTGGACTCCCTCACCGCCTTGTTCGCCGCGCGAACCGCCGCCGAGGCGGCCGTCGACGTCGCGCGCGGCCTGCTGCCGCTCTTGCCTCCGCCGCCGCCGCTCGGGCGCGAGGATCCGCTCGGCATCCCGAATGTGTTCCGGTCTCTCCGCTTCAGGGCGCACAACCTGCTCAGCGAGCAGCAGGTCGCTCACTGCCTTTCCTGAAATGGCCGACCTCCCCGAGCTCACCCAGACCGCGCACTTTTACACGCCCCGCCGCGTCGACGTCAAGAAGCTTTTCAAAAACCGGGCCTCGAGATGGGCGACGACGGGCGCGACCGCGTCGTCATCCGCTACAAGGGCGTCTGCGTTTGGCACCGGCCCTGCGCGGGGTACACCGCGGGCATGGGCTACCGGGTCAACGTCCGCGGCGACGCTATCGAGGACGTGCAGGAGACGGTGGCGCCCGTCTACAAGGCCTGCTACGTCGACGAGCCCCAAGCCGGGGCCGAGAAGGAGGAGGGCGATGACGACGAGTAGCGGGACCGCCTGCAGCCCCAGCCTCGCGCGAGGCCGGGGCCGAACACACACTCCTGCGCCCCCGGAATGCCGTTCCAGCTCGGCGGGGTCTATCGCGCCACGCTCATCGCCACCAGCAAGGACGCCGACCGCGAGTACGGCCGCGACGCCGCCGTCTTGTTCGAGAACGGGTACCTGAAGGACGGCGAGGCGGTGGTCTTTAGAATCGAGGCGCGGACGCGCACGGTCCGCGAAGCCCGCAGCGGCGAGGTCACGGAGTCCGCCGTGTCCTACGAGGTGGTTCCGAACCATTTCGGGCGCTCGATTCTGCGCATCGTGGAGTTCAAGCTGCTCGGCGAACGAACCGACCTGATCGACGTGGACTGCGGCTCGTCCATGTGCGACAACCAGCACCTGGTCAAGTGCACCATCGTCCAGCTGACGGAGGCCGAAGCCCGCGGGGAACAGGCCGCCGAGCCAGAGACTTCGTCCGCGCCTCCTGCGAAGCCTGAGGCGGCCCGCCAGAGACCCCGTCCGCAAGGCTGAGGGACCGAGGTGCCGGACGAAGTCTCTGGCTCGTTAACACTCTTCCTTGGGCGCAAACTCGCTCAGCCGCGAAACGCGCCCGCGGCGCCCGGATCCTGCGCCTGCGTCCCCGGAATGCCGTTCCAGCTCGGCGGGGTCTATCGCATCACGCTCTTCGCCGGCGGCGAAGACGACAAGGACGGGGGCGAAGCTAGCGCCGACTTGTTCAAGAAGGGGTTCCTGAAGGACCGCGCGACGATGGTCTTCAGAATCGAGGCGCGCTCATGCATGCGCCGCGAAACCCGCAGCGGCGAGGTCACGGAGTCCGTCAGGGCCTACGAGATGGTTCCGAACCAGTTCGGGAGCTCGATTATGCGCATGGAGCTCAGGCTGCTCAGGGAACGAACCGACCTGGTCGAGGTGGATTGCAGCTCGTACCTGCACGACGAGCGGTACCTGGTCAAGTGCGCCATCGCCCAGCTGACGGAGGCCGAAGTCGCGCAAGCCCGCGAGGAACAGGAACTGGCCGCCGAGCTCCTCAATCTTGCGGGCTGAGTCGCTGGCAGGCTTCGCAGGAAGCGCTACAACGACCGCAAGGCCGAGGGACCGAGGTGCGGGCGAAGCCGGGAGCTCGTTAACACTCTTCCTTGGGCACAAACTCGCTCAGCCGCGAAACGACCGTGGCGTCCCACGAAACCTGGCACAGAGCGCAGTACTTGTCCCCGGCGCACTCGTCCGTCTTGTTGCGGGCCTCGTGCTGCCGCTGGAGCAGCGCGTAGAAGCCGGCGTCCGTGAGCGTCATGGCCGTGATGACCTTGGCGAGGTCGGCGTCGCGCGTCCGCGAGCTCCGCAGCTGCGCCATGAACAGCGTGGCGACGTCCTCGGGCGGGAGGTGGATGCGGTGGGCCGGGTTTATCGCAACCGCCGCGGCCGCGAGCAGGGCCGCCAGGACGAGCATACGGGAGTGCGCGCGCTCACTCCGCCGCAAACTCCATCAGCTTCTTGATCTGATCGTGCCCCTTGTACCTCTTGAGCACGCCCTTCGGGAACGCGAGCTTGTAGGAGACGAAGACGGCCAGGATCGGGTCGCGGTACGGGCCAGGCCCGAGGAACCGCGCGAACAGCGGCGTCAACTGCGGCAGGGTTTGGGTGCTCACCGTGATCAACGCCGCGATCAGCATGCCGTCGGCGAAGGACGTCGACTTTGTAACGCTGCTCTTGAGCAGGTGAGTCGCCGCCAAGTCCCGCGGAGTTCTTGGCGGGGTCGTCCCGGAGCACCACTCGCGGTGCGTGCTGGCGTCCGCGCGGACGCACGCGGGCGAGCAGTACGTCGCCAGGAGGCACCCCCCGCAGTGCGACTTGTACGGCCCGCCGCAGACGACGCACGGCCCGGGGACCAGCCAGTCGTCCTCGAGCGCCGCGTCCGCGTGCGCCATGCCGGCCAGGCGGGGCACGGACCAGAGGTAGCCCGCCAGGGCGCTCTTGGACGCGCGCAGGGCGCCGAGGCTCTGCAGCAGGCGCGTCGCGTAGGTCTCGAACGGCATCGAGACCGCGATAGCCTTCGGCGCGGCCCCGCACCGCGCGCACTCTTCGTGGAACACGTACGCCGCCGCGTCGACCGCGTGCAGATAGTAGAATTCGGCCCCGGAGTTGAGGCAGGTCGCAAACCTGGCGGCGTTCGCGTGCTCGCAGCAATGCGCCCAGTCGCAGGTCGGAGCCGCGTCCAGGCTCGACGTGCCGACCCTCTCAAGCCCGCGCGGGAGGGCCGCCGCCGGCCGCTCCGCACCGCTCCGCAACTTCCACGTCAGGGTCATCAAGTCGGGGTCGGGCATGTCCTCGGGCAGTGTGCGACGAAGTGCAACGAAGTGCAACGAAGTGCAACGAAGTGCAACGAAGTGTGCGGCGGAGCGCAGTCTGTTCCACGCCCCCGTGGAACAGACACACCCGCTCGAAATGGACCCGGACGACGTGCCTCTCGCCAAGCGGGCGCTCGCGCCGCTGTCCCCGGCGGACGAGTCCCCGGAAATGGACCCGGCCGACTTGCGTCTGCTGCGCGGGCTCATCGCCAAGCTGGCGTTCGCCACGCGCCCGAGGGACCCGCGCATGCCGCGCGCGGGCGAGCCCTCGGAAGCCTGGGTCAAGCGCATCTGCGCGATGAGGCTCGAAGACAGCGAGGTCGTCTTCAAGGACGTGCACGCCGTATTCGCCGCGGACTGCGCCCGATTCGACCCGTTCTCGAACATCGTCCAGACGGGGTTATCTGGTTGGATTCCGGCCTCGCGGGAGGAGTTCTCCGTCTGGCGCCGCCGCCTCTCGAAGGGAGACGAGTTTGTCGCGCTGATGGCGTACCGAGTCAACGTGCTCCAGATTGCGTGGTCGGATGATCAGGCGTGGGTCGATGTCTGCTGGGGGTGAGCCGGCGAGGCAGAAGCGCGGGGTAAGCCGACGAGGCCTCCCACCCGCGGGGTTCCGCGGAACACACACTCGAAATGGACCCGTCCGACTTGCCTCTCGCCCAGCTGGCGCTCACCCCGCGTCCGACGGACCCGCGCTCGGACGAGTCCTCGGATACGGACCCGGGGGATTTGCTTCTGCTGCGCGGGATCATCGCCAAGCTGGCGGTCGCCTCGTCCTACACGAGGGCGGACCCGCGCGAGCCGCGCGCGGACGAGTCCTCGGAAGCCTGGGTCACGCGCGTCTACGCGATGAGGTCCGAAGACAGAGAGGCCGTCTTCAAGGCCGTGCATGCCATGTTCACAGCGGAATACATCCTGAAACAGTACACCGCCGATAAGGGGTTCTCTGGTTGGGCTCCGAAACAGCGGGAGGACTACTCCGTCTGGCGCCCCCGCCTTTGCCTCTCGAAGGGAGACGAGTTCGTCGCGCTGATGGCGTACCGAGTTGCGATTCTCCGCAACGTGTGGTTTAACTTCGTGGTGCGCCAGGATGTGTGCTGGGCGTGAGGGGTAGGCCGACGAGGCAGTCTCGGCGGGGTACCGTGGAACAGACACACACACTCGAAATGGACCCGTCCGACTTGCCTCTCGCCGGGCTGGCGCTCGCCCCGCATCCGACGGACCCGCGCTCGGAAATGGACCCGGGGGACATGCTTCTGCTGCGCGGGATCATCGCCAAGCTGGCGTTCGCCTCGCCCTACTCGAGGGCGGACCCGCGCGAGCCGCGCGCGGGCGAGTCCGCTGAAGCCTGGGTCACGCGCGTCTACGCGATGAGGCCCGAAGACAGAGAGGCCGTCTTCAAGGCCGCGCATGCCGTGTTCACCGCGGAGTACGCCCCAACGTTCCTGCACCAGTACACCGTCGAGAGGGGGTTGTCTGGGTGGGCTCCGAAACCGCGGGAGGACTACTCCGTCTGGCGCCTCCGCCTTTGCCTCTCGAAGGGAGACGAGTTCGTCGCGCTGGCGGCGCTCCGAGTTGCGATTCTCTGCAACGTGTGGTCGAACCCCGTGGCGCGCCGCGATGTCTGCTGGGCGTGATTTAAGCCGACGAGGCCTCCTTGCTCGACCACCTCGCCTGCTTCGCCCGGCTGGGGGGCACACCTCGTCGCATGAACAACCCGCTCGCTCTCCAGGTTCTCGAGCTGAACCTCGCGCTCGAGCGCGAGGCCGCCGGGAACCGCGTCTCGCAGCGGCTGCGCGAGAAGTCGCTCGGGGCGCTCAGGGCGCTCCTGGAGGAATCGGAGGGCCGGCTGGTCGAAGTCGCTCTGCCGCGCGACTTGAGATGCGGGCACGGGCACGGCACGACCGACAAGGAGCCCGCCCAGCGGGCGCTGGTGAACAAGCGGTTCAAGGAGCGGACCGGGGTCCGCTCCATGACGGACTGCGACGCGGCCGCGCACTGCGCGGCCGCGAACTGCGCGCACAGGTCCAGGGGCGGCGAGCCGTACAAGCGGCTCGTGTGCGCGCACCTCGCGCTGAGGCTGCCCGGGTGGTTCGCGTTTGCGGTCATCTGCGGCGGCGAGAACTCGCGCGGCGTCCGGCAGGGCTACGCCACAACCTTGAAGCAGGGCGCGGTCGTCTCGCTCTTCTACCTCGGCGAGATGGGCGTCGCCGCGTCCGCGCCGCCTCCCCCGGCCAACCCGCCCTCCCCGCTCAGCTCGCAGAGCGAGCGGCTCAGCGCGCGGCTGCGCGACGGGGGCCCGAGGCCGCCCGAGGGGCCGGCGCCGCGCGCCGAGGCTGCCCGGCGCAAGGAATTCGAGCTGCGGGCCCCGCCCCGCCCGGAAGGGCGCGACGCAGTCGCCCCCGACCCGGTCGAGCTGGCCAGGAACATCCTCGACTACATGATCGCCGAGCAGCAGTTCTCCGTCAACTCGACCATGGACGACTCGGAGATTGCCGCGAGGCTGGGGAAGCTGCGCGCGGCGCGGGAGGCGTTGAACGCTTAAAGCTTCGCCGCACCCTGCGCGTGCCGCGCGAACAGTTCGCCGTGATCGATCACGCTGATTGGTTGACGCGCCCACACATCCCCCGCCACTATGTAAGCCCGACCCCAACACCTACGCGCATCTAATACACACTTCCCCTCCGATGCAGACCCCCATGCCGTTCCACGGCTCAATCTCCTACCGCAAGGACCCCGCTGCGGGACAAAAGGGGAAACTGTTGACGGTGGAACCTGGCGTCGTTCTGCGCGTCCTTGTCCGCAAGGAAACCGACTTATCCGCGCGCGTCAGCTTTGTTGATGCCAGCGGCGCGCACGCGGCCTGGCCCCCAGCCGTGACTGTGGCTTCCATTCCCGGCGGCCAGGTTCATAATGTCCACGGCGATGTTGTCATTATTTTCTGGTCGGAATCGTACGCCCTCCTGCACGGCGTACGCCCAATTATGTACATCCACAACCAGCGACAGCAGGCGTTTGGGGTCGCCGCTGGCGTCCCACTGGCGAATTTCGTGCCACCGCCCGTCCCGCCGCCGTCGATCCCACAAGGCGCCCAACTCGTCAATGGGGTTGGAGTTGTCCCGGGGATTCCAGTTCTGGAGGATGACGACGATGACGACCAAATGGGAGGCGTCGAGCCGGCGGCTGGACAATGAGTGCTCCTTTAGCATTTGCGGCAGGCGACAGCTAAGGCGGCGCCCGAGGGTTTTAAATGCTGTTTCTGTCGCTCGTGGCCTGCGCGCCGCTCGTCGGGCTGGCCGTCTACGATTTCGTCGCCCAGCCGCCCGTCGCGCTGCTGTACGTGGCCGCGCCCGACGTTCTGCTCTTCGTGGCGCTGCTCGTGTGGGTCGCGCTGAGCCTCCTGCTGTGCGCCTCCCTGTGGCTGGCGTCGCCGCGCCGCAAGGCGGCGGCGGCGAGCGAGACGAGGCGCGACGCCCTCCTGGCCGCGCACCTGGCCGTGGCCCTGGGCTGGATGGCCGGCCCGCCGTGCGGCTCGACCGGCTGTTCACCGCGCCCGCGGCCTCGGACGTCCTCTTCCTGCCCGCCCTGCTGGGCTACGCGGCGTTCGTGACCGCCGTCTACGCGTGCTGCAAGCCGCGGGAGACGCTCGCGACGGGCCGCGCGTTCTCGTGGGCGATGGCCGTCCCGGTCGCGAGCGCCCTCTTCGTCGTCAGCGACCTGCTGTTCGGCTTCTGGCGCGTCTCGCCGGCGGCCTTCGGCGTCGCGGGCGTCGCCGCGCTCCTCGTCGCCGCCGTGTACGCGCTCTTCCTGAGCGCCGGCCGCGTGCACCTGCACCACTGGCACTACCCCATCCCGCTCATCCTGCTCTGCGTGCTCGACACGCCGGCGGCCTCGGCGGCGCAGGCCGCGCTCGTCGCCGTCCACCTGCACGGCCTCGGGACGTACGGCGCCCAGGGCATCTTCCACGAGAACGACCCCGAGCCGCCCCCGCGTGAGAGGTGAACACTCTTCCTCCCCCGTGGGCGTGCCTCTTCCTGTACTGCTCCCTGCGCGAGCAGCTGCGCGGCCTCCGCGCGGGCCGGGCGGCTCCGAGCGGTACGTGCAGCAGCTGCAGCTCACGCGGGTCTGCGAACCTGTCGACGCTGCGGAACCCCGAGATCATCCCGAACGAGTCTTTGAAGAGGATCGTGCAGGGCCGGCTCGGCGCGCCGGAGTACGGCTACCTGCGCATGGCCGAGCAGTATGCACGGCGAGCCGCTGCTGAACGCGGTAGTCGCGGCGTCCGCGAAGCTGGGGCTCAAACCCGGGTGCAGCGACGCGTGGCCGGGCGAGGTGCTCGGGTTCGGCGATTGAAGCCGCGGACCACACACTCTTCCCCATGTCCTCGGTTCCCGGTCCTTCGGAAGCGCCCACGCAGGCGCGTGCACACGCCCTCGAGCGGCTCCACGCGCTGCTGCGCGCCGAGTTTCCCGACCTGCCCGCGGAACCGCTCTGCAACGAAATGACCAAGGTGGTCGCGCGGACCGAGGCCTTGGCGCGCGAACTCGCGGAGCAGAAGATCCAATTGGCGGCCGTGCTGGGGAGCAAGCACTTCCGGGACTTTGTCAACTGGCAACAAGGGTACTCGACGGCGTACGACGAGCTCCTTCCCACGCTGAAGCGGCTCGCCGGAGACAACGACACGTGGCGGGTTGTCGGCATGATCAGTGACTGTGCGTCCCGCCTCGAGTGGGGTTCTTGAAGCCGGGGCGTAAACCATGAACCCAGCCCCACCGCGACGCACGACCGCGTGCGAGCGGCAGGCGGAGCTCGCCTTCACACTTGGGCCATGCCGCCGGGCTCCGAGCGCGAGCGCCGCACGCCCCAGGTGCGCCTCTTTCTGGCGCAGGACGGCCGCACGCTGCCGTGGGAGCTCGTGCGCAAGGTGTTCCAGTACGTGGACAAGCTCACCGCCTACGACGTCTTCTGGGCGCCCGAGGACCTCCCGCCGCCGCCCAAGGCGCTCGGCATGCCGGACGACTCGCGGCGCTCGCGCGAGCGCGCGTGGAAGTGGCGGAACCGCCCGTCCTACCTGTGCCGCCTCGCGGACGTCTACTACGACCCCGCGACGCGCACGGGGCTCTGCGACATGCTGCGCGCCGGGTTCGTGCATTGCGAACGGCGCGTCGTGGAGCTCTACCTGCTCACCGCGTACATGCAGGGTTGGCCGATGCCGGACGCGAGTCGGCAGGCCGACCTGATGCAGTACGTCGGCAAGTTCGCGTCGTTCCAGTACTCGGTAGGGGTCGTCCTGCCGGACACGCCGAAGATGTGCACGCGCGACGTGATCATCGTAGTTCCCTTCTCGCCGCTCGAGATCCGCCTGGCCACCGAACACGTCGAGGCCGGGCGGGGGAGGGTGCGCATGCGCGTTCTCTTCGACTACTGCTCCCGCAAGGGCGACGCGGCCCTCGAGCACGCGGTGGACGCGCTGCTGGCCGGGCAGCGTCTCGCCGCGCTCGGGTCCGTCGAGCTGTGGTTCAGCTTCACGGGCGTCATCACGCCAGACAACAAGGCGCGCGTCGAACGCCTCTTCGCCGCGCTCATCGCCAAGCTGCAGGAGCGGGTTCCCGCGCACCTTACCATTGCGCCGGGAGCTCACCGCCCCGCAGCGGCGCGCCTTCGGTGAATGGACGAAGGCGAGCGCCCTCTAGCGTCCTGCACCAGAAGGACGCGCCGGCGGCCTCGGCGGCGCAGGCCGCGCTCGTCGCCGTCGGCCTGCGCCCAGGGCATCGAGATGAACACTCATGTCCTCCCCGGCCCCCCGTCCCGAGGAGTCCGCGGAAGCGCGCAAACACCCCCACGAGCGGCACCGCGCGCTGCTGCGCGCCGAGTTTCCCGACCTGCGCGCGAGCAAGTACTGCGCGCCCAAGGTGCGCCTCCTTCTGGTGCAGGACGGCCGCACGCTGCCGTGGGAGCTTGCGCGCAAGGTGCTCCAGTACGTGGACAAGCTCACCGCCTACGACGTCTTCTGGGCGCCCAAGGACCTGCCGCCGCCGCCCGAGGCGCTCGGCATGCCGGACGACTCGCGGCGCTCGCGCGAGCGCGCGTGGAAGTGGCGGAACCGCCCGTCCTACCTGTGCCGCCTCGCGGACGTCTACTACGACCCCTCGAGGGGCAAGGGGCTCTCCGACCTACAGCGCGCCGGGTTCGTGCATCGCGAACGGCGCGTCGTGGAGCTCTACCTGTTTACCTCGTACATGCACGGCTGGTCGATGCCGGACGCGAGTCGGCGGGCCGACCTGATGCAGTACGTCGGCAAGTTCGCGTCGTTCCAGTACTCGGTAGGGGTCGTCCTGCCGGACATGCCGAAGGCGCAGACGCGCGACGTGATCATCGTAGTTCCCTTCTCGCCGCCCGAGATCCGCCTGGCCACCGAACACGTCGAGGCCGGGCGGGGGAGGGCGCGCATGCGCGTTCTCTTCGACTACCGCGCTCGCGAGGGCGACGCGGCCCTCGCGAACGCGGTGGACGCGCTGCTGGCCGGCCATCGTCTCGCCGCGCCCGGGTCCGTCGAGCTGCGGTTCAGCTTCAGGGGCCTCCCGGCCGACGACAAGGCGCGCGCCGACCGCATCTGCGCCGCGCTCGGCGCCAAGCGGAGGGAGCTGCTCCCAGCCGTTGCGCCGGCCGCCTCGCCCCCGGTCCGCGACCCATGACCGCGCCGCCGGGCACTCCGGCTCGTCCTCGGCGTTTCCCGCGCGGTCCGTCGCAGGACGCTCGCTGCTGAGCGCGAGTACGGCGGCGAAGCGGTTCGCCGAGACGGGCGTGGGTGCAGCTGCGTACCTGGCACATGTCTTCTCTCGCCTCCCGCCTCCTCGAAAAGAGCGCTTCCGCGACCAAGGCGCTGCTGGACGAGCTTGACGAGGCGGCCCTGGGCCGCGCGGACCGCGAGGCGTACAAGACCGCCCGCGCGGGCCTGGCGGAGAAGTTCACGGAGGAGCGCGCTCGGGAGAACGTCGCGAAGATGCTGGAGGCGCGCGGCTACGAGGTCTTCCCGAGCGAGGCGCCCGAGTTCGAGGCGCGGCGCGACGAGGAGGTTCTGCTGGTGGTCCGCCGCGCCAAGTTCGGCGTGGCGGACGCCCGCGTTCTGGCGGAGCGGTTCCAGGCCGGCGAGTTCGCCAAGGTCCTGGTCCTGGCCGACTCGCCCGCGTCGGCGCAGGCCGAGGAGTACCTGAGGCTCCTGAACGCCGACTACTTTTTGGCGTCGCGGATGCAGATCGACATTATGAGCGCGCGGGACGCGCAGGGCGCCCTGATCGTCCCGCAGCACGTCTTCCTGAGCCCGGAGGACGCCCGGAGCGTGCTGAAGGAGCTGCAGAAGAAGCCCGAGCAGATGCCGGCCATGTTCTGCGACGACCCCGTGGCGCGCTACTACGACGCGCGGCCCGGCGCGCTGGCCAAGATCATTTCCAGGAGCGAGTTCGCGGGCTCACGCGCGACGTACCGCGTCGTCGTCGCGCAGCGCGGCAGCGAGGGCGGGCGGAACGTCCAGCAGTAAGACCTCCTCGCGCACGACCCGGAGCGCGTCCTCGTTGAGCCGCTCGCGCGCGGCGTCCATCGGGAACTCCCTGAGCAGCCTGCGCTGAACGACCAGCGCGTGCGTCAGCCGGAGAAACTCGGCCAGGTCCACGCTCCGGTCGCGTTGGAGTTCCAGGACGTGAACTCGGTGCCAAACACGCTCGCGTTCGTCGGCTCGCACAGGAGCAAGTGCGTTCCATTCGCGAACCGCGCGTGCATCGCGCACGTTTTGCGCGCCGGCGAGCGCATGATGCACCGGTGCTCCGCCAGCAGGACCAGGCTGAGGTAGAGCCAGATCAGCAGCGAGCTCATGCAGACCGCCGTGCGGCTGCCCGCCATTCCTGCGCCGCGCGGCCGTCCTCGTGCGGCTCGGCTGCGCGCGCGAGGAAGTGTCTTCTGCATTCCGGAAAAGAAAAGCCCGCCGGGTCGCGCGCATTCCGAATGCGTCGGAAAGCCAGCCGCGGCGCGGGCGCGAGTTTGCGCCGGGGCGGAGCGGGAGGCGGGCGGACGCCGATCCTGATGAGCCGAGCGCGAATTTCCCGGCCCCGCGCACTCCCGGCCGAAAACCCGGCGACCTCCCCGGACATGGAAACGACCGTCCCAGCCGCGACGCGCAGCTGGAGGTGGCAGGACGGTCGTTTTACTGATCGGTACCGGCACGGTCGATTAACGACCGTCCTGGCCGGTCAGGGGTGTACCATCTCGTCTAGCGGGGGCACGGAGCCGGTTGGGGGGTTTCCGCGGACACGACTTGCAACGCACAGGACGTCGTTTCGGTAAAATTCGTCAAGGAAATTTTTATGGCCGACATTCAGGAATCCGCACGGAGGCCCCCCCTCACCCCGGATCTGAGTTCCCCCGGCGGCGACTTCCCCGGACATGGGAACGA
>Ga0302319_10017075_pt1 | contig 13321 bp, 13 predicted proteins | sample Bog_T0_2_FD_203319 | JGI IMG/M metagenome (GOLD analysis project Ga0302319, IMG submission 203319) | Peat permafrost microbial communities from Stordalen Mire near Abisko, Sweden - Bog_T0_2 | ecosystem: Environmental > Terrestrial > Soil > Wetlands > Peat | place: Sweden: Abisko, Stordalen Mire...
GGAGAGGACGGCATCGCGGAGGGTGAGGGCGGTGCCGCTCGGTGCGTCGAGTTTGCTGACGTGGTGGGTCTCTTCGATGTTGAAGTTGTAGCCGGCGTCCTTGAGGATGGAGGTCATTTCTTTCGCAAGCTTGAGCATCATCTGCACGCCGATGGAGTAGTTGGTGCCGTAGAGGAGCGGGGTATGGTGTTGCTTCGCGAGAGTGCGGATCTCGGGGAGGTGGTTGTACCAACCGGTGGTGCCGATGACCATGCGCAGGCCGTGGGGCAGGCAGGCGTGCATGTTGGCGACGACGGCGGAGGGGGTGGTGAAGTCGATCGCTACGTCGAAGTCTTTGAGGAAGGCGGGGGTGAGGGCAGAGGCGTTGTGATTTTCGCTGGAGGCGAGGACGCGGACGGCGTGGCTGCGCTCGGCTGCTACTTCTGCTACGAGGCGGCCGGTCTTGCCGGCGCCGAGGATGAGAATGCGCATGGGACTAGTTTAGTCCTGGTGTGCAGTTGTTAATCGCCCGCATGAAAGGCATTGCCGCCGCGATCAAAATACGGGAGTCTTTACAGTGCTCAGAATGACCAACGTTGTGGCTGGTGGGAAGTTCTAGACCTTATCCAAGGCCGGAACGCGGGCTTCGGTGTCGAAGATGGCGGGGTCGGGATTGGCGAAGAATTTTTTGTGCAGGGAGCGGAGTGCCTCGTCTACGTCTTCTTCGTTGACCATGAAGCTCATGTTGATCTCGCTGGCTCCCTGCGAGATCATGCGCACGTTGATGTGCGAGACGGAAGAGAAGACCTGGCCGGAGATGCCAGCCTGGCCGCGAATGTCTTCGCCGACCAGGCAGATGAGGGCCTTGTTGCCTTCGTACTTGACGTCGGCGATCTTGCCTAGCTCGGCGCAGATGGCGGGGAGGGCTTCCTTGGAATCGACCGTAACAGAGACGGAGATTTCGGAGGTCGAGACCATGTCGATGGCGCAGCCGTGCTTGTCGAAGATGCCGAAGACGGCGGCAAGGAATCCGTGGGCCAAGAGCATGCGGCTGGCGACGATGTCGATGATGGTGAGTTTCTTTTTGGCCGCGATGGACTTGAAGGGGCTGGCGCAGGGTGGAGGCGTTGCGGTGATTTTGGTGCCTTCGTTTTCAGCATTGCGGGAGTTGAGAACGAAGACGGGGATGTTCTTCTGGACGGCCGGGAGGATGGTCGCGGGGTGAAGGACTTTAGCGCCGAAGTAGGCTAGCTCGGCGGCTTCTTCGAAGGAGATGGTTTTAACGCGCAGGGCTTCGGGGACGATGCGCGGGTCGGTGGTCATGATGCCGTCGACGTCGGTCCAGATTTCGATCGCTCCGGCGTGGAGAGCCCCTCCGACGATGGCGGCGGTGTAGTCAGAGCCACCGCGGCCGAGGGTGGTGGTGATGCCGTTGCAGGAGCCGATAAAACCTCCCATGACTGGGACGCGGCTGAGGTCGATGAGGGGAAGAACTTGTTCCGAGAGCGCGGCTTCGATGGCGGCCTCGATGGGCGCGGCCTTGCCGTAGTGGTCGTTGGTGAGGATGACGGTGCGGGCGTCGACGTGGGTGCTCGGAATGGATTGTTGCGCGAATGCGGCAGTGCAGAGAACGGAGGAGAGGCGTTCTCCGAAGCTGACTACGTTGTCCGAGGTGCGGGGGGTGAGTTCGCCTACAGCGGAGATACCGCGAAGCAGGTCGTCGAGGGTGTCGAAGTCGTGATGGATGTTCAGCTGCAGAGAGGTAAGGCGGTCGGGTTCGAAGACGAGCTCGGCGGCGGTGTTTAGGTGGCGGGTGCGGAGGGCGTCCGAGATCCTGAGGGCCTCTTCGCGGTCGTTGCGGCCGGCGGCGGCCGCTGCGGCGAGGAGGGTGTCCGTGACTTTGGACATTGCCGAGACGACGACGATGGGGTTGAGATTTTTGCGCAGGCGCGAGGCGATGATGGCGGCCGTGCGGAGGATGGCGGCGGAGTCTTCGACGGAGGTGCCGCCGAATTTCATGACGACGAGGTTATTACGGGGTGTGCTCATGCGGGTGCTCCCGCGGGTACAAGCGTGTCGGCTGGCCTGCCAGAGGCGACGGGCGGAAAGCCACTGAAGTCGAACTTACCCATGACGGCGAGGATTTCTGCGTTGAGGAGGGCGGCTCCTGCGGCTCCGCGAATGGTGTTGTGGGAGAGCAGGGTAAACTTCCAATCGAAGAGGGTGCAGGGGCGGAGGCGGCCGACGGTGGTGGCCATGCCGTTGCCTCGCATGAGGTCGAGGCGGGGCTGGGGGCGGGTATCTTCGGGCGCATACTCGACGGGGAATAGTGGCGCGGAAGGGAGATGGAGGCCGTCGAGGCCGCGACCGTGGAGGGGCTGGAAGTCGGCCCAGGCAGTGAGGATTTCTTCCTGCGTGGCGGGGGTGCGGAGCTTGATGCTGACGCACTCGGTGTGACCGTCGACTACGGCTACGCGGTTGCAGTGCGCGGAGAGCGTGAGGGGTGCGGGCTGGAAGCCGGTGGCGGAAGCGATGCCGAGGAGCTTGGCGACTTCTTCCTGGAGCTTCTCTTCTTCATTCTTGATGTAGGGGATCACGTTGCCGAGAATGTCGAGCGAGGCTACGCCAGGATAGCCGGCGCCGGAGACGGCTTGCATGGTGGAAACGAAGAGTTTTTCGATGCCGAAACGGGCTTCTAAAGGTGCGAGAGGGAGTACGAGGCCGATGGCGCAGCAGTTGGGGTTGGTTACGATGTAACCTCCGGATTGCTTGCGTGTGGGCTGGTGCTCGATGAGGGCCAGATGATCGGCGTTGACTTCTGGGACGACGAGGGGGACGTCGGGGGCCATGCGGAAGGCCGAGGAGTTGGAGATGACGGCGCAGCCGGCGGCGGCGAACAGAGGCTCGAGCTCGCGGGCGATGGGAGCGTCTACGGAGGAGAAGATGATGCGCGGGAGTTCGCCCGTGGAGAGCTCGGGGGTGTTGGGCTGGAGGACCATCTGCGCGATGTTCTCGGGCAGGGGCGTGTCGAGACGCCAGGCGCAGGCTTCGGCGAAGGTCTTGCCAGAGCTGCGGTCGCTGGCCGCGAGCCAGGTGATGTTAAACCAAGGGTGGTTTTCGAGGAGCTGGATGAACCGCTGACCGACCATGCCGGTCGCGCCGAGGATGCCTACGTTACGCCGTTCCATCTCGTAAGAATAGCAAGATGGAGGGTGCGTGTCAGCGAGTTGGCGGGTTGGCAAGTTAGCGACCCAGCCGATTGGCCGGGTCGCCAGAGTGCGCTAATCGACGTAGGTGACGCGGCGGCGGCTGTAGACGCGGGAACCTCCTCCACCCCAGGCTGCAAGCAGACCGATCACGTGGATGAGGAACCAGAGGCCGATGCCTTGATCGCTGTAGATCCAGAAGAGGATGAGGAGGCGCGGGATGAGAAGCGCTACGATGACAGGGATAAGTCCGACAACGGGAGGGATGTAATGCGGCATGCTGTGCTGAAGCCATGCGATGAGGATGCAAATGCGCGGAAGGAAGAGGGAGAGAACGAGAAACCACAGAGGGATGGTGTGCGTTGCCAGATCGAGATGGACGTTCATGAGGGTGCTTGCTCCTGGGCGTGCGCTTGGCGCTGCTTGTTGTGTTATGCCAATGTACTCCCGCTTGGATGCTATTTGGCGGCGAAAGTGAAGCTTGCCCGTGCGGCCGTTTTTGGAGCGATGGTGATCTGGATGTCGCGCTCACCGAGTTTCTCGTGAACGGCAGCAAGGGTATAGGTGCCGGGAGGGACGCCGGTGATGTGGAAGGTCCCGTCGATGCTGCTGACGGCGAACCAGGGATTGGGAGCGACGTTGATAAAAGCGCTCATCCAGGGATGGTTGTTGCAACGGACGGGAAGCATGACCTCGGGGGCGGAGAAGGCTTGGGCGTGGGCATCACTGTTTGCTGGTTCGGAGATATCTATGGATGCATTGCTGGAGGAGATGGGCATGGTGTGGATGTTGTGCGTGGTGGCGTCAGAGTTGATGAAGCTGACGGAGCCGCCCTGCTGGACGGCTAGGACGTGAGGAATGTAGCGGCAGCCCTTTTGATCGAGGGTGACGGGGCGAGCGGCGGAAGGGGCGGTGTAGTTGGGTGCGCCGGACTTGATGTAGACGTAGACGTTGGCGAGGCGATGGTCGGTGACGATGGTTTGCTCTGTGAGGTTGGGAAGGTTGAGTTGGTTGCAAGCCGGGTCGGCGGACATGTCGATAGGAATGCGTGCGGGGGCGTCGCCACTGAAGTGGACGATGCCGGAGATGGAACTGGCAGTGGCTGGATCGACGGCCGGTGCGACGCCTGCTGCGGGTGTGGTGGAAGAGCCGTTGGAGGCGGCTGGGGTGGTCGTGGCGGGGGTAGATGCGTGCTTGCAGCCGGTGACGGCAAATACTGTGAGGAGAAGGAGGGATGGGGTGCGAAGGGTCACAATGTTCCTTTGGATGCTCGAGGCGGGGGCAGCATATTCTCCCCTGCGCGAAGAATGGGGAGTCCAAAAAGGGGCGGTGCGAGATGTAGGTTAGCGGGGATTGGGGCGTTTGTTGCGGGAGTCTTTGCCGCTTAGAAGGCCTTCGAGCTCGATTTTGAACTCGTTGACGTCTTTGAAATCGCGGTAGACGCTGGCGAAGCGGATGTAGGCGACGGTGTCGATGTCTTTGAGGCGGTGCATGATGAGCTCGCCGATGGAGGCGGTGGAACGCTCGCGTTCGGGGCTGTCGATGACGAAGGACTCGACTGCGTCGACGATCTCCTGCATCTGGGTGACGGAGACTTTGCGTTTCTGGCAGGAGTGGAGGAGGCCAGTGAGAACTTTCTGGCGGTCGAAGTTCTCGCGGCGGCCGTCTTTCTTGACGACCATGTAAGGGATCTCGTCCAGACGCTCGTAGGTGGTGAAGCGCTTGTTGCAGCGTTCGCACTCGCGCCGGCGGCGAATGGATTCAGCTTCCTTGCTCTCGCGGCTATCGATCACCTTGTCTTCGGTGAAGCCGCAGTATGGACATTTCATAGGCTTTGATTTTACTGCCAGGCGAAGGGCGAGAGTTGAACTGTGCGGGTGCTAGGGAGCGGGGGTGGTGGCGGCTTCACGGAGGCTGATTCCTTCGAGCTGGGCTGCGATGAAGCCGCCAGGGATGACGGCCAGGTTCGCGACGACGAGGAGGACGGCTCCGCAGGCGGTTGCGCTTTCGAGAGGGACGTTGAAGAAACCGTGGAGCGCCGCAGCGAGAAGTGCGATCTGGGTGAACCAGCCGAGGATGGGGAGTTGGAGGAGTGAGCCCCCGAGGCTGGTGGCGAGCAGGAGCATGGTGGCCGCGAAGCTAAGGTTGGCGAGCGACGGGGTGGCGCGGAAGGCGTGGATGGTTTCGAGATACATGATGGCGACTACCACCCACATGCCAACGGAGATGGCGAGGGCAGAGAGGAACTCGCCGAGAGTCGAGACGATGCGAAGACCCTGGCTGAATTCAAGAATGCGCTCGGAGAAGGCGAGGGCGAACTTCTCGGATAGCGGGCGAAGGAGGGTGCCGGCGACGCTCGCGACCTGGCTTCCGGCGAAGCGGAGGGAGAGGGCGAAGACGGCGAGGAAGAGGGTGGCGGCGAGGGAGACGATTCCGGCGCGGGCGAAGGCCTCATGGTGCGGCATGTTACGGGGAGCGAAGGCCAACGTTACCGAGAAGATGATGGCGGCGGCGGCGAGATCGAAGGCACGCTCGATGGAATAAACCGCGAGCTGGGTGGCGACAGGGGTCTTGAGGCGCCGGGCGATGAGGTAGGGCCGACCGAGATCGGCGAAGCGTCCGAAGAGCGCGACGATGGTGAAGCCGATGAGCTGCGACGGGAGCATCTTTAAGGTTGTTGTTTTATAGAGTGGGCCAAGTAGAACGACCCATCGCCAGGCGCGCAACCAGTAGCCGAGATAGGTGCAGCCGAAGGCGATGAGGAGGAGGACGGGAGAGACGGAGCGAAGTTGCTGCCCGAGGGAGCGCCAATCGAAGGAGGAGTGACTGCGCGCTAGCCAGAAGATGAGGACTAGCAAAACCAGAGCGACGGGAACCATTGTGCGCGGCGTCATCAGGCCCTTTTTGGGGGGAGGCTCTGCTGCGGTCGGCGTGGGGACGCTGGAGGCGTCTGGGGAGATGTCAGGAGAGGTCATTCTTGGGGGCCGAGGGAGGCGATGGTCTGGGAGGGATGTTGGGCGCGGCTGAATGCGAGCTTGCGGCGTTTGAATTCGTTCATGACACGTACCACGTAGGCTCGGGTTTCGCGATAGGGAGGGATGCCTCGGTAGCGATCGACGGCGGCGGGGCCGGCGTTGTAGGCGGCGAGGGCCAGGGCGAGTCCGTGGGCGTCATCGTGGGGGTCGTAGCGATCGAGGAGCTGATCGAGGTAGCTGGTGCCACCGGCGATGTTCTGGTCGGGGCGGAAGGCGTCGCTAACGCCGAGCTGTTGGGCGGTCCCGGGCATGAGCTGCATGAGGCCGCGAGCTCCGGTGCGAGAAACGGCGTCGGAGCGACCACCGCTTTCGGCGCGAATGACGCTGGCAAGCAGGTCGGCATCAATGTGGTGTTGGGCTCCGGCCGCCGTGATGAGCTCGGGAACGTCCGGGGTTGGCGCGATGGCATCGGCAACGGGCGTGGCCGCGGGCTGGGGCGGGTCAGGGAGGGTTTCGATGGTAGCGATGGACTTGCGGGAGAGATCGATGAAGTCCGGAGCCTGGGCGGTGAGGAAGAGTCGGATGTGGGAGGCGTCGATGGACTCGTAACGCGCGCAGTCGTAAGAGAAACCGTTACGCAGCGTGACGCGCTGAAAGGCATGCGCCGCGTTGCACATGAAGGCTGCGAGGAGCACGGGGGATCCTAACCAGATACAGCGTAGATGATGAATCCTCACTGTTTGTGAGACTAACATCGTGCTGTTCCGGGTAGCAAAGATGCTCAACGGCATGTAGCGGTTTCTGCGGAAACGCTGAGGACGGATTCAATGGCAACGGCAACACCGTCTTCGTCATTGGACGGGACGATGGTCCAGCCGCTGGCCGCGGCGAGGGCCTTCAGGTCGTCGGGGGCATTGGACATGAGGGCGGCCTGGCCGGAGAGGCGGAGCATGGCGACGTCGTTCCAGTTGTCGCCGATGGCGAGGATATCGGCGGCAGTAAAGCCGCGCAGGGTTGCAATGTGATCCAGGGCCGAGGCTTTGGAGCAGCCCGCGGGGAGGATATCCAGGAGAGTGAGATCGGTCTCGGGGTAGGTGGTGCGATGCAGCGTGACTTCGGCGTTCGGGGTTTCGTAGCTTCCTACGGGTGTGACGAGGGGATGGGCTGTGAGGAGGTCTTCGGCTTCACGCATTCGGTCGATGGAGCCGCAGAGCATCATCTGGATGGGTGGAATTGAGCCTTCGCGGAGAGCATCTTCGATGGGCTTGACCTGTGCGATGTAGCGCTCGTTGGCGCGCATCCATCGGCCAATGCTGGTGTGGAGGTCATCGAGGTGCTCGACGACGAGGGCTCCGCGAGAGTCGTCGCCGTTGGGAGTGGTGAGATCGAATGTGAGGACGAGGGTATTGCGATAGTCGTTGAGATGGGAGCATAGCCAACGGGCGGTGGAGAGCGGCAGGTGGGTGCAATGGATGAGCTCGGAGTTGATGGTGCGGATGACCGTGCCGTTCGAGCTGACGACGGCGGACGCGGGACGGAGCTGGAGATCGCGGAGGACGCGCATGGCGAAGCTGTGACGGCGGCCGGTGGAGATGACGATCTCGATGCCGGAGACTTCGGCGAGCTTGAGGGCCGCGAGGTTCCGGGGGCTGACTTCGCCAGAGGAGTTGAGTAGGGTTCCGTCGAGATCGATGGCGATGAGGCGAGGAGGCATGTGCTTCTAGAGTAGCGGATGCGTGCCAGAGACGGAGGGCGATTGAAGTTGGATAGGATAGAGGTTATGCCTAAGATCGCTGCACTCGAATGCTCACGTTGCCACCATAGGATTTCTGCCGAAACGCCTCAAACACTTTGCCCGTTGGATGGAGGCGTGTTGTATGTGCGCTATGACATGGAGGCACTGAAGAAGACGGCGCGCAGAGAGCACGCGGCGGAGCTGGCGGCGGCGTCTAGCAAGAGCCTGGGAATGTGGCGATATTCGGACGTGCTGCCGGAGGTCGATGCGGTTTCCCTCGGTGAGGGATGGACTCCGATGCTGAGCAGCCGCCGGTATGACGGGCTGTTTGTGAAAGAAGAAGGTGCGAATCCTACGGGCACGTTCAAGGCGCGGGGGATGTCGATGGCGGTGTCGATGGCCAGGCAGTATGGTCTTCGGCACCTGGCGACTCCTTCGGCCGGCAATGCGGCGGGAGCGCTGGCGGCGTATGCGGCTGCGGCGCAGATGAAGGCTCATATCTTTATGCCGAAGGATGTGCCGTTCGCGAATTACCTGGAGGGCGTTGTGTACGGCGCGGATGTGCGGATGGTGGATGGATTGATCTCGGATTGCGCTCGGATGGTGGGCGAGGAGATCAAGCAGCAGAAGGACGCTGGGGCGGGGGCGGACGAGTTGTGGTTCGATATGTCGACGCTGAAGGAGCCGTTCCGCGTGGAGGGCAAGAAGACGATGGGGTATGAGCTGGTGGAGCAGCTGGGATGGGAGTATCCGGATGCTGTGTTCTACCCGACGGGCGGTGGCGTTGGACTGATTGGGATGTGGAAGGCGTTTGAGGAGATGGAGCAGTTGGGGTGGGTGAAGGGCAAGCGGCCGCGGATGTATGCTCTGCAGGCGGCCGGTTGCGCGCCCGTGGAGCGGGCGTTTGAAGAGGGGAAGAATGTGAGCGAGTTCTTCCAGGGCGCGGCTACGTTCGCATCCGGGCTGAGAGTGCCGAAGCCTTATGGCGACAACATTATTTTGGAGATTGTGCGGGAATCGGGCGGGAAGGTAGTGGCGTCGGACGATGCGGCGATTTTGGCGTCGATTCTGGACTGGGCGAAGGAGGAGGGGATCTTTCTTTCGCCGGAGGGAGCCGCGGCTACGGCGGCGTATGACACGCTGCTGGCAAGTGGAGAGATCAAGAGCGGAGAGCGGGTGGTGTTGTTCAATACCGGCGCGGGGTTGAAGTATGTGGATATGACAGCGGAGGCGATGCACTTGCGGCGGCCGGGTTCGTTACCGACTTCACTGCCTGTGGGTGGGATTATTACGCCGGTGTAGTGATGGCGAGGGTTGTGGCCAATTCTGCGGCGGTGCGCTCGAGTACGGAGACCTGGCGTTCGATGCGGACGAGTTGCTCGTCGGGCGGTGCGGTGCCGGTGGTAACGAGCGGTGGCGGGAGGGTGTGCGCTTCGAGGGCTGCGGAGACGGCGTCGAGGCGTGCGGCTAGCTGGGTGATGTGCTCGACGGCGGTGGCGGTCGGTGTGCCGATAGCGGCGACGGTGGTGATGGTCTGGGTGAGCCGTCGAAGGAAGGTGGTGAAGGTGAGGGCTGCGCTATTGACTTGCGCAGCTCGATCGCGCGTGGCGATGAGGGGCAGATTGGGTTCGAGCAGGGCGTGATCGAGGGTTTCCTCGGCCTGGTTGACGGCTAGGCCGCAGAGGCGGCGAGCGGGGGCGAGGAGAGTGCGCTCGGCTTGCATGCGGGAGTGAGCGTCGGAAGGGCTGGCGCTTTGCCAGAACGCGATCATGGCGCGAAGATAGGCGGCGTCGGCTGCGGCGCAGCGGGCGAGCAGGCGGGGTAGTTGGAGGCTTTCGAACTCTGGCCAGAGGAAGAGCATGGCGAGCACGGCCGCGAGGGCTCCGAAGCAGGTCATGCCCATGCGGACGGCGGCGAAGTGCCAGTCTCGGAAATGGGGAAGGACCATGAGGACGATGGTGGGGGTGAGGAAGAAGCAGAACCAGGCGTAGTCAACTGCATAGAGAGCAAGGGTGAAGAAGGCGCCGATGCTGATGATGAGGAGAAGGCTGAGTTCGGTGTGGATGAAGACGGCGAGGATGGAGGCGAGGGCGGCTCCGGCGACGGTGCCGAGGACTCGCGCACCGGAGCGGCGCACGGTTTCTCCGGTGTAGGGCTGGAGAACGATGAGCGAGGTCATGGCGATCCAGTAGCTGTGGGTGATGGGCTGATGGTGAATGCGTATGAAGCCTGCGATGAGGACGTCGAGCGCGACGATCAAGGAGAGGCGGAGGGAGTGGCGGAACATGATGGAACGGAGGGTGAGGTTAGCGCGAAGCGCGTCGAACCATTGGAGCGGAGGGTGGGGGTTGGTGAGCGCCGGTGAGTCGAGGACTGCGATGGGGGAGCGGCGTGGCTCGACGCCGGTCCAGATGGCGCGGATGGCTTCGTAGGTGGTCTCGAAGTAGAGCAGGGTGTCGCGGAGGGTGGCGATTAGGTGGGTGGAGGGTTCTTTGGGAGTGACGAGCGTGGCTTCGAGATGGGGAAGGGTTCGCTGGAGATTGGTGTAGAGATTGCCAGTGGGTGTGAAGGCGATGCCGCTGTCTTGGGGGCGCTGGCGGAGGGCGGGCTCGATGGGATGGAGTGAGGCGGCGAGCCAGTCCGCAATCTTGGGGAGAGGGTTGCGGGGATCGTGGGCGCCTAGTTCGGCGATGCGGAGGAGGCGCGCTAGGAGGAGGTCGGCGTTCTCGATGAGGACGGTGAGGTTGCGGGCCCGGATGGTGCGGGAGGTCATGCGGGCTGGCGTGGCAGCAATCGTCTGCTGGGCGGTCTCGATGCGAAGGCGGAACTGGGCGAGGGATTCGTTGAAGGCGCGGCGGCCCTCGAAGGTCGTGGTGGAGGGAAGGAGGCGGATGAGCTCTGCAAGGGTGGCGTAGACGTTGGCGACGGCCAAGCGAGTTGGTCGGAAGGGGTCGGCGGGCCAGAGGAGGAGGGAGAGTGAGGCGGCCCAGAGGCCGCCGAGGATGAAGTAGAGAGTGCTCTCGTTGGCGTAGGCGAGGGTGTGCGGCGGTGTGCCGATGGCGACGATGTAGGTGACCAGCACCGTGACACTGGAGGAGGCGAAGGGCTGCGACATGACGCGGGCGAGCGTGAAGGCGAAGCAGAAGATCAGAGTTACTGTGACAGCAATGGGAAGGTTCACTCCAGCCAGCAGGCCGAAGAAGACACCGAGAGTTCCTCCGACGAGGATGGTGAGGATGTTGGCGAAGCGGGAGCGGTAAGGGCCACCGTTATCGACGACGATGACTTGGAAGCCGCCAAGCGCGGCCCAGCCCATGGGCTTGTGGAAGAGATAGCAGAGGAACATGGCGACGCCGACAGCTAGGGCGGCTCGGAGACCTCGCCGCCACTGCATCCTGGCGAGCGCGGAGCGGAGGCCGGTGATGCGTACGATGGCCATTAGGTCAGTGTAGACGTAGGAGATGCGCGTATGCTTGGGCTACTTGAAGCAGGTTTCACCGCGCGCGCCATGGGCGCCGGCGGCTTTGGCTTCGAGCTCGGTGACATATTTGCCGGCCTTTGTGCGGCCATAGTAGCGGTCGCCAGGACAGTGATAGACCTTACTGGAGGCGTTGAGCCAGACCTTGTCGGGTGCGGCTCCCGGGGCCTGCTGCGCGGCGGGTTGGAAGGGCTTGCGGGGTGCATTCTGGGAGGTGTTCTGAGCGGGGAGGAAGAGGGTCGGGCAGAAGGCCAGGGCTAGAGCGAGGGGTAGAGGCCAAAGCTTCATAGGTATCTCCTTGGAAGTACTCAGCGGGAGAGACTGATGAGGCGATGGTAGCAGGCTCCTCGGCTAGACCATGGCGGGGTCTTCGATGGGGGAGCTGGAGCGGGTGGTCAGGGCGATGGCGGCGATGAGGATCATGGCTCCTCCGAGCCAGGCGACAGGTCCGAGGTGTTCGCTGAGCAGGAAGACTCCTAGCAGCGAGCCGATAAGGGGCTCCATGTTGAGGAGGACTCCGGCTTGCGAGGCGGGCACCTTCGTCATGCCCCAGTTCCAGAGCAGCGTCGTTGTGGCAGTGCAGAGCAGGCCGCTGGCTGCGAGGGCAGCCCAGGCTTTGAGGGAGACTCCGTGGATGGGAGGAGGACCGTAAGCAAAGGGGACGTAGAGGCCGAGCATGACGGTGCCGAGGGCGATGCCGTAGGCGGTGACCACGATGTGGTTGTGACGCTTCATGAGGCGCTGGTTGAAGAGGATCCAGAAGAGCGCGACGAAGAGGGAGAGGACGACGAGCAGATCTCCGGCGAGGGTTGGGCCTCCAGCAGTGTGGTGATGCGTTCCTCCGAGAGCGATGAGGGCTGCTCCCGTGGTGGAGACGGTGAGAGCAGACCAGCCGAGTTTGTTGAGACGCTCCTTCGTAAAGAGGCTTGCGCCTACGGCGAGGATCACGGGCATGGTTCCGACCATGAGCGCCGCGTGCGAGACGGTGGTGAGCGAGAGGCCCTTGAACTGCAGGATGAATTGCAGTGGAACTCCGAGGAAGGAGGCGAGAAAGAGCATTCGCCACTCGGCTGCGTTGAAGCGCGGGCGGTGGGTGACGAGCAGAGGAAGAAGGCCGATGAGGGCGAAGGTGAAGCGATAAAAGACCATCGCTCCAACATTCATCTCGTTGAGGGCGATCTTTCCGAAGTAGAAGCCGCAGCCCCAAAAGCTGCTGGCGAGGAAGGCGGCGAGGAAGCCGAGGGTGCGATGTTTTCCCATTGTCTGCATAACGATCGCCTTGGCCCTCTCCCCCCTTGTTGTGGTCTTCTTGCCGTAAAGTCTTTGGAATGTTCGGCTTGGAGGAAAGGTATGACCTCAAAGTCTTCATTTCAAAGACTTTAGCGTAATAGTATTGATTTCAAATGACTTAGGTCCGCTAAGAATCGCGATATCCGCTAGAGTCCTCAGTCGGAGGTGCTTGTGCTTATGTTCTTCTTTCGGATGGAGTTGAAACGTCAAGGATACGGAGGACGTTCAGAACTTTGGTCTACTTCAAGTGTATCAACTGACGGCAGATAACTATGCCAAGTCTTGGAAGCGGAATCGCCAATATTGATGAGGGGTTTGTGATGTTTAGGGGTTGGTGGGGGGTTGACAAGGCGAATCTGGGCTGTTTGTGGTTTTTTTTATTTTGGGTGGTCGTGGATGCGAGGCGGAGGCTGAAAGGAGCGGCCATGGGGAAGACAAGGAAGAAGCAGATTCCCAGCGGGAATGACAGAAGGAAAGGCAAGGGCTAGGAAAGCCCCGGAACCTTTGGGGGCTCCGGGGCAACAGCAATACAGGGGTCTCTCCGCTACGCTTCGCTCCGGTCGAGATGACGAAGTTCAGTTTGCGCTTTGGAGGGCTACCAGACGCGGCAGTTGTTAGTGGGTACCATGGGGGTGCCTTGCTTGCAGCCGAAGGCGGT
>Ga0302319_10017080_pt1 | contig 13318 bp, 15 predicted proteins | sample Bog_T0_2_FD_203319 | JGI IMG/M metagenome (GOLD analysis project Ga0302319, IMG submission 203319) | Peat permafrost microbial communities from Stordalen Mire near Abisko, Sweden - Bog_T0_2 | ecosystem: Environmental > Terrestrial > Soil > Wetlands > Peat | place: Sweden: Abisko, Stordalen Mire...
CGTCGTACCGTAGAGAGTGCCCCCGACGTCGATCAGATTGCCTCTCGGAGTCGCGCCATCACCGCCGCTGTGTTTGAACGAGTACACAACAGTCTCGGCGCCGGTGGCCGGATTGAGGGCGAACACCGTGCCAAGTTCAATGATGCCGCCATTCTCGGTGCTGCCATAGAGCGTGCCGCCAACGTTAACGAGTCCGGCCCGGGGTACCTAGCCATCGAGTCGTGCGAAAAAGCTGACGAGCAATTGATATGTGCCGGCCTGGTCCGGCGCCGCGGCGCCGCAAACCGCCATGCCCATCTTCCTTCGCGCGCAAAAGTTTTTGCTTCTTTTTTCAAAAAGAAGCGCTTTCTTACTTTGTAACACTCACCCCCCATACAACACCCGGGCCCGCGCCGCGAACGCCCGCATCGTCGCCGCCTGCAGGTCGCTGAACTTCGCGTCTAGCGCGCGCCGTAACAAATTCGAGCGGAATGTATACTCGGTGCTGGACCGCAAATGCGTGCCGCCATCGCCCCGCGGCACAAACGTCCACAGTTCCGAAAACGTCACCACCGGATTATCGCTGCATACAATATGAATACTGTTCGGCGCGTCGAATACCGCCCGCGTGGCGATCGGCATCGGCAGCACGGTGAAGCGCACCAATTGGTCCACCCACAACGTATTCCCCGCGCGACGCTTAATGCGCGCGGAAATCACGCTGGGCAGGAACTGCGCATAGGCTTCGATATCGGCAACCAGATCGAACACCTGGCGCTGCGTGTAGGGCAGTTCCACCTGTTCGACATGGGTCGCCACGGCGGCGCGCTCAGGCGGCGTGCGCGGCCACCTGCATGGCCCAGGTTTCGTTAGCGTGCCGCAGCAGGCTGGGATCGCTCTGGCACTTCGCGATGAAGGCGCGCACCTCATCGCTGCGCCAGGCGCGGCGGTAGGCGTGCCATGCCTGCGCCAGCGAATCGTGCTTCAAATCGGCCGGTGCGAATGGCAACGCGTTCAGCAATTTTACGTGTCCATTCGGCACCACCAGCATCATTGCCTGCGGGCTGGCCAGTCGCACGTCGAGCTCGGTCAAAATATCCCACGGATAGATTGACAGCATGATATCTGCGCCGATTTCAGCCGCACGCCGCCGCAACGCCGCCTCGGCCGCCGCCCACATCGTCGCGTCCACCGACAGGCTGTCATACGCCAGCGCCCCACGCCCCAGGCGCATCATCGGGCCGGTCACGAAGGCGCTGCAACCGTGCTGCACGGCCAGTTCGAACGCGGCCACCATATCCTGCACATTCAGCCGTGTGGGCACGAACACCCACTGGGCCCCCGTGCCGAGCGCCTTCAGCCGGTCGATCGCACCCAAGGCTTTTTCGAAACTCGATCCCGGCCGGATCCGCTCATGCATGGCGGCCATGGCGCCATCCACCGAAATCTGGATGCAGTCCACGCCCAGCGCCACCAGCCGTTGCGCTGCCGCATCGTCAATCCACAGCCCGTTGGTTTCGAGCTTGATCGCAATGCCGGCCGCGGACAATTTCTCGATAATGTCCCAGAAATACGGCACGCTCATCGGCTCGCCGCCGCCAAACGCGACGTAGGGTATGCCGAGATCGATCGCTTGCTGGGTGATGCTGAGCGCCGTCTCGCGGTCCAGCTCATCGGGCCATTTGCGGCCGGATTCTTCGCAACACGCGAGGCACGCAGCCTCGCATCCATTGGTCAGTTGCCACGCGAGGAACAGCGGCGACCCGTACTCATCAAGCGACCGGCCGCTCATGGCGTCGCAAACTCCTTACGCAAAAGAAAGAACTTCTTTTTTTAAAAAAAGAACCAAAAAACTTTTGCGCGGCTGTTGCGGACTACCCGGCGACAGCCGCGCAAAAAGTTTTTGCTTCTTTTTTCAAAAAGAAGCGCTTCGCTTACTTTAGGTGAAGCGAATATAAGGCTGCGCCATCACCTGCTCGGAGACGTCTTCCAGCTTCGGCGCTTCCCACACCGGCGCGTCATTCTTGGTCTGGCTGACGACCGCGTCATCCTGATTCGATTTGGCTTCGAGGGCCGGATTTACGTCGAGCATTATACCACTTCTCCGTTCGGGATTGTTGTCCACTTGTTTGCATCCGCGTGGGCTAATTCTTCGTCAATGCCACGGCGTATCGCCGCCACCACCGCTTCATTGCGCCACGCGGCCTGATAACTCGCCCAGACCTGATCCAAAGTCATCCGGCGAACATCACCGCACACATAACCGACCGCCCCAACAATTTTGACCAGACCGTTCGGAAGCACGAGCAGCGTGGCCGGCGGCGTATCGAAGCTCTGCTGCAACCCGGCTTCGACACTGAACGGTTCATAGCAAATCTCTAGTGTAGTGTCAATTACTTGAGACACTCGGGCCAGGGTTTCGCGGAACGACGCATAGTCAAGCGGCGATGGCACGATCTTCCGCCACAGCGATGCCGCCCGCCCAATATGCATCAATTTGCCAGTATTGAACCGGAACGCGCCAAACCCGCGCGCCCGCTCGATCACCGCTTCAATCTCGTGAATATTATTCCGCGTCGGCGCGAACGTCACTTCCAGCGGCATCCCCGCATCGCGCACGGCCCAGCACGCCGCATGCGCTTTCGCCAGCGAGCCGCCCGGCCGTTGCTTGCCGTAAACCTCCTGCGTATCGCCGTCCAGACTGATCTGAATGGACCGGATTGGCAGCTTCGCCAGCTTATGCGCCAGCACCGGCCCGAACATCTGCCCGTTTGTCTCGATCTTCAGCATCACGCCGTTTTCACCAAGATATTCGGCGACGTCAGGGAAATGCCGGACGCGCAGCGGCTCGCCGCCGCACAGCATCACGTAAGGCACCTCGGCCCGCACGATTTCCGCCGCGAACGCAAACGCCTGCGCCTCGGTCATTTCGTCGTCCAGCCCGCGCCCCGGCGACGATTCCGTGCAGCAATGCACGCACGTCAGATCGCAATCGCGTGTCAACTGCCACGAAACAAACAGCGGCGCCCGCAATGTGTCGATCCGGTTCATGCCACTCCGTACCAGGCAGCCACCGCCACCGAAGCGGTGAACAGCGCCACCGCCAGCACATAGCACGTCACGATGCGCCGGATCGCCGGCACGAACAACCGCGGCTTCTCATAGGTCTTCACCGCACTCTGCGCGCTGCGCAGCAGCAGCGGCACCGCCAGCATCGCCACCAGCGACGTCAGCGGAAACACGCCGCGCCACACACCCGCGCCAATCACCACGAACGCGGCGCTCGCCAGCCCCAGATACAGGAACACGCCGCCGCGCCGGCCCAGCCGCACCACCAGGTTGCGCTTGCCCACCAGGCGATCCTGATGGAAATCCGGAATGGCGTTCACCACCGCCAGCGCCATGATCAGCAGCCCTGGCACCAGCGAGGCCCAGAACGCGCCCCACGCCAGCACGTGCGCGTGCAAATACAGGCTGCCCAACACCATCCACGGCCCGTACGATAGCGCAATGACCGTCTCGCCCAACCCGCGATAGGCCCAGCGTATCGGCGGCGCCACGTAAAACACCGCGGCTAACCCTCCGAGCACCGCGAACGCCAAAATCGGCCACCCCGCGCTGATCGTCAGGTAAACGCCCACCGCGGCCGCGCCGGCAAACCCCAATATGCCCAGGATCAGCACCCACACCGACATCGGCGGCAAATCTTCCGGATTGAACACCCGGTCCGTGCCCATGCGCGCGTCGAAATATTCGTTGAACGCTTCCACGCCCACCACAGCCAGCACCACGCCGCCCAGGCCGCCGAAGAAAACCGACCAATTCAGCGTGCCGGCCACGCGATACGCCCAGGCCGCGCCCAGCACATAAGGCAGCAGCCCGGCATAGAGAAAGAACCGGTAGCGGACCAAACTCAGGATCCGCACCAGCCTTGCAGGCACTGACAACGCGGCGCCCGGCCGCGCGCCAGCCCCGGTTACAGATACACCCATTTGTGCAAACTCGACGTGCTGCCGGGATTGGCGGCCAGTTCATCGACAAATTCCGCCACCAGCGGATTCTGCCAGGCACGCTGGAAATTCTTCCAGATGTCCGCCAGCGATTCCTTGCGCAAATCGCCGCACACGAACGGCAGCGCGTTGATCAGCTTCACCAGCCCGTTCGGCAACACAATCAGCAGCGCCGCCGGATTATGCAGCCGGTAGCGCAGTTCATCGAGCAGCCCCATTTCATGGAAATGCACCTGCATCCGGCCTTCGTAGAACGCTGTCTTTTCATACAGCGTCTCAAACAGCTGGTCGTACTGCTCGTCGGTCGGCGTCAGCTTGTTCCACGTCTTTACCGCGTTCCCGGTATACATCGTGCGCCCGGTGTAGAAACTGATCGCGCCCACCTCGGCCGCCAGATCAACCGCCTGCCCCACTTCATGCGCGCTGAAGCTGGTGGGCGAGTAATTGATTTCCAGCGGCACGCCGGCCGCCGTCAAATTCTTCAGCCCCTGCACCGTATGGTCGAAATTGCCGCGCACCCGCATGCGCTGGAACGTCGCCGCCGAAGCGCCATCCAGGCTCACCTGCACGGCTTTCACGCCATACTCTTTCAGCTTGGCGCAATTTTCCGGCGACAAATAATGCCCGTTCGTCTCGATCTTCAACTCGGCCCCGCGCTCGCACACGTATTGAACCATGTCGAAAAACCGCGGATGCAGCATCGGCTCGCCGCCCGAAAACGATAAATACGGCACCTGATCGTCAATGATCTGGCGCAGCACCTCGAACACCATCTCGTCGCTGAGCTCGTCCTTGAACGCCTTGCCCGGCCCGCTTTCCTCAATGCAATGCAGGCACGCCAGATTGCATTCGTTGGTGATCTGCCAAGCCACATAAAGCGGCGCCCGCAGCGTGCCAGAGGTCGTCATGGCCGGCGTGGTTACGGGTACCCGTACCGCCAGATCGTCGGCGATCGCGGTGTCGTTCATGACACGAGGCCTTTCTCCTGTAATTCAGCAAATAGCGCCTGCACATCGCGCTCAATCACGCCCTCGGGCGCCTTGAAAAGCGGTTTGATCTTCGCCGGAATATCCGCGGGCTGCGTCCCCGCCTTGATTTCGCGAATCACCGCCGCGGCGGCCGGATTCAGCGTATAAACCTTTTCGGACTGGGTCTCGAACAACACTCCGCCGAACTGCTCCTCGCGGAACTTTACGTATTTGGCGAGTTCCATTGTAACATCCTCACAACCCAAGATAGTAAACCCGCGTTGACACTGACCTCATGCCCACGCGTGTGCAAGCCTTCCGCGAGCGTTGCCGCCCGCCCCGCCGCTCACCCTCCGCATCCAAGATCGCCCAGCCGCAAAACCCGGTCCGCGCGTCTCCCGGACCCATCGGGCGGCGACGCGCAAAGCTACCGCGCCGCCCCGCCGCCCCGCTTGACGCAGATCAAGCCGGCACCACGCCGCAATACGATTGCATGAAAAAATTAACCCGCAGGCCGCGGCCCCAGCTGCTGCCCCAGCCGTCGCCATCACCACCGGATCGAACCGGCCCGGCCACAACCGCATACCTTTGGCGGCCGCCAAAACCTGCGCTACAACCCTGGCATGGTTGATTCTTCAGGCACGCCCGTAAGCCGGGGCCCCGTCACGCTCGGAATCGTCGGCGACATCGGTGGCACCAATTGCCGCCTCGCCCTGGTGCATCTCGGCGAAACCCCGCCCCGCCTGGCCCCGCCGCGCGAATACCTCTGCGCCAACTACCCCACCGCCGAAGATTGCATCCGCGACTTCCTCAAACAGGAATGCGACTCCCCCGTCCCAGGCTGCGCCGTCCTGGCCGCCGCCGGCCCCGTGCTGGATGGCGTGGTCACCATGACCAACAACAAATGGCGCCTGGACGAAAACCAGCTCGCCACCGACCTCGGCATCCGCAAGGTGAAGCTGATTAACGATTTCGCGGCCCAGGCCCTGGCCACCCCGCTGCTCGGCCCGGCCGACACCGCCCTGATCGGCCCGGACGTGCCCGGCATGGCCGGCTCCAACCTCGCCATCATGGGCCCCGGCACCGGCTTCGGCTGCGCCGCCCTGGCCGGCGGCACCCATACCGGCCTGCTGGTCACCGAAGGCGGCCACATCGCCTTCGCCCCCAGCGACGACGTGGAACGCCAGGTGCTGCACATCCTGGCCCAACGCTACGGCCGCGTCTCGATCGAACGCATCCTCGCCGGCCAGGGCATAGCCGACCTGCATTCGGCACTCGAACAAATCGAAAACCGCCCCGTCAGCCAGCTCACCGCCGCCCAAATCACCGAAGCCGCCAAATCCGGCGACCGCGACTCCATCGAAACCCTGGACCGCTTCTGCGCCATCCTCGGCGCCGTCGCCGGTGATCTAACCCTGGCGCTGGGCGCCCAAGGCGGCGTCTTCATCGCCGGCGGCATCGCGCCGCGGTTGCTCAAAGAACTCGAGGCCGGACCGTTCCGCGCTCGCTTCGAGGACAAGGGCCGCTTCGTAAACTACATGAAAGCGATCCCCACGCGGGTGATCACAGTGAATAATGTGGCGCTGCGTGGGGTGGCCGACGAGCTCGTGCGCGTGGCGGCCAACGAAAGGTAAGGCAAGAAACGCAGTTCTTTTTTGAAAAAAAGAACCAAAAAACTTTTGCGAGTGCTATCGCGGACGTACCGGAGGGTTTCGATGGGTGGGCGGAGCGAGACCCATCACAGAAACCGAAAAGTGGCGTTTCCACAGTGCCCCTAAGCCACCATACCCCCCAATGCTTCCCGCGCCACCGCCAGATCATGCGCACTCTGCAAATTCATCCACAATTCCGCGCTCGTCCCGAACCGCCGCGACAGTAACAAAGCCGTCTGCGCCGTAATCCCCCTGCTTCTTCAAAAGCCAGGACACCGTTAAGGTGCCTCTCCATGACCGTATATGTCGCCCTCCTCCGAGCCGTGAACGTGGGCGGCACCGGCAAGCTGCCAATGGCGCGGCTGGTGGAGCTATGCGCCGAAGCAGGCTTCCCCAACGCACGGACCTATATCGCCAGCGGTAACGTGATCCTCCGTAGCACCGCATCGGAACAAACTATTCGCGATAAATTATCGGCGTGCCTCGGCCGCAACGCCGGAAAACCCGTCGGCGTGCTGGTGCGATCCGCCGCCGAAATCGCCGCCCTGGTCACCAGCAACCCATTTGCCGGCCAACCGGGCAACCGCGTCATGGCGCTCATCACCGACGATAAACTCCCGAACGACCCGCTGGACGGCGCCGCCGGTCTTCAGAACGAGGCCGTGCGTTTGGGCCATCGCGCACTGTATATTTTTTACCCGGACAGCATGGCCCATACCCGCCTTCGCCTGCCGGCCGGCCGCGCCGGCACCGCGCGCAACATGAATACCCTGACCAAGCTGGTCGAATTGGCGGAGGCTACGTAGTATAAGCAGTTCTTTTTTGTGAAAAGAAGATCTTGGTGCCGACAACACTAAAACGCCGGCGCCGCCTCAGGCGACCCAGGCGCTGGTTCAAACGGCGTGCCCTTCTGCGGATAATTGGCGATGAAAGCACGCAGCGCCGTCGAATCCAGCACCGCGTCGTGGCCAGCATTAACCAGCGCGTCAACCTGATCCTTCTTCAGCGTAAGCCCGGTGGGAATAGACAGCAATTCGGTCCGCGCCGGCGAATCCGGCAAGCCGGTCAGCGAAATATGAACCATGGCCGCCTGCACGTCGTCACAATTTGCGCCATCGACGATCCGGCCCTGAAGGCAGCGTGCGTCCTGTAATTCCTTGGCAAAATCCTTCAACTGCTGCTTCAACGTCGTCAACGTTTCAAAGTTATACCGGTCGATTTGCGCGCCGCTGACGAGCCCGAACATAGAAACGATACCGCCCACTTCGCGGCGTTTTGCCACCGTATTATCCTGGGCGCTCTGGCCATCGATGCTGATCAGCAGCAACCGGCGCACGCCAAGAAACCCGCGCTGCCTCACGTCCGATCGCGTCGCTGTAACCATGGCGTTTCCGGCGGCCCGCATGGCAAGATTATCGGACACACCACCATCCGATAGATGCAGGTAAACAGTTCGATCGGCATCAAGGTACCGCTCGGCCTTCATGGCCTCGAGGCCTTTGCGCGACAACGGGTCCTGGCGATCGGCCTGGCTGATGCGCCGCACCCATCCGGGCGCCCGGCCGCCACAATCTTTGGCATGATTGGTCAGGGTAACGGGGGAAAACAGCCCGGGAAACCCGTTTGAAGCGGCGACGGCGCGCGAAATCGGCAACGCCGACAAATCCGAGCAAATCAGATCGAACGATTCCTGCGTGAAGACGAAAGGCGTGCCATAGGAAATATCAGTGGCGCCGATAGCAATCAGCGGCCGCCCCTTGGTCTGAAGATCGGCGTAGGTGGCGCCATGAAACATTGTTCGGTCGTAGGCCCGATCCATGAAATCGTTGGTGCCGATGCCCGGCTGCACCAGCCAGGCGTAATGCCATGGCAGCAGGTAAATGCCGAATATGTAGGCGTTGGTGTCACTGTAGAGAAAATCGTTCTTAAAACTATCGAACGCCTTGTCGCGGTACAGCCCATAATAGCTGATCGGGAAACTGCCGCCGGAAACGCCGGACATGTAATCCACTTCGCTCAACAGCGACCGCGGACCTTCTCGCGTGGGAACCATAAGCTCGCGCATGCCCTGTAACGCACCGAAGCCGAACGATGCGGAGCGTTTGCCGCCGCCCGACATCGCGACCAGAACAATAAGGTCAGGCGCATCGGGCGACACCGGCAGCGCATCGAGCCGATAGCCGCCATGCGAGATTTTTTCGGCGCCGCGCGGCTCCAGGCGGTCCTTCGGTAGCGGCTTGGTGTCAGAAACAATGAACGATGCGCAACCGGTGGCTGCCAGCGTCAGTGCCAGGCAGGCGGCGTGCGCGAAGGCAAGGCAAGCGCTTCTTTTTTGAAAAAAAGAAACAAAAAACCTTGGCCTTGTGTCGCCCGTGATGCCGACCGGTGCGCGACAAAATAGCAAAGTTTCGTGGTTCTTTTTTTCAAAAAAGAACATGCTTTTCTTCACCCGATCACGCGCATCGCCAACACATAGCCAGCCGCGACAACCAGTTGCGCCAATGAAATCGGCATACCAATCGATAGGAAGCGCATGAAGCTTACGCGGTGCCCATCGCGCGCGCAGATACCGCAGGCAACGATATTGGATGAATCGCCAACCATCGTGCCGCCGCCGCCCAGCGTGGCGCCGAATGTCATGGCAATGAAAACCGGCAGGGTAAACAGCGGCCACGCGCCGTAACCGGCGCCGAGCGCCGCTTCGGGCATCAAACCGCTGACCGCGAAATAGCCTTTAACGACGATCGTCATCGCCAGCACCAACGGTATATTGGCAACCAGCGTGGAGACCGCGAACACGATCACCAATATGGCCAATGAGACGAGCGTCAGGTTCGTGCCGAACCAGGCGTAGAGCAGATGCGCCAGTCCATCGAAAATGCCGGTCTTGGTCATCGCCTGCACCATGCAGAAAATGCTGCCCAGAAAAACCAGCGTCGGCCAGTCCAGATCCCCAAGCACTCTCTCCACGGGCTCGAACCGCGTGCCGTTAACCAGCAGCAAGGCCAGCGTGGCACACAGAATGGCGGCCGCCGGCGGCACAAGCTGGGCTTCCAGAATCGGTCCGAACAGGAACAGCGCAATCATCAGCACCAGAACACCGGTTGCGGTCGCCAGCAGCCACGGGTGTTCCAGATGCGGGCGCACCGGTGCCGTCACCGGCGGAACATGCGTGTTCCAGGTGTCGCGCGCGATGATCGGCAACATCGGTATAACGGCCAGCAGCGTCAGCAACCCACCCAGGCTGGCATGTTTCAAATAGCCGCCGAAACTCAAACCAATCGACGAGCCGACAATGAAAGTCGCCGGATCGCCCACCAGCGTCAGGATGCCGGCGGTGTTGCCGATCAGGGCGCAGAGTATCACCGGGGTCACGTGATCAACCCCCATGCCGCGCGCCAGGCGGATGATGATCGGCGCTGTCAGGATCACCGTGGTTGCGTTCGGCAGGAACGCGCAGATCGGCGCGATCATGACGATGATGCCGATCAGATAGAGTTTGCCGCTGCCCCTGACCGCGCGCGAGAAATAATAGCCGGCGAGATCGAAAATCCCGGTCGGTGTCAGCACGCGCGCCACCACCATGCCGCCGAACAGCAACGCCAGCGATTCGCCCCCGCCGTTCAACGCGTTCTGCACGTCCCGTGTATCCAGCGCGCCGGTGACCAGCAGCACGCACAAACCCACCAGCGCGGTAACAGCAACATCGAGAATATCGAGCGCGATGACGACCATCACCGCCGCGAAGGTCAGCAATATGATCAGGCTCTGCGGCGATCCGAGGCCCATGTCAGAAATTCCTTGCCAGGCCGCGAATCATTGCAGTGGGGGCGCCCAGATCATGCCACCGTCGGTCCACAGGCGGTTGCGGCCGCGATCGAGCTTCAAATCGCTGCCGGCACCGAGATCATGGTCGAAGATCTCGCCGTAATTGCCGACGGCCTGGATCGAGTTCAGCGCCCATGCTGTATCGATGCCCAGCGCGCGCCCGAAGCCCGCAGTGTCGGCCAAAAAAGCTTGCCGCACCGGGCCCGCTCCGCCCGCCAACGCCTGCGTCAGGCCACGCGCTTCGGCGTTGATCAGCGCCGCATGCACGCCCCGAACGATAACGATCCACTGTCCGTCATCCCAGCGCACCACGGGCGACAGCGGCTCGCGCGTTATATCGTCGTCGCGCACGATGAAATCCTTGCCGGCTTCACCCTGCGCCTGGCGCAAATCGGCGTAGTCCGACGTGTACGCGTCGCATGCACCGGTCACCAGGGCCTGCACCGCGTCTTGCCGCAAGCCTTTCCGCACCAGCGTCACGTGCCAACCATGGGCAGCGGCGAAGGTTTGCAGCGCACCGGGCAGATTTGTGCCCTCAACAACGCAAACGCGGGCGCCGTTCAAGCCATCGGGTTTCGCTGCCGGGCCATCGCGGCGCACAAGAACCTTCTGCTCGTCAAAATAAATGACCCCGGCGAACACAACACCGAAACTTGCTTCCCGCTCGGTCGTCCATGTGGTGGTGCGCGACAATATATCGATCTGGCCGAGTTGCAGCGCGGGGAATCGGAAGGCGGCGGGCAGCGGGATGAACCTGACCCGATTGCCGTTGCCTAACGTCGCCGCGGCAACCGCGCGACAGAAATCCACATCCAGTCCGTGCCAACTGCCATCGTTAGCCCGTTGGGAAAACCCGGCCTGGCCCTCTGCAACGCCGCAATCGAGCACGCCGCGCGCGCGTACCCTCGCCAGCGTCTGCCCAAAATCTGCGTGGGCCGGCGTGCCGGCGCATAGGGCTAGCGCCACCGCCAAAACAGCAAGCGGTTCTTTTTTGGAAAAAAGCACCAAAAAACTTTTACGCGGCCGGCGCCGGCTAGTCGGCGACAGCCGCGTAAGAGTTTTTGCTTCTTTTTTCAAAAAGCAGCGCTTCCTTGCCTTACCTCGTTCCGCAGCATCGCCGGCATCGGTCAATCGCATTCGCACTTCGACTGAGTCCAGCAATACGGCGTGAACCCCTCAGGCGCGTGCACTTCGCCCTCCCTACAGGAAGCCTGCTTACCCGCGGGGCAAGAAATGGAACAACCGGAGCAGGTTGGATTACCCGCGGCGGAACAATGGCTCGGTGCCCCCATGGCGGGCGCAAAATACGGGTTGTAGGCGCCGGAGGGCGTCGGCCCCGGCGGCATGCCGCACGCCACCAGCGGCAATGTCAGAAGCGCGATTTGCAACCACTTCATTTTGGCTTGGCTTTCGTCGAAAGAACCGCCTGCATCAGCAAAAATCCGCGCCCGCTTCTGGCGTCGGCCGCCGGCAACGGCGCGCCGTCAGTTATGGCACGATGTGCTGGAGGAGAACGTGCCCGCATTGGCGCCGCTGGATGAAACGCTGCTGCCGCTGCAACTCATATGGCTGAGGTCGGGGCCGCTACTGGCGCGGGCTGCGTTCATCTGGTCCTGCTGGTGCTGCTGATACGCCGCGCGCTGCGCGTCGTCCGACGCGCTGTGCGGATTCGGGTCGGCATAGTTCTTATTATTAAAAGCGCTATTGCCGAAACCAGGGCCGCCGCTCATGTCCGGCATCGGCAGATTGCCATGCGGCAGCGACGACAAATCGCAGCCGCCCAGCACCGACAGCACCCCCAGCCAAGCCAGCCGCGCGCTCATGGCGATCCCATGCCTGCGTTCTCCGACTTGTCCATTTCCCGCTGGATCTGGTCGCGCACATTATCGACCGGGTTGCTCGACGCGGATGACGGCGCGGTGGGATATTGCGGCGGCGAATAGGCCGGCACGTTCGAGGAAGGATGCGAATAGGCGCCCTGGCCGGTTTGTCGGTCCCACGCGTCATGCGCTGCCGCGTCCTTCGCGGCCTGGATGGCGGCATTCTGGCGGGCTGCAGCGGCCTGCTGCGCCGCGGCCATGCGCCGGTCCTGCGCTTGCTGATACTCACGCTGAGCAGACGTATTCATCATGCAATGCGCGAAGTCGTTGCTGCCAGGTTGGAAACCGTACCCAAAACACCTGTTCTGGTCCTCGGCGTGCTGGGCCGCAGCCATGGCAGCCACTTGCTCGGGCGTAGGGCCGCATGCCACGAGCAGCGATGCTGTGGCAAACAGACAGAAAATAGCTCCGCGGCGCATCAGTAACTCCCCCACCAAGCCACCGTCGCGCGACCGGCTGCATTCCTGCCGCGATCTTCGGGCGCCAAGCCATTCGCTTGCTGGTTGCCCTTAACACGGCCCCCGGTCGGCCTGTCAATCTTTTGTGATGGCGGCGCGGCACCGACAAGGGCAGGCGACAAGCAAACGGTACGGTGGCCGATCCGGATTGTAATCTTCCGGAATACTTCGGCCGTCGGTATGGTGCGTGAAGCGCAACGAATTCCACCGACTTGGCTGGCGTGCCCGCGGCCCCGATATCCCCCAAACGCCGCCCCCACACCCGTCAAATCATGCGCGGTGTGCAAATCCATTCGCAGTTCCGCGCTCGTCACAAACCGCGGCGCCAATCGCGTCAATGCCTATTCCTGGTGCGCCCGTAAGCCATCAGTACTAAAGGGCGGACAAATTTAACTTGCCACGTTAGTCTGACTAACTCATACTGCCGCCCATGCTCATCCCCGCCCGCATCCTCCGCGCTCACGCCATGGACGTCGCTCCCAGCCTGCGAGACCTCACCGCAAGGGAGATCCAGCGCGAGGAGCTCATCCTAACAACCGCCGC
>Ga0302319_10017084_pt1 | contig 13316 bp, 16 predicted proteins | sample Bog_T0_2_FD_203319 | JGI IMG/M metagenome (GOLD analysis project Ga0302319, IMG submission 203319) | Peat permafrost microbial communities from Stordalen Mire near Abisko, Sweden - Bog_T0_2 | ecosystem: Environmental > Terrestrial > Soil > Wetlands > Peat | place: Sweden: Abisko, Stordalen Mire...
CGTCTATCTGGCGCGCGAAGGGCTCGATCGCGGCTTCGCGCCGTTCGAGAAGAGCCTGCTCATCCTCGCCTATCTGCTGCCCTTGGCGTCGCGGATTCTCGCCGGCGGGCTCGATCTGCCGATCGCTGCGCCGACCATCGCCGCGACGCTCTATTTCGTCGCCTGCCGCCGGCCGGCCGGACCGGCGCCGACCGCGCCATTGATCGCGACCGCAGAATCATAGAGTGAAGGGTATCCGCGACGCGGCGAATGGTCGCCGGCGCTCTATGAGGCTCAACGACATGGCCCCTGCTCCCGGCAAGAGCTGCGGCTCGTGCACGATGTGCTGCACGGCGCTGGAGATTCCCGAGTTCAACAAGCCGGCCGGCCCGGCGTGCGAGCACTGCATCGCCACTGGCGGTTGCAAGATCTACACGAGCAGACCGCAGCTTTGCCGCGACTTTGAATGCGAATGGCTGACGGAGCGCACGCTGCCGGCGACGCTGCGCCCCGACCGGGTCGGCACGATCCTGATGGAGGCCGACGACACCGACGAATACCGCGCCGTCTGCTCGCCGAGCCGCCCCAACGCCTGGCGCCACCCGCAGGTCTTCGCCCATCTGGTGCGCGTCGCCAAGACCGGCCGCACTGTGGTCGCCAAAGCCGGGCTCAACTCGTGGCGCATTTTCGCTTCCGGCGAATGGGGGCCGACCATCTGAGCATGGCGCCTATTTTCTGGGCGTCGCGCCGACGCTTAAGGCAATCGCCGCGCCCGGTAACCCTTCCGCAGTGACCGAAGGCCCGCGCGGTGGCGCCCGCCGGACGGCGATGCTATGGACGACCCTTCACCACGCTCAAATCTTGGCGAATTTTCGTCGACGCCGGATTCGGGCGATTCCGCCGCTCGCGATCGAGGGAGACCTCTGGCCCATGAAGAAAGTCGAAGCGATCATCAAGCCGTTCAAGCTCGACGAGGTCAAGGAAGCGCTGCAGGAGGCGGGCGTCCAGGGGATCACGGTGTTGGAAGCCAAGGGCTTCGGCCGCCAGAAAGGCCACACCGAGCTTTACCGCGGCGCCGAATACGTCGTCGACTTCCTGCCCAAAGTGAAGATCGAGGTCGTGGTCGCCGACGAAAAACTCGCCGCCACCGTGGAAGCGATCCGGCGAGCGGCGCAGACCGGCCGCATCGGCGATGGCAAGATATTTGTATCGCAAATCGACGAAGCCATCCGTATTCGCACCGGCGAAACCGGCGCGGACGCGGTCTGACGGCGACATTTCGACGCGACGGCGCTTTCTTTGGAGGACTTCCCGTCGTCAGGCGGCGGGCAGGGGCACAACCGTACATGAGCAAGAAAGGCACACCATGAAGACCGCCAAGGATGTCCTGAAGGCGATCAAGGACAATGATGTAAAATATGTCGACCTGCGGTTCACCGACCCGCGCGGCAAGTGGCAGCACGTCACTTTCGATCAGACGATCATCGACGAAGAGGCGCTCTCGGACGGCCTGATGTTCGACGGCTCGTCGATCGCCGGTTGGCGGGCGATCAACGAGTCCGACATGACCTTGATGCCGGATCTGACTTCGGTCTGCATGGACCCGTTCTTCGCCGCCTCGACGATGATCATCAACTGCGACATTCTCGATCCCGCCAGCGGCCAGCCCTACAACCGCGACCCGCGCGGCATCGCCAAGAAGGCCGAGGCCTATCTCAAGTCGACCGGCGTCGGCGACACCGCCTTCTTTGGCCCGGAAGCCGAATTCTTCGTCTTCGACGACGTCCGCTTCAAAGCCGACCCCTACAACACGACCGCCATCGTCGACTCGATCGAGCTGCCGACCAACTCCGACACGGCCTATGAAGGCGGCAACCTCGGCCACCGCATGCGCACCAAGGGCGGCTATTTCCCGGTTCCGCCGCAAGACTCGGCGCAGGACATGCGCGGCGAAATGCTGGCGGCGATGGCGCAGATGGGCGCGGTGGTCGAAAAGCACCACCACGAAGTCGCCTCGGCCCAGCATGAGCTCGGCCTCAAGTTCGGCCCGCTGACCCAGATGGCCGACAACATGCAGATCTACAAATACTGCATCCACATGGTGGCGCAGAGCTACGGCAAGACGGCGACCTTCATGCCGAAGCCGGTCTACGGCGACAACGGCTCGGGCATGCACGTCCACCAGTCGATCTGGAAGGGCGGCAAGCCGATGATGGCCGGCAACAAGTACGCCGACCTCAGCCAGGATTGCCTCTACTATATCGGCGGCATCATCAAGCACGCCAAGGCGCTCAACGGCTTCACCAATCCCTCGACCAACAGCTACAAGCGCCTGGTCCCGGGCTTCGAGGCGCCGGTGCTGCTGGCCTATTCGGCCCGCAACCGCTCGGCCTCCTGTCGTATACCGTGGACGTCCAACCCGAAGGCCAAGCGCGTCGAAGTGCGCTTCCCCGACCCGATGGCCAACCCCTACCTCGCCTTCGCAGCGATGCTGATGGCCGGCCTGGACGGCATCGCCAACAAGATCGATCCGGGCGCGGCGATGGACAAGGATCTCTACGATCTGCCGCCCAAGGAACTCAAGAAGATCCCGACGGTGTGCGGCAGCCTGCGCGAGGCGCTGGCGAACCTCGACAAGGACCGCGCCTTCCTCAAGGCGGGCGACGTGTTCAACGACGACTTCATCGACAGCTACATCGAGCTGAAGATGACCGAGGTGCACCGCTTCGAAATGACCCCGCATCCGGTCGAATTCGACATGTACTACTCGCTCTGAGCCAACGCGATCGAGCGATGCGAAAGGGGGCGGCCGACAGGCCGCCCTTTTTCGTGTAGCGGCGCTGGGGCCCTCCGCAGGAGCGCGCTCGGCCGTTCTGGACAGCGCCGCCCATTGGCTTCATCCTCCGCCGACGCGGCCTCGAGCCGCCCCGGGAGGAGCCGACGATGACGCTAGCCGACGCCAAGCCCTCGCACGCTCTTCCTTCGCTGCGGCGCTTGGCAGCCGCATTGGCCGCGCTCGCCGCGCTGGCCTTGACCGCGAACGCCTACGCCGCCGACGCCGATCACGGCGAGACGCTGGCGAAGCGCTGGTGCGCCGCCTGCCATATCGTCGCGCCCGACCAGACGCACGGACAAGACAACGTGCCGCCGTTCGCCACGATCGCCAAGATTCCCGGCTTCGACGCCAACGCGATCGCACGCTTCCTGATGAACCCGCACGCGAAGATGCCGGACATGCAGATTTCGCGCGACGAGGCGGAAGACCTCGCCGCCTATATCATCCGGCAGGGCAAGTAGCGCCGCCTCACGCGGCGATCGCCTCGACTTCCCTCGCCAGCGCGGCGGGATCGGTCAAGGCCACCCAATGCCCGGCGTTCGGCAGGATCGTGACCTGTTCGGCGCCAAAGCTTTGCGCGAATCGGACTGGAATGAACGGGTCCTTGTCGCCCCACAGCACGCGCACCGGCGCGGCGGCGAGGATTCGTGCGCGCATGGCGCCAAAATCCTTGAAGAACCCCGGCTGCATGAATTGCCGGAATTGGCGCAACGTCGTGCGTTTTGCATCCCGGTTCATCGCGAAGGTCGTCGCGAACCGTTGCAGTTGTTCGGCGGCGAGCTGGGGGCACTGAGCGGCGAAAATCCTCTTGAACAATGCGCCGCGCCGCAGTCCCAAGGCGGCCATTCCGAGCGACGCGCGCATGCGGCCAAGGAACGACGGGTCGCCCCATCGGCGCGCGACCGCGAACCACGGGAACCCGTCGAACGCCACCGTATTGGTGACGACCATGCCGCGCAGCCGAACCGCATTGGCCGCCGCCCAGGCCGTGCCCACCATGCCGCCGGTATCGTGGACGACGAGAATGACAGGATCGGTCACGCCAACGGCTTTCAGGATCGCGTCGACGAACTGAACCTGTTGCGCGAGACTGTATGTGAACGACGCAGGCGGCTCCGGCGACTTGCCGTAGCCGGGAAAGTCCGGAGCAACGCAGCGGAAACGTTGCGACAGGCGGGCGATCACCGGCCCCCATTCGTCGGCGTTGTCCGGATTGCCATGCAGCATCAGCACCGTCCGACCGGCGCCGGCGTCCAAGACGCGGGTGTCGACGCCAAGTTCGCTTATGGAAACGCGACGTTCTGGAGTTGGGATCGGCGTCATGGCGTCTCGCTTGTTTCTGATCGGAAAGAGGCTCCGCTAGGGAATTGACGCGCGAACGAGTTTAATTGATACATACAGTCTGTATCTTAATGGGTCAAGGCTTGAACTTCGGCGCAGGGCGGCCGATAGACGCGGCGCGATGGGAACAAAGGCGGCGCAGACGCAGGCGACCAGGCGCAAGCTCGAACGCGTGGCGCGCGAGCTTTTCGCCGAGCGCGGATTTGCCGGAGTCAGCGCTGAGGAGCTGGTCGCCCAGGCCAACGTGACGCGCGGCGCGCTCTACCACCATTACGCCGGCAAGGAGGGATTGTTCGAAGCCGTCGTCGATACGATCATGGACGAAATTCATCGCGACCTGGTCACGGCGGCGGCCGGAGCGTCCGATCCGCTGCAAGCGCTGCGGCGCGGCGTCGGCGCTTTCCTCGAACTCTGCGCCGAGTCGAGCCGGCGCCGGATTTTGCTGGTCGACGCGCCGGCGGTGCTGGGCTGGACCAAGTGGCGCGAAATGGACTCCAAATACGGCTTCGGCCTCTTGAAGCAGGCGCTCGCCGAGGCGATGCGGGCCAAACTTCTGCGCCGCGGCGACGTCGACGTCCTGGCTCACCTGCTGATGGGCGCTCTGACCGAGGCGGCGATGGTCGTCGCCCGCTCCTCAACGCCTGGGGCGACCGGCAAAACGGCGGAACGAGCGCTCCTGTCAATGCTCGACGCGTGGCGGCCGGAGAGCGGCGAGGCCGGAAAGCGCGGGCGTTAGGCGGCGACCAGCCCCTTCATCGGCGCGACGCCGAGCGTGTCGGGGAACACGGCGCGGGCGAGCACGTCGGCCGACAGGCCGAGATGGTCGGCGAGCACGCCTTTCAGCACCGCGCGCAAGTCGGTGGTCGGCCTGAGATCGCGCTGCTGGTAGAGGTCGGCGACCTTGAGGCCCGGCCAATCGGCGATGACCCGGCCGCCGGCGAGCGCGCCGCCGGCGAGGAAGGCGACCGTCGCCGTGCCGTGGTCGGTGCCGACGGTGCCGTTGATGTGGGCGGTGCGGCCGAACTCGGTGACGGCGACGACGACCGTGTCGTTCCAGTGCGTCCCCAGCTCGCTTTCGAACGCGGCGAAGGCGCCGTCGAGCCCGCCGAGCAATTGCGCCAGGCGGCCTGTGGCGCCGCCCTCGTTGGCGTGCGTGTCCCAACCGTCGAACGCCAGTGCGCCGATGCGGGGGCCGTCGTCGGCCGCCATCAGCCGCGCCGCGCCCTCGGCCGCCTTGCGCATCACGATGGCGACGTCGCCGCCGGGCCTGAGCGCGTCCATGCCCTGCCGGTTGGCGAGCCGATCGGCGTCGAGCCCGGCCTGCAGCGCCTTGGCGAGCGCGGGATCCGAGTGGTCGTAGAGATCCATCAGCCGTGCGAGGAGATCGTCGGTCGGCACGGCCAGACCCGAGGGCGCCCAGCCGACAATCGGCGCCGGTCCGCGGATGACCAGCGGCGCGGTCGCGCCGACCGCCAGCGCGCGCGCGCCGCCGACCCGTTCGCCGTCCGGCAGCGCCGCCACGGCGCGGTTGAGCCAGCCGCTGTCGACCCGGCCCGGCCCCGGCATGCCGCTTTCGAGCACGTCCTGGCCGTCGAAATGCGAGCGTTCACGATAGTTTGTCGCCGTCGCATGGACCACCAGCGCCTGCCTGGCGTCGTACAGCCGGGCGAAATTGACCATCGCCGGATTGAGGCCGAAGAAATCGCCGAGCCGCAGCGCCGGATGCGGCCCGTCCCAGCGCAGCGCCAGCGCGCCATGCAAGTCGGAATAGCCCGGGTCGCCGATCGGCGCGACAGCGGAAAGCCCGTCGAGAGCGCCGCGCAGCACGACGACGACGAGGCGCGGATCGCGCGTCCCCGCCGCGCTCGCCCAGCGCGGAATCATCGCAGCGGCGAAGGTCGCGCCACCGGCGCTCAAGATCTGGCGGCGGCTCGGATGCGGCCATGCGTGTGAGGCTTTCATCGCTTACCTCCGTTGGAATTCGGGCGACAGGATCAGCAGCGCGTAGGCCTGCTCGCGCGTCTCGGCGCGCGCCACCGCTTCGCGCGTCGCGTTCGACGCGGTCGGGCCGAGCACGTCCTCGAGCAGCGCCGTCGGCTTGGGCGCGTCCTTGATCTGGCCAGCGAAGCGCGCCGCCAGCTCGACCCGCGTCTTCATGCCTTCGGGCGAGGCCCAGGCGGCGACGCTGTCGTCGGAAAATCCGTTGGGGCCGCTGGGCTGCCAGAGCGGCATGCCGAGCAGATCGAGCGAGGTCAGCGCCGGCCCGGCGTCGCTCGGGCTGCGGCCGAAGGCGCGGTAGGCGGCGACCGTCAATTCCCAGGGATTGCGCACCTTGGCCGCCGGCGCGCGCCAAGCCGCATCGTCGGCGACAAGCGCGCGGCCGAGCGCGGCGAGATCGCCGTCGCTGTCGCGAAAGGTCTTGGCGAGGCGCGCGACCAAGCCAGGATCGGGCGCATCGGCGACGAAATGGCGAACAAGTTTTGTCGCGACGTGCTCGGCGGTCGCCGGCTCACGGGCAAGATCGGCGAGCGCCGCCTCGCCCTGCGCGACGCCGTCCTCGACATAGAGGCGTCCGCGCACCGTCGCCGCCAGCGGTTCGTGGGCGTTGGGGTTGAAGGCGAACGCGCCCGGCTCGCCGAGCTTGCCGTCACGCCCAACGATCGTCCAACCGGTGATGATGTAGGCGAGCTGGGTGACGTCGGCTTGGGTGTAGCCAGCGCCGACGCCCATCGTGTGCAGCTCCAGCGTCTCGCGCGCGAGGTTCTCGTTGAGCCCCGCCCGGCTATTGTGGCCGGCGATCGAGTTGGGGCCGATCGACTGTGCGTTGTCGAGGAAGTTCAGCATCGCCGGGTGCTGCTCGACCGCACGCAGCATGTCGGCGAAACGGCCGAGCACGTATGGTCGGATCGCCTCACGCTCGAACGCGCCCGCGGCGGCGCGGCAAATTCCGCTCTTGGCGACCGAGACGCAAAAGTGATTCGACCAGAACGCAGTCAGGCGTTCGACGAAGCCGATCGGCGCCGAGCAGGCCTGCTCGAGCCGCGCTTGCGCTTCGGCGCGAAAGAACTGCTGCTCGGGCCGCGGCGCGTTCGTCATCGAAGCCGTCGCCGGCGCGTCGTCCAGGGGCGAGGGCGGCAGCAGCGCGGCGACGCTCGGCGCCGGCGTGCCGAGCATGGCGAGGCGGGCCGCGTCCTGGCGGTCGCGCTCCTGTTTGCGGCGCCAATCGTCGTCGTAAACCGCCTGCAGGATCTTCGATGTCGAAAGAAGGTCGGGGCGGTCGATCCGCGCCCCGCCCTCGGCCGAGAGCTCGGCGAGCAGCGCCTGACGCGGATCCCCCGAGCGGACCGCCGCCCCCGGCCGGGCGCCGAGGCCAAATCTATTGAACGCCAGGGTCCAGGCGCTGTCTGCGGCAGTCATCGTCCGCTCCGTCGTCTGCGCCCCCCGGCCGGCGCATTTGGCGACCACAAGGTTGACTGGAAGATGAACGCGAAGACACAAATTCGCGAGCAGCGGCGACGGCGCCCCATTTTCACGGCGCTGCGCCGGTTCGGCTCCGATCATGCGCCAGACCGGGGGCTGGTCGATTCGCCGGAGCAAAAGCCGTATATAGGCGTTTGCATTGGGCATTCACGAACAGGAAATCCATGCCGCAAACCCGCCGAATCCTCATCGTCGACGACGATACCGACTTGCGGCAGGCGCTAGGCGAACAATTGTCGCTGCATCCCGAATTCGAGATCGCCGAAGCGACCAACGCCGCGGCGGCGCGTCAGGCGACCGCCAGCGCGCCGCCCGACATCGTCATCATGGATGTCGGCCTTCCCGACATGGACGGCCGCGAGGCGGTCAGGCACTTGCGCGCCGACGGCTTCAAGCGGCCGATCATCATGTTGACCGCCCACGATTCCGACGCCGACACGGTGATGGGCCTCGAATCGGGAGCCAACGACTATGTCGCCAAGCCGTTCCGTTTCGCGGTGCTACTGGCGCGCATCCGCCTGCAACTGCGCCAGCATGACGCGAGCGAGGACGCCGAGTTCCAGATCGGCCGCTTCACCTTCCGGCCCGCGACCAAGCATCTGGTCGACGCCAAGGGGGTCAAGCTGCGGCTGACCGAGAAGGAGGCGGCGATCCTGCGTTTCCTCCATCGCGCCCAGCGCCAGGCGGTGCCGCGCGAGACCCTGCTGCGCGACGTCTGGGGCTACAACGCCAACGTCACCACCCATACGCTGGAGACGCACATCTACCGCCTGCGGCAGAAGATCGAGGACGACCCGACCGAGGCGCGGCTGCTCGTCACCGACGGCGGCGGCTACAAGCTATTGTCGTGAACGGTTCGCACGGAGCGCCACGCCGATGAGCCTCGAATCCAACGTCCGGCGCATGGCGGGCACCCGCCCCTTCGACGTGTTGCCGCGCGAGGCGGTGCAGTTGATCGCCTTCTCCTGCGAGAGGCGGCTGCTGAAGGCGGGCGAACGCCTGTTCAGCGCCGGCGAGTTGGCCGATGCGGCCTATTTCGTCCTGTCGGGCGAGCTGTCGCTCGCCATCGACGACGCCGAGCGGCAGGTCGAGCCCGGCGCCCTGATCGGCGAGACCGCGCTGATGGCCGATGTGACGCGACGCGCCTCGGCGAAGGCGACCGAGGACAGCGAATTGCTGCGCATTCCCGGCGCGGTGTTTCGTCGCGTCCTTTCGGAATTCCCGCGCGCGGCGGTGCAGTTGCGCGCCGCCGCCGTCGCCCGCGCGCGCGACTTCGTCGACCAGCTCGACGAGAAGCGCGCGCGCCTGTTTGAGAGCTAGTCGCTGCGATGCGACGCTGCGGCGAGGGCGAAATCGGCCTGGGCGGCGCGATCGTGATGGGCTTCGACGCCGATCGGCGCCGAACGCGCTGGCTGCAACTCGACCAACGCCGCAGCCGCCAGCACGGCGAAGCCGACGGCGAGCGACAGCGAGAACTGGCGGCGCGCCGTCGCGGCGTCGAGCCTGGCCTCGCCGCAGTCGAGAATGAAGAACCGTTCGGCCATGACGCTCTCCTGCGTTCCGCCTTGGCCCTCAATTACGGTCTGGATCTTCGCGCCTCGGCGCGCCGCGCCTTTGACAGCCGTCGCGGCGGGAGGCTTGTGTAGGCCGCCCGACTTTCGGCCCGCCGACGGAGAGTCCCGATGACCGACGCCCGAACCGCCGCGCTCGCCGCCGCGCCCGCCCCCAGCGCCGCCGACATCGACGCGCTCGCCCACGCCGCTTTCACGAGCTTGCCTGCGACGTTCCGCCGCCTGTGCGAAGGCCTGGTCGTCCAGGTGGCCGATTTCCCCGACGACGAGACGCTGGACGAGATGGGGGCTGAGAGCGAGTTCGACCTGCTCGGCCTGTTCCGCGGCCGCGGCCTGGCGCATCGTCCCGCGGTCGAGGAGACCGGCGCGCTGCCCAACATGATCTGGCTCTATCGCCGGCCGCTGCTCGACTTCTGGTGCGAGGGCGAGGACACGCTCGGCGCGGTCGTGACCCATGTGCTGGTGCACGAGATTGGCCATCATTTTGGCCTCTCCGACAACGACATGGCGGCGATCGAGGCCACGGCTGGCTGAACTGCGGCGCGGCGCGCCCTTCACAAGGGCGTCACCGAGGCTATAGACTATGGGTGTGGTCGGATTCGCGCCGACGGGCGAGACGTAGGGGAGAACGGAGCGTCTTTTGACGGTTCATGTTCAAGCGGTGTCGCCGGAGACATGTCCGGCCCTGGTGCTCAACGCGGACTTCCGTCCCCTGAGCTACTATCCGCTATCGATCTGGTGTTGGCAGGACGCGATCAAGGCGGTCTTTCTCGACCGCGTCAACATCGTCTCGGAATACGACACGCTGGTGCGCAGCCCGTCGTTTGAAATGCGGCTGCCGTCGGTCGTCTCGCTCAAGAGCTACGTCAGGCCGTCGCGCTTCCCCGCCTTCACGCGGTTCAACGTGTTCCTGCGCGACCGCTTCACCTGCCAATATTGCGGCGAACGCGACGACCTCACCTTCGATCACGTCGTCCCCCGCTCCAAGGGCGGCGTCACGACTTGGCAGAATGTGGTCGCCGCCTGCTCGGCCTGCAATCTGAGGAAGGCCGATCTGCTGCCGTCGGTCGCGCGCATGTTTCCGGCGCGCCATCCCTACCAGCCGACGGTGCACGACCTGCATCAGAACGGCCGGCTGTTCCCGCCCAATTACCTCCACATCTCGTGGATGGACTACCTCTACTGGGACAGCGAACTCGAGCCGTGAGGCCTGCCGTAACGCCCGCTTGCGCGTCGGCCGGTTTGGTTACGCAGCGCTCAACGCAGCAGCTATGGCCGCCGCATCTGCGTCGTCGGCGCAACCGCGATGGCGCCGCGCGTCGCAATCAGAAGGGTCTGGCGGTCATCGCGGCGTAGGCGACGAGCAGCAGGACCACCTGCAGCGCGGCGGCGCCGATCGCGGCGCCTTTGCGATCGGCGGCGAGAAACCGCCGGCTGCGAACGCCGGCGAGGGCGTGACCGACGACCGCGACGAGACCGATCCACGGGAACGCCATCGCCGCGAACCCGCCGGCGAAGGCGGCGATCACCCCGGTCACGCCGACCAACCCGGTTGAGGCCATCGCGCCGATGTAGACGAGGCGCGACGATCGACCGGGGCCGGCTGACGCCGCGACGACGATTGCGGCCCAGCCGAGCGTCAGCAGAAGCGCCAGTACGGCGAGCCCAATATGGGCCTTCAACAAGATGGCGTACATGCGGATTTCCTCTGGCGGCGCCGGAGCCTAGGGGGAGCCACTATAGGGCTTGCAAAATAATCCTGCGATCTCGCCTCGCCCACCCGGATTTGCCGGACTTCACATCGCATCGGTGAAGGAAGCGCCGGCGCCGCCCGCTTCAGGCGCTCGCCCGCGAAGCGAGGCCGAGCTGGCCGAACGAATCTTCGACCAGGCTCATGTGGTGAAACATCGCGGCGTGGGCGGCGGCGGCGTCGCAGGCGAGGATCGCCTTGAGGACGGCGGCGTGCTCGGCGTGCGAGCGCGCCAGCCGCCCCTCGGCGCGGAACTGCGCGCGCCGGAACGGCGCCAGCCGACGCCGCAGGCTGCGGGCGAAATCGGCGACGATCTCGTTGTGCGCGCCGGAATAGACGCGGGTGTGGAAGGCGACGTTGGCGGCGGCGTAATCGTCCCGATCGCCGCGCCGCACCAGCGCCGTCATCGACTCGTGAAGGTTCTGCAGGCGCCGGCGCTCGATCGGCGTCATGCTCATCGCCGCGAGCCGCGCGCAGGCCGCCTCGATCTCGGCCATGGCGCCGAACAACGTCTCCAGTTGCGCCGAGGTCGCGGTGGCGACGGTGGCGCCGCGTCGCGGTTTGGATTCGATCAGTCCGGTTGACGACAATTGCCTCAGCGCTTCGCGCACCGGCGTGCGCGACACCCCGAAACGCTCCGCCAACATCGCTTCGTCGAGTCGCTGTCCGGGCGTGAACTCGCCCGAAAGCACGCAAGCGGCGATCTCGTCGGCGAGACGCTCGGCGCGGGTCGAAATCTCCGGCTCCAACGACTTCACTAAATCTTCCCGTGCGATTCGACGCCCAGTCCTTGGGCAGGATTAGCACTACAAATCAGCATGCAAAACTAGATTATGGGCATGCAATGTGACGGAATTGCATACATAAATTGGGGTGCGCATGCAATTACGGTGAGGTCGTCCAATGCCTCCATCCGTCGTCCGCTTCGAACAGGCTGAGCCGCCAACGTCGCCGGCGCTTGTTTCGCCACGCGCTCCTCACGCGCCCGGCCGCGGCGAATGCGGCTCGCATCCGATCGAGGAGAGCGGCGATGGCGAATAAGGTCATGGAACTCGCGGCCGAGCCCTATCCCTTCGCCTTCGATCCCGGGCGCTGCGCGCTGCTCATCATCGACATGCAGCGCGACTTCCTCGAGCCGGGCGGCTTCGGCGAAATGCTCGGCAACGACGTTTCGCAACTGCGACGGACGATCGAGCCGAACCGCCGCCTGCTCAAGGCCTGGCGCGCCGCCGGCCTTGCCGTTCTCCACACGCGCGAGGGCCACCGGCCCGACCTGTTCGACCTGCCGCCGGCCAAGAAGATCCGTGGCCGTAGCGCGACCTCGATCGGCGATCCCGGCCCGATGGGCCGCATTCTGGTGCGCGGCGAGCCCGGCCACGACATCATCGCCGAGCTCTATCCGGAACCGGGCGAGCCGGTGATCGACAAGCCCGGCAAGGGCGCGTTCTTCGCCACCGACCTCCACGCCATTCTCGAACACCGCGGGATCAAACAGCTCGTCGTCACCGGCGTGACGACCGAAGTCTGCGTCAACACCACCGTGCGCGAGGCCAACGACCGCGGTTACGACTGCCTCGTGCTGGCGGATTGCGTCGGCTCTTATTTTCCCGAGTTCCACGCCATGGGTCTGAAGATGATCAAGGCCCAGGGCGGAATCTTCGGCTGGGTGGGCGACTCCGGAACTGTGATCGGAGCCCTGGCGGGAGAAAAACGCCTGAAGGAAGCCTCGTAACGACAGGAGCGGAGCCATGCAAACCTCGGCAACGACAGCGCCGCCAAGCGAGCGCCTTTGGGTCCCCGGCGATTGGAACGCCTTCTTCGGATTTGGAACCAACATCCTCGTCAATGTCCTGGTGCTGACCGGACTGCTGCGTTTCGTGCTGAAAATGCCGGACGCACTGGTGTTCGGCCGCATCCTTCCCGCCCTCGGGCTGATGCTGTTCCTCAGCACGGTCTATTACGCCTGGCTCGCCTATCGCCTGGCCAAGAAGACCGGCCGCACCGACGTCTGCGCCTTGCCCTCGGGCATCAGCGTGCCGCACATGTTCGTCGTCACCTTCGTCGTCATGCTGCCGATCCTGCTCAAGACAAACGATCCGGAGCAGGCGTGGGAAGCGGGCTTGACCTGGGTGTTCGTCCAGAGCTTCGTGCTGATGGCCGGCGGCTTCATCGCGCCGATCATCCGCCGCATCACGCCGCGTGCGGCGCTGCTCGGCTCGCTCGCCGGCATTTCGATCACCTTCATCTCGATGCGGCCGGGCCTGCTGGTGTTCGAGACGCCGCTGATCGGCATCGTCTGCCTCGCGGTGATCCTCGCCAACTGGTTCGGCGGCGTGCGCTACTTCGGCGGCGTGCCCGG
>Ga0302319_10017086_pt1 | contig 13315 bp, 11 predicted proteins | sample Bog_T0_2_FD_203319 | JGI IMG/M metagenome (GOLD analysis project Ga0302319, IMG submission 203319) | Peat permafrost microbial communities from Stordalen Mire near Abisko, Sweden - Bog_T0_2 | ecosystem: Environmental > Terrestrial > Soil > Wetlands > Peat | place: Sweden: Abisko, Stordalen Mire...
GAGCGTCGTTTGATCCCGTGTACTTCGTATCCCTTGGCAAGGAGAAACTCGGCAAGATACGCACCGTCCTGACCGGTTATCCCTGTGATAAGCGCCTTCTTCGTTTTTAGACAATCCGATTGCATGTTGGCCATATCTCTTTCAGGTTACCACTGCGACTGCAGGGGACCCGCCCGACTCGATGCCGGGATCGATATACCACTTCTGTGCGACGCTAGGTGGTGATGTAGAAGCCTAACAATCAATAGTCTCCTCGCTGACGATGTGAGCTACTGATTCTCCGGCGATGCGCTCCCTGGCTTCAAGGCTCCTAATCAATCGGCGCCCCATCGCCTGAAATGGCTGCTCGCAGTATCGCCAGAGACACCATGAGGCCGGGCAGGTCAGTACGAGCGTCGCTGCGAAGGCGATGGAAAAATTGACCGTCGGCCAGAACTGCAGACCGTGGAACACGCGAACGACGATATCCAGAAACAGGAGATGGCAGAGATACGCGCTAAAGCTTACCTTCCCAAGAAAGACCGACGCGCGGTTGACCAACCATGGAACGGGGTGGCGGGCCAGATAGCTGATGCCGAGAATGAACAAAACGCCATAGATGGGCGTTAGGTAGGTGTCATGGTAGAAGTGCCGGACAAGCAGGAGAACTGTGATGCCGCAAAGGTAGGGCGGGAGATAACGGCGCGCTGGAATGTTGTAGCGAACGATCAGGAAGAGACCAAGCCCTCCCATGAAGATGGGAAGTTGACTGGGAAACCACCAGGAGGCAAACAGCCGCACATCGACGACGGTCGGAGAAAATCCCTCACGGACCGCGAGGGCCAGTCCTGCAGGGAAGGACACTAGGAAAATGCCGAGTGCTATCCACCACGCAACCACGGCTCGACGAAAAGTCCCGACGAAGGGGGCAATCAGCGGCAGCAGTAAATAGAAGATCATCTCAATCGCGATCGACCACTGTCCAAGCACTGGCCTGTTGATGGTGTCAGGCCTCCATCCATTCAGAAATGTAAGAACCGCCAGCCCGTGGATCCAGGAGACTTGCGAGGCATTCATAATATGTGCAAGTGGCGTCCTGCTCAGGAAGAAGTAAACAACGAACATTAGATAAAATAGAGGCGCGATGCGAAAGAAGCGGCGGAGAAAGAAGTTGCGTACGGGACGTCGCTCGGTGCCGTCTCGCTTGACCATAGAGAGCGCGAGAGTATAGGCGCTGACCGTATAGAAGAGTTGGACACCGTCCGCACCAAAGTGCGCGATCCAGTTAACGGTCGGATGGGGATGGAATACCTGCGAGGTATGCAGGGCAATCACACCGGCAATAGCGATACCTCTAACGGCGTCGATATATGCGAGATGTCCCATGCCGGCGCCGGCCTGAACCTTCCACAAGGCCAGTGGATTGGCAAATGACTGCGACTTGGTATCTTCCTTTGGCACCGGCAGCACCCGCGAAGTTTACCATGATGCAAACCGTTCTACACAGTCTTGCAACGGCTTCACGAACCCGGTCGTACACCGGGAAGGGGTGCACGCAGGCCGTCGTCGCAAGCTGGCTGCTGTATTGATTCACTTTTTTCTTTTGGGGATGTCTGGTCGCCGCCCCCCTTGCACCCCACCCAAGCTGGGATTAAGGTGCAGGCCCAATTGCTCCCCGTGCAGGAGCGGCTGGTTCAGGCGATGAGTAAGCTGGTGGGGTTCGAATCAAGTCGAACGGATTCAGTAGGTTGTAGACACAACCTTTGTTGGATAAGCGCGGATCGCGTCATTGACCACCTCAAATACGTAGTCAGGACGTTCACGAGCTAAAAGGTCGCGCAGAAAGTCTATCGTCGGATAGTCATGGGTACCGTCGAAGAGCCTGGCATCGTCGATCAGGATGACGTGCTCCTTGTTAGGATGGCCCAGAATCGTTTGCAACTCGGCGACAATGGGCGTATCCAGTTCGGCCTTGGCCGTAACTCCAGAAGAATAGTGGCCATCAAGCCAGAAGAGACAGGGAGTCGAGATATCCGCCATAAGCTGAGGAAGAATCCTGCCACTATCGCCCTGTAGAATATGGATATGGGGATAACGGCGAAAGCGAATCTTGGCCTTCTCCGCCAGTTCCGGGCTCAACTCGATGGAGTAAAGGGTCTTGAATTGCTTTTTGAGCGCATACAGCGCGCCGCCATAGAAGGTCCCCGTCTCGATCAAAGTGTCCAGGCCGAAGGCTGCTCCGAACTCAGCGAGTGTAGTTCGCTTGACGAACTCCGGGGCCGGCGCAGGCTTGCCGGCCTTGATCCAGACCGCGACCTGGGTCTTGTCGCGGAGTTGATCGCGAAGATCAAGGACGAAGGTGTCGTTCAGCAGGGGCCGGAGTGTACCCTTGATCCGCTCCTTCACTATGGCTATCATTTTATCGATGATAGCATCCGGGATAGGATGGAGAATTGGAATCCGCCAGGCCAATTGGGATAGCGACCATGCCGGTGCCATCGGTGCGCGTTGAATAGGTTCTCCTCCAATGTGTACATATCGCCACCCAGTTGGCGCTAAGTCTGATTTGGATGAAGATGTAGGCCGCACTAGATTTGATTGTTGAGGGGGTAGATGAAACTACGCAGGCTCAAGACAGCGTGGCGCGTCGTTCAAGGGATCACAGGCACTGACGTTCTGCGCGTAATCAGCGGGATGCGGGGCGTACCATCCTTTCTCCGCGACGCATGCACGTACTCCCGGCTGAATCAGCGTGACAGCCTGCAGCTGCGCTGGACTGAGTTGTATCCCATCTTTCACGAACGCTTTGAGAAGGCCGGTGCCGCAAACGGGCACTACTTTCATCAGGACCTTTGGGCGGCGAAGAGAATCTATCAGCGCAGGCCGCAAGACCATGTTGACGTCGGCTCGCGGGTCGACGGCTTTGTAGCGCACGTACTGGTATTTATGCCGATTACAGTGGTTGACATCCGGGCCCTAGATAGTAAGCTCGAATCGCTGTCCTTTCTGCGGGATGATGCCACTCATATGGTGAAATTTGCCGATGGCAGCGTTGACTCGCTCTCCAGCCTTCACGCGGCAGAGCACTTCGGTCTGGGACGCTACTCAGATCCGATTGACCCTGACGCCTGCTTCAACTTCATGCGTTCACTGCAACGTGTGCTGCGCCCCGGCGGACGCCTCTACTTTTCACTTCCCGTAGGTCGCGAGCGAGTCGAGTTCAATGCGCACCGGGTCTTTGACCCGGCCACGATCCTCTTCGTCTTTGACCAACTCTCCCTCCTCACGTTTTCTTATGTAGATGACCGCGGCGATCTCCACGAGAACGTTGATGTCTCTTCCCTGCCGCAGAGTGAATACGCGTGCGGTCTGTTTGAGTTCACCAAGTAGACGAGCGCGCGGAGAGAGTTGTCCCAATGAAGGAACAAGCTAGCGCGCGCGAACTGATCCTCCAATGCGGAGACGGTCTAGGCAACCAGATGTTTAAATATGCAGCCGGCTTGTTCTTCGCGCAGCGCACAGGCTACAGTCTGCGGGTGCTCTCTCCGCTGTTGCAACATCAGCAGTGGAGCGGCTATCCACGGCCCTTTCAGTTGAGCCAGTTTCAACTCCAGAATGAGATCGGGCCGCCCAGCTCAGTGGACCGGGTCTTCCTGGCGAACCGCCCACGGATGCGGGTGGCGGCTTCGCTGCTGGGGGGCGTGTTGCGCCGCCGGGCCATACAGGAACCACAGCCCTACCACTTTTCACCGGCCCTACTGGACGGAAACCGCAGTGTTGCTGTATATCTAAACGGCTACTGGCAGAGCGCTGGTTATGTGGCCGGTGCCGCGGAGGCGCTGCGCGAGCGGTACCGATTTCGCACTCCGCCGACGGGGAGGAACGCGGAGTACGCAAGGTTGATTCAGGCGCTGGCCTGTCCGGTCTCCGTGCACCTGCGGGTGGGCGACTATGCGACGATTCGCAACAAGGACAGCATCGGCGGGACCGCTAGCATGGTACTGCGGCGCGAGTATTACACAACAGCTATCGAGCGCCTGCAACAGGAGCTTCCGGGATCTACGCTGATCGTGTTCTCTGACGATCTCACCAAAGCGCGCGAGATCCTTGTAGACCAACCGGGCTGCGTGTTTGCTGAAGGCAACGACGCAGCGACCGCCTATGAGGACCTGCGGCTGATGTCCCTGTGCCGACACCACATCATCGCCAACAGCAGCTTCTCATGGTGGGGTGCATGGCTTAACTGCGGCGCCGAGAAGCGTGTGTTTGCGCCGAAGTACTGGAGCAACACGCGGGAATCTTACTTTCCGGAGCTGTACCCGGCGGGATGGACTGTGGTGGACAACCTCGCTTGAGGCTGGCGGGTTGTGGCTACTCGACGACCACCGCTCGCTGGTGAAAGAGTCTTATCCAAGGGTCGTAGACACTGCTCCGATAGACGACGCGGTACGTCAGCACAGCCGTCAAAAGCCCGGCAAGCACGAGGAGCAGCAGTTGCAGACCAAGTCGGACGCCATGGGCATGCGCAAACGACGTCTGCAGAACGTAGATCACCGCTCCGACCACGGCGGAGCACCCGATGCCCGGCAGCCATGTACGCACCAAGGACCAGAGACTGGCGTGTAGCGACCGCGCACTGAGAGCATGGATGAACAGGGTGCGGATTACCTCTAATGCGACACGCGCCAGCGCGACAACGGTGATTCCATAGCGAGCGGTCATCAGAATGGTGAGGACCCAACTCAGAACGAAAGAGACCTGAATATAGGTCTTGCGGCGGAAGAGGCTGAGCACCTCCAATTGAATGCCGGGCAGATGAAATGTGGCATCCAGCGCTGCCACTATGCACAGCGCCTGGTAGACAGGGATGGCTCCGGCCCACTGTCTGCCGAAGACCGCGGGTACAATCGTCCGGGCGGCAATGGCGGCACCAACGCAAGTGGGTATGATGATGGCCATTAGCTGTAGCTCAGTCGTCTGGAGCATACGCTTGCATTCCGAGAGGGCGTTCTCCGCGGCGCGCGCGATCGCTGGATGAAAGACTCTCGACAGACCCAATGAGAGGTTAAAGACGGGCATGACACTTAGCGTGAGGCTGCGGTTGTATAGGCCAAGGGCTGCGGGAGAGACGAGCCGCCCAAGCATGAGGGTGTCGATGGAGCCTCCCAGTGCCTCAACGGCCGTGACGAATGTGGCCTTGCTGCCGAAGGCGGTGATGTGCCGGTAGCTCGCCCGATGGAAGGTGGGTAGCACAGAGTGCGGCCGTGCAATGAAGTAGGCGACGGCGACGATCAGCGGCATGGAGACGTTGCTGACTACGAGTGCCCACACTCCGTAACCTTTGATCGCCATCGGGAGTCCTAAAGCAAAGGTAGAGATCACATAGCCGATGAAGTCGCAGATAGCTTGGTCTCGAATGCGAAACTCGCGACGCAGCAGACCACCGGAGACCATGGAGAGCGATTGAAAGATGAGGTTTAGCGAGAAGACAATTAAGACCCACGTCAAGCGGGGCTCTTTGTAGTAAACGGCCAACAGCGGGGAGAGAGCGCAGGCGATAATAAAGCCACCCAGCCCGGTCGCCAAGCTGAGTGTGAACGCGGCGCGGATGTTTCCGGGCGTAAGCCCGGGCTTCTGTACGATGGCGCGGCCCATACCGAGCTGAGTAAAGTACCCAGTCAGGCCATAGCAAACCATCGCCATCGCCGCGAGTCCGAAGTCCTTCGGCTGGAGAAAGCGAGTGATGGTTGCCGCCGCCAGCAACTGCATACCCGCAGTGGAGAAGGTGGAAAAATAACTCCAGCGGACCTGCGATTCCCTGTTGTCCAGCATGATCTAGAGCGCACCTGTCTGTAGGCGCTTACGCCAGACGTCAACACAGGTTCGGAAGGCTCGGCGGACCACGATGTCTGATTCGAAGTGCGCGAATACCCATTTTCGCGCAGCCAGACCGAGTTCGACGATGCGCTGGATTGGCTGACTGCGCAGATAGGTCGCGATATCCACCGCCTCTTGAACAGTGTCGGCTAGAAAAAGACCCGGTGCATCTGCCAGTAGAATGTCATAACCTGGCCGCCTACTGGTGATGTGCGGGATTCCGCTGGCCATAGAGATGGGTAAACGGTCAGAAAAATAAAACGTGTGTTGAGGAAAGTTCTCCCAGATAACGGACATCCTGGCCGATTGAATAGTCGGAGTCTGTTGAAGGTAGTTGAGAAGGCCGTTGCAGTTTGTTCCAGCGGGCCATCCGTTGCCGAAGGTAGCAAATCCATTACCGAAACTTCTAGTCAGCGCACGAGCCAGCGCAATTCGCTCGGCCGATCCTGGATGTTTTAGCACCTTAAGCCGGTGTGAGATCGAGCCGATCATCACTGCATCCAGTTTGCTGCCCACGAGCTCCGGTACGGGGGGAGGACCCGCCCTTTCCGCAATGAAAAAGCTCGGGCAGTGATAGAAATGCGGGTGCAGCCTAAGATTCTCAAACAATCGCCGCTGAGCACCAAGAGCGGTGGTAAAAAAAACGTCACATTCGCGATAGAGGGATATTTCGCTCTCCCAAACTCGCTTGTAAAAGCTATCGAATGGATCGCCTTCATCATAAACGATCAGGGGATTGCCTGCACGTCTGCGGACTTCGCGGATCAACGAAATATCCAATGGGTAACGAACCGGATGCTGCCAATAGAGTATGTCCGGCTTGAAGGCGGTAACAACGTCTAGCAGCTCGCGATGGGCGCGATGAGAGTCACGATCTTTTAGGTAGTCTGCGAGGAAGCTGTAGACTCCAAGTTCGCGAATTTCCCCCTCCCGTTCCAATTCAGCGAAAGTGGTCCGCTCCCCTAACTGCTTGGTCGATCCTTTCTCGTTCGGTAGATAGAGCAAACGCGGTGCATGTTCGCCGTCAATCGCAGTTGTCATTTGCAGGTCCTTGTGTACTGCATGGCTGGCTGAGAGAACACTCTAATAACCGGTGAGATGAGATTTCCCAACTCAGCCTGCACAGAGAATATAATGGCCTAACACACAGGCTAGAACTAGCCAGTGAGTGAACTGCGGAGCACTATCAGGATTATACTGAACGCAACTGGCTTGGCTATAGACGCTAGGGGATGAACGGCTCGCTAGCTATGAATCCTGCACGAGTACCCATCATACTATTCGTTGCAATATATATTGGGAGCGCGAATGACGAATGAAGGGTTAGACAGATCACGCCGGACGCGTGTGCTGCATGTGATGGCGACGCTGCTGCCCTCGGGGATGGAGATGATGTTTCTAAGCAGCGCGGGGGAGTGGGAGAAGTTGGGCTATGAGTGCGATATCGTAGGGCCTGAGCCGGAGATTGGCCCTATGGCGCCGCGGTTGAGAGAAGCTGGGTATGGCATCTTCCACATTCCCTTTCGCAGGCGGGCACGGTACCTGTTTCGAAGGGGATTCTTCCGGGAGTTCTATCAACTATGCGCCAGCGGTTACGATGTGCTCCATATTCATACTGAGGCGATCACTCCCATCTTCGCTCTTCTGGGGAAGCTGGCGGGCATCCGCGTCATCGCCCTCACTCCTCACAATGTCTTTCGCTTTCACGGGCTGCTGCGGGTCCGGAAGTACCTGGAACGCTGGTTCATTCGTAGGTTGGGGGGGCGTTACGGAATGATCAGCGAAGGTGTGCGGAGGTGTGAGTGGGATTTGTATCGAAATCCTGGTGTACGCACATGGAACTGGCTCGATACAGCGAAGTTCCATCCTCCAACACCAGAGGAGCGAATCGCCGCTCGGCAGGCTATCGGGTGCAAGGAAGATAGGTTTGTCATCTTGTCAGTAGCCAACTGCAATGCCGTCAAGAATCACCCTGCGATTCTTCGAGCAATCGCTTTTCTACCCGCATCCCTCCGCTGCGAGTATTTGCACGTCGGTCGGGAACAGCCAGACCGTCCGGAAGAAGCCCTCGCGAAGGAGTTGGGGATCGCCGATCAAGTTCGTTTCCTAGGAAGCCAAAACGATACAATTCCCTTCTTCTGGGCAGCCGACGCCTTCGTAATGCCGTCCATTATCGAGGGATTGCCCATATCAGCGATTGAAGCCATCGCTGCGGGTGTGCCGGCGGTGCTTGCTGCGACCGAGGGCCTATGCGATGTTATCGCCGAGACGCATTGGTCCTTCACAACCGACACATCTGCTGAATCAGTAGCTAAGGGACTGTCACAGCTGGCACAAATACCTTCGGCAGAGCGGATGCGACGGGCTGGGATCGATAGTGATCTCATCCGGAAACGATTTTCCATGCCGGGCGGGGTCCGCAGCATCGTTGAGAATCTCTACGGTGCTCCCGTGCAGAGCGTCACGAATCAATGAGGAAACGGATCCGTTCGCGGGAACGCGATCTGTATTCATACGACGCTGCTTACCAGAGTCCACACCTGGTCAATGCTGATCTCTCCAATGCACGGACCGCAATCTCCGGGTTCGACCGGAAAGATGCATTTCCAATGGCAGCCAAAGCACGGCATCGCGTGGACCGCGGTAAGCGGCAAAGGTCGGTTGTCTGTCTTTTCTACCTGGTAGGGAAAGAATCGCCCATAGTGGCCGCCGCCCAGCAGGCAAACTGTCGGAGTACCGAGGGCGGCGGCGATGTGGGCGGCACCGGTATCGTTGGCCACCAGTAGTCGGGCTTGGGAGAGGATTGCAGATAGCTCAGATATGCTGGTTCGCCCAGCCCAATTCAAGAGTGGGGCCGTAGCAGCCGCGCATAACGATGCTGCTGCTTCCCGGTCCTCCGTGCCGCCGCACACAATGCCGCGCCATCCCGTCCGCATAAAGATCAACTTCGCCAATTCAGCGTAGTTTGCTTCCGGCCACCGCTTGATCTCAAAACTAGCTCCGGGACAAAGAACGTAGTATGGCTCTCCAAGGGGCATCTCCGATCTGAAAGATTCAGGCACCTGCCCACGATTCAAAGATCGAAGATCGGGCATCCGGGCAAGATATTTCGGCTCCGCAACCTGCCGGGCGAAGTCTCCGTTGCGGAGTATTTCCATCCGCGGCCCAACATACGATTTGACTAGGCGCGTGTACCACCCGTCCCTAATGCGTTTCATTCGCGGATATGGATCGCTGAGATCACCAGCCCATCCGATTCTCTCTGGTGCTCGGCTAAGGAGCAGGAGGATATCCTCGAAGTAGCGACGAGAGTAAATGGGCTGTATGGCAGCAGCAAATGCCCTCCTACGTAGGCCCATAGCTATCTGCACGCGATAGCCCATATCAGAATCGAACCGGCTACGATCAATCGAAACGACCTCATCGAAAATATCGAATTCAGTGGCCCACTCGGACCAGGCTGAGCTGGCAAGTAAGGTGACCGTTTGCCCACGATGATGGTAATAGTTCGCAAGGGCATGGGCCGCGTCAAGCCAAAGTACGAAGTCGCCAATACCATCGGTTCGGATGATCACAACACCACCATCGTTTTGCTTGAATGGCAGGCGGGCTAAACACTGATCCAACAATTGGAACAGCGCCATTTTTAGTTTCCTGCCAAATATATGCAACATACTTTCCGTCTTCATGGATACCTAAAAGAAACCCGCTCTTCCTGTTGAGCGGAGAAGCTCAACAGCGATGGAGAAGATAGTGCAATCGCTGGCGAATCTATTATCACATCTTGCCGTCACCTTCGCTGTAGGGCGCATTGGCGACTCAAAGTATAACCCCATCTCGATGTTAGTCGAATACGTAATTTCGAATGTGAAGGCATCTATGACTATTAAGTTCCATAGTGAGGGCGACGTGGATATCCTTTGATTCAACCTCCCCCCACATTGTTTTTAGAAAATAGACCGGTCTTGCGACCAAAAGAACAACGGTATGGGAAGGAATATTCACGCGAACCGCAGAATCTAAGTCAGGAGTGTGCGTCCGTCTGGGGGCGATGATATCCACCACCAACATGGCGCTCGCTGGACGATTTGCCAGCGTAACTGTATTTGGCCAGTAATGACCTGACAATCTCTCTTGGGGGATAATCAGAACTCGGTTGACCGCGTCTGGCATTGTGAAGAGATTGTAGCAGAAAGGGGCCTATCGCATGAATTGACACGTTCGGCTCTGTAACCCCGTTGCTCTAATGTCAAGACAGTCAGGCCGCCCAATCTGTTATCCTCAAAACGATCGTGAAGTAAGGGGAATCATGGGTTTACCCGGGGAAGTGGTATTAGCTGGTCCCGTTTACACAGAAGCGATAGCGAAGCTGCGTCCGCGCAGCCTCGCTCAGCGTGTCACGCACATTAGGTGTGACCTTGGAGTAAGGAACTGTGGAGTTCAGAAAACATGATCCTTCTCCTTGGAGTCACGATCATTCCCCTATTGCTACTTTACACTTATTGCTTGTCTCGTAGCGTTCTTCTAGGCTGGATCAGCCTACTGACTCTGCAGCTTTACATCTACGCTTTTGGAATAAATCCTAATCAATTCAGCGTCGGCCCTGTTAGTCTCAACGTCTTCGACGTTTTGGAGCTATGCCTACTGGTTGCAGGTATTCTGAGAACAATTCGACGACTCCGCGAGCGGAATACGGCGCGACTATTCGCCGTCGCATATCTCATCGTTTTTGCGTTCAGCTTGTTTCGCGGGGTTCTCGCTCATGGACTCCCTGCCGCAGGCAATGAATCGCGGGGGTATGTTGGATTTCTTATTGCATGCTTCTACTTTCTTACCGCGCCCGTTGATTCGAAGTCTGTGCGAAACTATGTGCGCGTTCTCTTGTACTTTGGCCTTGGAGTTGCTATCGTGGCAATTCTTGCATCAGTCGGCCTAAATATAGGTGCGGTTGCATGGTTGCATGATGATCCACTTGGTTTGGAAGCGTTAAACGGCCGCCTTCTCCCTTCCGATGCCGTCGTATTGCTTGCGTTTTGTTTCTTTCTTTCTCTCGGACAGACGTACCACAGAAAGAGTGTTGTACTTTCTAAGTGGCTCCCTGCGGTCTTTTTTGGATTGACTTTGCTTCTGCGTCACAGGACTGTATGGGCAGTTATGGTGGCTGGACTCATCCTGACTTTCGCTAAAGACAGGGTTCTTTTCCGAAAAATCATACCCGCAGGAGCCTTCATTCTGTGCCTCATGGCTGGATTTACCATTGTGGCGGGCAATGCGGCCCAGAGAGTTGAGACTCAATTGTCAGACAGTGCAACGAATGACGATACGTGGGTGTGGCGCGTCGCAGGCTGGCAACAACTTATCCTAGGTCAGCAACAGTCGTTTACTAGTGTCTTGTTCGGTAGGGGCATTGGGGGCGGTTACGAGCGCTTTGACCCAACCAAAGGGGGATATAACGCTGCCCCTCCGCATAGCCAATATGTCATGCAGTTTTTCAATCTAGGCACTTTCGGCTTAGTACTGTTGTTGTGCCTTATGATTCGGCCGCTTCGAAGACTCTGGAAGCTCTCATCGACCGATAATCTGGCGGTAGAACCCTCCGCGTCAGCATGGACTGCTGTCATGGTCGGAATAATGGTGTACAGCGTTGCCTACGATCCACCGGTGGAAGCGTACGCCCTATTGGGAATCGCAAATGCCATGCTTGTTCAATGGGACAAGAAGGCCGACCCGATGTCCAAGCCGATCAGAAAGCGCCGCCCATCAAAAGTGTATTCTCGGGGGTCAGCAGAATCCAAAGAGGCCAGCGACAAGAGTGTTGTGGAGGATGCGCTGCCTATCATTCCTAATTGGCCTGGGTTCGTTTGATAGTTAGATGAGAGCGACCCTTAGCAAGAGCGCTATCGTTAGACTGCGGTCGGAGCTTTCATCGCAAAGCCAATTGCGCTACTCCCGGGCCTGATCTCGGCCAAGTTGATGTTTCGTATCAGGAAGTCTCGTGAATCTTGCCCACAGGCTACCACCCAAATCTTTGTCCGTCGCTGCTTTTCTCCAGAATCTGATGCGCGTCGGTGCATTCATGCACGCTACGAGAGCCCTCAAAGACTTCCCATAGCTTGCCTTCATTAGGCTTTGGGACCAGTTTGCGACAGTTCCGGACTCATGCGATTTGCGCAAATACGACCAAGCGATATCCTGCTTGATGAAGTCCTTGAGATTGAACGGCTCTACTTCGCACTTGTCCAAACGCAATCGATGCCGCGAATGAATGCTTCCGAAGGCGTGCTCCGACCAAAGGCCGATGTGATTCGGTGGCATATCCAGCAAGCTGCCGTTGTCCTCATTGAAATGGATGCGCCTCGGATTCGGGACGGCAATGAAGAGAAGACCGCCGTCTCGCAGGAGGAAGCTGAGGCGATCAATGAGTCCATCGATACGATCCATGTGCTCCAGCACTTGAAACATAAAGATAGCGTCAAACTTGCCGTTAATCGTTGCTGAACGAATGTCATCCTGAATCACCTCATATCCATTACCTCGCAGTATACCCGCCGACCTGTCATCAAATTCCAACGCTGTAATTCCGGATATCGGCACATAAGTGCCCGCTATTTTGTCAAGGAAGTGGCCGAATCCCGATCCGATCTCCAGCACTCGCTGAGCCTGAAAGCTTTCTTCGGCAAGCTCTTCGATGGTACGCTGGTACTCCCATTTATCAGTCGGGTAGCGAGTTCGGTCGTATGCCAGGTTATAGAAAGTCATGTCGCCAGCAACGAATGGGTCGGCGAACCTAAAGCCGCAGTCCATGCATAGTCGCAAATAACAATGGTCATCCCCCCATAATGTGCGGATGTGGGACTCGAGAGCCTTATTCCGCCCACGATTCTCTTCGCGGAGGACGAAATGCTGTGCCGATTCCCTGCATGTCACTTCGGTTCGGGTGTCAATTCGTTCCGACGAGCAGACAGGACATCGGGCTAAGTGGGAACGAGCAAGCATCTCTCTTCTCCGCTGTGGGATGAGTAGAATGATAGCAAATCTCATGATCGTTCGGGCTATGGCACAATGAAACGGGACAAGTCAAGTACCGCTGTTCGTGGGGAGTACTCAGTAGACATGCATATAGCCATATTGATCACCTGTTTCAACCGTCGTGACACCACTCTCGGCTGCCTGAGAAGACTGTCACAACAAATCGGAGTGGACGATTTGGAAATTGAGATCTTCTTGGTCGATGACTGCAGTTCGGACGGAACAGCAGAGGCGGTGGAGCGCGACTTTCCCAAGGTGCATCTGCTCAAAGGAGACGGGTCACTCTACTGGAATGGAGGAATGCGGCTGGCCTTCGCTACCGCAATGCAGTGTGACTTCGACGGTTACATTTGGCTCAACGACGATACTCTACTCTTCCCTGACGCGCTTCAGAGGTTGATAGCCGCCTATCGGCAGTGCGAGTCGGAGG
>Ga0302319_10017087_pt1 | contig 13315 bp, 6 predicted proteins | sample Bog_T0_2_FD_203319 | JGI IMG/M metagenome (GOLD analysis project Ga0302319, IMG submission 203319) | Peat permafrost microbial communities from Stordalen Mire near Abisko, Sweden - Bog_T0_2 | ecosystem: Environmental > Terrestrial > Soil > Wetlands > Peat | place: Sweden: Abisko, Stordalen Mire...
TGGCAACGTGCTGACAATTGACATCATTGCGGGACAGAACGCCACCAGCGCCGAGCAATATGTGCCTTCGTCCGCCACATGGATCGGCGCCGGGAACACGCCGGTGTCCTTGCCCGATCCCACCGTGTGCGGCAACGGCGAAATCGGTCCCGCCATTCTACGGCCCGATGGCAGCTTGGTCGCATTCGGCGGCTATAGTCTGGCCGACTGCAAAGTCACCTCTCCTGCTTCCACTGACCCGACGGCAATCTACAATTCCGGCAATAATACGTGGGTCCCGGGACCGGACGTACCCTCGGTCTGCGGTGCCACCAGCAACGCAGGCTGTACGATGGCCGATGCCCCGGCCGCCATTTTACCGAACGGCAACATTCTGTTTGCCGCAGCTCCCGGGTACACCTCAAAGGGCACACATTTCTTCGAGTACGGCTCGGCTGGTTCCGGGAACGCAATCACTCAAGTCTCCGACAGCCTCTTCAACGCAGCCAACAATCCGGCGTACATATACAATTTTCTCGTGCTGCCCAACGGCCAGATCTTGATGACCGATGGCAGCAACACGCCGGAGGTCTATACGCCGACGGGCGCTGCCGCCGCCGGTACGGCTCCCGTCATCTCGACCGCACCACCCGTCGTGATTGCCGGCGACACTTATCAAATCAGCGGGACACAGTTCAATGGTCTCTCCGAGGGCGCGGACTACGGCGATGACGTGCAAACGGCGACGAATTATCCGATCGTGCAGATCACCAACGTCGCGACCGGCCATGTGTTCTACGCGCGCACATTCGATCACAGCACCATGAGCGTGGCGCCGGGTGCCGCGGGCTTGACACATTTCACCGTGCCTTTGACGGTCGAGCCGGGACCCAGCAAGCTGGTGGTCATCGCCAATGGCATACCGTCAGCGCCGGTCACGGTGTCGGTCAAGTATGCCGCGACGGCCTTCCCTCCCGATTTCAATAAGGATGCGAAGTCCGACATCCTGTGGCGCGACAGCAACGTCAATGTGGATATCTGGTTCATGTCGAGCGGAACGATCACCTCCTCGGCCTTCATCAACGATCCCGGGACCGGCTGGTCCATCGTCACTACGGGCGATTTCAATGGCGATGGCATTTCCGACATCCTGTGGCGAAACTCGAACGGCGACGTCGTGATCTGGTTCATGAATGGCGGCGTCATCCAATCGAGTGCAAATCTCGGCGTGATTCCCTTGACCTGGCAGGTGGCGGCGACCGGCGATTTCAACGGCGACGGCAAGACCGATATCCTGTGGCGCAACAGCGACGGCAGCGTCAACATCTGGCTCATGAATGGCGGGACCATCGCATCCGCGGCCACCATCGCCTCGCTTCCCGCGAGCTGGATCGTGCAGGGAATCGGTGATTTGAACGCCGACGGCACTGCCGACATCGTCTGGCGCAACGTCAATGGCGACGTGGTCGTGTGGCTGATGAATGGGACCACGATCACCGCATCGTCGGATCTAGGCGTCATTCCCGCGGCCTGGAGCATCAACGGCGTGGCTGATTTCAACGGCGACGCTCGTGCCGACATCCTCTGGCGCAACAGCAATGGCGATACGGTCATCTGGTTCATGTCGGGCGGAACGATCTCGACGTCGGCGGATATCGGTACCATCCCAAGCAGCTGGTTCATTGCCGGCACGGGCGATTTCAACGGCGACAATATGGCCGACATTCTCTGGCGAAACACTACCACTAACGACACCGTCATCTGGTTCATGAACGGCGGCACGATCAGCACCTCGTCGGACTTGGGACCGGTGTCGGTGGGCCAGTGGACGGTGGTGCAATAGTCGTATGAGAGCGTAGATAGTCGTATGAGCGCGTAAGGTTTTCGTGCCGCGCTACGCTGCAGTACATCCACGCGCGAAGTCGATGACTCGGCTTTTTCTCAGCCTGTGCTTCGGAATGGGCGCCGCGATGGTGGTGGGCGCGGCGGATCGCGGGCCGATCCCGGAGCCCACTCCGCGTTACACCGTCCGGGTCGAGAAGAGCGTGCGGGTGCCGATGAGCGACGGCGTTTGGCTGTCCACCGACTTGTATCTGCCCCAGGGCAAGGAAGACCGGTGGCCGGTGATCCTCCTACGCACGCCCTACAGCAAGACCGGATTCGGCGGCCGGATGGAAAAGCTCGCCAACATGATGGCGGGTCAAGGCTACATCGTGGCCGTTCAGGACAAGCGCGGCCGGTACGAATCGGAAGGGAACTACATCATCTTTGGCGGCGATGCCGACGATGGCGCCGAGACCATCGGCTGGCTGGGCAAGCAGCCCTGGTCGAACGGCCGTGTCGGCACGTACGGCTGTTCCTCCCTCGGCGACTACCAGATCCTCGCCGCGCAGCGGCGGCCGCCCGCGCTGAAGGCGATGATTCCCCAGGCGTCCTTCGCGACGATCGGCTCGGCCGGCGGCCAGTACAAATACTACGGCGTGCGCACCGGCGGTGCGGTGACTCTCGCGCAAAACATCTCCTGGTTCTACGAGGCGGGCAGCAAGGTCTTCTACCGGCCGCCACCCGGGCTGACCCGCGAGCAGTTCGTCGATGTCGCGAAATTCTTCAATCCTGCGCCCCAGGTCAAACCGGCCGACTTCCCGGCGCTGTGGTGGCACCTGCCCATCGTCGACATCATGAAGGCTGCCGGCGCCCCGCCGACCGATTTTGCCGATGCCGTGAGCCGCGATGTGACCGATCCCTGGTGGGATCAATTCCATTACATGACCGATGATTACCACTCGGACGTGCCGGCGCTGTTCGTCAACTCCTGGTATGACTACGGAGCGCGCGAGACGATCTTCGAGTTCGAGATGCTGCGCAGGAATTCGGTCTCGGCGCTCGCGCGCGACAATCAGTTCCTGTTGTTGAGTCCGACGACGCATTGCCGCTCCGAGGCCCTGGCCGCGGACGATCGGGTCGGCGACCGGGATGTCGGCGATGCGCGCTTTGACTTCTGGTCGGTGTATTTCAAGTGGTACGCATACTGGCTGAAGGGTGAGAAGAACGCCGTCACGTCGATGCCGCGCGTTCAGTACTATTTGATGGGGAAAAACGAGTGGCGAACCGCGTCCGACTGGCCGGTTCCGGGCACGCGGCTCACGAAATTTTTCTTGGGCAGCGCGGGCCACGCCAACAGTTTGAACGGCGACGGGATGCTGTCGAGCGAGCCGTCGAAAGTGCCGTCGGGCGACGAGGCCTCGGACAGCTTCACCTACGACCCGGGAAATCCCGTGCCGTCGCTGGGAGGACCGCTTTGCTGCACCGACGGCAATAATGCGGCGGGCAGCTACGATCAGCGCAAAATCGAGATCCGCAACGATGTCCTGGTGTATACCACTCCGGTCATTTCGCAGGGCATCGAGGTGACCGGCCCCATCGATGCCGTCCTCAGCGTCTCATCGGATGCCAAGGACACGGACTTCACGGCCAAGCTCATCGATGTCTACCCGGACGGCCGCGCCTTCAACGTGCAGGAGGGAATCTTGCGGGCGCGCTATCGGGAGGGGCAAACCAAGTCGGTGTGGATGCCGCCGAATGAGGCGGTGGTGGTACGCATCGATGTCGGCGCCACCAGCAATTTTTTCGGTCCAGGCCACCGCATCCGGCTCGAGGTGGCGAGCAGCAACTTCCCGCGCTTCGACCGCAATCTCAATACCGGCGGCAAGAATTACGATGAGACCGCGTGGAAGGTCGCCCATAATCGCGTACATCACTCGGGCGCCCATCCGTCCTACCTGCTGCTGCCCGTGGTCGAGGGTCACTGACGTCGATCCGCCTTCCGGGAGCGTTCAGGCTCCTTCCGGCAGCGACACGCCATGACGGCGCAGCGCCGCGATCAGGCCGCCGAGGTGACTGTGGTAGTGGCGCCAGCGTCCGGAAGAGCTGCCGTAGATCGGTCGGCGCACCTGCGCGGCGCTCGCGGTCAGGGACACGGATTGGTTGTTCTGAATCTCGATGGCCGCATCGCTCCAGGCGATGCCGCAGTGCTGCGCGAGGATCGCACCGATTCGCTGCGGTTCGCGCACCAAGTCTTCATAGACGACCTCGCGCAAACGCCCGCCGAGCACGGTGCGCCAGTGAGTCATGAGCCGTTCGTACGCGGCGTAGTAGCGCGCAAGGTCGTCGAAGTCATAGGAGAAGGGATAGGCATCGCCGAACAGCGTCCGGTACATGGCAAAGCAGCTGTCGAGCGGCGACCGCCGGATCAGGAGGATTGCCGCGTCCGGCAGTGCCCGACGGATGGCCCCGAGGTACAAATAGTTCATCGGTAGCTTCTCGATGATGCGATCGCTGCCGGTCTCGCCGTGTGCAAAACCGGCGTAGTTGGCGGCGACGGCCCAAGGGTCGGCCGCCGCGGCCTGTTGAAATACATCGCCGGGTCCCCGCGCGGCCGCTAGCAATGCCCGCGAGAAATTTTCCGTCTCGCCGTTCGATCGCACCCCGGCCAGTCCGGTCAGGATGCGTTCTACCAGCGTGGTGCCGGAGCGAGGCAGTCCGACGATGAATATGTGGCGCGACGAATCCACGGGCCGCACGGCAGGTGCGCGGGCTCGGCCCGGCGCCTCTGCAACCAGCGATTCCGGAAACACTTCGGCAATGCGGGCAAGCTTGCGCTCGTCTGCCGCAACATCGTAGGAGAGGCGCGATCGACGGGCCGTGGCGGCGTTTGCGAACCAGGTGAACGCTTCGTCGAATCGCCGCACATCGTCGAGTTCCTTCGCGAGCGCGTAGCCCAGAAATACCCGCGCGCGATGGTCTTGCGCCGCACCGGCAAGCCTGGCCTCGAGGTCCGCGATGTGATTCGCGCCGGGCGACTGCACACGCAGTTCGGATCTCAGCAAGTAGGACGGATACTGCTCGGGGTCCAGGGCAATCGCCCGGTCGCAGGCGGCTTCCGCCTCGGCGAGGCGTCCAAGGCTTCGCTCACTCCCCGCGAGGTTGTACCAAAACCTCGGGACCTGCGGCGAAATCTCTGTCGCGCGTCGATACAAGCCGTTGGCGCGCTCGTGCTTCCCGAGCGCCATCGACACATACGCGAGACCGTCATAAGCGTCCGCCACGCCGGTTGGCAATTGCAATGCCCCGCCGACGATGCGTTCGGCGTCCGCGAGGCGACCTTGCTTGAGCAGCAGCGAGGCGAGGAAACCGTGGCCGGGACTGCAGACCCGGGCCCCGTCCACGGCTTGCTCGGCGAGGACAATCGCCTCCTCGATGCGTCCGCTCCGCATCAATTCGTAGGCCTTGATCGCGGCAGCGGGAGGCGAGCCAGCCATCATGCTCCAGGTCTCGGGATGAATCGCGTTACATCAAGTCGCGCGCAATCGGACTCCTGCTGATGCGCTCGAAGATCACCCGCTCGCTGTCGAGTGCCCGCACCGTCTCGTCGACGATGAAGGTGTCCGGTGTCGATGTGACCTTGAATGCCACATGAATCGTACAATCCCAATCGCCGCGCTTGAAGCCGCCGGTGTGCTCGCCTTCCCAGCTACAGCTGCTGTTGTCGCCCTCCCGGATGCGCAATCGCTCCTGGAGTCCGTAGCCTCCCGTGATCGTCGTCCCGGTATCCGGAACCGTGGAACTCATGGGCGGGGGATCCTGATTCAGATCATACCAGCCATTGGCGTCCGGCCCCGATTCCTTCAGAGACCCAAACAGCGGCCCGGCCTGCGGGGGGGCCGGCGGATTGACGGGGATCCGGAACCCAGGATCCGCAACCTGCGGGCGCACCGGCAACTCGAGACTGGACGCGCCATGGGTGAGCGTGAGGGTCACCACCTCGGGCGACGGCCATACCAGCGGCCACAGGCTTTCCGACAGCGACAGGCGGATTCGATTGCCTTTCTTGAAGCGGTGGGCGATGAGCGAGAGGTCGACCTTGACGTCGTAAGCCTCCCCGGGCTTCAGGGCAACCGGATGTTCGTTGCCGTCGCGGTGCGTCAGGTTCAAAAGGCCGTAGGTCACGAGCCAGGATTTACCCTCCGCGGTGACCTCGCACAAGCGCAGCGCCAGCTTTGCCACCGGGCGATCGGCGGAGACGCGGATGCGCGCCACCGGGTGTCCGAGAATCTCCACATCGGCGGAGAGCGGCTTGGTATCGAAAACCAGGGATTTTTGGTCGTCTGGGGTCTGCTCGCCGGGCATTCCCTCGGGGGGGAACGGCAGCCACTCCGGCTTTTGCAGCCCGACGATTTTGTCGGCGCGGTACGTCACCGTGCCATGTGAACCTGCCACCGGCGACAGGGCTCCCTCATGGAGAAACCACGACTGCGGCCTGACTTGTGCGGGCGGCCAGTTCGGCTCGGCAATCCAACGGCCGGGCGTGTTGCCCGGAAAGGTTTCCCACGCCGTCCGGTACGGCATGTAAGCCTGAACCATCGGTTCGTCCATGATGCCGGTCGACTCGTGGGCCAGCCAATGTTTCCACCAACGCACTTCCTCGTACGTCCAATCCAAGCTCGGCCCCGGCGTGCCCCATTGCGGCGGGGTGTGTCCCCAGGGACCGATCAAGGCTTTGCGCGGCGCCGTGACGTTCGCGAGGATTCGCGGCACGGTGTTCACGTAGGTATCCACCCAGCCGTCCACGATGTACACCGGGCATTTGATGCCGGCGTAGTGGCCGGCGGACACGGAGCCGCGCTGCCAGTAGGCATCGTTGCGCTGGTGCGAGATCCATGTCGCCAATATATTCGGCGTGGCATTCAGCCGCTCGTGCCACAGGTCCCGCCAGTGTTCGCCGACGATGGCGGGATCCGGCGGCATCACCATGACGCCCTTGAACGAAGCGCCCCACTGCAGATTCGTCATGCCGAGCGCGCCGCCGATGTAATGCGCATCGTCGGTGTAGCGGGTGTCCGTGCAGCACATCGGCATGATGGCCTTGAGTTCGCGCGGTGAGAGCGCCGCGACCTGCAGCGTATTGATGCCTCCCCAGGAAATGCCGCGCATGCCGACGTTGCCGTTCGACCAGGGTTGGCGCGCGAGCCAGGCGATGACTTCGACGCCATCATGGAGTTCCTGGTCGAGGTATTCGTCGACCAGGACACCCTCTGAATCGCCGGAACCGCGCGCGTCGACGCGCGCATAGGCCACGCCGTACTGCGCGAGTTCGTGTCCCCACAGGTCATCGTACTGGCGCGTGAAGTCGCGCTTTCGATACGGGATGTACTCCCATACGATCGGCGCAGGCGCCTGACGCGCGCCCGCGGGGAGCCACAGCCGCGCGCTCAAGCGGGTGCCGTCCTTCAGGGTGATCCACTCGTTGTCGACGACCTCTACGCCCATCTTTTTCGGCAGGTGCCAGCGCTTTGCCGCCGAGACGTTCGCCTGCGCAGGCGCAACGGACATCGCGGCCGGGATCGCGGAAAGGAGCATGGATGAGCGCAGCAAATCCCGGCGGGAGATGGTCATTGGAATTGATATCCCGCGCGAATTCCTATCTCACGAGGCGGATTGATGAGTTCGGTGGTCGCAAGCGACTGATCGAGGAGGTTCGCATTGACGACCGACGGAACCAGGTCCACGCGCCGATCGGCGAGATTCTTGACGTACGCGCCCACCCGCCAGCTGCCGTGCCGAATATTGGTGTCCAGATTCACGAGCCCGAACGGCGGAGTTTTGAATTGATCCTGAGTCTTGCTCAAATAGAGCGGTACCACGCTCGAGTACGTGCTGTTCAGCGACACATCCCAATTGTAGCCGGGCAGCAGCGCGCGCTTGTAAACGAGGGTCCCGGACAGAGCCACCTTCGGGCTGCCGGGCAATTGCTGCCCCGCCGTACCCGTCACCTCGTTGGGCACGATGGTGCCCGTCGCTGCACCGTTATTGGCAGGATAGGAGAAGTCGCCGGTCAGCTTCGCATCGGTATAGGAACCGCCGAGCATGTACGTGAGGCCGTGCACAAACAGCGGACCGCTCACCTCGAGCTCGAATCCCTTCGACTCGGCGGTGTTGCCGTTGTAAACGGCCAGATTGCCGGAGGGGAGGCTTGCGGAGATTTGCGGTTTGTTCCAGCGCATGTCGAATACCGCCGCCGCATAGTTGAAGCCATTGTCGAGCCGCCCTTTCAGACCCACTTCGTAGTTGTTGACCGTGTCCGGGGCGTAGGTGGCGAGCAGCGGGCTTTCCCGGAAAATTCCCGTGAGCGGCACCGAGTTTGCACCACCGCGGCGAAACCCCTGGGACCAGGTCGCGTAGACGAACTGATGGTCCGCATACTCGTAGGATGGATTGATTTTCCAGGTATTCTTGGACGCCGGGGCATCGTGCGGCGTGGCGGGTATGTAGGTTTCGAACGTGTAGTCGGTGTAGGACTGCGCGTCGGTGAATTGCTGCTTGAAATGCCGGCCTCCGAAGGTGATCTGTCCGCGCTCGATGAAGTGCCACGTCAGTTCGCCGAAAACCGATTTGTCCTCGAAGTTCTGCGTGTCGAATTGGGTGAACGGCACGTCGTTCGGGCCCACGCGCAGGAGACAGTTGGGGAATGCCGCCCCGAAGTAGAAATAGCCGGTGCAGCCTTGCGCCACGGAGCGTTCGTAGGATCCCGGCGTCGAGGTGTACCAATCTCCGACGGTCTCCTGTTTCTCGTAGAACAAGCCGATCACGTAATCCAGTTTCTTGTCCGGACCCGTGTTCGACACCAATCTCACTTCCTGCGTGAAGGTGTGCGCCGAATCGGTGAACCACTGCCCGTAGACGAAGCGTGGATTCAAGGGGTTCCCCGAATAGTAGGCATTGAAATAGGGGAATCCATCGACGCCATACGTTCCCTCATCCTGCGTCACGCCCGAGGTCTTGTAGTAGGAACTCGTCGAGGACAGCGTTGCAAATCCGGCGTCGTAGCTCAGATCGAGGCTGGCGAGTGAAGTGTGGCGATAGTACGGTTGATCGAATGATGCAATGTCCTTGTACGGACCGCCCGCGGGAAATGTGATGCGCGGGTCGATGTAGTACGCGCCGCCTTGATAGAGCGTGTTGGTCTCCGGGCCGCCGTCGCCGTTCAAGTTCGAGTAGATCACCGCCAGCTCGGCGCTGAACTTGTCGATCGGCTTCCACAGGAGGCTCGCACGTCCGGTAAAGGTATTTTGATCGTTCCAATCATTCTTGCCGCCGTAGATCGCCGGGCTGTTCACGGGATCGGCCGGGTCCGCCAGCACCGGAGCGCCATAAAAAGCCGATCCCGTGCGCTTCACGATGCCGTACACGTCGATGAAGCCAGGCTCGTAGGCAAACTTGCCGGTGACACGGAATGCCAGGGTGTCGCCGATCGGAAGGTTCAATGTGGTGCCGATGGTGTACGGATGGCCGCTCGAATGTGCGAGGTCGCCGCCGCTGGCATCGACGCTGGCCGTAAACACGCCGAGCTTCGGCGAGTTCGGGATGATGCGTATGGCGCCGCCCAAGGCACCGGCGCCGTAGAGCGTGCCCTGCGGTCCGCGCAATACCTCGATGCGCTGTAGGTCGTCGAGTTGAAAATAGCCCTGGATCGGCGAATTGCCGATGTAGACACCCACCGGTGACTGTTCGAAGGAACGGAAGGGACGGGTCACCGATTCCCCCGTGCCGTTGAGGCCGCGAATGATGGGCGTCGTCGCGGCGTTCAATCTAGAGCCGAAGTCGAACATGGCGAGCCCCGGGACGTCCTTGGCGAGCGAGGCCAGGTCCGTTGCGCCGGAACGCTCGATGTCATCCGCGGAGACCACCGACAGGCTGTAGGGCACTGCTTCGATGGCGAGTTCGCGACGGGTCGCAGTCACGGTGATTTCCTGCAACTGGTCCGACGGTCCGGCCTGCTGCGCGGCCACCGGTTGCGGCACGCCGTAGAGCGCGACGCAGACCGCGGCGCTGACCGAGGAGATCAGCGGAATGAATCGTTGCTCGTTCGCCGCCCGCGCCTCGCGTGCCGCTTTCTTGTGTCGCATATGGTCTCCCTAATGGACTTGTTTCTACCCCGGACCCATCCCTCTGGTTTTGCGGTCGCTTTTGTCTCCGCTACAGCGACTCTACAACCAGTCAAACGAAATTCCGCTCAAACGAAATTCCGCTCAGACCAAATTCCGCTCGATGGTGCTCATTGCCTCCTGTTCAAAGAAGACTTCTTCGCCCTTCATGAGCTTGAGGGATTCCTTGATGACGAACGTGGTGGACGTCGAGGTGATCTCGTAAGCCACCTTCGATCGACAATCCCAATCGCCGCGCTTGAATCCGCCCGTGGTCTCCTGCTTCCAAACGCAGCTGTTCGGCTTGCCTTCCGTGATCTCGTTATATTCGCTGCCGCCTCGCGTCATGGTGGTGCCGATGTCCGCCACGACATAGGAAGCCTCGGGAGAGCCGCGCTTCACGGTGATGCGGCCGTCGGGACCGCGATGCGCGCCATCGTCGGTCGGCCGAGCCGCGAGACCCGCGAACGGCTGTGCCGTCGATGGCACCACCGGAATTGGAAATGGCGCTTCGCTCGCCGGCGCCGGCCGGACCGGCAACGTGATCGAGGATGAGCCCAGTTCGAAGCTGAGGGTCGCAATCTCGGGTGAAGGCCAAACCAAGGGCCACAGACTCTCGGACAGTGCGATGCGGATGCGATGTCCCCGCCTGAATCGGTGTGCGACCATGAACAACTTGATGTCGACGTCGTAGAACTCCCCAGGAGTCAGTGCGCTCGGATGCTCATGCGAGGTGCGGTGCGTGAGATTGAGCAATCCGTAGCTCACCAGCCAGGATTTTCCCTCCGGCGTGACCTCGGTCATCCGCACCGCCAGCTTCGCCACCGGCACGTTCGATGCGACCCGGATCCTGGCAAGCGGGTAGCCCAGAATCTCGATGTCCGATTCGAGCGGCGGTGAATTGAACACCACCGACTTCGCATCGTCCTCGCTTTGCTCGGTTGGCATGCCCGACGGCGGAAAGGGAAGCCATTGCAGTTTGTCGAGGCCCACGATCTTGTCGGCGACGTAGCGCAGGGATTCGGGCTTCGCGGCTTGATGCGACAATGTGCCCGCGGGGTTCAGATGCCAGGTGGCGGTGGTGAGACGCGGCGAAGGCCATACCGACTCCGCCACCCAGCGGCCCGGAACATCCTTCGGATACACCTCCCATGGCGTGGCATAGGGCATGTACGCCCGCAGCACGGGCTCGTTCATGATCCCGGTGTCGACGCCCAGGAGCCACTGCTGCCACCAGCGAACCTCCTCGTAGATCCAATCGAGTCCGGGCCCCGGGTTCACCGCGTCGGGATAGCTGTGGCCCCAGGGACCGACCAGCCCTTTGCGCGGAACCGTCAGATGCTCGAGCAGCCGGCCGACGACGTTCGAGTAAGTGTCGATCCAGCCGTCCACCACATACACCGGACATTTGATCGCCTTGTAGTCGACGGCGATCGAGCCGCGCTGCCAGTATGCATCGTAGTGCTGATGCGAAACCCACTCAGCGAGGATCGCCGGCGTGGCATCCACCCGGCGGCGCCACATCTTCACCCAGTCCGGGCCGACGATCTCAGGATCCGGCGGCGCCGACATCACGCTCTTGAACCCGATGCCCCATTGAAAGTTGGTGAGTCCCAATGCCCCGCCGATATAATGGGCATCGTCCGTGTAGCGGATGTCGCAGCATCCCATCGGCATGATGGCCTTCAATTCCGGCGGCGCCATCGCGGCAACTTGCAGCGTGTTGATGCCACCCCAGGAAATGCCGCGCATGCCGACGTTGCCGTTGGACCAGGCCTGACGGGCCAACCACGCGATGACGGACACGCCGTCATTGAGTTCGGGCGGCGCATATTCGTCGACGATGATGCCGTCGGAATCGCCCGAGCCGCGCACGTCGACCCGCGCATAGGCGATGCCATACTGTGCGAGTTGCATTCCCCAGCGATCGTCACGGCGTCGATAGGCATCGCGCAGGCGGTAGGGGATGTACTCGAGCACCACCGGCACCGGGATCTTCTCCGCCCCCTCGGGAATCCACAGCCTCGCAGCGAGCCGCGCCCCATCTGGCATCGGGATCCAGGTGTTCTCGGTGACGCGCACCTGGCGCTTCGCGGGCAAAGTCCAGGGCGACGCGGGGGCGGCCTTCATTGCGCCGAATATTTGCCCGGCGGCCAGCGCCGGTACCACTGCGAGGGTTCCCAGGACAGCTTCGCGTCGCGAGATCGTCATATGAATTCCCCTGCAGTCCCCATGCCGCTAAGTGAAGAGAAGGCCACATAACGAAGCAAATCGCGGGAGACCCTTGGATCGAGCATAGCATCGGGAACGGATAGCGAAAGATGGCGTCGAGGCCAAGTTGATGCCAAATTTAGATGCAGCCATGTTGAAAATCGATTCCGGAGGGATGCTGGATCCGGCAGGTCAAAAGATAGGCACCCTACCCTGCCCTTGGAGAATGCATCCTACAGGGGGCCAATGCGGGCTGGATGCGCGATACTTCGATGAACCGGCAAGTTTTGAAGCTTGACCGCCGATTTGGCGGACACTGATCATGTGATGTCTGTCGGCAACCGCTTCTGCGAGCTCGATGATAGACGCTTCGTTGAGCTTCATCGAACTGCACGCTGAACTCCACCAATGTGTTGATCGATTCGAGCGCCGTCCGGTGCAGCACGCCCCCTCTCGGGGCAGGTGTTTAGCCAGCCTTTGTCCCGGGTCCCGGTGCCCTGGCCATGGTGCGCGAGTTGCCGCTCGCATCTGACGCACCGGCCGAACAGCGGTAGAGTTGAGGTTTGAAGGTCAACTTGAAGACGGGGAGGCACGAATGGACGGTTGTTTCAGCGAGGATTACGCCGCGGCACGTGACAAATTCCTGGCTGCCGCGCGTGCGACGGGCGCGGAATTGAGCCACTTCCCGCTCGGCGAGAAAGGCCCCGGGGGTATCAAACCGGCGGCAGGATGACGCCGGCGCTCCACCTCCCGGGCAGCAATTGCCGGGCTACAACTGCCAACTCACCTGGATGCCGATGGTCATCGGCCGCACCGTGTAGCCCTCCTGCACGGAGTTCACCGAAGGATACTGAATGATGTTCTGCCAGTTGAGCAGGTTCTTCGCATAGAAATTCACTGACAGCGTGTCACGCGTGATGCCCGCGCTCATGTTGAGGATTCCATAGCCCGGCTGGAACAGGTGATCGAGTCCGCTGCTGTCGAAGTAGCCGCGCGAGCGCCCCGTATAGGGATAATCGGCGCGCGCGAACAGCGTCATGCGATCGCTGATCGGGGTTTCATAGTCGACGCTCGGCGTCACGGTGTAGGTCGGCACGCCGAGCACCGATTCGCCCACATAGACGATGCCGGAACCTTCGCTCCCG
>Ga0302319_10017088_pt1 | contig 13314 bp, 10 predicted proteins | sample Bog_T0_2_FD_203319 | JGI IMG/M metagenome (GOLD analysis project Ga0302319, IMG submission 203319) | Peat permafrost microbial communities from Stordalen Mire near Abisko, Sweden - Bog_T0_2 | ecosystem: Environmental > Terrestrial > Soil > Wetlands > Peat | place: Sweden: Abisko, Stordalen Mire...
GGCCTGCTGTTCGGGAGTCAGAGCGGCGCGTCCACCACCACCGCGACCACTGGCGCCGCGTCCTCCGCCACCTCCACTTCCACCGCGAGCGGCCCCTGCCGGCGCGCCGCCGCGTCCGGGAGCGTCATTGGCCGACGCATAGACGCCCGGCGCGTTGAGGTAAGCTTCCACGGGCTGCAGACGCAGCTCGGCGGCGCTCAGGTTCAACTGCGTCATGTATTCGAGGATCTTGTCGGCCGTGCCGGACATCCGGGTGAAACTGTAGGGCGCGTTGATGCCGACCTGTACGCCGCCCCATTTGGAATCGGGCTTCGCCAGGAGTGAAGTCGCCGGCAACGCAGCCAACGCTAACTTTCCGAAATCGCGTCTTGTGAAATTCATGTGGACCCTTCCTTTACGCTCCAACCCGAACAGTATATACCTTGTTGGCAATGCGCGTGTGCGCTATATCTGCAGGCGTATCGAACTAAATGGAAGTAACCGCGCCGCGCCGGCTGGATTGGCGCGGGAGCGATGCCGTCGCACCGCATGGCGAATAGTCCCTCTTTCCGGTGCGGACATTTCTTCGTCCGCGACCGTGCCTGTCCGGCATTGCCTAGCGACCTATTCAGTGCGCTATCTAGCGAACCGGCGCGAGCCCTTTCTGCGCCGCGTCCTGAAACGCGATACGAACGTCGGAATTGTCGGGGTTGCCTTTGCCATCGCGCTCGAACATCACGATCCAGATCAGATTCCGTGCCGGGTCCGCCCAGCTTTGCGTGCTGAAGGCTCCGCCGTGTCCGAAAGAGTCCGGCGAAAGCGCGCTGTTGGCGGCCATCTTCGAGGGATCTTCCACCACGCAGAAGCCCAGTCCCCAAGGCATGCCGGGACGGGCAACCAGATCGCCGGTCTGCTTGCGCGTCAGTTCCGCGACGGTTGCGGGCTTGAGGATCGTCTTGCCGTTCAGCGAGCCCCGATTGAGCATCATCTGGTAAAAGCGGACAATGTCCTCAGCGGTGGAGAAGAGCCCGGCTCCGCCCAGCGGAGGACGATCTCGGTCGGTCACGGCGGTGTTGTAGAGGTAAGGGATGGGGGTCTCTTCGAGCTTGCCCGCGGCCGCGTTCCATCGGTAGCTGTGTGCCCGGCGCGGCGCGCGTTCCGGCGTTATCCAGAAGCTGGTGTCCTTCATGCCGAGCGGGTCGAGAATGCGCTTCTGCAGGAACTGGTCGAACGGCATTCCGCTGACAACTTCGACCACTCTGCCCAGGATATCCATGCCCGCCGTAGAGTATGCCCAACGGCTGCCCGGCTGAAACCGAAGAGGCTGCTGTGCGAGCTTCCGGCTGGTCTCGGCGAGCGTCAGATGAGGTTCGCGCGTACTCATCTCGCCGAAGCCGCTGGTGTGCGTCGCCACGTCGCGAAGCGTGACCGGCCGCGCGGGCGCAACGGTCTGGCCGTTCTGCGTCACCATGAGGCCGGCGAATTCGGGCAGATGTTTCGCCAGCGGATCGTCAAAGGTGAGTTTGCCGTCGTCCGCCAGGATCGCGATACACGCGACAGTGATCGGTTTCGACATGGATGCAATCCAGAAGATATCGTCGGTGCGGAGCTTGCGGTCCTGCGCGAGGTCGGACTTGCCGACGGCGTTGAGGTGAAGGATGCGATCCTTGTTGGCAATCAGAGTGACGATGCCGGCGGCTTCCCCCTTGTCGACGAATTCCTGCATAAGGGGCGCGATAGCGGAAAAGCCGGCGGCCGCGGGGGTCGAAGGCTGCGCGTGCAGGGACCAGAATGCGGCGAGCGCGAGCAGCGGAGAGATTGCGAAGGCCTTGTTGGGTTTCATGATGTCGCTTTCAGTTGGAGGAGAGTCAGCCACCGATTGTATCGAAGATCCGCGCTTGTTGTTCGTCGATTCGCGGGGCCGGACGGCGGCAGAGCCAGATCGTAAGACAGTGGGCTGGAAAGTGCGGGTGATTGGCCGGTACCGTCCGGCTTTGAGCGCTATGCTCGGTGTATGGGCGCACCGGCACGTGTCCGTAAACGCTGGCTCTCGACGATGCTCTCCGCCGCCGCAGGAATCTTTCTCGCTCTGGTTGCCGTTGGCGCATTTCTGGCCCTGCGATTTCAGCCCGTCGCCCGCGACTACTTTATCTCGACATTGCAGAAACGCTATCGGAGCGAGGTCGCGCTGGGCAGTCTGCGGATTTCTCTTTTCCCGGCCGTTCATGCGACCGGCGATAACCTGGTTCTCCGGTTGAACGGCCGGCATGACGCGCCGCCTCTGGTGCAGATACGCCGGTTCACCCTGGATGCCGGGTTCGTCAGCTTCTTCCGCAATCCCAGACACATCGGCCGCCTTCGCCTGGAGGGTTTGCAGATCCACCTTCCGCCTCGGCACAATGCGTCTGCGCCAGAGACCAGTTCGCAAGCGTCCCAGTCCGGCGCATCGCACCTATCGGCTCCAACGGCCGATCCAACGGACGCTACGACGGCCGACTTCGTTCTCGACGAGGTGATCACGGACGGGACTACGCTCGAAGTCACTCCCGCCGATCCGGCTAAGAATCCCTTGGTATTCGAAATCCAGCGGCTGAATTTGCACACTGTCGGAATCGGACAGCCGATGACGTTCGACGCCGAACTGAGCAATCCGAAGCCGCCGGGACTGATCCACTGCGTTGGCCAGTTCGGGCCGTGGAATACCGCGCATCCGGTGGATACGGCGATCTCCGGTCAATATACGTTTCGCGATGCCGATCTTTCGGTGTTCAAAGGCATCTCCGGGACGCTCTCCTCCGACGGACGGTTCACCGGCCAGTTGGGCCGCATGGAAGTGGAGGGGACGACGGATACCCCGGATTTTGCGCTGACCATCGGCGGTCATCCGGTGTCTCTGCATACCGATTTTCAGGCGACGGTGGACGGCACCAATGGCAACACGGTTCTGCATCCGGTGCGTGCGCGTCTGGGGCATTCCGAATTCGATGTTACAGGCTCCGTCGACCGGAGCGCCGCGGAAAGACGAAAGACCATATCGCTGCATGCCAGGACCACGGCCGCGCGACTGGAGGATTTTCTGCGATTGTCGGTGAAAGGCCCGAAGCCCCCGATGACCGGCGGCATCCGTTTCGATACGACGGTGAAGGTCCCGCCCGGAGACACGCAGGTGATCGAAAGGCTGGAACTCGACGGAACCTTCGGTCTGAGCGGAGTGAAGTTCACGAGCGACGACGTACAGGGGAAGATCGCCGGTCTGAGCCATCGCGCGCACGGCGACCCCACCGATCACGACCCCGATGTGAAGGCCGATTTTCAGGGCAGTTTTCACCTGCGCAACGGGCAACTCGGTTTACCCGATCTGCAGTTCACTCTGCCGGGCGCGAACGTGAGTCTGCGCGGGAGTTACGTGCTCAAGAGCGGCGCGATCGACCTGGAAGGCACCGCGAAGCTCGAGGCCACCGTTTCGCAAATGACGACAGGCTTCAAGAGTAAACTGCTGCGACCGTTCGATCCCTTGTTCCGGCGAGACGGGGCGGGTACCGTGCTGCCGATCGCCATCGGAGGCACGCGGGGAGAGCCATCGTTCCGGCTGGATATCGGCCGGGTGCTGAGACGGGATTAGATTCAGGTTCTGGTTCTCGCAAGGGGTCGACGAAATCCCGACCTTACGGGAGTTATCCAACGCGCTTCGCAACGAACATCTGGTCTGTCATTTCCACCGCGAACCGGCAGCGACGTTACTTTTCCGAAGGCACGCGCCGCCGCAGTTCGTCGAAGAAGTTCAGCAGGAATGTGACGTGAAGCGGTCCTTTGGATTGTTGTTCCTCGACCGGGCGCGGAAAGAACGCCAGGCGCTTGCCGTCGGGAGCCAGATCGAAGTTCCTGGACACGCTGGTTCCGCGGATCTGCGTAGGCGACCAGACTCGTGGCTTGCCGGCGCCGAACGAATCGCCTTGTATGTTGTAATCTGCCACCATGACGCGGTCGCTGGAGCCGAGGAACAGGAGTTCATGAGTCGTGCCCGACCAGGCTGGGAATTTTCCGCCTTCGGCCGATACCTTCCACTTGCCGCCCGGCCCCGGAAACGACCTTACGAAAACTTCCTCTCCGCCCATTTCGCTCGAAACATACGCCAGAAATTTGCCATCGGGTGAAAACGCCGGGTCCACATTTACCACGTGCGGATCGGAAAGAACCATCTCGACCTTGCCGGGCTTGGGATGTTCCGGATCGCTCAGGTCCAGCAGAAGAGTACGGATGTCCGGTATGGCTCCGCCCGCGTTTCCGGAATATACCAGCCGTCCATCGGGAGAGAACGAAAAAGGTCGGCCTGATTCCGAAAGCAGCTCTTGCGCAGCGCCGGACCCGTCCGCAAGAATCCACCACAGGGCCGCTCCGTCGCCGAACGCCAGATGTATGGAATCCGGCGACCAAGCCAGTTCGTGACTGCCTGGACCCGTGAAGGTGAGCTGCGTCGACGTATTGTGTTCCAGGTTATGAGCCCACACCTCAATGCCTTTGCTCCCCGGGGCCGTGTACGCGAACTGCTTCCCATCGGGGGAGAAACGAGGATTGCCGTATGCGCCCGTCTGCGCCAATAGTGGCGCGATCCTGCCAGCCGCATCCATGACAAGGATCGGGTATGCCTCATCATGAATACGCCCGGCCAGGTACACAAATGTTCCGGTCTCCGAAAACGCGAACTGCCCGCCGCCATAGCGATCGAGGCTGCTGCTTGCAGCAACGTCATCCAGCAGGGGCACGGGCGTGCCGTGAACTTCCAGGTCTTTCGCGCTGAAGCCGACCCCGAACAGCGTGCCCTCATGCACGTAAACAAGGTATCCCGTTTCGCCCGACGCAGGCAGGTAACGCGGGAAGTAGCCGCCGTGAAGCAGAGTCTTCTTCTTTCCCGTCTTAAATTCCAGGACCTCGATATCCACGTTGTCGAGTACATTATTGTGCCCGACGGTATTGAAGAGCACCGCCCTGGCCCCTGGCAGGACCTGCGGAAAGATCTGGGGTTCCGCGCCTCGTTCTACCTCTTGCCCGACACCTCCCGATGCAGGAATTCGCATCAGGCCGGCCGGCGAGCCGGCAAGAATATTTCCGTCGTCGCCCCAACTCACCCCGATGTGGATTTGGGGAGCGTCTCCGATAACGGCAGCCGCGCTCCCTGCGCTGCTACTTTGCGGATCTTGCCATCGGCGATAAAGCCGATCCACTTTCCGTCTCGCGAAAAGAATGGATAGGACGTATCCGCTGCTGCCGTTCCCTCAAGCGCCACGGCTTGCGCCTGGTCCACACGGCGGGTGAATAATTGCACAAGTTCGCCTTCCGCGCGACCGGTAAACACGAGGCGTGTGCCATCGGGAGAAAGCACGGCTGTGACGCGCGCACCGCGGACGGCATCAGGACCAAGGTCGACGCTGAAACGCGTCATCGGGAGGTCCGCCGGTTTATCGGAACGCCACGGCGCCCAAAGAGCAACCGCAGCCACCACAGCCATCACCGCAGCCACAATAACCGACGGCATGAGAGACTTTGCCGGGGTGGCGGCGACCGTGCTTCCGATGGCGCCTGTCTCCATCGCCCAGACCAGATCGCGTTTCAAGTCCAGCGCGTTCTGGATGCGCTTGTCCGGATCCTTCTCCAGACACGTTCTGATTACCCGCTCCAGCGCCGGTATCGTCTTCAATGGCTCCGGCTCGCGCTCCAGAATCGCCGCGATCACGCTGGGCGCCGTCGATCCCGGGAACGCCATTCGGCCGCCCATCATTTCGTAGAGCACGCAGCCGAAGGCGAAGATATCACTCCGGGCATCCGCTTCTTTCCCCTGCAATTGCTCGGGAGACATGTATTGCAACGTCCCTGAGATTTGCCCCGGGACCGAGAGTAAGGCCTCGGTTTCGTTATCTTCGCCCAACGTCGCAGTACGGCGCTTAGCCAGTCCGAAGTCGAGCAGCTTAATCCCATGTTTCGAGACGAGGATGTTCGCGGGCTTCAGATCCCGATGTGTGAATCCCTTTCGGTGCGCCGCATCAAGCGCGTCCAGAATCAAGCCCGCATATCCGACGGCTTTCTCGACAGGCATCGGACCTTTGAGGGGTGAGCCGTCGATCAACTCCATCACGAGATAGTTCGGCCCGACGTCGTAGATCTGGCAGATGTTCGGATGATTAGACGCCGCGATGGCCCGCGCTTCACGGTCAAATCGCGCTGTGAAGGCAGCTTTGGAGATTTTTAGAGCGACGTCGCGACCAAGCTGTGAGTCGCGCGCCTTCCACACCTCCCCCATCCCGCCTTCGCCGATTCGCGAGACAAGTTGGTATCGACCGAGCCTGTCGCCGGATTTCAGAGATTGGGCCGGAGGAGTGATCGTTTCATTCTACGTTATCGAGCCAGCGCAGGCTTATCGGGATGACTCCGTAATACGGGCATGCGTCCACTATCCGGTCGAACGCTGCGGTTGAAGTGGAGCCCAAAGAAATGCGAAGTCCGGAACGGATACGGTCACGCGACTTGTAACGATCACCGTAACGATCCCATGAAAACACGGCGAAACCAGGGGATACAGGCTTTCGAATGAAATCACCAATTCAGGCCTCCAGGATACTCGGCGATACCCATTCGTTTAGGTTCATGTGGAAATTCCTGTATACTGGCTCTCTGCCATACTCGGGAGAACGATTGCAATGAACGTGAAATCCGGATTTTTGACCGCTGTATTAGTTGCGATCGCGATTGCGGCGACAATGCCGGCGCAGGAACCGGCTGCCCCAGGCGGGTCGGGTCGCGGTGGCGTCTTCGGCGGTTCGGGACGCGGCGGCGGGCGCGGAGGATTTAACGGCTCCGGATTCGTGCCCAATCCGACGTACGACATGGTTGCTCCCGAGCTGCCGGCCGATCTGAAATCGGGTGGCGTGCTGATCTATTCCAAGACGAACGGCTACCGGGACGAGGCGTCCATCCGGGCGTCGGACGCGGCGCTGGCGGCGATCTGCTTCGTACGCGGCTGGCCTTTCTTCGTCACCGAGAACGGCGCCGTGATGAATGCCACGCAGTTGAACAGGTTCAAGGTGGTCGTGTGGAATAACAACAGCGGCGATACGCTGACCGGGGATGAGCGGGCGGCGTTTAAGACCTGGCTGGAAAACGGCGGCTCGTATGTGGGCGTGCACGGAGCCGGCGGAGATCCCGTGGTCAGCGTCGGCCACACGTCGCTGGCCGACTGGAAGTGGTACGTGGACTCGGTGGTGGGCGCGCAGTTCGTCGTGCACTCGGGCGTTGTGCCCGGCGATATTCATGTGGAGGATACAAAGAGCCCGCTGACGAAGAATCTTCCGGCGCTGTGGCATCGGACGGAGGAATGGTACGCGTTCGAAGAGAATCCGCGGGGCAAGCCGGGCATCCATATTCTCGCGACGGTGGATGAAAAGACTTATAACCCCGGCCGCGCGACGATGGGGGCGGACCATCCGCTGGTCTGGTGGCATTGCGTGGGCAAGGGCCGGGCGGTGTATTCGGCGCTGGGGCACGCCGGCGCGTTCTATTCGGAAGCGCTCATGGTTCAGTTGCTGGATAACGAGATCTCGTGGGGGCTGACGGAGAACGGCAAGGCGTGTCTGGCGGGGCAATAGCGATATGTGAGGATCAGTCCAGTCGCGTCTGCACAATTTGCGGCCGGCGCTCGTCAGGATTGTTTGAAGGCCGGGCTTACCATATCGAACGGGTTTTTCGGGGCCGCGCGCATTTGCGTCTTGAGCGCTGTGCTCTTTCCCGCTCTGGCGATGGCTGAGGTTCCTTCGGTACAGAGCGTTACGGATTCGGCCGGCTACGGTCCGCGCGTGGCGCCGGGTTCTCTTGCCTGCATTTTCGGAACGGGCCTGGCGAGCGCGACTGCATCGGCCAACGGTTTTCCGCTGAACACCACGCTGGGCGGCACCAGCGTTTCCGTGGGTGGAACTCTTGCGCCGCTGCTTTATGTCAGCGCCGGGCAGATCAACTTTCAGGTCCCTTCATCCGTGAAGAGCGGGACGGCCAAACTGGTAGTCAACGGGCCTGGCGGCGCGAGTTCGTCTTTCAGCTTTACCGTCGCGGCGGAAGCGCCGTCGATTTATCAGTACGGAAACAATCACGCGCTGGCGCAGAACTCCGATTTTACGCTCAACAGCGATTCCGTGCCAGCGGCGGCAGGAACTTACGTGATCGTCTATCTGACCGGGCAGGGAGCGGTGAATTATCCCGTTCCCGACGGTACAGCGACGCCGGCTTCGCCTGTCGCCACCGCGACCGCGACGGTTACCGCGACCATCGGACCGCTCAACGCTCCCGTCGCGTTTCTTGGTCTCACGTCGGAATTTGCCGGCCTCGCGCAGGCGAATATTCAGGTTCCCGCGTTGCCGACGGGGGATTATCCGCTGGTGATCACCGCCGGCGGACTTGTCAGCGCTTCCGCCATCGTTTCCGTTTCGGGCTCGGGAACCGCCTATACCAGCGCGTTGACGGCGGTCGGCTCGGTGGCTTTCACCAACGTGGGCGCCAACAACGTCGTCCTTTTCGACAATGTCGCTTACGTCTGCGGCGCGAACCGCATCGTCATGGTGGACGTGAGCAATCTGAACGCGCCGTCGGAGATCGGAGAATTCGGAGACAGCGTTCTGAACGGCTCCGGAGGCCGGTGTACGGTCAGCACGCTGGGCACGATTCCTTTTCTGGTCGATATTGTGGGTGAGAGCAACGGCACGGAATCGTTTGGCGTCTACAACCTGAGTACCCCGCGGTCCCCCGCCCTGCTTACGATCGCATCCACGCCTTACAGCAGCATGGGAGATCTCAGCTTTTCCACCGGCGCTTCCGGTAACTTTGGAGTCACGACGACGAGTTACCTGACTTACTTCACCAGCAACGACGAGATCGCGTCGCAGAACGGCGATTTTCTGATATTCAATTTCAGCAATCCGGCAACGCCTTTGTATCTCGATGCCCTGCAGCCGTCGTCGGCGCCGGGGTCGGGTAACCTGAATCTGAAACCGTATGTCGACATCGTGAACCAGAATTATGCGTATGTCTGCAGCAGCACGGCGACGGGCTCCAGTACGGCGGGCATCGCCCTGCTCGACGTCGTCGACGTCACGCTGCCCACTTTGCCGAATCCCATCAGCCAGGTCACGATTCCGCAGGCGGCGATCCTGCTCAGTTTCGACGTCAGCGGGACCACGTTGCTGGCCGCCGGAAACACGGCGGGCCAGCGCAATCCGGGTAATCCCGATTTCGATTTCACGGGCGATCTGACGCTCACGACCATGGACCTGAGCAACGTCCTGGTGCCGGAAGTCGTTTCCACGATCACCACCGCCATTCAGGTGAACGGCACGTTCTATACGACCGCGCTCGGCAACGGCGTGTTCGCGATCGTCAACAGGCCGCCGGATACGGATAACAGCGGGCCGTCGACTCTGATGGTGGTCGACGCGCGGAATCCCGCCAGTATTTTGCTGTATCCTTTTCAGACGCAGTTCGGATTCAGCGGAACGTTGGCGACGAGTAACGGATATCTGCTGGCTCCGACGTCGCTGGGGCTGAATATTTATCAGTTGCAGTTGTGACCGCACCTCCGTCGAACACCGCCGCGTTTCTCAGGTATCCGTTGACCTGCGCTTCCAGGGACCGGAACTTGTCAGGCTGAGAGTCCGGCCCATCGCACGCTGATAGTATTCGGCAACCACCGGTCTCTCCGCCTCATCGCAGCGGTTGAGAAATGCCGTTTCAAAGGCGTATTCGAGATCGCCGAACAACCGGTAGTTTTCCGCCCAGCAGATGACGGTTCGTGGCGACATCAGCGTCGACACGTCGCCCGCCTGAAATCCCGTCCGCGTTTGTTCGGCGGTGCGTACCATCTGCAGGATCGTGCGCCGGCCCGCTTCGTCACTCATCCATGGCGCACGGGCCAGAACCACGGCGGACTCTTCGTCTTCGGGAAGATAGTCCAGCCTCGTCACCACGTTCCAGCGGTCCAGTTGCGCCTGATTGAGCTGTTGCGTTCCGTGATAGAGACCGCTGGCATCGCCGAGTCCTATCGTGTTGGCCGTCGCAAACAGCCGGAACGACGGGTGCGGCGACAGCACTTTGTTCTGATCCAGAATGGTCAGCCGTCCCTCGGCTTCGAGAACGCGCTGGATCACGAACATCACGTCCGGGCGGCCCGCGTCGTATTCGTCGAAGACCAGCGCGACGGGCCGCTGGTACGCCCAGGGGAGAACGCCTTCGCGATACTCGGTGACCTGTTTGCCCTCGCGCAGAACGATGGCGTCTTTGCCGATCAGGTCGATCCGGCTGATATGGCTGTCGAGATTGATCCTCACGCACGGCCAGTTCAGCCGCGCGGCGATCTGCTCGATGTGCGTCGATTTGCCGGTGCCGTGGCGGCCCTGCACGATCACGCGCTTATTCTCCGCAAAGCCGGCGAGGAGCGACATGGTGGTTTTGGGGTCGAAGCGGTAAGCCGGATCGATCCGGGGGACGTGCGCGGTGCGCGTGGAGAATGCGGGCGTGAAATCCGCAGTATCGACGTGGAACACGTCGCGTATGGCGAGTTGAGTATCGGGCCGCTCCGGCAGGCCGGCGATATCGGGCGGGTCTTTCACAGGCTCCGTTCCGGATTGGCTATAAGGATCATGCCATCTTCCACGTGAACGGGAACCGGGTCGAGCCAGCAGCGCTCGGCCGCGCCGCGAACGCCGTAGCCGTCTTCGATACGAAACTCCGCGTAATGCATCGTGCAGCGAATATGGCTCTTATCTTCGCTCATGAACTCCCCCGCGCGACAGTTGAGCGGAGAGGAATAATGCGGACAGATGTTCAGATAACCGAAGACGGCCCCGGCGCGCCGCACGACGAACATGGAGAACACCGTCGTGCCGCGGCCAAAAACGAATTCCTTCGCGTCGCCATCGGGAATGTCCTCCAGCGGACCGAGAGCGGTTCCGGGCAGCGGCGCGCGGGGCCGGGTGCGCCACAACGAAGGGTCCGGTCTCGAAAGGGCATCAGCCATGGCCGGTCGATTCCGCTACGCGCCGCCGCCTTCGCACTTCTTCAGGCAGATGTCGAAACTGCAGCGCCATGCGCGGCCGTCGCTGTCGCGCGTGAAATCCGCGATCAGTTCTTCTTTGACGCCGAAGACGGCATCGCTGTCGAGATATTCGCCGCCCCTCACAAAAATGTGCGTGACCAGACGCTCATAACCTGGCCGTTCGAAAATGAAATGCGTGTGCGCGGGCCGCATGGCGTGACGCCCGGACTTCTTCAGCATGACGCCCACCGGGCCATCGTCCGGAATGGAATAAGGCAGCGGCTTTGTAGTCTGAAACCAGTATTTTCCGTCGGGCCCGGTTTCAAAAATTCCGCGCATGTTGAAGTCAGGCTGCACGGCGGGCTGCTGCACATTATAGAAGCCGTCGTCGTTAGTCTGCCAGACGTCGATGAGAGCGCCCGCGAGCGGATGGCCGTCCTCATCGGTTACCTGGCCGGAGATGAAACACGGATCGCCCTTGCCATCGAGGCAGATACTGTCGCCCATGCTGCGGCGCGGCGCGTTGGCGACGTGAAACGGCCCTAGCACCGTGTTCTCGGTGGCACGCCCGGGACGCCGGTGATTGATCGAATCCACCAGCATGGATACGCCGAGGGTATCGGAAAGCAGAATCCATTCCTGGCGCTTGTCGTCGCACATCTGCCCGGTATTCGTCAGGAATTGAATGGCCTGAAACCATTCGTCCATGGTGGGCTCGACTTCCTTCACGAAGCCGTGGACGTGCCGCACGAGCGCCGTCATAATTCGTTCGAAGCGCGGGTCGGCGCAGGCGAGACGGGAGGTGACGGCCTCGACGGATTTCGCTTCTTCGAAATAGATAGCCATGTGCGATCCCCTTTCAGGGGCGTGTTCCCCCGTACGCAGCTCTGAGCATATCCAGGACGGCGCTCCGCGTTACGGGACGCGGATTATCGTAGGGGCTTTTCACCGCGAGGTCGGCGGCGGTCTCGAGATCGTTCTCCGTGAGACCGAATTCCCGAAGGCTCCTGTGGGTCGCTGTCTTGAGCATCAGATCGTAGAGTGCGGAGGGGGCGTCGCCGGACAATTCGCGGGCATGCAGAGCCCGGGCCACGCGCCGCATCGCTTCGGGTGCGGCATCGCGGTTATAAGCCGCGGTGTACGGCAGCATCAGACAGTGAATGCCTGCGTGATCCAGATTGAACGTGCCGCCGAGCGTGTGGCAGATCTTGTGATGCAGCGACATCCCGACCAGTCCGAGGCAGGCGCCCGCCAGCCATGCGCCGTAAAGCGCCTCGGTCCATGCATCCCGGTCGCCGGCCTGCGCGAGAAGTCGTGGCAGGGCGTTGCCGAGTGCGCGGATGGAGTCCTCGGCCATTAGCGAAACAACCGGATTCGCGTCTTTGGCGTAGAGCGCTTCGACGGAGTGGGCGATGGCGTTCATGCCCGAAGGGCCGGCAATGGAACGCGGCATGGTCGTGACCAGGTCGGGATCGTAGATGACCGTTTCTGGAAGCACCTTCGGAGTGCGCTGCGTGGTTTTCGCGCCGCGCTCGGTCTGACCGAGAATCGGCGTCATCTCCGAACCGGCGAACGTCGTCGGGATCGCCAGTTGGGGCAGATCCGTGCGCAGGGCGATCGCCTTTCCCAGTCCGATAGTGGATCCGCCGCCCGCCGAGAGAATGCCGTTGGCGTTCACCGACTGCACGGCCAGCAGCGCGGATTCGGTGACTTCGACCGGCGTGTGCATCGCGGCGCCGGGATAGACGATGACAGCGCGCATGCCGATGTCGCGCGCGAACTCGGCGGCGAGCGCGGCCTGCGGAGGTGTAGCCAGAACGATGGCGCGTGAAATGCCCAGCCGGTCGAGTTCCTCCGCGGCCTTCGCCCGCAAACCAGCGCCGAAAATCACTCGCGACGGATTGGCGTGGAAGACGAAGTTCAACGGCGTGCCTCGGGCGATAACAAGACGCCGGGACAGGGGTTCGCTGTGCCGCAACCGGACCTGGCAGGCGACAAGATCGCCCGCCCCACAGTCGAGCAAGCTATTAACCGCTTAGCGCTGATAGTGCGGGGCAACATTGGCATCGACGTTCACCCAAACCGACTTCGCCTGCGTATATTCGCGCATCGCCTCAAAGCCCATCTCCCGGCCATAGCCGGATTCGCCGGTGCCGCCGAACGGCGAGCCGGGATGAACCACCTTGTAGCAGTTAATCCAGACCATGCCCGCGTGAATCTGCCGCGCCATCCGGTGTGCGCGCGAAAGACTGGAGGTCCAAAGCCCG
>Ga0302319_10017089_pt1 | contig 13313 bp, 10 predicted proteins | sample Bog_T0_2_FD_203319 | JGI IMG/M metagenome (GOLD analysis project Ga0302319, IMG submission 203319) | Peat permafrost microbial communities from Stordalen Mire near Abisko, Sweden - Bog_T0_2 | ecosystem: Environmental > Terrestrial > Soil > Wetlands > Peat | place: Sweden: Abisko, Stordalen Mire...
TATCGCTCCGCTCCACCACCGGCTACAGGCTGGCATCCCTCCGGGATGAAATGGCGGTGGAACAATGGGGCTGCCGCCAGGGGTGGGGCTGCGGCCGGGGCGCGAGGAAACGCTCGCGGATGGCGAGGGGCCTGAGAGAGGTTGCGCGGGCGGAGGTGCGGGTCCGGCCCGGGCTTTGATGTCATGGCGGCACATCACTGCAAGTGAAGTCTAGCAGGGTTCCGGAAAACCGGGTTGTTAGCGGCTAACGCATTTTGCGCAACTTGTTCCGGCGCAATGGAATATTTTTGGGAGTTTTTTTATTTCTCGCCTTAATGGATGGTCTTTGGTACAAACAAAACACCGCCAGAGTTGAGGCAACGGGTTTATTTCCTGGCGTTTGGGCTAATCCGCGAAGGCTGCGCATGAACAGGTTGCTGGCATCAATGAAATCAGGTTGTGGTGAGCCGGGCCAAACGGCGGGTGACATGCTGCCGGAGGATGGGGGGCGGATTGGCCACAAAAGAACGCAGAGAACACAAAGCCTTCACGCCGCTTCGCCACAAACCGCGCTTCAACGGGAGCGCATATCAATGAGTACGGAATCCTGATGGCAACCCTTTTCATCGAATGACATTCCCCGAATTCTTTAAAGCCGCCACGGACAAGCCGTCGCCGTACGATTATCAATGCCGTCTGGCGTGTGGTGCAGACGCTTACCTTAACAAGCCGGACGACGTAGCACCGTTTCACTGAAAGCACAACCTAACTGACCACCATGCCCGAACTTGATTTCTTCATTAATCACTACAAGGCGTTGCGGCCGAGCTACACGCCCATGCAATGGATGAAGCGCATGTACCTGCGGCTGATTAGCGGACAACCACCATCGTTGGTGGATTTGCCGACCGGCGCTGGAAAGACAGACTTGGTAGTCATTTGGTTGGTCGCATTGGCTTGGTATGCAAAACATCGCGGGACGAATCATGTGACGGCGAAGGCTGTGCCGCGTCGGTTGATTTGGGTTGTCAATCGGCGAGTGCTAGTGCAGCAGGTTTTTGACGTGGCCGAGGGTTTGAACAAGACACTGAAATCAGAAGCAGCGGCAGAACTGGCCGGCCATCTTCGTTCGCTCTGCAAACAAAACAGCGAAGCTGTTTTCAATGTCGTCCAGTTGCGCGGGCAAAGGTTGGATGACCGCGAGTGGTCGCTTGATCCCACCATGCCACAACTCATCATTGGCACAGTGGACCAGATTGGCTCAAGGCTATTGTTTCAGGGCTATGGTCTCGGCAAATGGTCGCGGCCCATGCATGCGGGCTTGTTTGGCGTGGATGCTTGGGTCTGCGTTGATGAAGCACATCTGGTGCCAGCATTTGCCGTCACGTTGAGGCAGATTCGGGAGATTGCCTGCCGACCACTCGCTTCGGTGCCTGAATGTGTGGCGCAGTTCTTCGCTCAGTTGCCATTTTGGATTACCGAACTGTCGGCCACGCCCGGCTTGCCACCGCCCAAGCACGACATGGTCTTTCTATTGGAAAAGGAAGATGAAACTGACGAGATTATTGCCGATAGGTTGCTGGCTAAAAAAACGCGCGTCGTTATCTGGAAGCCGCAGCCGGAAAAAAAGCATCTCGCGCGTGATATGGCGGCAGAAGCACTGCAAATTGCCAAAGATCATCCCGGCAGCGCCATCGGAGTCTTTTGCCGCACAGTGCAAGATGCCGAGGCCATCTCCAAGACGGTGAAAGTCGAATATAAAGACCGGGTGCTTCTCGTCACCGGGCGTATCCGTGGCTACGAGCGTGACCGGTTGAAGCAAAACCAATTGTTCCGACGCTTTCGCCAAGGACACCCGGAAGGGCCAGCAGACACACCGCCAACATTCCTCATTGGCACTGCCGCCGCCGAAGTCGGGCTTGACGCGGATGCCAGCGCCATTGTTTGCGACTTTGCCGATATGCTCACGTTGATCCAACGCCTTGGTCGCCTTGATCGTCGCGGTCAGTTGAGCAAGCGAGCGAAGGATGCAAACACCCCGCCACCGACCATGACTATCATTGGCGGCAGCAACGGCGAAACCTCACCTGCACAGCTCACAGCCTTGGCCGAAAAACTTGGTTCATCCCTTCCTGCGAATGGCTTTGAGTATGGAGCCAATTTTTTTACGGGTGCCCCTTGGTCTGTTGTAGTTGGCAAAGACAAAAGTGATGAAGATGACGACGCAAACGAAGCCAAGGGAAAAACACCAGGAATCAAAGACGCCATTGCTTCAGCCACATGGCAGGCACTCGCATTGCCAGTGAAGTCTGTCGCCGCTCCCGCAAGTGGAGAAGTTACCGCAGAAGGGGCCGCCCCGACATCAAATGAGCCGCATTATTGCGGATGCAGTTGGTTACAGCATCCTCTTGCCGCCATTACCGCTGGACCGGTCGTCGTACCGCCGCTTACCGATGCCGTACTCAAGCGCTGGGCTGCCACCACTCCTGGCTCACCGAAGTTTCTGCCCGTGCATCCTTGGCTTTATGGTTTGCTGCCAGATGACGAAGGCACTCCTCTTGTGGGCATCGCCTTCCGGTTGGAGCTAGACATTCTTCAGCATTGCCGCGAGTCCGATGAAGACGATGGCGATACCGACCAGACTTGGGAAAAGATAGAAAAGTGCCTGACCGTCTTTCCGCCGCTAAACTCCGAGTTACATTTCGTGCCAGTGAGCGAGGTTCGTAAATGGCTCGAATGGCTGAAGACGATTCCCAACGAACAGCGTCCTGCGATGGCGCACTTCGACGGCGAGGAATGGACGAACTTCATTTTGCCAGACGAACTGAACTCGAACTCCGTGTTGATGCTGCCCACTTCCACATTACCATCAGTCGTGAAAGACTTCGTTGAGAATGGCGGAGACGAAAGCGAATCCCAGCGATGTTGGGATGTTTTTGAGGCTCTTGCCGAAGATGGGGCCAGGTATCGGCGCACCGTCACGACTAACTTTGCTCAACTCAAGCCGGACCAGAACAACGAGCAGAGTGTCTATCGCGTCCCTGAGTTTGGAGCTGAGGACGAATCAGCCAAAACAGCAGACGAATTTCAGACGAAGGCAACCGAAGAACACGCCGCCACGGTTGATGAAACCAAATGGAAAGCAGCGCGTACGAAGCTGTCCTTTGTCAAAAACGGTATCAGCTTCGAACTGTCCTATTTCAGGCCGCGCCACAATGCCGGCTCTGGCTTGGACTTGTTGCCAGATCACCTTTATGCTGCTGCCGAACATGGAGGGCTGTTTGCCAAAGCCCTCGCTCCCGACAATGCTCAACTCGCCGCGATGCTCTCGCGCGCTGCTGCAGATCACGACAAAGGCAAAGGCCACGCGAAGTGGCAACAAGCGATGGGCAACACTCCTTCTTGGCGGAAGGCAGAAGGACATGACGACACTGTTCTCATTGCAAAGCCTGTCATTGAAAACCCTGGCAACGCTGGTGGCTACCGCCACGAGTGGGGCACGCTCTGGCGCATCAAAGACGACAGCCCAGCCATCCTGCCGGAAGCTGACGCAGTCACTGAGGCATTCATACACGACTTGTATCTCCACGGTATCGCAGCGCACCACGGTTATTTTCGACCATCCATGCCGGATCGGGGTTTTTATAGCCCGCCCACCGCCATGAAACAAAACCCGCTACGCCTTGAAGCCATTGAGCGATCCATCCGACTCCAACGTCAACTTGGCTATTGGCGTCTTGCCTATTTGGAAAGCCTTATCAAAATCGCCGACGTTGCCGCCAGCCGCGATGCCCAAACCGAGGAGTCCGATGATGAATCCTGAACCCGTAATGCACGAGATTACGCTGCCTCTGGACGAACGAAACCTCGCCCATGTGCTCACCGCGCTGGCGTTGACCGGTATTGCTGATACTCTTGATCTGCTGCGCACTGATTCCCGCTGCTGCTGGGGGGATGACAGTTTCAGGCTGCGCTTGCCTATGACAAAAGCAGAGTTGTTTGCCGAAGCATACGACTTCGCTAAAAGCATCGCTTGGCTGGAAGGCATTGGCTCCAACGAAAAGCGTGAAGTCAAAGCGTCACCACATCACGGCCTTTTCACGGCCAAGGGCGGGCACAGTGGAAATCCGCTCCTTAGCTACCACGATCAGGGAACCAGCAGTTCAGTCTTCAAGACATTCTCGGGCCAGCAAAGCCCGGCGACACCCCTCGACAGACAGCAGAAGGTGCTAGAATCACCTATAAAAACCAGCGACTGGTTGTTCCAGCGGGGCTTTGGCGTCGCAAGCTGGAAGTTCGACAGCCGCGTAGCCAGCCATGCCTATGATCTTGGCTTCGGCTCAAACGAAGACCAATCTGGCGAACGCGATCCTTTTTATCCCGCCATCGAACTCCTCAGCATCTCTGGAGCTGCTTTCTTTGTTACCCCCCACGCGTGGCTGTGTCATGTCGAAACATTGAGCTACTGCGTCTGGCAGGAGCCGATTCCATTACCTCTCGCCGCACTAGCAGTCACGCCCGCTCCGCAGCCATCAATGCAGCAATCCAAGATCGGAACTAAATCGCCACCCACGGGCGTTGAGCCTGCCAGCCTGATTGATGGCATTGGCTGTCGGTACTACCAGCTCGCCACGCGCGGCAATGCCTATGGCAAAGGAGCTGCTTACCGCCATTTCCCCGAAGCATCACTAATCACCCCATCCGCAAGTCACTAAAACTATGAGCAACCAAGGCGACATAAACATGGAAGAACAACTCAAACAAGACATCGCTCTGCTGGACAATCTGCTCGGCGTCGAAGCTCGTAAGCCTGGGAAAGCCGCTTCGCTCCCCGCCGCCATCCGCATTATTGAAACCCTTGAACCAGCAGGCGGGAAGCAGGTGCCAGTCTTTCCGGCTTCATATGCCGGAGCCAACGATCAGTCCCCGCCGGTCTATGATTTGTCTGGAATTGAATATGGCCTGGGCGAGGACATTGTTCGCGTCAAAGGGGGTAAAACGGCGTCTGTGCCCCGAGTCACCAGAGCGAAGTTCTGCGCCATTGATTCTCCACAATCTCAGGCCAATCGCATGGAACCGGCTTTCCTTGAGTGTGACGACCTCAAACAATTGGTTCCGCAGGTAAATGCCGTCATCCCGCGTCGTCCAGACGCGGAGCCAGCATCCTCCGTCTTGACTCTGCCGCATCGCGTGGCGGACTTCCGCGTTCGTCTTTCTGATAAAGCCAAGGATGTCAGTGCCGCCATCACCGCCTTCTCCAAGGGTGATTGTTTGCCACTGCTAAAAAACTTCCCGACGAGCCTCATCTTTGGCTTTTGGAATAGCCGGGGCGAAGACGAACAAGGCGTCAAGCACGCCCGCATCCTTCTAGCACGGATTGACGCCACCGATGTTATTCCTTGCCGGAGGCACAGCCTTTACTCAGGCCCTTACTCGAAAGATGAGTTTGCCGAAGCAGTGTTAAAAAGGCCCATCACTGAGGATGAAGCGAACAAGCTCTCCAAGGAGGGTTTCAGTGCTGCGCCAAGCGATGGTCTTGGCGGGGTAATGGTGAATGGTTCCATCGAAAGGCTTTCCCTCCTTTCGCTCACAGACATTGCTAGGCTTCATTGCAAAGTGCCGGAGCAGACAAGCGACGAAAAAATTGCAAATGATAAACCTGGAGCCAAACCGCTTACGGCTGAACAACTAACCAACGCTGCTAGACGCTACATCTTCGCCCTAGCATCTCTCGCCGAAAGCCATGAACGTTCCAAAGGCAGCCATCGCCTGCGTTCGGGCTGCGAATTGGTTGCGGCGGAAAAGAAGATGGAGAATGGCGAACTGCAAAAGATCGAAACCAGATTCGAGTTCCGAGGTGCAAAACCAAGGAACGGCGAATCTTTGAAGCAGCTTTTTTTAAGTCGTGAACGCCTGATAGCTGTCGCCAGGGACAGCATGATACAGCTTGATATTAAGGCTTATGCAGTTGACTACAACGTCACGGCAGACACTTTGACAGGAAAAATCGTCTCTGCTGATCAAGCGGCCAAAGAACGCGCCAAGGCGGAAAAGGATGTCAAAGACGCTCAGGACAAAGCCGAGAAAGCCAGGCAGGACGCTGAGGCAGCGGAGAAAGTGGCTGAGACCGGCTCGCCTACTGACAAAAGGAAAGCTAAAACCGCACGAAAGAAAGCAGACGAATTCAAAGCAAAGGCCGATGAGTTGGCCAAGAAATTGGAAGCCTCTTCGCCAGCCAATACCTCGGCCTCAACAGTTCCGCCAGACGGCAACACTCAACCCAAGAACGACGGACCCACCGGCGCCGCGCCCTCCCCATGAGCCATCTTGTCGCCCAAATCCGCTTCATTGCGCACAGTTACAGCGGTATCCGCATTCGTGTGGACCGGCAGGAGGAGCTTGATTGGCCTCCATCTCCGGGACGACTACACGAAGCCCTGCTTTCCGCTGCATTGCTGGGAGTCGTACGTTCAGCTTTAGAGCGTGAGAACGTGTTCAAAGCCTTTCGCTGGCTCGAAGAACTGCCTGCTCCTGAAATCTGGGCTTCGGCTCAGGATGAAAGTCTGCGCACATCACCCCGGCTTGCCATTCCTCAGAACAACCCAAAGAAGAACAGGTTTGATCTCAAACCAACGCTCTTGGCTCCAACCAAGAAAGCCGTCTCCTTCACCGGCGAGCCATTGGAAGTCATCTACCTTTGGCCTCTCTGTGCAGAGGGCATTCCAAACTCACACCGCGACATACTCACCGACGCGGCGGCGCGCATTTCTTACCTCGGGCGCGCGGAAGACCGCGCCGAAGTCAGTCTTGCAATTATCGAGCCGGACTCGAAATTGCTGGTGCGCTGGCAACCTGATCCTGGCGGCCATGTTGAGTTTTGGGTGCCGAAGGCGGGAACCACAGATGGACTGGAAGAGCGTCACACTTCAAAGGTCAATGAGCGAGAGACTATAGTGCTCCCGGAAAACTGGACAGGTGGTTTAGATGGTGAGTGAGAAGAAACATTAATACCATCTGAAAAATCATCATGAAACAACAACGCAAAAAGCACAGTGGGGCATTCAAGGCCAAGGTGGCCTTGGAAGCGGTCAAAGCGGAGCGCACGCTCAACGAACTGGCCGGGCATTTTGAAATTCATCCGACGCAGGTCGTGCAGTGGAAGCAGCGGTTGGTGACCGGGGCGAGCGACTTGTTCACCGGCGGCATTGACCGGGACGCGGTGCAGGAGGCTCAACTGCGGGACCGGCTCTACCAGGAGATCGGACAGATGAAGGTCGAGTTGGACTGGTTAAAAAAAAAGCATGAGTTGTTCGCTTGAGTTGCGCCGATCATGGATTCAACCCACCCATTCACATTTGTCCGTGCGTCGTCAATGCGCCCTGCTGGGCCTGGCGGCGGCCAGCTATTATTACCAGGCCGCGCCCGAGTCGGCGGAGAACCTTTTGTATCAGCGCTTGCTGGACGAGGAATATACGGCACACCCTTTTTACGGGGTGCGCAAGATGACCGTCTGGCTGCGGTTGCAAGGCCATCTGGTGGGGCCCAAACGGGTGCGGCGGTTGTTGCGGGCGATGGGGCTGATGGCCGTGTATCCGAAACCACGGTTGAGCCTGAATCCCTTGGCGCACCAGCGTTTTCCGTATTTGCTGAAAGGGCTGGCCATCGTGCGCCCCAACCAGGTTTGGAGCACGGACATCACCTACATTCGGCTGCGCGGCGGGTTCGTTTATTTGGCGGCAGTCATCGATTGGTACAGCCGCTACGTGCTGGCTTGGGAGTTGTCGATCAGCTTGGAAGCCGACTTCTGCGTGACGGTGCTGGAGCGCGCCTTGGCGCTCCAGCACCCCGAGATCTTCAATACCGATCAGGGGGTGCAATTCACCAGCGCGCAGTTTCAGGCCCCGCTCCTGGCGGCCCAGGTGCGGGTAAGCATGGACGGCTGCGGGCGCGCCTTCGACAATATCTTCGTGGAGCGGTTGTGGCGGAGCCTCAAATACGAGGAGGTGTATCTCAAAGACTACCGGGATGTCCCAGAAGCACGGCACGGTCTGGGCCGCTATTTTCCCTTTTACAACGACGAGCGAATCCACCAGGCGCTGGATTATCGGACGCCCCGGGAGGTCTATTTCTGCACGCCATGAAGCCGGCAGTCAAACGAACCTTCGACCGCAGGGGGGCGCGAGCTAAGGCTCAAAGCTCGCCCCCCTGCTCATTTATTCGGCTAATCACGCCGTGGATTGCAGAACGATTTCACCATCTAAAACTAACCTTAACTTTGTCTAGACAAAGGGGAGCGCTTCAGACCAAGAAGCCTGCACAGCGCTGGATGAACTCCATTCGTTACTCGGACGATGCCCCAAGGGCAAGGCAACCCGTCGCCACCGTCATCTTCCAACTATACCCTGAAAACGGCGATCCTGATGTTAATGCCCTCTCTTGTGATGCCGAATATTCTGGTCTTTGGCGTGAGTTCTTCCGCTCTGAAATCGTCAAACTCGCCAGCGATCCAGACAATTGGGATGATCCCCCACTCGCCGATGAACTGCTTACCGGCCATTCCTCACCGAACAAACCGGCCACACGTCCGCATCTCGCCATCGTGCCATTACCGAGCATTGACGCAGCACACAAAGCTGATGGTCACGTCCGCCGCGTCGCGTTGCTTGGCTACGCTGCTCCCGAAGTTGCATCCAAGGCCATCTCCATTTACAACACTCTCTTCAAAGCTCTTGATGACCTCATCTTGGTTGAGCAAACGCCATTTCGCCGACATGGCGAATGCGTTCCCGTTCGCCTGGAGCTTCGCAAACCCAACGCCGACGCCGTTTGGCATCACCTCACCAGCAAAAGTCGTGTCTGGTGCTCCATTATTCCAGTGGCCATCAGCCGAGGATTCAAAGTGCCGAAGTTCCATCCCGATGGCCGGCCTATGAGTGACAACGAGCGTTACCACCGTAAGCAGTATGAATGGTCAGAGTTGCTCCGAGCCAGTCTGTGTCATATCGGCTTACCGCCCGAACTTGTTGCAGCTTGTGCAATTGAAACTACCGCGACGCCGTTAGTTCCAAAGTCCCAACGTGCAGAGAAATATCGCGCCCCTGGGGAAAAAGCCGTGCTAACGCATGTTCGATTGGAGTTTCCCGCTCAAGTTCGGGGCCCTCTGATTCTGGGTGACCGCCGATATTTCGGCCTTGGCCTGTTTGTGCCGGTGGCGGATTCGTCCGCCGCGACAAGTGGTGAATGCGGCGAAACGCCGTGTGCGGGCACACGGCCTACAGAAACGATGAGCAGCACCGGTGGTTTGGATTTGGGTGGCGGCGAAGGCCAGTCCGCTGCGTCGCGGACGTCAGCAGGCGGGGGCGAGACGCCCGCCGCTAGTTCCGCCACAATGGAACCTCGCAGGCGAGACGCCTACGCTACTTTATGACCCCGTTTCATTCCATTTTCCCTGAACTCGCGCAGCGTGAGGTGCGGTGCGTCCATGTGGGCGCGGCTCCGGATGGCGTCTCGAATCCAGGCGACTTGCCGGCGGATGAATATGTTTATCTGGAGTTTTATTGCGAGGACCTCAATTGCGATTGCCGACGCGTGTTTTTGCAGGTGATCGCCAAAGGCCAGCCCGGCAAGGTCTTCGCCAGCATCAGTTACGGCTGGGAGAACGAGCGCTTTTACCGTCGCAAAATGCCGTGGGCACCGGAGCAGGCCATTGGGACGGTTCGCGGGGAACTGGACCCGATGAACGAGCAGTCGGAGTTTGCCGGGGATTTTCTGGATCTGTTCAAAACGGTGGTGCTGGATGAGCCGTACCGGCTGCGGTTGCGCCGGCATTACCGGCTGTTCCGGGAGGAACTGGCGCGGCGCGCGGCCGATGACGTCAGCAGGAAGTCCCGCCCTGAACGTTGAATCATCCGCGAAGGTCGCGAATGAACGCGAAAACCGAAGTTGATTAACCCCGAAATACACTAATACACGAAAATGTTATTATGAGTCCGGGAGAAGAAGCCACTCGCGGGCGAGACGCCCGCGGCACCCGGTTCGGGAGAAAGGTGAAATCATGAGCAAACCAAAGTCATCGGTTCGGTCCGACAATCGTGAACTGGAATTGCCGCTGACGCCAAGGGTTGATCCGCCCGGCGGAACTTCGCTGGGCGGCGCAGGCCCGACGCCGGCTGAGGGCAGCCGGCCTGCAAGGGTGGGCCCAACGCCGGCTGAGGGCAGCCGGCCTGCAAGGGTGGGCCCAACGCCGGCTGAGGGTAGCCGGCCTGCAAGGGGTGAGATGTCTGGCGATTCGGCGGATTCTCGTGGCGCGGGCGTCCCGCCGGCGAGTACCCCCGTCCCGCCGGACGGAGCAGTGTCGGAGATTCGTTCGCAGGGGGGCGATGTTGTCACGACGTCGCGTGATTCCGTTGTCGAAGAATCTCGCAGGCGGGCCGTCGGCACCACACGGGGCCGGACACCCGCATCACCCTTTCCGAAGACGCGTTCCGGCATCGAACCGGGTGACAATCGTCAACCGCAGCGGCCAGCCACCGATCCGCCTGCGGAGGAGCCGAAGCAGGTGAAGATTGTCTTGCGGGTGGCGGGAGTGGCCGAAACCCGAAATCCGAATTCCGAAACCCTGCCGGGCAGCACGGAGATAACGCCTGATGAAGGCGGTCTTTCGGCGGCGACTCGGGAACTCGCGGGCGAGACGCCCGCGCCACTGGCATCCACCGCCGCCGCCACCGGCGGTCCGTCAACCGCCACTCGGAAACCGGAAATTGAAAGCCAGCCGATTCCCGCCCGGATGATGAACGAGTTTGTTTATTGCCAGCGGTTGTTCTATTACGAATTTGTTGAAGGTGTTTTTGTGCAGAGCGCGGATACGTTGCGCGGCGACGCGCTTCATCAACGCGTGGATTCCGGCAACGGGGCGTTGCCGGCGGCGAAGAAAAAGGGGAAAGCCGGGAAACCTGATGATAAACCGGTGGAGGCCGGGAACGCCCCCGCCGGAGTGTCTGAAACCCGGGCCGCTGAACCGGAAATCATTCATTCGCGTTCGGTGCAGATGGGTTCTGAGCGGCTGGGGGTTGTGGCCAAGATGGACCTGGTCGAAGCCAACGTGACCAACGTGACCAACGTGACCAACGTGACCAACGTGACGTTGGATCCAATTATTAAAACCCGACAAACCAGTGGTGCGGAGGCGGATTTATCTGTCGTGACAGAGGTTTGTCCTGTGGATTACAAGGCGGGCGCGCCCAGGGAGGGGGCGGATGCCAACGAGTTGTGGGACACGGACAAGATGCAACTCGGGTTGCAGGCGTTGATTCTGCGCGACAATGGTTATTCGTGCAATGAAGGCGTCATTTATTATCGGGCGACGAAACAGCGCGTGCGCCTGCCCATCACGCCGGAATTGGAAGCGTGGGTTTTCCAGAAAATCGCCGAAGCCAGGCGGGTGGTGACCGCGCCCATGCCCGCGCCGCTGGTGCATTCTCCGAAGTGCGTGCGCTGTTCGCTTGCCACGGTGTGTCTGCCCGATGAGACCCGGATGCTGGCGCAGACTGACGGGCAGGATGCCTGTGCCGCTACTGCGAGCGAACCGCCGCGACGATTGATGGCCGCGCGGGATGACACGCGTCCGCTGTATTTGAACACACCGGGTTATCGCGTGGGTTGCAAGGATGAGGTGTTGCAAGTCAAGGACAAGGATTCGGTGGTGGACGAAGTGCGGATGCGGGATGTCTCGCATGTGGCGTTGTTCGGCAATGTGCAGATTTCGACGCAGGCCATCCAATCGCTCTGCGAACTGGAAGTGCCGGTGACGTATTTCTCGATGGGCGGATGGTTTTACGGCATTACCCGGGGCCATGCCTTGAAGAACGTGTTTCTGCGGATGGAGCAGTTTCGCCTGGCGCGTGAGGAAAGGACCTGCCTGTCCCTGGCGCGGCAGTTTGTGCATGGCAAGATTCGCAACCATCGGACGTTGCTCATGCGCAATCATCTGGAGCCGCCGGAAGCGATCATCGGCAAACTCAAGCGGGCCGCGGAAGATGCGCTGGCGGCGGCGTCCATTGAGGAATTGCTGGGTATTGAGGGGGCGGCGGCGAGCCAGTATTTTCAGCAGTTCAGCGGGATGGTGAAGGTGGAGGAGAACGATGATTTGCCCGGCCTGGAAATGCCCGCCCAGGACGACAAACCACGCGCGTTTAATTTCAATTTTAACCATCGCAACCGCCGTCCGCCCACGGACCCGGTCAATGCCATGCTGTCGCTGGCGTACAGCATGCTGGCGAAGGATTGCACGCTGGCGGTGCTGGCGGTGGGGTTCGATCCCTATGTGGGGTTTTACCATCAGCCGCGTTTTGGCCGTGCGGCGCTGGCATTGGACCTGATGGAGGAGATGCGGCCATTGATCGCGGAATCCACGGTGTTGAGTTGCATCAACAACCGGGTGATCACGGAAAAGGATTTTGTGCGCGCGGGCCAGGCGGTGAATCTGACTGCGCCGGGGCGGAAACGATTTTTCCAGACGTATGAGCAGCGGATGAGTTCGCTGATCACGCATCCGCTGTTCGATTACAAGGTGAGTTACCGCCGGGCATTGGAGTTGCAGGCGCGGTTGCTGGCCAAAACGTTGACGGGGGAAATCACAGAGTACGTTCCATTGATGACGAGGTGATCCATGCGCACGACCTATCTGGTTTGTTACGACGTTGCGGACGACAAGCGGTTGCGCAAGGTGTTCAAGACTTGCGGTAATTTTGGCGATCATCTGCAATTCTCGGTGTTCGAGTGTGATTTAAACCCGTCGGAAAAGATTGAATTGGAGACGGCTTTGAGCGAGATAATCAAGCATGACGAGGATCAGGTGATTTTTGTCGGGCTGGGACCGGCGGAAGGGCGGGGAGACCGGGTGATCACGGCGTTGGGCTTGCCCTACACCAAGCTGGATGCGCCGTGTTTCGTGGTGTAAGCCGCTCCTGATCTTTGACAATTTGGCCCGCGAGCGGCGGGGTGCTGCGGGGCACCCCGCTCCCGCTCGCACCACGTAACGATTTCAACATCAACAAATAATGACATTGCCCCAGACAGAATGAACAGTCACACCCCGAAAATAGGTCAGGCGGTCGCAATTATCCTATTGCGGTCTTGCACCAGAAGGAGTAACAGAAAGGCACCTTCCGCGCCCCCACGGGCGCGGCCCCGTTGAAGCTTCAACCTCTGGCCTGGCAGCGGCGTGACGTTTGTTCCTTCCGCGCCCCCACGGGCGCGGCCCCGTTGAAGCAAGATCGTCTGCCGAAACGTTCAAAACCCCCATTTCGCCTTCCGCGCCCCCACGGGCGCGGCCC
>Ga0302319_10017092_pt1 | contig 13311 bp, 13 predicted proteins | sample Bog_T0_2_FD_203319 | JGI IMG/M metagenome (GOLD analysis project Ga0302319, IMG submission 203319) | Peat permafrost microbial communities from Stordalen Mire near Abisko, Sweden - Bog_T0_2 | ecosystem: Environmental > Terrestrial > Soil > Wetlands > Peat | place: Sweden: Abisko, Stordalen Mire...
GCACATAGTCGATCATCGCCGCCGTCGAGCCCGCGAAGTCCGAAATTTCAATGACTTCGCGCGGACATTCGGGATGCGCGATGATCTTCACGCCGGGATTGTCGGCGCGGTAGCTCTCGATTTCCTCGGCCGTGAAACGCTCGTGAACCTCGCAGGCGCCGTGCCAGGCGATGATCCTGACCTTTGTTTGCGCGGCGACATTTTGCGCCAGATATTTGTCCGGCAGCATGATGACGCGATCCGAGCCAAGGCTCTCGACGACCTTGAGCGCGTTGGAGGAGGTGCAGCAGATGTCGACTTCCGCCTTCACCTCGGCCGAGGTGTTGACGTAGGCGACGATCGGAACCCCCGGATATTCAACGCGAAGCGCGCGCACGTCGGTGCCGGTGATCGACGCCGCCAGCGAACAGCCGGCCTCGCTGTCGGGGATCAGCACGGTCTTTTCGGGGCTCAGAATCTTCGAGGTTTCGGCCATGAAATGCACGCCGCCCTGCACGATCACCTCGGCGGGAGAGGCGGCCGCGAGCTTGGCGAGCTGCAGGCTGTCGCCGACATAATCGGCGACGCAGTGATAGATTTCCGGCGTCTGATAGTTGTGCGCCAGGATCACCGCGTTGCGCTCGCGCTTCAACTCGTTGATCGCCTTGACGTAAGGCGCGTGGAAGGGCCATTCGACCGGCGGCATGACCTTAGAGATGCGCTCGTAAAGATGCGCGGTCGCGGCTTCGACTTGCGGCGTCCAATCGAGATTGGGGCGCGGCAGAACCGGAAATCGCTGGCGAAGGGCAACGCCGAGCGGCGCGACGCCGGCGCGCTTGCCGGTTTCGCCGATACGTGACGATAAGCTCATGACGCCGCTCCCAATTTACGCCGCGAGGAACATTTGGACTTCAAGGTCCGCGGGGATATTATGCTCGATATGAGCATAAGCTGCCTAGCCAAACCCCTTTGGGTCGAACATGCCGGCCGCCCTTATAGCATGGCTACCGCGCAGGGGATGTCGGGACACTCCTGCATCAAAGCCTTGACGCCTACATATGCTCGTTAAGAGTATATGTCAAGGACGGGTTCAGGCGGCGAATTGCTTCGGTTTGGGCTGGGGCGGGTGGGGGCGCTGGGAGCGGATATCGCCGCTGCCCCTGAACGCGGATCGCCAAGAGGGCGTTCGAAACACGTGTTGAGCGACCGTCAACGATACTGCTATCATGATTGTGATTCGGATCTGGTCCCATCGGAGAATCTTTCCGCCTAGTGCACCGAGGCTATAGCTGGTAGCATTCCGGCAGTCACAAGGCAGGCCGAGCTTGGAGCTTACCTTTGAGACAGACGATATACGCGACGCAACGATGGATAAGAACGTCGCTCGACGCGTAATGGCTCAAGACAAAGCGGAGTTTTTATTCAGCCTCGTCGCAGACCTGAAAGATGCGATGTTTGTCGGTGAATTGGCCGACGACCCTCAAGTGATGCAGACTAACCGCGGCATGCGGTTGAGATACCCCTTTGCCTCAGGGTACGACCTTGAGTTGGAACCCATCATGGGGCGGCCCGCCGAAGATGGCCTCTGGCGCGAAGCGCACCGCGTAAAACTTTTGCACATCTTACATGACGGGGCCGTCCTGATATGAACTTCCAAACCAATTGGGCTTCCCCTCCCGGTGCAACCATCTCGCGTCTTATGGCCTTGAGAGAGATTCCGCGCGATGAGTTAGCCGACGGCCTCGCGCTTACCCTTGAACAGTTCGATGAGCTTATTGCGGGCCAACTCAGAATTACCGAAACGCTCGCCGTGGCACTCGCCGATCATCTCGGAGCTTCGCCGCGCCTCTGGCTTACCAGAGACAAGACCTATCTGCGCGACCTCGGGCGCATAGGAGAAGCAAGGAGTCGCGATGTTAATTCATGGAGCAAGACTATGCCAGTGGCTTCCATGAGGAGGTATGGCTGGCTCTCTAAAGAATCAAGAGGAAATGCTCTCGCAGATGAGCTTCTGCGTTTTTTTGGCTGTTCGAACTTGAAAGATTGGGGAATTCGCTATTCTAATGGGGTTGGCGCAGTAGCCTTCAAGACTTCACTGGCATTCGAAGCTGACGCTATGGCAACTCTGGTCTGGCTCCGTGCGGGTGAGCAACAAGCAGACGAATTGCCGCTTCCGAAATTCGACCGTACAGCATTTGTCAATCAACTACCCGCCCTCAAGAAGTTATCTGCGTTCAAGCATCCGAAGATTTACTTCGTCAAACTTCAGGCCGCATGCCAAGCTGTTGGGGTCGCATTGACTTCTGCCAGAGCTCCCGAAGGTTGTCGGGCGAGCGGTGCATCCTGGCTGAATGCGCGAGGCAATCCGGTCATACATCTGAGCTTCCGACATCTTTCTGAAGATCATGTTTGGTTTGCGTTCTTTCACGAGGCCGCCCACATAGTCTTTCACGGTGAAAGCCACATCGACGTTGATCTGACCGATCCCACTCTATTTGGCTCTGTGGAGCAAGAGAAAGAGGCTGACGAATTCGCCCAAGAAACATTGGTACCAAGGGAGATTTTGAGCGGCTTGATGCAGGGTCCGATAACTGCTCGAGCGGTAATGTCAGCGGCGCGTCAAGCCAACGTCACGGCGGGGATCATTGTTGGCCAGCTTCAAAAAGCAAAAATCATCCCGCATGGAAAGCTCCCTTTCCTGAAGCATCGCTACCGCTGGAGCGTAGACTCCTCTATACCCGAACTTTCTCAGCCTCGAAAATACTCATAAGTATCGGGATTCTTTTGCCAGTTACACAGGCTGTCTTCGATAACTTGCTTCCCTATAGCGAGAAACTCGTCTAGGGCGTCGACTTTCGGCTCTAGCCTTGAGGCAGTGATTGGATAGTTTCGATCGTCGTGAAACAGCAGTCGAGCACCGGCCTGCGGCCCAGTTGCACCGACCAGGTACACGCTCCCTGCTTTAATCGGGGCAAGGCCAAGTTTGCCTAGCATCGTAAGAAAATCGAATTTGCAAGCCGACCGAAGCCCGAGACACCATTTAGCATTCGATACATGAAGTCAAAGCCCGCAGTCGGTTCCTGACCACAGTTCCTATGGACATGCTCGAGCAAGCTCTGAAAACTGCCTTGAGAAAACAGCCAGTCATAGAAAGTGTCGAAGGTTCGGAATATGTGATCGGGCTGCTTGCTTTGATATTGCCGGTGGTTGGAGTAGCGACCCGACTGACGGGGGTCTCGTAGAAGAGCCTCGTTACGAACCAGCATCGCATGGAAATCTGGTTTGTTGGTGCCGAACTGAGTGGCAGTCCAAGTCGGACCTTGGCCAAACGAACCCATGACATTCGCAGTTAAGCGCCATTCATCCGTGCGATGCTTTCCAAAGTGGGTAGCGACAAACGTCAGCCAAACAGCTTCGTTGGTATTCCCGCGCCGACCAAGATAGGCAGCAGCTTTTATCGGATCGAATAGTCTGCTTTGCGGATCGAGTCTGTCCGTTGAGATCGAGCGACGTTGAATTGCTTGAATGTACTCGATCCGTCGCAGGCTTGAGATCATCTGAGCAACCAGCGTGTCTCGGCGCCCAGCGGGTATAAGCCCCGGCAAAACGCCAATCGCACGCTCATAGTCTCCCAAACCATTGCCTAGGTCAGCTACCCGATCCCTGTGCATTCCTCTCAGCATGATTCTCTCTATTTCTGAACAAATCGAGCATGCTCTGCTCGGGATCTAACCGCCTCTTGATTCGATCGAGAATGTACGCTCGATAGGCCGGTGAAGTGACAGTACGAAGGAGTTCCGCCATGTCTGCCGCCGGCGACTTGCCCTTTGCAACAGTATGGATTTTCAAGAGTGTGATCAAATCGGCCCAGTAGGCGTCCAATTTTTCACTGAATCGATAATCACCGCTACCACTTCTAATGAATTCCTCAGCCTGGACCAACTCTTTAATTGAAGGCCAAGGATCACCCAACGGCATCGCCGGCATCGGGACCACATCATGGCGTCCTTCGTCCAGATACTGTTGGGCAGAGGTGCGTGGCTGAAAATCGTCCGTATCATCATAGAGATGGAGGCTTGCAACGGAATGTTTGTAAAATCCAAGCTCAATCTTTAATTCACGAGCGGCGACCTCTTGCAGCATCGTAAAAGAAAAAATGTCGTGCGGAAGTCCTAAAAAGGCGTCATTAGATCGCATGTGGACGTACATGTGTAGCTTGTTTCTACGAATTAGAAACTGTATTACGCAAGTGCACGGAATATCATTGCTATCTATTTCAGCATCGCGATTTGTAAAAAGCTGTATTATACCGTTCCTTGATCCGGCGCGCGATCTCAATGTATCAATCACGCGCTGCCATTGATCATTTTCGGTAAGCCCTTTCCAGCGCCTTGGGGCGAATATCCTTGGACCGTACGCGCCATTAACAGTAGTCCCGTCATCAGAATACTTGCGGTATCCGCTTATGTAATGCTCGATAAACTCAACTGAGTTACTTGCCGCCAGATACCATACAAGCTCACCAAGAGCGCTAAGGACAGGAGATCGACCGCGCGAGCGGCTGAGGCGTGCCCGCGGGTCGGAAAGTTCCAGTAGAGCACCGAAAATTTCAGTGCTACTACCTTTCCTAGACGTAACTCTAAAGTTTTCTCGGTTGCCCGACAGGAGGCGCTTGAACACAGCCCGCATTAAGGCATCAATATTGTCTGACCTTACTTGGAACATCTATTATTCCTCAGCGCTAGGCTAAAGGCCTTCGCGGTATCGCACCCGCAGCCATCCCGTCACGAAAAAATCTGACGGTCCTCAATAGAGAGCATGCATACCGAGCCACTATCTCAACCATGCCGGGCAAGATTCGACAACGTCTTTGTGTGGGCTTTCCCACACCAAACGCCCGTTTCAGGTTAGAAACGCGACCACTACCAACCGTAAGAGAGCGCTGCCTCGAAACTACGGCGCGGTTCGACGGCGAACGGACTGGAGTTTTTCTTGTCGGCGCCTGACCGGGGACGCGAACACTCCGTGCGACGGCCGGCGCGACGGCCGCTCCCACCGACTGGGCGAACAAAACCCCGATTCCTCCCCAGCCCCAAACCTGCTATCAACCGCCCATGCCGCAAGACCCCGCCCCAAATCACTACCCCCACCGCCATCTGCTCGGGATCGAGGGCCTGTCGCGCCCGGATATCGTGGCGCTTCTTAATCTCGCCGAGGACGCCATCGAGGTGTCTCGGCAGGTTGAAAAGAAGCGCTCCAATCTGCGCGGGCGCACGCAGATCAATCTGTTTTACGAGGCCTCGACCCGCACGCAGGCGTCTTTCGAGATTGCCGGCAAGCGGCTTGGCGCCGATGTTATGAATATGTCGGTCGCGCAATCCTCGGAAAGCAAGGGCGAGACGCTGATCGACACGGCCATGACGCTCAACGCCATGCGTCCCGACATCATCGTCGTGCGCCATTCGCAGGCCGGCGCCGCGCATCTCTTGGCGCGCAAGGTCGATTGCTCCGTCGTCAACGCCGGCGACGGCGCCCATGAACATCCGACGCAAGCGCTGCTCGACGCGCTGACGATCCGCCGCAACAAGGGCCGCATCGAGGGTCTGATCGTCGCCATTTGCGGCGACGTGCTGCATTCGCGCGTCGCGCGCTCGAACATTCTGTTGCTCGGGGCGATGGGCGCGCGGCTTCGGGTCGTCGGGCCGTCGACGCTGGTTCCGCGCTCGCTGGAACGGCTGGGCGTCGAGGTCCACAACGACATGGCGCGCGGACTTGACGGCGCCGATATCGTGATGATGCTGCGGCTGCAGCGCGAACGCATGAGCGGCGCGCTGGTGCCGAGTTCGCGCGAATATTTCCATTTTTTCGGTCTCGACGAGGAAAAGCTCGCGCGCGCCGCGCCGGACGCGCTGGTGATGCACCCCGGACCGATGAACCGGGGCGTCGAAATCGATTCATCCGTCGCCGACGGTCCGCGTTCGCGGATCCGCGAACAGGTCGAAATGGGGGTCGCCGTGCGCATGGCGGTGCTCGAGGCTCTCGCGCAACACCTTCCAAATGTGTAACTTGCGTCCTTCGGTTTCGGCTTCCTGTCTAAAGAGGTGACCAATGATGAAGCTTATCCGCCTGGGCGGGCTGGTGTCGCAGGCGATCTTCCTACAATTCATCCATCTCGTGGGTTTGGGCGCGTTCCTGGTTTCCGCCGCCGCTGGATATTTTCGCGCGCCCTCCTGGTCGGTGATCATCCTCGGCATTGTGTTCGGCGTTGGAGTCGATAAATTTGTCGATGTCACCGATGTCACGGGGCTGCTCGACAGGGCGCAGAAGGCCAGCGAGCGCGGCGGCTTCCTGATTATCGTCTATTTCGCGATCGCCCTCGTCGGCTATATCGTCGGCGCCTATGCGCGTTATCACCACGAGAAATTCAAGGCGAAGGCGGCCGCGCCCGCGCAATCGATTTCGAAAAAGTAAACCCCGAGCTTTTCGAGCGAGGGTAGGCGGCCGGCGCGGCGCGCCAGCCGCGATCGCGTCACAGTCCTTCGAACAGCGCGGTCGAAAGATAGCGCTCGGCGAAGGATGGAATGATCAGCACGATGTTCTTGCCCTCGGCTTCCGGGCGCGCGGCGATCTCCAGCGCCGCCGCCACCGCCGCGCCGGAGGAAATGCCGACGGGTATGCCCTCGATGCGGGCGAGATGGCGCGCGGTCTCGAACGAGGTCTGGTTGCCAATCGTGATGATCTCGTCGATCACGCCGCGGTCGAGCACCGGCGGAACGAAACCGGCGCCGATGCCTTGAATCTTGTGCGGTCCCGGCGGACGGCCGGACAGCACGGCCGAGTCTTCCGGCTCCACGGCGACGATGCGCAAGCTGGGCCGGCGCGGCTTCAGCGCGTGGCCGACGCCGGTGATGGTGCCGCCCGTGCCGACGCCGGAGACGAAATAATCCACGACGCCATTGGTGTCGTTCCAGATTTCCTCGGCGGTGGTGAGTTGGTGGATTTCCGGATTGGCCGGGTTCTCGAATTGTTGCGGAATGACCGAGCCGGGGTTTTCGGCGGCGAGTTCGTTGGCCTTGGCGACCGCGCCCTTCATGCCCTGCGCCGCAGGCGTCAGCACGAGTTCGGCGCCGAGCAGAGCCAGCATCTTGCGCCGCTCGATCGACATCGACTCGGGCATGACCAGAATCAGCTTGTAGCCGCGCGCCGCCGCGACGAAGGCCAGAGCGATGCCGGTGTTGCCGGACGTCGGCTCGATCAGCACGTTTTTGCCGGGCGCGATCTTGCCGCTCTTTTCCAGCGTTTCGATCAGGCTGACGCCGATGCGGTCCTTGACGCTGGAGATCGGGTTGAAAAATTCGAGCTTGGCCAGAAGATTGGCCTTCACGCCCATCTCCTTGGCGAGACGGTCGAGACGCACGATCGGAGTGTCGCCGATGGTCTGGGTGATCGAGTCGTAAATGCGTCCGCGGCCGGGCTTGGCCGGGGGCGTATAAAAGGGGCTCTGCGTCATTGTTCTTGCTCCTCGTTTATTCGCGCGGACTTCGCCAATCCCCGCGTCATTAGCTTGACCACGAAAATACATGAATTGACGCCCGGGACGAAATCCGCGCGCTGCCGCGTCGCGAAACCTGGCGTCAAGGAAGAGCGCCGCGCCGGCGCCGTCCGGGGCCTCGAGCGGACCCCACTCGTCAGATCGCGATCGCTTCGGCGATCCGTGCGGTTCGCGCGGCCCGGTCCACGGCCTCCGGAAAGGGCAGGGCGGTCGTCGACTTGATGCGCTCCATCGCGAATCGCGAAACGACATTGCGCAACGGCGTGATCGAGATGAGCCGTTTGTAAAACGCGTCGAAGGCGGCCATGTCCGCGACGACGACGCGCAGCATGTAGTCCACGTCCCCCGCCATGCGATGAAATTCGACGACCTCCGGCATTCCGGCGACTTGCTTGGTGAAGCGCTCGAGCCAGGCGTCGGAATGTTCGCCGGCGACGATCGACACATAGACGCAAAGACCAAGACCCAGTTTTTCCGGCGACAGCAGCGCGACGCGGCGCGTGACGACGCCGGTCGCCTCGAGTTTCTGGATGCGCTTCCAGCAGGGCGTCTGCGACAGACCGACCCGCGCCGCGATCTCGGCGATTGGCAAAGAGGCGTCGTCTTGCAGAATGGAGAGAATTTTATAGTCCAAGGCGTCCATGTCGGGGCTCGAAGGTGAAGGTGGAGAAGCTCTCGGCGCGCGAACGGGAGATATTTTTTACATAGTCCATAAAAACCGTAGTTTTTGTCAATAGGCCTTTCGACATCATTTTTGCGCCGCCGCGCGGCGACGTGGCGCACGTCGCTGATCTATAAGCAATTTTCGGGCGACGAGAGATGCGTTCGGAGAAATCCACAAATTTGGTTGTTTAAATGCGTTAGGGAATATTCATCTATTTTGATATGAGGATTCGTTGACGGCGCATGAGCTATCTGCGCTCGCAAGGCGCGCGGACGGTTCGGCGCGACGCCTATCCCGGCGGCCTAGCCGAAGATCGAGGAGAGCGCTTGCGGCCATGTTGACTAAAAAAGCGAAATACGGACTGAAGGCCCTCGTGTTCCTGGCCGGGATCGAACCGGGTCAAACCGCGCTGGTCGCCGACATCGCCACCGCGAACCAAATACCCAAGAAATTTCTCGATGCGATTCTCGGCGAACTGCGCAACGCCGGCTTCGTTCACTCGAAGAAAGGCAAGGGCGGAGGCTACACCCTGGCGAGGGCGCCGGAGGAGATCGGCGTCGGCAATGTGATTCGCGCGCTGGACGGGCCGCTCGCGCCGATTCAATGCGCGAGCCAGACCGTTTATCGACGCTGCGACGACTGCGTGGACGAGAACCATTGCGCCGTGCGGCTGGTGATGCTGCAAGCCCGCGAGGCGATAGCCAGCGTTCTCGACAAAACGACGTTGGCCCAGATGCGGCGTCTGGGAGAAACGGGCGAAGCTCTCGAGTAGGGGCGTCGTCTGGGCATGGACATGACGCGAGGTGGAACATATAAAGCCGAGCACGGCCGCCCCGCGCCCGCGGCGCGGCGTTCCAATTTCGAGAGGCCGGCGCGAAGCCGGAAAATCACGCATGGCTCAAGCAGCGACGGCCAAAGCAGCGCCGGTTAACCCCATCGTCGAGCCGTCCGCGGGCTTGGAGGACGGTAAGGCGACCGAGGAATTGCGCAAGGTGATGGTGGAGCGCCAGCTGCGCCCGTTCGACGTGACGGATTTGCCGGTGTTGCAGCGTTTCTTCGACGTTCCCCGCGAGTTCTTCCTGCCGCCCGAACTGAAGCCGATGGCTTACTCCGACCTCGCGATCTCCGGCAGGGGCGCGGCCGGAGCCGCTTCTCGCGCGATTCCCGCGCCGTTGGTTTTGGCCAGATTCCTGCAAAAGGCCGAAATACGTCCAACTCAGCGGGTGCTCGACGTGGCGGGTGGCGCCGGCTATTCGGCGGCGCTGCTGTCCGGGCTGGCGGGCGAGGTGGTCGCGCTCGAAAACGAGCCCGAACTCGCGGCGCTCGCGCGCGCGAACCTCGCCAAGGTTGGCGCGACGCAAGTGCGCGTGGAGTGCGGCCCGCTGGAGAAGGGCGTTCCGGCCGCCGCGCCGTTCGACGTGATTCTGATCCACGGCGCCGTAGAGGGCGGGCTCGACGCTCTGTTCGAGCAGCTCACGCCCAATGGACATCTCCTCGCCTATAAAAAGCTCGAGGAGGACTCCGGAATGAAAGTGGTGTGGTTCGAGCGTTCCGAAGGCAAGCCCGCCGGCGAGCGGCCCCTGTTCGACGCGACGGCGCCTTTGCTCGCTCCCTTCACGAACGCGCCCGGGTTTGCGTTTTAGGATCTTCGCCGCGGCGCGAGCCGATGCCTCGTGGCGCTCGAATTCGTGAATTTGACGACGGCGACTTGTGGCCGTCCCCAAGCGTTGTCTTGTTCACGAGGCGTTGCGTTGTCCTGGGTTGTGACGTCGAGGTTCGAACGTATGCGTGACGCGGCGCCTATTCAGAGGTCGCGGGTTCGGAGGTCGCCGGGGCTAGTCGGAGCGGCGAGGCTCCGCCTCCAATCCCGCGCGATGTTCTTCGCCGGTTTTGTCGCGTTGTTCTGGCAAGCGGGGCTGATCGGCGCCCGCGCCGAGACGCTGAACGGGGCTCTCGCGCGCGCCTATGAGGGCAATCCCGATTTGAATCAGAGCCGCGCCAATGTGCGCGCGCGCGACGAAGATGCGCCCAAGGCGCTCGCGGGCATGCGGCCGAAGGCCAGCATTTCGGCCAATGCGGGGCCCGAATTCGCGACGGTCAGAATCCCCTCTGGACGCAACGACTATGGCTCCCGCGCCTATTTAAACGACGAATTTCTAGGCAAGCCGCGCGGCGCGGCGTTTAACGTCTCGCAAACGCTGTACGACGGCGGGCGCACCGCCAGTTCCGTCCGGCAGGCGGAATCTTCGGTGCTGTCGGCGCGCGCCTCCCTGCGGCAAACCGAGCAGTCGATCCTGCAAAACGCCGCGTCCGCCTATATGAACGTCCTGCGCGATACGGCCATTTTAGGCTTGCGCAAGAGTAATGTCGCCGTGCTGACCGAGCAGTTGCGCTTGACGCGGGACCGGTTCCAGGTCGGTGAGGTCACGCGCACCGACGTTGCGCAGGCGGAAGCGTCGCTCGCGCAGGCGAACTCCGATGTCTACGCCGCGCAGGGCCTGTTGAAGATCAGCGTCGCTGGCTACCGGCAGGTGGTGGGCGTCGAGCCCAAGCGGCTCGAACCGGCGCAGGGCGTGGAAAAGCTGCTGCCGAAGTCGCTGAACGAATCGATCGCCGCGGCGTTGCTCGAAAATCCCGCGGTAATCGCCGCGGAGCATCAGATCGACGTGGCCGCGCTCGCCGTGAAGGTCGCCGAGAGCGCCCTGGCTCCGACCCTCTCGGTCAGCGCGCAGGTTTCGCCGCAATATGACTCCTTCCTTGGCTTTCCCGGATCGCGTCAGTTCTCGGCGCAGGCGATAGGCAATCTGAACATTCCGCTCTATCAGGGCGGCTCGGAATATGCCTCGGTTCGACAGGCCAAGGAGCAATTGGGTCAAGCGCGGCTCAGCGCGGATTTGCAGCGCGACAACGCGCGCGTGAGCGTCGTGTCGAGCCTGGCGCAACTCGAAACCGCGAAGGCGTCAATCATCTCCAATCAAGCCTCGGTGCGGGCCGCCGAGATCGCGTTGACGGGCGTGCGCGAGGAGGCGAAAGTCGGTCAGCGCACGACGCTGGACGTGCTCAACGCTCAGTTGGCGCTGTTGAACGCGCGCGTCAATCTCGTGATCGCGCAACATGACAGGGTTGTCGCTTCCTATGCCGCGCTCGCGGCGATCGGACGACTCTCCACGCGCGAACTGGGGTTGAACGTCGTGGATTACGATCCGGCCGTTCATTTCGAGCAGGTCAAGGACAAATGGCTCGGATTGGACACTCCCGACGGCCGATGATCTTTTAAAACGGCGCGCGGAAAAGTGTGGACTGTGCGCGAGAGCGGTTAATTGGCCTAGCTTCTCCGATCACAGCATAGGAAGATGAATAATGTAGTCTGGATTCGCCCGGGCCGTCGAACCTGAAAAGAGCACATGCGATGAGCGCTTTAAATGCCCAGACCCCAAACCTTTCGTTGGAAGATGAGCGCCGCGCCCATGAGCCTTCCATGGAAGAGATACTAGCTTCGATTCGGCGCATCATCGCCGACGACGACGGCAATCTGTCCGTCCGTCGCGACAGGCCGGATCGTCGCAAGATCGACGAAGTTCAACCCGAGCCGCCGCGCCTCGTCGCGGTGGAAGCGACGCCGCCGGTGGACGGGCGGGGCGAGTTGGAGCGCTCGCGCTACGACGAGGGGACGCCTTTCCATGACGCGCCCTCGGCCGTCGACGAGGAAGAGCCGGTTGTCGCCGAGTATGAGACGGCCGAGGAGCCCGAGGCGGTCGGCGATGACGCTTATCCCAAGCATGAGCATGCCGAGCCGGACTATTACGGGCGCGAGCAGGATGCCTTTTCTCCCGACGAGAACCCCACGCCGCTCGTCTCGTCCGACGCCGCCGCCGCCATCGCCGCACAATTTCAGACGCTGGCGGCCAGCATGGTGATCAATGATTCCGGACTTCTGCATGATTATGCGCGCGAGATGCTGCGTCCGATGTTGAAGGCCTGGCTCGACGACAACCTGCCGGTGCTGGTCGAGCGCCTGGTGCGCGCGGAGATCGAGCGGGTCGCGCGCGGCGGCAGGCGTTAATCTCATTAATCCCGCGCGGCGTTAACGGCGTTTATACTCTGTCGCGGGTACTCTTCCGCAATGTACCGTTTGCGCGCCATGGCTCGTTCGCTCGCCGTCCCGCTGACCCTTTATGGTCTCGCCGGGCTGATCGGCGGCTATTTTATCTGGCACGCCGTCAACGGCCAGCGCGGGTTGAAGGCCGGCGAGGAATTCGAGCAGCGCCTCGGACAGCTGCGGCTCGAACGCGATCTGCTGAAGCTCGAACGAATGCAATGGGAAGGCCGCATCGCCCTGATACGCGGCGAGGCGGTCGACGCCGATATTCTCGACGAGGAAGCGAGGGCGCTGCTCGGCCGCGTGCACAAGAACGAAGTCGTGATTCTGACTCCGGTCGCGGGCGGCTCGCCGGCGACGCGATGACGCGACGTCCGAAGGCGCGTCACGTTCTGACATAGCGCGCGGAAAAGTCCGCGGGTCCATCCGTCCGGACAAGACCGCGCGCGATCAAATCCTCGATATGCGCGAACACGGTCAGCGCCGCCGCGCCGTGCAGCCGGGCATCGACGCCCTCGTAAATATGGGCGACCATTTGCGGGATGGTCTCGTCACCCTCGCCGAGCCGTTGCAGGATCGCCGCTTCGCGCTGGGCGCGGTGATGCGCGAGGGCGCGCAAATAGCGTCGCGGATCGCGCACGGGACCGCCATGCGCCGGCCAATAAAGCGCGTCCTCGCGCCGCCGCAGCTTTTCGATTGAAGCCATGTAGTCGCGCATCGAGCCGTCGGGCGGCGCCACCACGGTCGTCGCCCAGGCCATCACATGATCGCCGGAAAACAGCGTGCGCTCCTCGCGCAGCGCGAAGCACAGATGATTGGCGGTGTGGCCCGGCGTCGCCACGGCCTCGATCGTCGCGCCGCCGATTTGGAGGGTCTCGCCGTCCGACATCACGCGACACGGCGCATAATCGCGGTCGTGCGAGGCGTCGAGGCCGTGGCCCGCTTGGTCGGCGCGCGCCGCGTAGGGCGCGCAGCCGATTACCGGCGCGCCGGTTCTTTCCCGCAATAGGCCGGCGG
>Ga0302319_10017094_pt1 | contig 13311 bp, 9 predicted proteins | sample Bog_T0_2_FD_203319 | JGI IMG/M metagenome (GOLD analysis project Ga0302319, IMG submission 203319) | Peat permafrost microbial communities from Stordalen Mire near Abisko, Sweden - Bog_T0_2 | ecosystem: Environmental > Terrestrial > Soil > Wetlands > Peat | place: Sweden: Abisko, Stordalen Mire...
TCGGTGATCTCATGGATCAACTGGGTGAAATGCTGTTGTTCGAGTCGGCAAAGATCGCCGTAGACACGGGTCCCGTACGGAAGTTTCTGAACGATAACCCGCTGCCGCAATCGATGAAGGAGAGGTTACCAGATAAATTTCGTGTTTTCTGTTTGGCGCTCAATTCCCTCAAACAATGGGTGGCCGCAGAGCAAGCCGCAACAGATCGCTACCTGCTCGGAGGAAACGCACGCGAATTGTGCCGTGAAGCGGTGAAGACCTGCTTGGTTACGGGGATTGCTCTTGGTCAGGACAGCGAGTTGCACCATCCGATTCGGGACGGTCGCCCTCCGATTCCCCTTAGCAAGAAAGGCCACGATGAAATCGAAGGCCAAGTAGCAATAATGCGCGACGACCCTATTGGTAGGGCGCTCTGCAAACTCCGAAGTGAGAAGAATCATTCTTGGGCTCAACTGCGTCGAGGTTGCCTAGACTTGCTTGGTAAGCCCGTACCGTGGCCGTCGAAGGCAAGTGCAGCGGGTGCGCGCGCGTTCGCCAAAAAATCAGCCGCTGGCGCAGGCGTCGGGTATGTGCAGATATTGGAATGGTTAGACAGTAACAATCTTGGATTGCTCCGGATGGGAAAGGAAGGGGCATAGGGCTATACATGAATAGCCAAGGGTAAGAACATTTTTGATAATTCAAACTGAGGCAGTGCCCTCGATTCATCAATTCAACGGCGAGTGTGGCACAGACAAACTCACAACTGATCACTGACAACTGTTTCCGGGGTCTCGCAATCATGTCCGTAATTCTCGAATCCCTACCCGTCGGCCAGAAGGTTGGCATAGCCTTCTCCGGCGGGCTCGACACCTCCGCCGCCCTGCACTGGATGAGGCTGAAGGGCGCCATCCCCTACGCCTACACGGCCAACCTGGGCCAGCCCGACGAAACCGACTACGACGCCATCCCGCGCGCGGCTCTCGAATACGGCGCTGAGAAGGCCCGCCTCATTGACTGCCGCGGCCCGCTTGTTCGCGAAGGCATCGCCGCGTTGCAGGCCGGCGCATTCCACATCACCACCGCCGGCGTCCCCTACTTCAACACCACTCCCATCGGCCGCGCCGTCACCGGCACCATGCTCGTCGCCGCCATGCAGCAGGACGACGTAGCCATCTGGGGCGACGGCTCCACCTTCAAGGGCAACGACATCGAGCGCTTCTACCGCTACGGCCTCCTCGTCAATCCTGACCTCAAGATCTATAAACCCTGGCTCGATAACGCCTTCATCGACGAGCTCGGCGGCCGCGCCGAGATGTCCGCCTTCATGCAGAGCCACGGCTTCGCCTACAAAATGTCCGCCGAGAAGGCCTACTCCACCGACTCCAACATACTCGGCGCAACCCACGAAGCAAAGGACCTCGAGCACCTTTCCACTTCCATCAAGATCGTCGATCCCATCATGGGCAAAGCCTTCTGGCGCGACGATGTCGAGATCGAGCGCGAAGAGGTCGCGATCCGCTTTGAAGAAGGCTTCCCGGTCGCACTCAATGGCCACCACTTCGACGACCCCGTCGACCTCCTTCTCGAAGCCAACCACATCGGCGGGCGCCACGGCCTCGGGATGTCCGATCAAATTGAAAACAGAATTATCGAAGCCAAATCTCGCGGCATCTACGAAGCCCCCGGCCTCGCCCTGCTCTTCATCGCCTACGAACGCCTCATCACCGGCATTCACAACGAAGACACCATCGAGCAGTACCGCGATCATGGCCGCAAGCTCGGCCGCCTGCTCTATCAGGGCCGCTGGTTCGATTCGCAAGCCATCATGCTTCGTGAATCCGCTCAGCGCTGGGTCGCCAGGCCCATCACCGGCGAAGTCACCGTGGAGCTGCGCCGCGGCAACGACTACTCCATCCTCTCGACGGAGTCGCCCAACCTCACCTTCCATCCCGAGCGCCTCAGCATGGAGAAGACCGAATCGACCTTCTCCCCGCGCGACCGCATCGGCCAACTCACCATGCGCAATCTCGACATCAGTGACACCCGCGACAAGCTCCTCACCTACGCCGCCGCCGGTCTCCTCACCCTCAGCAAAGGCACCGAAATGCCCAGATTAAGCAGCGCCTTGGAGAAGGAATAGCATGGCCATTTGCAAGTATTGCGAACTCGAAATGAACGAGGCTGAGGGGTGCGTAAAGTTACCGGTCAAGACAGTTGATGGAGACTTCGATCCGGTTCTGTACGGCAGCGAGGTCGGAAATGAGCCGGAACCGCCGGATCATAGGTGCCATGACTGTGGCGCGTTGCCGGGGCACTACCATCATGCCGGCTGCGACTGGGAGCAATGTCCTCGATGCCACGAACAACTTCTGACCTGCGACTGCGAACCAACTCTAGAGCCCGAAGAACAGGCCGACTCAACGAAGGCTGAGGAATAAGTAACAACTCAATGTCGAATGAACAACAATCCGTAAAAATGTGGTCCGGCCGCTTTCGCGAGCCGCTCGACGCGGAATTCGAGCAATGGCAGCGTTCCATCGTCTTTGATTGGCGACTGCTCCCTCAGGAAGTTGCCGCCAGCAAAGCGCACGCCTCCGCCCTGATCGCCGCCAGCATCCTCACCAACGCAGAAGGCGCGACGATCAGAGCCGCCCTCGATTCCATCGCCGCCGATCACGCCTCCGAAGCAGGCCAGGCCCTCGTGCGCAATCACCCCACAGCCGAAGACATCCATCACTTCGCCGAACTTGCATTGGTAGAGCGCATCGGCTCACTCGGCCTCAAGCTCCACACCGGCCGCAGCCGCAACGAACAGATCGCGGCAGACCTGCGCCTCTTCGTGCGCCAGCAGATTGCAGACTCCATTGGAGCTCTCGCCAACTGGGCGCAGGTGCTGGTCGAGCAGGCCAGCAGCGCCGGCGACGCTGTCATGCCCAGCTATACACACATGCAGCGCGCCGAACCCGTCCTCGTCGCTCACTGGATGTTGGCCTACGTAGAAATGCTGTTGCGCGACGCCGGACGCCTGCGCGATTGCTCCGCGCGCCTCAATGAATGCCCGCTTGGCTCGGGCGCAGTGGCGGGCGCAACTCTCGCGCTCGACCGCTCGATCGCCGCGCGTGAACTCGGTTTCACCGCGCCTACGGCAAACAGCATTGATGCCACGAGCGACCGCGACTTTGCGCTGGAATTTGCGCAAGCCGCGGCCACGCTGGGCATCCACATCTCCCGCTTCGCCGAAGAGATCACGCTATTCGCCACTGCGGAATTCGGCTTCATCGAGTTGGCTGAGCCCTTCTCCACCGGATCGAGCGCCATGCCGCAAAAGAAGAATCCGGACCTCACTGAATTGCTGCGCGGCAAGACCGGCCGACTGATGGGCGCGGCCACAAGCATCGCCACGCTGCTCAAGGGCCTGCCGCTCGCCTACAATAAAGATTTGCAGGAGACGCAGGAGCCCGTGTTTGCAGTTGCCGATACTCTCGAGGGGATGTTGAACCTATTGCCGAAATTCACGCGCGCGCTTCGCTTCCGCCATGACCGCATGAGCGCGGCGGCGCAGTCCGGCTATTTGAATGCGATGGCCGCTGCCACTTATCTCGTTCACAAGGGCGTTCCCTTCCGCACTGCGCACGAGAAGATTGGCAACGCGGTGCGTTTCGCGCTGGAAAAGGGCGCCGAACTCAACGATCTGACCCTCGATGAACTGCGCGCATTCGGCCCCGAGTTCGGTGAAGATTTCTTTGCCGCCATCACGCTCACGGGCACGCTCGATTGCCATGACGTGGTTGGAGGAACCGCGCGCGACCGCGTGAAACAAGCACTCGCTGCCGCAGACGAACGCATCGTCGCTCTCACTCAGGAGGCCCTTCATGCTGGTGCGTAAGGCCCTCCTTCAGGATGCTTCCAACGTCTACGACCTGGTAAACTCGCTCTCCGGCGACGGCACGCTGCTCCGCCGTCCCTTCGCCGAAATCTGCGAAAACATCCGCGATTTCACTGTCGCCGAGTCCGATGGCGGCGTCTTCCTCGGCTGCGGCGCGCTCCACTTCTACGGCCCGCATCTCTGCGAAGTGCGCTCCATCGTCGTCAAGCCTGAAGCCAAGGGCCAGGGCGCCGGCGGCCGCATCCTCGGCTCTCTCATTGAAGAAGCCGAACTGCACGGCATCCAGTCCGTCTGCCTCTTCACGCGCATCCCCGACTTCTTTTTCAAGTACGGATTCCGCACCGTCGAAGACAAGTCCGAACTGCCCGACAAGATCTTCAAGGACTGCCAGATCTGCCCGCGCCTGCATCGCTGCGATGAAGTGGCCATGGTCCGCGGCCGCATCCCCCGCATGTCCATCCTCGGCCCCCGCGAAGAAGCCCAGCAGCTAGTCCGCCTCTCCGGCTAACTTCGGCTTATTCAACATTGCCGTCGCAACCACAGCCTGGCCGTAACTCAGGCCCCCATCGCCCTGGCTCACCTGCCGATGCTGCAACACCGTAAAACCCTCCTCCTCAAGCCCCATTCGCAGCAATCGCGCCAGCCGCCGATTCGCCATGCAACCACCACTCAATGCGACCGTATTAATATCCGTCTCTATGCGCGCGTTCCCCGCCGCATTGATAAACCCTTCCGCAATGCCTGCATGAAACCGCGCCGAAATTCGTCTCGCCGGTACCCCACGCCAAAGGTCATCGAGCACCGCCTTCCACATCTTTCCCGTCCGAATCACGGCCTCGCAGCCTGAGCCTTCCTCTGCCTCATGCAACTCTGGAACATAATCTCCCTGCTCAAACCGGTCAGGCTCATCCACAGCGATCCCTTCCAGCTCAATCGCCGCCTGAGCCTCATAGTCCACCACGCGCCGATTCAGCACCACCGCAGCCACCGCATCAAACAGCCGCCCCAGGCTCGAAGTCATCGGCGAATTGATTCCGCGCTCCACCATGCGCCGCAACACCCGCACCTCGCTAGCCTGCGCGCCAAGCAATTTAACAATCTGCTCCGACTCCACGTCAAAGTCTGCTGCATGCAATGCCCCCAGCGCCATCCTCCACGGCTCCTTCACCGCCGCATCCCCACCCGGCATCGGCACATACTCTAGATGCGCAAATCGCTCAAAGCCCTCCAACCGCGCAATCAGCACCTCCCCGCCCCAAATGCGTCCATCCGTCCCGTATCCAGTCCCATCCAGCGCCAGCCCAATCGCTTCCTTCACGCAATGCTCCGCCATGCACCCCGCCACATGCGCATGATGATGCTGCACTGCAATCGTCCTGATCCCGCGTTCGCGCGCCCACTCCTTCGCCCACGCAGTCGACAGATACCCCGGATGCAAATCGTGCACCACAGCCTGCGGCTCAATCTCAAACGTCCGCATCAAGTGATCGAGCGACTCGCGAAAAAATTCCAGCCCTATCAGGTTTTCCAGATCGCCCAGGTGCTGGCTCTGATAAACAAATCGCCCCTGCGCCAGCGCAAACACATTTTTCAAATGCCCGCCAACCGCCAGCAACGGCGGCGCATCGATGGGGAGCTCAATGCCGAGCGGTACAAACCCCCTTGCTCTCCGCAGCAGTTGCGGCGCGCCATCCACCACCGCCGCAACCGAATCGTCGCATCGTTGCAGAATCTCACGGTCATGCATCAGGAAAGCGTCCGCAATCGCACTCAGCCGCATGAGCGCCTCGTCGTTGTCAATCGCAATCGGTTCCTCGCTCAGATTCGCCGACGTCATCACCAGCGCTCTCACGTGTGCGCCCGCAAACAGCAAATGCTGTAGCGGCGCATACGGCAGAAACACACCCAGCCACGGAATCCCCGGCGCAACACTCTCCGCAATCCCGCATCCTTCCCTTTTTCGCGCCAGCACAATGGGCCGCGCTGACGTTTGCAGCAGCGCTTCTTCTGCCGCCGACAGCATACAAATCTCCCCAGCAGCCTCCACATCGCGAACCATCACCGCCAGCGGCTTTCCGTAGCGATGTTTGCGCTGGCGCAGCCGCAACACGGCCGCCTCATTTGTCGCATCCACGCTCAAGTGAAATCCGCCGATGCCCTTGATCGCCATAATCTCGCCTGCCGCCAGCCGATCAACACATGCGCGCACCGCGTCCTCAACCTCAATCGCCGCTCCGTCCGCGCCCACCAGCGAAACCCGCGGCCCGCAATCCCAGCACGCATTCGGCTGTGCATGGAATCGCCGGTTCGCCGGGTCGTCGTACTCCGCCTGGCAGGCCGCGCACATCTTGAAATTCGTCATCGAGGTCTGCGGCCGGTCGTAGGGAATCCGCCGCGTAATCGTGTACCGCGGCCCGCAATTTGTGCAGTTCAGAAATGGATACCGGGATCGCCGATCGGCCGGGTCGAGCAGCTCGCGCAAGCAGTCCGCACACGTGGCCGCATCGGCCGGAATCCCCGTGCTCACCCGCCCCAGCACCTCGCTGGCAACAATGCGAAAGCCAACCTCCCCGGTCGCTTCCAATTCCCTCATGGCAACCGCGTCGATGCGCGCCAGCGGCGGCGTCTCCCCGCGCAACCGCGTTACAAAAGCGTCCAGCCGCTCCGCCGGCCCTTCAATCTCAATCGTCACGCCATCCGTATCGTTGCCGATCGAGCCCGCCAGCCCCTCTTCCTGCGCCAATCGGTAGACGAACGGCCGGAACCCCACTCCCTGCACCACCCCGCGCACCATCACGCCTCGCCGCCTCGGCGGTGCTTCGCGCCGTTCTCCATTGGAATGGATCTCATCTGCCAAGAAGCAGCCTCACACCGCAGACAAGCATAGCGCATGGGCAACCGATTGACGAGTTCATGGCGCAATCTAGTACATTGAGCATTTCAGGACCCGCTCTGCCGGCTCCCGTAATGAACACGATGATGGAGACAAGCACGATGCTCCGCCTCACAATCCTTGGCCTCGACGTAGGCGGCACCAAGACCGCATGCGTCGAGGGCTCGTCCGATGCGCAAATTCTCGAGCGCACGGAATGGCCCACCGAATCGGAACGGCCATTCGATCAACTCTTCCCTCAGGTCGTTGATCGCATCCGCGCCGCCATCGACACCGCCAACCGCGCAGGCCGAAACCCAATCGCCCTCAGCGTCTCCATCGGCGGACCGCTGCGCATTGAAGAAGGCTTTCTCATCAACCCTCCTCACCTTCCCGGCTGGCACAACATTCCCCTCAAGACACGACTTATGAAGGCCTTTCCATCGCTGCCGGTCTTTGTCGAGCACGATGGCAATGCGGGCGCGCTGGCCGAGTTTCACTTCGGCGTGGGCAAGAGCCGCCCGCACCTCAGGCACCTCATCTTTCTCACCTTCGGAACTGGACTGGGCGCGGGCTTCATCGTCAACGGACAAATTCTCCGTGGCGCGACCGACACGGCTGGCGAAGTGGGTCACTGGCGCCTCGCCGACGACGGCCCGCTCGGCTTTGGCAAGCGCGGATCGTGGGAATCGTTTGCTTCCGGCGCAGGGCTCATTCAGCTCGCCGCGCAGATGTTTCCCGCGCGCTGGAGCGTCGAGTCGCCCATCGCCTCGCTGGTCACCGCCATGGTCGAGAACGATCGCGAGGCATTGCAGGTGGCCGAAGTGGCCGGAACCTGGATGGGCCGCGGGCTCGCACTGCTCATCGACGCGCTCAATCCGCAAGTCATCGTCTTCGGCTCGCTCGGCGTGGTCCTCGGCGAGCGCATCTTCGCGCCCGCGCGCAAGGTCATCGCAACCGAGGCATTGCCGCAGGCTGCCGCCGCCTGCGAGCTTCTCCCGTCCGCGCTGGGCAAGCACATTGGCGATGTCGCCGCGCTCATGGCCGCGCTCGCCGATCCCTCAGTGCGCGCTGCGCTCAATCTCAGCTCGAACAACGTAGATCAAAAGGAAGCCGAAAATGAGTAACAACGAAAAGGGAATTTCCCGACGCAATTTTCTGGTGCAGGGTGCTGCCTCGCTGGGCGTGCTTGCTGCAACTCCAGCGCTGGCGCAGCAGGCAGCGGCCGCAAGCAACGGCAAGGTCCTGCACATCATCGGCCACTCCCACATCGACGCCGCCTGGCTGTGGCCCTGGCGCGACGGAGCCGACACCGCGCTCACCACCTTTCGCAGCGCGCTCAACCGCATGATTGAAACGCCGGACTTCTGCTACACCCACTCCTCCTCCGCCCACTATCGCTGGGTGGAGCGCGCCGATCCCGCCATGTTCGCCGAAATCCAGCAGCGCGTAAAAGAGGGCCGCTGGGAAGTCGTCGGCGCATGGCCCGTCGAGCCCGACTGCAACATCCCCTCCACCGAAAGCTTCATTCGCCACTCGCTCTACGGCAAGCAATATTGCCGGCGCGCCCTCGGCGTCGATGTGAAAATCGGCTTCAACCCCGATTCCTTCGGCCACGCAGCTGGCCTGCCCACCATCCTCAAGCGCGCCGGCTACGGCTACTACGTCTTCATGCGCCCGCAGGAGCACGAGATGAAGCTCCCGCTCGTCTTCTGGTGGGAAGGCCCCGACGGCTCCCGCGTGCTGGTGAACAGAATCTATCGCAACTACGACGGCGATGCGGACGCCATTCGCTCCGCTGTTGCCGGCGCCTTCGCTCCCGGCCTCGATCACGCGGCCTTCTTCCTCGGCGTCGGCGATCACGGCGGCGCCGTCACCAAGCAACAGATCCGCGCCACTCTTGAGCTTCGCAAAGACACAACCCTTCCCGAGCTTCGCTTCAGCACCCTGCGCGACTTCTTTCACGCGGTCGAAAGCTCGCCGGCCTTTGCTTCGTTGCCCATCGTCAAAGGCGAGTTGCAGCACCACGCCCGCGGATGCTACTCCGCCAACGGTGAAGGCAAATTCCTCAATCGCCGCGCCGAGCGCTGGCTGGGTGAGGCCGAGGCCATCGCCGTCATCGGCAATCTGCACTATGGCCGCGCCTACCCGGCCGAGCAGTACGCCGAATCATGGTGGAAAGTTCTCTTCTGCCAGTTTCACGACATGATGGCCGGCACTTCGCTCTACTCCGACTACGAGGATGTGCGCGACAGCGTGGGCTACGCCTGCGAAGTTGCGCAGACCACCAAGATCGAGGCGCTTGAGACCATGGCCCGGCGCGTTGACCTCAGCTCCGTCGAAGAGAGCGCCGTGTTTGCCTACAATCCCCTGCCCTGGAAACGCAAAGCTCTGCTCGAGTTCTACGCCCGCAAAGATCCCTCCAGGAATGCGCCCATCACCCATCTCCGCGCGCAAGACGGAGCCGCGATTCCCGCGCAATGGCGGCCCGCCGCCAGCATGACGCAGTTTCTCCCGCGTCTCTCCGCTTGGGTCGATCTGCCCGCCTGCGGCTACAAGGTCTTTGAGCTCGCGCACGGCGATGAGCCGCAGCCCGCGCCCTTGAGCGACTTCGTCACCGTCAACAACTCCGGCTTCGGCATCTCCTCTTTGAAGGCGTCCGATGGAACGGAACTGCTTGCCGCTCCCATCGGTCTCGTCGCCATCGCCGACACCAGCGACACCTGGGCGCACGGCATCAACCAGTTCCGCCAGGAGATGGGCCGCCCCACGTTCATCTCCTCCACCGTCATCGAAGACGGCCCCGTCACCCGCATCACCCGCCAGCGCGCCCGCTGGCAGGACTCCGAGATCGTTCTCGACATCGCGCAGTTCGCCGGTTGCGATTTCGTCGAGCTTCGCTTTGTCATCGACTGGCGCGAGCACGAGCAGATACTCAAGCTGGAGGTTCCCACGGCCTTCGTTAGCCCGCAAGTCTTCGCCAAGGTGCCCGGCCAAGTGCTCGAACGCCGCGTCAATGGCGAAGAAGAGCCATATCAGGACTGGGCCGCCGTGCAGGGCAAGGTTGGCGGAAGCGACTACACCCTCGCACTCATCAACAACCAGACCTACAGCTACGACTGCCTCAACGGCCTTTTCCGCACCGTGCTCATTCGTTCCGCGCCCTATGCCCGTCATAACCCCGCGCAGGTGCCGCACAACGACAACAACGCCTGGCAGGACCAGGGCCGCCAGGACCGGCGATTCTGGCTCGTGGCCGGAAAGGGCGCGTGGCCGGAGCTTGCCCTCGACCGCCGCGCCGAAGAGCTGCAAACGCCCGCCGAATTCGTCGCTGACTCCGCTCACAACGGAACCGAGCCCTGGGAGAACTCCTTCCTTGAAGTCATGCCGCGGAACGTCTGCGTGCTGGCCATCAAGCAGGCCGAACACGCAGAAGACGGAATCGTCGTGCGCATCCAGGAGCGCTCCGGCACTGCATCGCCGGTGGCAATCAAGAGCGCCGCAATGAACCTCGACTATGCCGCCGTGCTCCTTCCCTGGGAGATCAAGACCATCATGATCAAGCCCGTGCAGGGCGCCCGCGCGCAGGTGCGCGAAGTTTCACTGCTTGAAGTCTAGCCTTCGCACCTTCTTAGGCTGCACGGTTTAGACTTGTTTGTGTGAGGCTATTCAGCACTTTCGGCTCTCGCCTTCAACAGTTGGCCATGCCGATCGCCTTTGCTTCCCTGTCCCTTCCAATTCCTCTGTCATGGGCTCAGCAGCCCGACGAGGCCTTAGTCATTCGCGGCGTTGATGCCGCCGTAAAGGCCAGGGTCGACGCCATTGCGGAATACACCGTGACCGAACACTACTCCGTTTTTCGCGGTGGCGACGAAGCCCATTCCGCCGCCGAAATGACAGTCAAGACAACCTACCAAAAGGAAACCGGCAAGAATTACACCATCCTTTCCGAGAGCGGCTCTTCCATCTTGCGCAAGCTCGTCCTGAGTTCGATCCTGGACAATGAGAAACGCATCAACCAGCCTGGAACGCGCGAAGGCACTTGGATTACTTCAGCCAACTACATGATGAAATTGAAGCCCGGCCGCGTCCAGCACCTCGATGGACGCGACTGCTTTGTCCTCTCCATCGAGCCAAGGGAAAGAGCTCCCAATCTGATCGTTGGAACCCTCTGGGTGGATACGAAGGACGAGTCCATCGTGCAGATCCAGGGAACCGCCTCAAAAAGTATCTCCGTCTTCACCGGCCCCACCCAGCTGATGCGCCAGTATGCCATGGCGAGTGGCTTTGCCCAGGCCACGCACGCCCGCGCCGTCTCCGACAGTTTCCTCTTCGGACAGACCATCGTTACCATCGACTACACCGGTTACGAGATAAAGATTCGTGCTGCGCCGTAAGCTCCGGCTCCGTGCGGCCGCGTCAATGGCGCAACTTTTCTGCCTCGCATCGCCGGCCATTTTCACCTCCTCGGCCAGCGGCGAGCGATTCCTCAACTTTGTGAATGGAGGGCAGATATCCCATTCCCAAAAGAGTCCGCTTGAAACTTCATTTCACAGGATGGGATTACATACCGCCCCCGTGACCACTGTCACGGCTCCCACGGCCCGTCCCGCGTACAACATAAGGTAGACAGGACGCGGGACGCAACAGCACAATCGCCTTGCAACCAGACTTGTCTGCCCCATGGGAGGAACTCGTGCCAGCCTTCACCCCTCCGCCGCTGCCAAGCGACGACAAACGTTGGAAGATCGTGAACGGCACCATGCGCAAGAATGGGTTTGCCCGCCACGCCCTCATTGAGACACTCCATACCGTGCAGTCCTCGTTCGGCTACCTCGACGACGACGCCATCCGTTTTGTTGCCCGTTCCCTGCGCGTGCCCCTCAGCCAGGCCTATGGAGTGGTCACTTTTTACCACCACTTCAGTCTCAAGCCGCCGGGCAGGCACACCTTGACCATTTGCACCGGCACCGCCTGCTACATCAAGGGTACCGACAAGCTGGTGGCCGAAGCCGAAAAGCATCTCAGCATCCCCCAGGGCCAGACCACCAAGGACGGCAACATCAGCCTCATGACCGCGCGTTGCGTGGGCGCCTGCGGACGCGCGCCGGTGGGCCTTGCCGATGGCGAACTGGTGGGCCAGATGACCAGTGCGCAGATGCTCGAGCAGCTGGAAAGGTGGGCCGTGGCATGACCATCGAAGAACTGGAACAGATCGCCGAATCCACCCGCGCCGAATACGCCAAGTTCGACAACGAGATCAACGTCTGCATGGGCACCGGTTGCCTCAGCCAGCACTCCGACCAGTTGAAAGACGCGCTGACCAAGGCCGTCGCAGCGCAGGGCAAGAACGCCTTCGTCCGCCGCACCGGCTGCATGGGTCTCTGCGCCGCCGGTCCGCTGGTGCTCGTCGATCCCGAAGAGGTTCTTTATCAGCACTGCAAGGCCGGCCATGCCGAGGCCATCGCTGCCAGCCTCGGCGGCGAGCCAGTGGCGGAGTTGCAGTGCAACCTGCGTGAGCACTTCGAGCAGCAAGTGCACGTGGTGCTTGAGAACTCCGGCCACATCGATCCGGAAAAGATCGACGACTACATCGCCCGCGACGGCTACCTGGCGCTGGTCAAGGCCCTCACCGACATGGCGCCCAACGACGTGGTCCAGCAGATCACGGCCAGCGGCCTGCGTGGACGCGGCGGCGGCGGCTATCCCACCGGCCTCAAATGGGGCACCGTGGCTAAGGCCAGCGGCGATGTCAAATATGTCATCTGCAACGGCGACGAGGGCGACCCCGGCGCATTCATGGATCGCAGCGTTCTCGAAAGCGATCCCCAGCGCGTCGTCGAAGGCATGGCCATCGCCGCCTACGCCGTCGGCGCCAGCAAGGGCTACGTCTACGTCCGCGCGGAGTACCCGCTGGCCGTCTCCCGCCTCACCGCCTGCCTGCGCGATGCCCGCCGCCGCGGCCTGCTCGGCAACAACATTTGCAACACGCCCTTCAACTTCGATGTCGAGATTCGCCTCGGCGCCGGCGCCTTTGTCTGCGGCGAAGAAACAGCCCTCATCGCCTCCATCGAAGGCAAGCGCGGCACACCCAAGCCGCGGCCTCCGTATCCGGCCGTCAGCGGCCTGTGGGGCAAGCCCACGCTCATCAACAACGTCGAGACCTTCGCCAACATCGCTCCCATTATCCGCAAGGGCGGCAAATGGTTCGCCTCCATGGGCTCTGAGCGCAGCAAAGGCACCAAGGTCTTCGCCCTCACCGGCAAGATCACCAACACCGGCCTGGTCGAAGTGCCCATGGGCATCAGCCTGCGCGCCATCATTGAAGGAATCGGCGGCGGCGTTCCCGACGGCCATACATTCAAAGCCGTGCAAACCGGCGGACCTTCCGGCGGCTGTCTCCCCGCCGAGCTGCTCGACATCGGCGTCAGCTACGATGCGCTCGTCAAAGTCGGCGCCATGATGGGCTCCGGCGGCATGATCGTCATGGACGACACCTCCTGCATGGTCAACGTCGCCCGCTTCTTCATCGAGTTCTGCATGACCGAGTCCTGCGGCAAGTGCATTCCCT
>Ga0302319_10017096_pt1 | contig 13311 bp, 9 predicted proteins | sample Bog_T0_2_FD_203319 | JGI IMG/M metagenome (GOLD analysis project Ga0302319, IMG submission 203319) | Peat permafrost microbial communities from Stordalen Mire near Abisko, Sweden - Bog_T0_2 | ecosystem: Environmental > Terrestrial > Soil > Wetlands > Peat | place: Sweden: Abisko, Stordalen Mire...
CGACCAGCGTCTTCGCGTCGGCGAACTGGGCGAAGGCTCCGTTGCTTGCGTCGGCAGGCTCAAAGCTGCCGGGGCGGACGCGGAAGAGTCCTGCGCCGAGTGGCGTATCAGGATAGCGCCAGGCGCGGATTTCGCCGGGGAGCGCGGCCACCTGCATGCCTGTCGAAAGGAGCCACGTGTCGTCGTGGCGCTTGAGGGCCTCGCGGTAGGAGTAGCGAAGCAGGCTGGCGCAGTCGTTGATTTCCGGGGGAACATCGGCGTGGGGACGGATGGCCTGAAAGTCGGCGATGGTGGTGAACCATTGGCGGAATGCGGCCTGGTCGGCAGCGTCGGTCAGGCGGAGAAAGTCGGGGGTGCCGTCGTTGAATCGGTCGGTCCAGGGACGGCGGAACGAACCCAAGGCCGCTCTGAAGCTCGCGGATTGAACCACGCCCGCTGGGTCAGCAACCGCTCCGCGCAAGCCACGACGCCCATGTCCGTGCGCGAAGACAAAAAGGCGCAGCAGAAGCAGCAGTACAAAGAGCGCGACGATGCCTGCAAGAATCAGGCTCGGCGTACGCGACTTTGCGTGGGAAGTCATGCGGTGAGTCCAACAGAAGCGAAACCCATCTTACCGTGATTCTGGCTTGGCAAGCGCAATGCGGATAGAAAAGGATGGCTTTGTGGATGAAACACGGAGTTTGAAGCCATGGAGAACATCGGACAGTTGAAGACCCAGACGTGCGAAGGCCCTTCGACTCGCGCCGAAGGGCCTTCAGGGTACAGCCACGTTCCTTACACTGTTACAGTCCGTGTAGGCTTGTGCCCGACAAAGCCATAGAAGGCTATGTAGAGGTAGCAGATGACTGGGACAACCAACGCCCATTGATAGTTGGTATTGTCCACCAGCCAGCCAATAAAGACGGGGATCAACGCCCCACCCCACACCGCGGTCATGATGAGCCCAGAACCTTTGCTGGTCATTGGTCCGAGCCGGGCAATACCGAGGGTGAAAATGTTGGGGAACATGATGGAGTTGAAGAAGCCCGCAAGCACCAGGCAGCCGATGGCCACGTAGCCGCTTGTAAAGATGGAAAGAACCACGAGGGCGGCGGCGATGGTTCCGAATATCCCGAGCAGTTTTCCTGCGCCGATCTTGGTCAGCATCCACGATCCGAGCAGGCGGCCGACAAGGGCTCCAAGCCAGTAAAACAGCACCAGCTTCTGCGCCTCGGGCGCCGTCAGGGCATGCAATCCGCCATGAAGCGTATCGCTGAAGTAGAGCACCATCGTTGTCGCCAGGCCAACTTCGACCCCGACGTACATGAATATGCCCAAAGCTCCCAGAACGGTATGACGATAACCCCAGATGCTCCTGCCCAACAGCGGGTCGCCTTCCTTTGCCGGACGGAACTGCTGCGTGGCCTCAACATGGGGCAGCCTCGTGAACGCGACGGCGATTCCCAGGATGACAAGAGCGAACGCAATCACAAGGTAGGGTACACGGACTGTGTCAGCGATCGTCAACTGGTAGGCATGCTGCTCAGCGGCGCTTTGCGTAGCAACAACAGCCGGATTTAGAACAGTGGTGGTCAGGATGAAAGTGCCCGCCACCCACGGGGCAAACGTGCCACCGAGCGAGTTCAGAGCCTGAGCCAGGTTCAGTCGAATCGAAGCGGTTTGTTCCGGCCCGAGGATCGAAACATAGGGATTGGCTGCGGTCTGCAATGCTGCCACTCCAGCTCCTACGACGAAAATCGCCAGGAGGAAAAGCGGAAACGAGACCTTTTGCGCTGCCGGAACAAAAAGCAGCGCTCCCAGGACCTGGACGAACAAGCTCACCACCATCGTCCGCTTATAGCCGATCGCTTCAATCAGACGGCCAGTAGGACCTGAAAACACGAAATAAGCAGTGAAGAATGCTCCATTCGCCATCATGGCCTGCCAGGTCGCCAGCCCCTGAATTTCAAATATCTTCTTCAGATCCGGAACCAGACCCATGTTCAGGTTGGTAATGAACCCAAAGATGAAGAAGAGCGCAGCGACGATCATGAACGGTACGAAATACCCGGGCGATGTTAACGCCGTGGATTGTTTTGTTTCTGCTGCCATAGAAGATTGGTCTCCGCTTCCTGAAAATGTCTTGCCCGGTGAGGGTCTGGTGGCGCGGTTTGCGCTCCAGGCTCTTCACGGATGCCTGCCGGCTGGTTTCATTTCAACAGTTGTCCGGCTTTTTGCACCACACAACACTATACGGAAAACCCGTCGAAGGGGAAGTGATGTGAAAAAACGATTGAGCGGGATAGCCCGGAAATGCCGGATAGAGCTTGCCCGCGGCATTCGTGTCCGGCTGCCGATTCTAATGGCAGATTTTAATGGCAGATCAGTCTGAGTGCTGTCCGCAACGGTGCTTGAGCCTGCAAGACGGGGTGAAAATGCCGTATCCTCAATAGAAAAGCAAGGAGAAATACGTGCCCCCTGCAACCATGAGCCCCGCGAAAGTAAAGAAGATTCTGGCCGCACTGGAAGAGAACTGGCACGCCGAAGTGGAGGCTTACCATACCTATCTTGCTCTGGCCGAGCGGGATACGGAGCCGGTGCGCGCGCAGGTGCTGCGCCACCTGGCCAATGCCGAGTGGGAGCATGCGGCGCTGTGGCACGGGCGAATTATCGAACTGGGCGGCAAGGAGCCTGAGTACCGCGGCAAGCCTGGCGGCGAGGCGGATTCGCTGGCCAACCGGGCCGGCGGCGTGCGCATGGCGCTGCGGCGGTTGGAGATTGAAGAGAGCCGGCACATTGCCACCTACGGCGAGCAGCTTAAAGCGTTGGGCGACGAAGGCTCAACCGCAATTCTGGACCACGTGATTGAGGACGAGAAGGACCACTACCGCGAGCTGGGGTCGCTGTTGCGTGGGCACTATGCCCCGTCTGTCAATGCGCCGAAGATTGATGCTAAAGCGGTTCTCGACGAAATGCTGGCCAAGCGCGCAAATGGTCGCAAGCAGCCGGGCGCATGGATCGGCGACGCGATTTACGGGGTCAACGACGGGCTGGGGGCCATTTTCGGAATTGTGTCGGGCGTTTCTGGAGCGACTCTTGGCAACCCGACCCAGACCAGCCACTACGTGCTGTTGGCGGGGCTTTCGGGCATGATTGCGTCGGCCCTGAGCATGGGGTCCGGCGCGTACCTGGCGGCGAAGAGCGAGCGGGAAATCTTCCAGGCGGAAGTGGAACGCGAGCGCGAGGCAATCAAGATGAATGGGCCCGAGGCGCGCGAGCTGCTATCGCTCTATTACCAGGTTAAGGGGTTGCCGGAAGCGGACGCGATGCACATGGTGAACCACATTGCCAGCGACCCGGAGCAGCTGCTGCGGGCGCTGGTGAGCGAGCGGCTTGGATCTTCGGAAGAGGCGCTGAGCAATCCCATGGTTTCGGCCAGTTCCGGCGCGCTTTCGACAGCCGTGGGGGCAATCATTCCGGTGATTCCGTTCTTCTTCATGCAGGGTATTTCTGCGGTGATTGCGGCAGCGGTAATTTCGCTGCTGGCGCATTTTGCGGTGGGCGCGGCCAAGAGCCTGATCACGGTGCGGTCGTGGTGGTCGTCGGGGTTTGAAATGACGGTGGTTGGGGCCGTCGAGGGCGCGGTCACTTACGGCATCGGAATTCTACTGGGTGCGGGCGGGATCTAATGGGCGGATTTATCCCCCTGGGCGATGCGTCGCGCGGGCCGAGACGGCGGACCGCTGTCACAGTGCTGATTATCGTTGTGAACGTGCTGCTGTTCTTCCTCGAATTGCAGGGCGGCAACGCATTTATCCGCCATTGGTCCGCTATTCCTGTACACATCACGCACGGGCATCGCTCCATCACTCTGCTTACCTCCATGTTCATGCATGGGGGATGGATGCACATCATCGGCAACATGATTTATCTGTGGGCGTTCGGGCCGGAGATTGAAGAGGCCATGGGCTCATTCCGGTTTCTGTTTTTTTATATTGCCGGCGGCCTGATCGCAATGATGGCGCAAGTTGTGGCCGATCCCTCGTCTTCGATCCCGGTACTGGGAGCCAGCGGCGCAATTGCGGCGGTGATGGGGGCGTTCATCGTCACATTTCCGCGGGATCGCATACGCACTGTGCTTTGGTTCCTGATCTTCTTCCGCGTCACCTATATTCCGGCGGTGCTTGTCATTGGTTTCTGGTTCCTGATGCAGGTGCTCAATTTCGGATCGGTAGCGGAGGTGCGGACGGGCGGCGTGGCTTACCTGGCGCACATCGCAGGGTTCCTGTTTGGTGTTGTGTTTGCGCGGATGCTGGTGGATCGGCAGCGGCTGGCTTTCCGCAGCTTCGGCTACTGAAGACCGCCTTGGTTCATCCCATGACCCAGCAATGCAGGAGCTCGAAGAGCTTATGGATACAGGCACACCGGTTCAGCAAATGGAAGGCACACTCCGCCAGTATGCGGCACCCACCGACAAGAAAGACGAGAACGGAGGCGAGCGTGAAGGCGAGGAAGAGCCAGACGAGGCTGAAGAACAGCCATCCGAAGACAAGTTTGGCGATCCGGACAGGGGTTGGGTCGCTGGGGACGGAGGCTTTACCGTCTGGCGTCTTTTGGATGAAGCAGCCAGCCAGATCGGCGGTGGTTTCTGAAATGGGTCCGTAGATCGGATGGAGGTTTGACAGCATGAGGTTGAGTGGGCGGTAGGGATCTTGTCCCTCTCCCGTATTGCGGAGGCGGCGTTCCGCTGAGTGATGGATGAAGGCGCCATCGGGGATGGAGCGAGGACGGCCAAAAGGGACGCGCCATTGAATGATTTCATTGTCTTTGTCGTAGTACTGCTGGGGGAAGAGTTGGAGGAGCCACCAATGCCAATCCAGTGAGTCGTGAAGCTTGTTTTCAGGTGGATGCGGGAGCGGATAGACGGACTCTGCAGCAAGCACTCCGGTTGGTGTGCCGAGGACCATGTCTATTCGATCCTGGCAGAGTTCGGCGCCTTGCTGTTGCAGCTCACCGATCATCCAGCGGAGGGCTTCGTTTGCGGGGGCGGATTCGATTTGTGGATAGCTGCCGCCGACGTCCGAGTGCGCGCCGGGGAACCAGACCTGGCACATGTCCTGCTGGATTCCCTGGCTGCGCAGTGTCTCGGGCCATTCCGGGTCGTTTATGTTTACAGGATTGCCCCAGAGGTTGTCGCGATAGAAGGCTCGGCGTTCGTCGATACTGACCGCGTGGCGTCCAACCTGGATGATGGGATTCTCGGCGCCGTCCAGGAGACGGATGGGGGTGTAGATCCAGCCAACGGAGGAGACTGTGTCCCAGATGCCCATGAAGCGGACGGTGACGATACGGGAGAAGGTCTGGGCGTAGGCGTCATTACGCTTGATGGTGTGGGAGTTCTTAAATTCGCGCTCTCCGCGAGGCATCTTGAGTTGTTCGCGATTGTCCTTCAACTGGTCGATCATCATTCGCCAGGCGTAGAGCAGGTGGCCCTCGTTGCCTCGACAGAGGAGGCCGTAGCCATGGAGAAGGCTGGCCAGTGCCCGGGCGGTGTAGGATCCGCGGGAGAAGCCGAAGATATAGATCTGGTCGCCGTCGTTGTAGACCTCCATTAAGTAGCGGTAGGCGTCAAGGACGTTGGCTTTGAATCCGGCTCCAAAGGCGAGGCCTTTGATCATGGACCACCAGCGAGGGATGCGCCAGCGAATGCCGGGATCGCCCATGGTGCCGACGCCGGGATGATAGTAGGCGACCTGATCTCCACCGACCCTGAGAGCGGTGTAGAGCTTGACCACGTTGGAGTTTGCCGTTTCGGGATCTGCGTGATCGATGAACTCGTTGCCCGTGCCATCGAGGAAGACGAAGATCTTTTTCGCTTTGGGGCTGGGTGGATAGTCGGGGGGCTCGGGGACCTGGCAGTGTATGGGCGGCACTGGAGACTTCGGGGTAGGAGGCATTCGTTCATCCTCGAAATTGAAATGGGTCGCAGCAACGGTATTTTTGACGATTTTGGATCATATATTTCGCTTTAGCGTGCACCTATAGACGCACTTTAAAGCAGCTTCATCGCCTCCGGGTCCCACTTCACAATTGCTCCGCGGTCGATGCTCAGATTGCTGAGCAAAGCGGCTCCGGCGGCGCGGTAGCCGAAGACTGCATCCTCGACTACGGGCTTGCGCGAGCGCACAAAATCGAAGAAGTTGTGGAAGTGGTCGTAGCTGTCGCTGTAGCCCTTGGGGGCGGTGAACTTCTCGGTTCCGCCCAGCGACGCGCCGCCTGAGTGGGGCGGATATTTCGCCTCGTAGTCGGCGATGATTTGCTTCTGCATAGCCTCAGTAAATGTGTTGATGGTGTAGCCGGGCGCCGTCTCGCGTGGGACGCGGCTTACAGTGACCGCATTGCCGCCAATCTCCATGGTGCCTTCAGAGCCGGTGAAGATGAGGCCTTCGCTCTCTTCGCCGCCATCTACAAAATTTACGCGCAGGCTGAGGTTGAAGCCCTCGGGGTAATCGAAGAGGCCGAGCATCACGTCGGGGACATCGCGACCGTCTTTCCAAAAGCGCAGTGCACCGGTGGCCATGCCGCGCGTGGGCCCGTGGGAGCCGGTGATGAAATGCGTGCCGCTGAAGAGATGGACGAAGAGGTCGCCGGCTACGCCGCTGCCGTATGCCTTCCACTTGCGCCATTGGAAGAACTGCTCGGCATTGAAGGGGATTTTCGGCGCGGTGCCGAGGAAGCGCGGCCAATCGCAGGTATCGGTGGAGGCGTCGGGCGGGACGGTGTAGTTCCATGCGCCCATGGACGAGTTGCGATCCCAGCGCGCGGTCACCATGTTGAGCTGGCCGATAGCGCCGGAAGCTAGAAGCTCTTTGGCCTTGGCGTAGAGGACGGAGCTGACGCGCTGGCTGCCGACCTGGAGGATGCGGCCGGTTGTGCGGGCGGCTTCGATCATTTCAGGGCCGTCGGAGTAGAGATGGATCATGGGCTTTTCGCAGTAGACGTCTTTGCCGGCCTTCAGGGCATCGACGCTGGCTTGCTTGTGCCAGTGGTCGGGGGTGCCGATGAGGACGGCGTCTATGTCTTTGCGGGCGAGGATTTCGTTGTAGTCGCGGGTGGTGAAGATGTCATTGCCCCAGAGTTCCTTGCTGTGGGCCAGGCGGCCGTCGTAGCAATCAGCCACGGCAACCAGCTTGACGCCGGGGACCTGGATTGCGGTCTTCGTATCGCCCATGCCCTGCCCGCCTGCGCCGATAAGCGCAATCTGGATGTGGTCGTTGGCTGCAATGGTGCGCGGTACCAGGTCCGAGGTAAGCGCGTGCAGCCTGCTACTGAGCAATGCTCCAGTAGTTGCCGCCGATGCGGCTTTAAGAAACCCTCTGCGATCGTATGAATGCATGTTTACACCTCAATAAAACCTGAAATATTCCGCCGTCAACCACGATACACCGCGGGGATTGAATCCGATTTCGGCTGCAAACCCCTGGTGTCTTGTATCCAAAGTCCATAACAAAACAACGGCTGTCATTCTGATCGAACGGGGTCCCGAACGTTTTTCAGTTCGGGGGGTGAGTCGAAGAATCTACTTCTGTTTTTCGTCCGATTTGAAACAGACATTAAAACCAACCCATAGAATGGATTCGACGTTTGAAGCCGAGGAGCGGTTCGCCCATGATGAGGAAGAGTCTCTGCCTGCTTGCTTTCGCCCTGCTGCCGGCTTGCACATTCAGCCAGAACGCTGGAATTGTGGTCGCTCCGCCGCAGATTGTGATTGAAAAAGGCGTAGCGATGAAGACGCGTGATGGGGTCACCTTGCGCGCCGACATCTATCGCCCGTCGGCAGACGGAAGCTACCCCGTTTTATTGACGCGCACGCCCTATGACAAGACCACGATGGCGCCGATTGGGCAGAAGGGCGCGGCGCGGGGATTCATTGTCGTAATTCAGGATGTGCGCGGGCGTTACACGTCCGAGGGCGATTGGTATCCGTTCAAGTACGAGATCAACGACGGGTACGACACGGTGGAATGGGCGGCGGCGCTGCCGCACTCGAATGGCAAGGTGGGCATGTTCTCAGGCTCGTATGTGGGGGCGACGCAGATGCTGGCGGCGATTGCGCATCCGCCACACCTGGCAGGGATTTGCCCAATTGTGACGGCGAGCAATTATCACGAGAACTGGACATACCAGGGAGGGGTGTTCGAGCAGTGGTTTAACGAGAGCTGGACGTCTGGCCTGGCGCAGGACACGCTGAACCGGAAGGTCAAAGAGAACACGAATGCGCTGGTGGGGGGCCAGGTTCTGCCGCTGAATAAATACCCTGTGTTCAATATGGGCGCGGCGCAGGATGGGGCGGACCTGACGCGGGCGGTGGCACCTTATTTCGGCGACTGGCTGGCCCATCCCCAATACGACGACTACTGGAAGCAGTGGTCGATTGAGGAGAATTTTCAAAATATACAGGTTCCAGCGCTGACGATTGCGGCGTGGTACGACATTTTTCAGGGTGGGTCGCTGCGGAATTACATGGGACTGAAGGCGCACGCGGGCAATGAGGCGGCGCGGAATGGGCAGCATCTGATTGTGGCTATTGGTGGACACTCGGGATGGGGACGGACGGTTGGTCAGGTGGACTTTGGGGCGGATGCGCCTTTTGATGAGAATGCCGTAATTCTGGATTGGTATGACTACCTGTTTCTGGGGAAGCAGAACGAGTTTGCGAATGGCAAGCCGGTGAAGATCTTTGTGATGGGGAAGAACGAATGGCGGTTTGAGGATGAGTGGCCGCTGAAGCGGGCGAAAGAATCCAGTCTTTTCCTGCATTCCTGGGGCGGAAAGGCGAACTCCGTTGCCGGAGACGGGATGCTTTCTGCGGGTAAGCAACTTCCGGACAACGACCCGCCGGACACTTATATCTACGATCCGGCGAACCCGGTTCCTACGGTGGGCGGGCCGCTTTGCTGTGATCCACAGCATCTGCCGGGCGGACCGCGAGATCAGCGCGATGTTGAGAAGCGGTCAGACGTGCTGGTGTATTCGACTGGGCCGCTGGAGCAGGATGTGGAAGTGACGGGGCCGGTGACGCTGGATTTGTTTGCGAGCACATCGGCGGCGGATACGGACTTTACGGGGAAGCTGGTGGATGTGGCGCCGGATGGGACGGCGATTAATTTGACGGAGGGGATTTTGCGGGCGCGGTTTCGGGAGTCAACGACGGGCGCGGCGAAGCCGATTACACCGGGGCAGATTTACGAATACAAGATCGATCTGTGGTCGACGAGCAATGTGTTTCTAAAGGGGCACAGGATTCGGCTGGAGGTTAGCAGCTCGAACTTTCCGCGGTTTGATCGAAACTTGAATACAAGGAAAGATGCCGCGACAAGCACAGAGATGGTGAAGGCGACGAACACGATCTATCACGATGCGCAGCATCCGAGCGCGCTGATTCTGCCGGTGGTGACAAAGTAACCGAGCCCGGCATTTAACGTTTGACATATAACGCGGCGCGTTATATCCTCTGATTGTGATTCAGAGTTTCCGGGATGCCGATACACAGCAACTCTTCGAAGCTCGCTCGAATAAGCGCTGGGCGGCGATGAAGGATGTCGCTCTCCGCAAGCTGGATCAGATCGAGGCGTCCATCAATCTAATCGACCTTCGCGTTCCTCCTGGAAACAGGCTGGAAACGCTCAAAGGGGATCGAGTCGGACAGCACAGCATAAGAGTCAACGATCAATACCGCATCTGCTTCCTCTGGAAGACAGATGGAGCACATGAAGTTGAGATCACGGACTACCATTAGCCCCCTTGTATGGAACCGGCAGAAGGGAGACTGCAAACGATGACCATCAACAGACCAGCTTCGGGATGGAATCTTCAGAGGGTCAGCACCCATCCGGGCGAGATGCTGAGTGAAGAGTTCCTCAAACCCCTTGGAATCACCCAGAATGCCCTGGCCATGAAGATTCGCGTACCGGCGACGCGCATCGGGGACATTGTTCATGGCCGACGCGCCATCACGCCGGATACGGCGCTTCGCCTTGCTCGCTTCTTTGGGAACAGCCCTGAGTTCTGGCTGAACCTGCAGCAGATGCATGACCTGTCCAAGGCAAAGATCGAATTGAAACATACCATTGAACGTGAGATTGAGACCTACGCGGGTGCATGAGTCTCTCCAGCTTCCCGCATCCCCGGCCTCAAGTGCGAGACTCATCGACTTCGCTCAGGACGGGCTCTGGGGCCACCGGCTGTCATTGGGCCTGTAAGCTACCGACGAGTTCTTTCGCAGCGCGTCGCCCCATGCGGATGCAGTCAGGGATGCCAATGCCTTCATAGGCGTTCCCGGCGAGGCGAAGGCCAGGTAGGGTGGCAACGCGGGCGGTGATCTGTTGCATACGCTCCTGGTGGCCAACGGCATACTGCGCCATGGCGCGACGCCAGCGAGAAACCTGCACAAACTCCGGTTCGACGAGAGGACCAAGAACTTTGTCGCCAAGAATTTCGCGCAGTTCGCGACGGACCGTGGCTATCAGCACATCGTCCGGCTCGGAGAGCAGGTCTTCATTCTTCATGCCGCCGAGAAAGGCGCGCAGCACGGCTTTGCCTGGCTGTGTTCGGCCGAGGAATTTGCGATGGACGAAGGTGCAGGCCAGCATGGCGCGGCCTTCGCTGGCCGGAACCAGGAAGCCGAAGCCGTCAGGCAGCGGGCCAAGCTGGCTTTCGTCATAAACCAGGTTCAAGGTGATTGAAGACGAGTATGGAATTGCGCCCAGGTTTTCTCCCAGCACAGCATCGACAGGGCGCAGCAGTCCGGCCGCGGCCCAGGCAGGCGAGGCGATGATGACCGAGTCAAAACGCAACGTGGTATCGGCCGTCGCTACCTTCCAGTCGCTTCCGGCATGGGTGATGCTGACTACGGGTGTCCCCAGGCGAATACTTGCCGGTTGAAGCCGTGCGACAAGCGCATCGACAAACTGCTGCATGCCGCCGCGGAGCGAAGTAAAGATGGAGCGAGTCGGGCGCGGTTTACCGTTGCCTGCCGCGGAGCTGGTTCCGCTTTTTTGCGCGGCGGCCTGCATGGCTGCACGCATCTTTTTATGGGCAGCGAGCATGCCGCGAGTGAGGGAACCGTACTCGGTCTCCATCTCGACGAGCTTGGGAAGGACGGCGCGGGCGCTGAGCTGGGTTGCGTCGCCGCCGTAAATGCCGCTGAGCAGCGGGTCGGCGAGCCGGTCTACAGCCTCCTTGCCAAAGTGGCGCTCAACCATAGTCGCGACTGACTCGTCCGCATCACCATGAGGGCGCGGGGGATGGAGCAATTCCAGACCCATTCGCACCTTGGTGGTAACGCTGAAAAGGCGCGTCAGGGCGGTGGGAACCAGCTTGGTGGGGATGAGGAACATGAGGCCGTCGGGCAGCGCGACAAGACGATTCTTGACGACAATGTAGGTCTTGCGCGCGGCGTCGTTGGAGGGGAGGAGTTGGTCGCCGAGGCCGAGTTCGCGGCACAACTCCGCGGCAGCTGGCTTCTCAGTCAGAAACGAGTCCGGTCCGCGTTCCAGGACCGATCCGTTGATCGTTTCCGATCCTAATGAGCCGCCCAGGCGGTCGGCTGCCTCGAAAAGCACGTATTCAACCTGAGCGCCCGACTTGCGCGCCTGTTCAAGCTCAAAGGCTGCGGCCAGCCCGGCAATGCCCCCGCCAATGATTGCTATCCGCATTGATCGACCCCACCCTATCTTAGTTCAGGTGCGCCGCTCTCGACAGCAGCGGGGAGAAAGGCACGCATGACTGAAGTTGCGACTGTACACTCACAGGATCAACCCGAGTCGCACAAGTTTTTAGTGATTCAGATCACACCGTTTGGTTGTCTCAAAGACAACAGACTGCGCATTTCTGTGCGCCTATAATCGTTTGTTATCCACTAGCGCGACCCCCGGGGCGCTTCTTCATTTTTCCCCGTTTACCGTCCGAAAAACGAGGTTCTTGCATGACGGCCGAGCTGATTCATCGTCTTCATTTTGCTTTTACGATCACGTTTCATTATCTGTTTCCGCAACTCACCATGGGGCTGGCGCTACTGATTGTGGTGTTGAAGTCGGTTGCGCTTAAGACCGGCGATGCTACCTGGGACAAGGCCGCGCGCTTCTGGGGACACATATTCGGCATCAATTTCGTTTTTGGCGTGGTGACCGGTATTCCGATGGAGTTTGAATTCGGGACTAACTGGGCGCGGTTCTCGCAGCTCTCGGGCGGCGTGATTGGCCAGCCGCTGGCGATGGAAGGGGTTTTCAGCTTCTTTCTGGAGTCGGCGTTTCTAGGGCTGTTTCTCTACGGGGAGAAGCGGATCTCGAAGCTGGCGCACTGGTTTTCCGCGGTGATGGTGTTTGTGGGGTCTTGGATTTCGGGGTTCTTCATTATTGTGACCGACGCGTGGATGCAACACCCGGTGGCGTATGACCGCTTGCCGAACGGGCAGTTTGAAGTGCTGAGCTTCTGGCAATTGCTGATGAATCCGTGGGGGCTGCTGCAATACATGCACAACATGACAGGCGCGGTCATTACGGGCTCGTTCGTGATGAGTGCGGTGGGCGCGTTTTATTTGCTGGAAGGGCGCAGGGCGCGATACGCGCATATTTTTCTGAAGGTGGGAGTGATTGCGGGGGTGGTTTCTTCGGTTGCGATTATCTTTCCGACGGGGGATATGGCCGGTAAATATGTGGCGCGCGAGCAGCCTGCTGCTATTGCCGCGATGGAGGGTTTGTTCCATAGCGAGGCCGGCGCGGGCATGGTGCTGATGGGGCAGCCGAACGAAGAAACTGGCGAAATCGACAATCCGATTGTGGTGAATGACATGCTCAGCTTTCTGATCTATGGGACGACCAAGGCCGAGGTGAAGGGCCTGGACCAGATTCCCAAGGACCAGTGGCCGACCGCGCTGCCGCTGCTGTTCTACGCGTACCACATCATGGCTGGTCTGGGGACGTGGTTTGTGCTGCTGATGATGGTGTGCGCGTTTCTGCTGTGGCGCAGGAAGTTGTATACGGCGCGCTGGGCATTGTGGGCGCTGCTGCTGAGTTTTCCGCTGCCCTACATTGCCAACACCGCGGGGTGGATGACTGCGGAACTGGGGAGGCAGCCTTGGCTGATCTATGGGCTGATGCGGACGAGCGAGGGGTATTCGAATACTGTTTCCGCGAGCAATGGGCTGTTTACGCTGATCGGATTCATGGGGCTTTATATGCTGCTGGGGATTTTGTTTACTGTGCTGATTTATCGCGAGATCAGCAGCGGGCCTGAGGGAAAGCCGCATGACGCACACGTTGTGGCTGCCGA
>Ga0302319_10017098_pt1 | contig 13311 bp, 11 predicted proteins | sample Bog_T0_2_FD_203319 | JGI IMG/M metagenome (GOLD analysis project Ga0302319, IMG submission 203319) | Peat permafrost microbial communities from Stordalen Mire near Abisko, Sweden - Bog_T0_2 | ecosystem: Environmental > Terrestrial > Soil > Wetlands > Peat | place: Sweden: Abisko, Stordalen Mire...
TTTCTCGATGGAAGCGACCATCGATCCGCGGGCGGAATGGCGGCAGATCTTCAACGACGCCTGGCGCTTCGAGCGCGATTTCTTTTACGATCCCGGCATGCACGGCGTGGATTGGCCCGCGATGCGCGAGCGCTACGCCCGGCTGCTGCCGGATTGCGTCACCCGCCGGGACGTGAACTACGTGCTGGGCGAGTTGCTGGGCGAACTCAACGTCTCGCATGCGTATCGCGGCGGCGGCGATATCCACGATGCCCCGATGCATACCGTCGGCTATCTCGGGTGCGATTTTGCGCTGGATCAAGGCGCCTACCGGATCGCGCATATTCTTGAAACGGCGCCCTGGGACTCCCTGCGCTCCCCGCTGCTCCGCCCTGGAATCAAGGTGCAGGAGGGCGACTGGCTGCTGGCCGTCAATGGGCGACCGATCGATCCGGCGCAGGATCCATGGGCGGCATTTCAAGATCTCGCCGGCAAAACGGTGATCCTCACGGTCAATAACCGGCCCAGCCTGGATGGCTCGCATGAAGTGCTCGTGCAGACCATGGGCAGCGAAACGCTGCTCCGGCAGCATGCCTGGGTGGAAGCCAACCGGCGACATGTGGATGCCGAAAGCGGCGGCAAAATCGGCTATATTTACGTCCGCGACACGGCTTCCGACGGGCAAAGCGATCTCTTCCAACAATTCCGCGCGCAATTTGCCAGGCCGGGCCTGATCATCGACGAACGATGGAACTCCGGCGGGCAGATTCCCGATCGTTTCATCGAACTCCTCGGGCGGCGCGTGACCAACTACTGGAGCGTGCGGGACGGCCAGGACTGGCAGACGCCGGAGATCGCGCATCGAGGCCCCGATGTCATGCTGGTCAACGGCTGGAGCGGCTCCGGCGGAGACTGTTTCCCGTGGCTTTTCCGGAAGGACAACCTCGGGCCGCTGATCGGACAGCGGACGTGGGGAGGCCTCGTCGGGATGACGGGCTCCCCATCCCTGATCGATGGCGGACACGTGACCGTGCCCACGTTCGGCATTTACGACACGAACGGCCAGTGGATCATCGAGGGCCACGGAGTGGATCCGGATATTTCCGTGGTCGACAATCCCGCCGAGATGGTCAAGGGGATCGACCCCCAGCTCGAGCGCGCAATCGAAGAGGTGAAGAAGGAACTCGAGGCGCATCCGCCGCAAGCGCCTAAAAAGCCCGCCTACACGGATCGCACCGCGCAAAAGGCCAAACCTTAGCTGAAACAGGCATCCTCACAGGGGGCGTTTCGCAATTTCGAACTGGAATTCGTATCAAGATTGAAAGAGATTGCCGTGAGTTCGGCGACGGCGGGTTGGCGCGTCGCCTGAATGGCGCCATGTTTTCCCCTTGTTTCTCTGGAAACCGCGAGCCGGGATGCGTTTCCGCGTCCCTGCGACCCACAGTGGCGCAATTTTTGCTTTAGAATAAGAATACGCCTTTATTATATGTCTAAAAGATCTGCATTTACCCTCGTCGAGATCATGCTCGTCGTAGCGATTATCGCGGATATCGCGGTCATCGCTGTCCCGTCGTTCCTGCGGGCGCGGCAGGAATCTCAGAACACCAGGTATATGACCGATAACCGCACGGCCTGCGGCGCTTTCGAAATGTATGCCGCGGAAAACAATTCCTACCCCCCCGACTCGCAGCCTGGGATAATTCCGCCGGGGATGGCCATCTATCTTCAGGGCATGGATTGGAGCAACCCGAACACGCTCGGAGCCCAGTGGCAATGGATGCTGAACGAATACGCGACGACCGCCCAGGTGGGAATCGTTTTCCCCACGGCCCCCGACCCGGCGAACATGCAGAACATCGATACACGCTTCGACGACGGCTGTCTGACCACGGGCGCATTTCGGGAGCAGGCGAACACGGTTTATACGTACACCATCGAGTGGTAGGGCGCCCTTCTGCCCGACTAGGGAGCCGGCGGAAAAGGCAGGCCCTTTTGCAGTAGGGCCCGGTAGAGGGCAAGGTAGTCGTCCACCATCCTTCGGAACCCAAACCGCTGCATCGCGCGCTCGCGCACGGTGCGCCGGTCCAGATCCAGCGCGCGAGGCGCCAGTTCCGCCATGGCATCGAGGACGCCCGCGTGGTATCCGGTCAGGCCGTCGTCCACCACTTCGGCCACGGAACCGCGGCGATGAGCGATCACCGGCGTGCCGCAGGCCATCGCTTCGATCATCACCAGGCCGAACGGCTCTTCCCACTGGATGGGGAAGAGCAGCGCGGCCGCGTGCCTCAGCAGCTCATTTTTCTGCGCGTGGTTGACCGGACCGATCCACCGCACGTCCTTCCCGTCGATGTGGGGCTCGATTTCACTGTGAAAATAACGGCGCTCGCTTTCATTCTGGGGCTGGCCCGCGATGACGAGGGGCATTCCCGCGGCCCGGGCGATGTGGATGGCGCCGAGCGGATTCTTCTCCGGCGACAAGCGGCCGAGGAAAACCAGATATTCGCCCGGCTCATAGCACGGATCGTAGGCGTCGAAATCGCATCCGTTATAGACGATGGGAAATTTGCGCCCGAGCTTCACGCTGGCGGCGTGCATCTGGCATTCACTGATGCCCGCGACCGCCACATCCGGCCAACGGCGCATGACCCATTCATCATCGAGATGAGGGCTGGTGTGCATCGTAAAGAGTCCCGGCGTGGGGATCATCGCCCCCTGGGGGAGCCAGGCGGGGCTCAGATGATAATGGATGATATCGAAATCCTTGGCGAGCCGCTGGACCTCGGCCATGGTCGAACTGGCGTAATACTCGAACATGTACATCTCCCCGGCGCAGATGCGGTCGGTGAGATTGCTCTCCACGGTGCTGTGCAGGCGCCCGCTGGTCGCGCAATCCCCAGAGGAAAACAGGGTCACATCGTGCCCGCGGAGGACGAGTTCATCCACGAGGAGCTTGAGGAGCAGTTCGATGCCTCCATAGGTGGAAGGCGGGATTCTGGTCCAAAGCGGCGCCACTTGGGCGATGCGAAGCGGGGTGTTTTTCATCAGGTCTTGCGTGAAGGCAGCGACAATGGTAGCTGCATCGCGCCCCACGCCAATGCCTCATCTCCCGCGCGAATGAAAAAGTTCATCCTCTCCCTGCTGGTCACACTCTCCGCTGCATTCGGACTGCACGCGGCGCCGGAGCCGCCCGTGGCAAAAGCCGTGCCAGTGACCCGGCGCGACGTGACCACGCAGCTTCAGATTTTTCTGGATCAACAGCTCTTCGGGCCGGGCAAGATCGACGGTCGCCCCGGCGAGTTTGTCGGCAAGGCGCTGAAGCGGTATCAAAAGGCGCACGGCCTCCCTGAAACGGGCGTGCTCGATGAGAACATCCCCCTCGATTCCGTGTATCCGGTGTACACCTTCTACACCATCCAGGAGGGAGACCTGAAATTTGTCGGCGAACTTCCCACGCAACCCCAGGAGCAGGCAAAGAAGAAATATCTGCCCTACAGCTCCCTGCTGGAGTTTCTCACCGAGCGCTACCACTGCGCGCCGGAGTTTCTGGCGAAGATCAATCCCGACAAAAAGCTCGAAGACCTGAAGCCGGGCGACGAAGTGCGCGTCCCGAATGTCGAACCCTTCAAGCTCGAAGAAATCCAGGAAAAAGGCTCCCTGCCGGCGATTCCGGAAAACATGAACCGCGTCATCACCATCAATCGCGCCGAGAAAATGCTGGAGCTCACCGAGGGCGAAAAACTGATCGCCAGCCTTCCGATCACCCCCGGCGGCGGCGAACTGCAAACTCCGGCGGGCACCTGGAAGATCCTCGGAATCGCTGCGATGCCGACTTTCCGCTGGGACAAAAGCGTGCTCATGACCGGCAAACGGAGCGATACCTTTTACATGCTGCCGATCGGCCCGCGCAACCCCGTCGGAGTCATGTGGATCGGCTTGAACAAGCCCGGCATCGGCATCCACGGCACCAATAATCCGCAGACCATCGGCCGCGCCGCGAGCCACGGCTGTATGCGCGTGGCCAACTGGGATGTGGTGCGGCTGAGCAAAATGATCACCAAGGGGATGACGGTGATCATCCAATAAGCGCCGAATTCACCGCGCGGCGTCGATTTCCTGGGGGCTAAAGCTGATCGGACGCGCCGGGTCTTTGTCGGCGAGGATTTTGGCCACGAATAGCCGGGAGAGCCTTTGAATCGTGCTGAAGTGATCGGCTCCGCTCACGGGATAAAAATGAACCACCGCAGAGTGAGGGGCAGCGGAGAGCGCGCGCAGGCTGCTGATATTGGATCGCCCGGTCTCGCCTTCGAACACGAAGGTCGGCGAGGTGATGCCTTGCATCCAGCGGATGGGCGCGCGCAACGCCGCTTCCTGTTTGTCCTTCGTGTCGAAGAAAAGGAATTTGTCGCCGTAACCCGTGACACTTCCCACGGGGCCAAGCGCGAACACCGCGCGGAAACGCGGGCTGACCTCCGCCACGAGCAGCGCGAGCGTGCCTCCCGTGCTATGGCCTCCGAGATAGATGCGCTCAGGATCGACTCCGGGGGTCTTCGAAAGGAACTCCGCCGCGGCAATGACGTCGTCCACCTCGCCGAAGAAGCTCTCCATGTGGCCGGGATTGTCGTTTCCACCTCGATAGGATGGATACATGGTCACGATTCCCGACCGCCAGAAGGTGGACCCAGACTGGTCGTTCGCCGGCTCGCCGGGCGTCCACGCAATGCTGCTAATGCCGCTCCCAAACCCGCCCACGAGCCAGATAATGGCCGGGTGCTTCCCCTTCTCATCCGGGATTCTGCTAATATAGGCGGCGAGTTTTCCCGCCGGAGATGGATAGTGGACGACGGTGAAAAGTTCAGCCGGCGGCGGTTCGACCGGTTCTCTCTCGTTCTCCTCTCTCAAAATGTGGGTGACGAATCCGCTTCGCGCCTCGGCGAGCGTTTGGGCCGGCTTCGGCTTCGGCTTCGGCGTCAGCGGCGGCTTCTCCGCGCCGGCGGGCTTTTCGCAGGCGATCATCATGGTGGCGAAAAAAAGGGCGACGGACAGGCGCGGTTTCATGGCTTTGGCATTCTTCGATCCGCATCGCTTCACGCGACGGTTTCACACGCGCAGAGCCAGAGATTCTCTCCAAACTCCTTCACCACTCGCTCCCCGAGGGCCTCGGCGGAATCGCGGTCTTTGAGCACAGCAAATACGGTCGCGCCCGACCCCGACATCAAGGCGCCGGCTGATTCCGGTTGCTCGATCAGCCAGCGCTTGAGCAGGGCGAGAAAGAGGTATTTCTCAAAGACCGGCCTTTCCAGATCGTTGACGAGTTCGCCCCAGGGGAAGCTCTGGGCGGCGTAGGGCACGTGGGGTATCTCGATGGAATCCTTCCATCGGCCGTAGGCCCACGGGGTCGGCACTCCGAACGGCGGCTTGATGAGCAGCAGCGGCAGGGTATGGGGAAACGCGGCGGGGGTCACGCGCTCTCCGCGGCCTCCGATCACGGCGGCGGACTGGTAAATGAAGAACGGAATATCGGAGCCCAGGTCGGCGGCCATCGCCGCGAGCGCGGGGCGCTCGAGTTGCGTCTCGAAGAGGTGATTGAGGGCGATCAGGGTGGTGGCGGCATCGCTGCTGCCACCGCCGAGCCCCGCTCCGTGGGGGATGCGCTTGGCCAGTTCGATCGTCAGATGCGGCTCGATTCCGCAGGAGCCGCAGAAGAGCCGCGCCGCCCGGACCACGAGATTTTCATCGCCGGCCGGGAGCGTGGGATCGTCGCACCTAAACTCCAGGCCGCCCGTCTCGCGCACCGAGATCTCGAGCGAATCGAAGATCGAGACGGGGCACATGAGGCTTTCGAGATCGTGAAAGCCGTCCGCGCGGCGTCCGAGCACGCGGAGACTGAGATTGATCTTGGCGGGAGCAAGGAAGGTCATCGGAGCAGGAGCTTTCCCGCAATTCCCGAGAGCGTGGGACGCGCCGCGCGCTGGCGGCGCTTCCCGCGCTCTCAAAGGATCGAAGGTCTTTTTGGAACGAAGTTCGAGCGATCAGTGCATGTCTCTGACGCCGTACTTCTGCGATCCCACTCCCGGGACCGGCACGCTCGGCCCCCCTCCTCCCCACGTCACGCCACCAGATCCCTTTCCTCCCTCCGCCATTACTTTGGTCAGGCTCCCGGTCATGTCGATGCGCAAACCAATCTCCGCCTTGGTGGCGCCAACAATCGGCGACGACCAGCGCGCATACCAATAGGGAGCGCCCGTCATCGTCGGCTTTTCGAGCGTCAACGCCACGAGGAATCGCGGCTCGGAAGGGGCCGCGCCTTTTAAGTAATTCTGCGCGATCTTCAGCGCGCCTTCGATGTCGAGGACTGGCGCTTTTTCGGCGGCGGGAGTGTCGGTGGGCATCGCGACGAGCGCGAGCACTGCGAGGAGGAGGGGGAGGATTCGCTTCACAGACCGCTTCTATTTCGCGGCGAGAACCGAGTCACGCACCAATTCGAGGGTGCCGGCGCTGCCGAGCTTCCCGTTTTTATGGGCGATGAATTTCGCGTATTCCTCGATGAAGGTCTTGCCCGGAGGACGGAAATCGAAGTCGCCCGGCTTGTCCCGGAAATATTCGCGATGGACCCGCGTCCAGACGAGGCGCCCATCGGTGTCGATGTTCACCTTCGTAACGCCGAGTTTGGCGGCGGGCAGATATTCCTCTTCGTTCACGCCGCAGGCGCTGGGATCGAGCGTTACGCCGGCGGCGTTGATGCGGGCCACCTCCTCCTTCGGCACGCTGCTGGAGCCGTGCATGACGATGGGAATGGCCGGCAGCCCGGCTGCTTTGATCTTCTCGGAGATCTTCTCGATCACGTCGAAGTGCAGGGACTGCTGCCCCTTGAATTTATACGCGCCATGGCTGGTGCCGATCGCCGCGGCCAGAGCGTCGCAGCCGGAGCGCTGGATGAATTCCACGGCTTCTTCCGGATTCGTCAGGCATTCGTTGCCCTCTTCGACGACGATGTCTTCCTCCACGCCTCCGAGCATGCCAAGTTCCGCCTCCACGCTCAGTCCTTCGATGTGCGCGCGGTCCACCACGCGCTTGGTGATCGCGATGTTTTCGTCAAAATCCTCGTGCGAAGCGTCGATCATCACGGAGCTGTAGAATCCTGAATCGATGCAATCGTAGCACGTCGCTTCATCTCCGTGATCGAGATGCACGGCGAAAATGGCTTCGGGGAAGATCTCACCCGCGCTGCGGATGATGGCTTCGAGCATTTTCTTGTTCGTGTAGTTTCGCGCGCCCTTCGAAATCTGGATGATGAAGGGCGCCTTGCTGGCGATGCAGCCCTTGAAAAGGCCCATCGTCTGCTCGGCGTTGTTGATGTTGTAGGCTCCGATCGCGAACTTCCCGTAGGCGACCCTGTACAGTTCGGCTGTGGTGACAATCATGCTGCTTTCCTAACACAGCGGGCCGCGCGGACAAGCGGCAACTATGGGAAATGACGAAGCCCGAATGATCCCGCAGTCGCGGGAACGATTCGCGCGTCGATCGTAAACGCGAATGACGCGCTGGCGATGGACTTCGGGACAGGGCCGCCGGGCGTGACAAATCTTTCACACCGTTTTCGCGGCGCTCTGACACATCCGGAGCCGACCGGCGCCAGATTTCCCGGAATCCTATCCAAATCCCATGCGCATCCAACGATCCATTCTCGCCCTTTCCATCGCGCTCCTCGGCGCCGGCCACCCGCAGGCCGGCGATCAGGCCGTGACGATCTACAACCAAAACTTCGCAGTGGTCCGCGAGACATTCCCGCTCGAATTGAAGGCCGGCGTCAACACCGCCAGCTTCTCCGGCGCCACGTCGCAACTCGAACCCGATTCCGTGATCCTCCGCGATTCCGCCGGAAAAACGGAACTCCAAATCCTGGAGCAGAACTATCGCAACGACCCGGTCTCCGAGCCGATGCTTCTCTCCCTGTTCGAGGGGAAAACGCTGGATTTCGTCCGCCGCCAGCCGCAAAAGGCCGATCAAACCATCGCGGCGAAGATCGTGCGCAGCGGCTACGTCCCCGGCGGACAAAGCGTGCAGCCCATCGTGGAGGTGGACGGGAAGCTGCAATTCCGCCTGCCTGGCGAGCCGCTTTTTCCCTCGCTCGGCGACGACAGTATTCTGAAGCCCACACTTTCCTGGAAACTGAACGCCACCGCTCCCGCGAAACTGGATGCCGAGCTGGCCTACGTCACCGGCGGGCTCACCTGGGAAGCCAGCTACAACCTCGTGGCGCCCGAGAAGGGCGACTCCATCGATTTCGTCGGCTGGATCACCATGAAAAACGAAAGCGGCGCCACTTTCCAAAACGCGAAAATCAAATTGATGGCGGGAAACGTGAACAAGGTTCAGCCGGCGCCGGAACCGATGGCCATCATGGGGGCGGCGAGAGCGTTCGCCGAAAAGGACGAAGCTCGCGTCGTCACTGAAAAGGCATTCGATGAATTCCATCTCTACACGCTCGCCCACCCCGCGACCCTGCGCGACCGGGAGACCAAACAGGTGGAATTCGTGCGCTCGACCGGCGTAAAAGCCGAGCGCCTCTATATCTATGACGGCGCCGCCATCCACGGCTGGCGCGCGGGAATGCAGATGGGCTCCAATCCGGGCTACGGCACGCAGTCGAACAAAAAAGTCCTGGTCTTCCGGGAGTTCAAAAACAGTGAAGCCAACCATCTGGGCATCCCGCTGCCGAAAGGACGCGTCCGCTTTTACTCGCAGGACGAAGACCGCCAACTGGAGTTCGTCGGCGAAAACGAAATTGACCACACGCCCAAGGACGAACTCGTGCGGCTTTACATCGGCGACAGCTTCGACCTCGTGGGCGAGCGGAAGCGCACGGATTTCAAGGTCAGCGAGGACAACCACTGGAGCGAAGAGTCCTTCGAGATCAAGTTGCGAAACCATAAGAAAGAGCCCGTCGAAATCCGCGTAGTGGAACACCTTTACCGCTGGAACAACTGGACGATCAAAAGCAAGTCGCAGGATTTCGAAAAGACCGACGCGCAGACGATTGAATTCAAGGCGACGCTCCAGCCCAATGACGAGAAGATCGTCAGCTACCGGGTGCATTACTGGTGGTAGGCGAAGGGATGCGTTGCGCTGAGCATGTGCGGCACGCGATCTCGTTCTCCGCATTGGACTGTGGATTCCGCGACTGCGGAGGATTTCCCCGATCTGGAGGAACTGCGCTCACTCGATGACACGACCTCGCCTGGCCGCCGCGGGTAAACCGGGGGACGCGCTCGGGCTCTTCGCCACACTGCCGCCGTCGATCCGCGACAATTCGGAAATCGCCGCCCTGGAGAAGGGTTTGCGCGAGCAAGTCCGCGCCTCGAGGTCGCGATAGCAGTCAGGCAAATCAACGGAAAGCGGGTGACCATCGGAAATCGTCCTCGTTCTCGCGCGAGATCATTATTGCTCCATGCGGGAAAAGCGGCTTTCACACCAGAGTTGCACTAAAATCAGAGCCGCAATCGCTCCAACCCAGCAGAGCGGCTGATGGGCCACAAAACCAAAGAACAAAGTCTCCTTCGGGGAAAAGCTTCCGCCCTCGCGGATCCGGACGAGCGCTGTCGCCAGCGGCACGAAAATAATCACGGCAAAAGCTCCCCAGCAGATAAACCTCCGATATCTGAGCGGATAGACCAAATAGACTAATACCTGGGTACCGATGGCAATGCACATGAAAACCCAGAGGCGCCAGCCTTGAACCATGGTGTTTCCATTGGGGATTGTAATCGTATTCGATTTTTCCTCGGCAATGCTTCCCGGCATCCGGTCAAGCACCTCTTGATGCGCCTCCTTTTGAAATTCGGTGACTCGAAGGACGGGGCTTTCAAAGGCAGATAAGCAAGCGGCCAACGGTAATGCCAAAACTAAAGAATAGTAAACGACTGAGCGCGCGCGAAGCACAATGCGCCGATCGACGGGGCGAGTCAGGAGAAATTCCAAACCGGCTGACCACGCGGCATTGGCATCTCCGGACCCCATCACTTCAGGAGCCAGCAAGAGGATCCCAAAGAAGCCCACCAGCCACATATTCTGGTTTTGGACTACAAGCCCAAGCGTGGGATGAAAGTCATGCAACATCGAAGGGCCAAGGAACGGCAGAAGATAGGGCGTCCCAAACACCAATGGCAGGATCATAATGAACGGAGAGATCCCCAACTGGAATCTCAAGAGCGCCAACAATTGTTTGATGTGGTTCATAGGGGTTTTGTCAGTGGATTGAGAGTTCAACAAAGATGTCTTCAAGGCTGAGCGCGCGGCTTTCATATTGGCACGACCAGCTCCGGGCGACGCTTTCCGGCGTGGTGTCCGCGTTGATTCTCAAGGTCACGATGAGTTCATCCACGCCTCGGACAGTGCGAAAACTCCCGGGTGGATCTTCCGCCGGAAGACCGTTCTTGAAGCCAAAGAAACGAACCTGCCGGATGGAATCCTTGAGCGTGTCCAGCGGTTCGCTCGCGCGCACTTTTCCTTGGGCGAGGATGCCGATCTCATCGGCCACACGCTCGATGTCGCTGAGGATGTGGGTCGAGAACAGGACGGTGCATCCGCAGTCGCGGATCAGCCTGAGAATATCATCGAGGATTTCGCGCCGGGCGACGACATCGAGATTGGCGGCTGGTTCATCGAGCAGGAGCACCTTCGGGCGCGGCGCAATGGCCATGACAAAGCCCAGCAGCCGCTGCTTTCCCAGGGACAGCGCCATAAACCGCTTCCTGGGTGACAGATCATATTTGGCGATCAGCGAATCCGCCAGCGCGCCGTCCCATTGGGGATAAAGGTCGCGCCCGAGTTTCAGCGCGTTGCTCACCCTCACGAGACCGGGAATGATCCCCTTCTCGGACATATATCCGACCCATTGCCTCTCCTCCGCCCCCGAGGTGAACGGATCCCGGCCCAAAACGCGCACTTCGCCCGCGTGAGGTTTGATCAAGCCGGCCAGCATCCGGATCATGGTAGTCTTGCCGGCGCCGTTGCGCCCCAGGAACCCGTAAATGCTCCCCTGCTTTACGGCTAAATTCATATCGCGCAACACTGGGGGGCCGTCGTAAGCGCGGCTGACATTTTGCGCGAGAATTGGATAATCAGTCGTCATGGGTTCTGCCTCCGGTTCGGGGTTTGAATTGCTGAAATTTTTCGGAAACGAGCGACAGGATTTCCTTTTCCCCGAGGCCGAGGTGCAGCGCTTCCACTACGAGCTGCTCCACAGCCGGACCAATCTGGCGGCGACGCGCCTCCATTTTGAGCGCGGGAGACTGATGCGCGACATAGGTGCCGAGTCCTCGCCTCGTTTCGACAAAACCGCTGCGTTCCAGGTTCTGATAGACTTTGGTGACGGTCAGAGGGTTGATGCGCAGTTCCGCCGAGAGCTCGCGAGCCGAAGGGAGCTGCACGCCGTGCGAAAGCTGGCCCGAAAGGATGCGCTGCTGGATCTGCTGCTGCAGTTGCAGATAAAGAGGCACGCCGCTATTGGGGTTGAGCAGAAACACAGTGTTGTAGTGAACTACATCACCATAGCAGGGGGGCGTCAATGACGATTTGGTCACGGATCCGGAGTTGAATCGGCGGATCGCCCGCGAAAAACCGTCCTCGGCTGCCCTGCCATCGGCAGCAGGTATGCTCTTCTCGATGATCATCGAGACAATCCCCGGCGTGAACGGTTTGACGGCAGCCGAAAAGCTCGTTCTCGTCAGCGAGCCATGGGACGATTTGGCCGCGAACCCCTCCGAAGTCCCGGTATCTCACGAGCAGATTGCCGAGCTTGATCGCCGCCTGGAGGAGCACCGCCGCGACCCCAGTCGGGTGACGTCGTGGGAAGCCATCCAGAGGCGCGTCCTCGGCGGGACTCCCGGCGGTGAGTGAGATTGTCTTTCGTCACTTGCCTCCCGGCTCCGTCTTCTCGAAGTCCGTGGCATTCACCCACTGGGTGTTCAATTTCTCGCCGGCCATGAAGCGCTCGTAGAATCCGACGTGGCCCGGACTGGCGTGAAGGTATTTGTCGAAGATGGCGCCTTCGCCCTTCACGCGCGGGTCGTCCTGGGCGCGGAGTTCGGCGAGGAGTTGCTCGCGGAGGTCGGATTGGACGGAGGTGCTTTGAGGGGAAAGCGCCAGATTGGTCAGGCAGTCCGGGTCGTGCGCCATGTCGTAGAATTCCTCGCGCGGACGCATCCCGAAACAGCGCGCCCAGAAGATATCGGCGGGGTTCTTACGGTGGGCGTCGAGGATGCAGGTCTTCGTGGGGCTGCCGTCGCAATCGAGGTAGCCGGTCTCGGGGTTTCCGGCGGGCCAGCGCGCGGGCTCGAAGTTTTCCAAATAAACGAAGCCGCCCTTAATGATGCCGCGCACCGGGTAGCCTTCATCGTGCGGACGGCCGACGTCGTTGCGCTCCCGGCCAATGAGGACGTGGTCGCGCGCCGGGTCGACGACGCCGGATTTCTCGGAACGGAAGATCTCCGTGAGGCTGCGCCCGGTCGGCGGGGCCATGCCGGTCTCCGGCCACTTCAGGCTGGCCACTTCCACAATCGTGGGCGCCAGGTCCACGAAGCTGACATAGTCGTCCACGGTCCGCCCGGGTTTCGCGATGCCGCGCGGCCACATGGCTGCGAGCGGGATGTGGTTCGGCAATTCGCCGGTGTTGCCTTTGCTTCGCGGAAAGGGCATCCCGTTATCGCTGCTGACGATGACGAGGGTGTTCTCCAGCAGGCCGCGTTTTTCCAGCTCGGCGAGCATGCGGCCGAGATGCTCGTCGAAATGCTCGACCTCGAAGGCGTAGTCGAGCAGGTCGTTCCTCACGACGTCGTTGTCCGGCCAGCAGCCCGGCACGCGATCGATATCCGAAAGCTTCTTTCCGCCTTTGGCGACGCCCGAGCCGTACTCGTATCCGCGGTGGGGCTCCACGGAACCATACCAGAAACACCAGGGCTTGCCGGCGGGCGCGGCGTCGAGGAACGCGCTGAAATTCGCCGCGTAATCGTTGGCGCTGATATCGGGCGTGGGCGGCTTCAGTTTGTGCTGGTTGAAGGCGATGCCCGTGAGCAGCCGCGGCTTGCCCTCCGCATCCCGCGCTTCGCCCGGCGCCCAGCCTTTCTGCGTGTAGCCGACGAACCAGCCATGCCCGGTCAGCGCTTCGCCCCAGCTTTTGAATTCCAGCGGGAAATAGCAGATATGGTTGGCAGCTTCCTTGAGCTGCCAGGGATTGCGCCCCGTAATGATGCAGGCGCGTGAGGGAGCGCACTTCGCGCTCGGCGTGTAGGCGTGGGTGAACAGGATGCCTTCGCGCGCCACGCGGTCGAAGGC
>Ga0302319_10017101_pt1 | contig 13309 bp, 8 predicted proteins | sample Bog_T0_2_FD_203319 | JGI IMG/M metagenome (GOLD analysis project Ga0302319, IMG submission 203319) | Peat permafrost microbial communities from Stordalen Mire near Abisko, Sweden - Bog_T0_2 | ecosystem: Environmental > Terrestrial > Soil > Wetlands > Peat | place: Sweden: Abisko, Stordalen Mire...
CGCAGGCGGAATGGGGCAACAGGAGCAGAAGAAGTGGCCATGGTTCAATCCTACGGCAATCTAAGCCGTAAGACAAGCCGGATTCTGTGGGGCTTTTGCAGAAGCCCATTCTCGTGATGTACGCCCGACTCGCACAGCGGAGGTCTTTCCGGCCTGTGAACTATAATGACGATTGGAACTGGGGTTCGAGTGGGATTCGAGAAAGGCGGCTGCGAATTTTGAGAAGCATGCCGTCTCCTTTGAAGAGGCCTCGACCGCGTTTGGCGATCCGCTGGCCAGGATCGTCGACGACCCGCGGCACTCGGTCGAGGAATCGAGATTCGTTTTAATGGGAGTGTCCCGCGGCCAAAAACTGCTCGCGGTGATGTTTACCGAGCGGGGAGAGTCGGTGCGGCTGATCAGCGCGCGACCTGCAACCCGCCGGGAACGCAGGGAATATGAAGAACACAAGCCGCAGAAATAGCAAAGCGCCAGCCTCCGTCGATGCGGACGAGATTCTTTCGGAATACGATTTCAGCCGTTCCCGGCCCAATAAGTTTGCGTCGCGTTACGCGTCCGACAGCCTGGTGGTCGTGCTGGAACCGGACGTGGCAGCCATATTCCCGACCGCGAGTCAGGCAAATGAAGCCTTACGGGTTCTGGCGAGACTCTTTCACGAGAACAGAGTGCCGAAAGCCTCCGCGCCCAGGAAGCGCCGCGCGGCGGCACCGCGGACTCCCGCTGCGCCAGGCGCCGCCCGCCCTACTCCCCGCTGAACACCCGCTCAAAAAACGCCCGCGTCTCCCGCCGAATCCGCTTGATCGCCGACTCGATCGTCCCGTAATGCAGCCCCGGCGGAACCCAGCGATGCACCAGCTCCGTCAGCACCGCAATCTGCGCCGGATTCGTCGGCAACCGTCCCTCCGCGTGCCCCGTCGCCACGCGCAGGCCGTGATCGATCGCGCGAAAAAACGTCGCCGCGTCGCTCAAAAACTCCGCGTCGGCCGGACTCAATCCGCCCGACTCGACGATCACCGCGATCCGCTTCGGCGTATTCAGCGCCTTATAAAAACTGCGGGCATCGCGCAGCCGCAGATACATCAGGACGAAGTCGATATCGTAATACCCGCCGACGCCGGCCTTCAGCGGATTACGCAGTCCCTGCTCGCGCTCCAGGCGCTTGCGCATGTGCGCGAGTTCCTCGCGCGACCGCCGGCCCTGCCCGTACCGCTCCCAGTCGATCTTCTGCAGTTCCCCCAGAAATGCCGTGCCATGTTCGGGATCGCCCGCGATGGCCCGCGCCTTCATGTAGGAAATCCCTTCCCAGGCCTGCGCGCTCTGGTCGAAATACTTCCGGTACGTGCTTTCGGTCTGCACCAGCGCGCCCTCTCGGCCGTTGGGCCGCAGACGCGTATCGATGGTGAACACGACTCCGTCTCCGGTATAAGCGCCGATCACGCTGATCAGGCGCTCGGCCACCGCAGTCCAGAACATCGTTTCCGCCGCATCGCCGTCCGGAATCACGAAATTCAGATCGGCGTCGGAAGCCAGGTCGAACTCGCGCATCCCGAGCCGCCCCAGAGCGATCACCATCATCTGATTGACGGGCCGGTAGTGGGGATTCGACGGCGGCGTCGCGGAAAGCGCTTCTTCGAGAGCCACGTCGTACGCCGCGGCGATGATGGAATCGGCCAGGTCCGACGTCCGCTGGAGTGCGCGAAAAACCGGCACCGCGTGATACACGCTGTCGGCCTGAATACGCACCATCTGCTGGCGGAAATACCGCCGCAGGTCGGCCGCATCGCGCGGCGCGGTGAAGCCGGTTCGGCCCTGCCGCTCGCTGCACGCCCATTCCACTTCCGCCAGCAGCGAAGGATGCCGCACCAGCTGGTCGGCGAAATACTGGCTGTGCTCGAAGAGATCGATCACGCAGCGCGCCACTTCGGCGTTGGAATCGAGCAGTGTCAGCCATTCGGGATTCCCCACCGCTTTCTCCAGAAACGACTCGAAGCTGTCCTGGCTGCGCACCACGCCGCCGCTGGAAATCAGCTGCCAGAAGGATGGCGCGCGCAGTTCCAGAAAACGGCTGAGGTTGACACTGGGAAACTCGCCGCGCGCCGGCGCGTCGGAAGCAAACAAGGCTGCCACCGGCTCAGCCATCTCATATGGCAGGGGTGCATAAGCCCCCCCGTACATAGCCGAAAACGTCTCCGGCCGGTGCGAATGGATCACGCGTTCGTAGAGATCCTGCACGTTGGTGAAATGGTGATCGAGTTCGCGCTGCAGCGTTCCGGCCGAGGGCAGTCCCGGCAGGCCCGGTGGCATTTTGCGCGCCAGAAGATCCATGTCTTCTTTATCGACAGGCAGAGTGTGAGTTTGACGGTCTTCGTCGAACTGCAGGCGATGTTCCAGATGCCGCAGGAACTGGTAGGCGTTGGCGAGACGCGAATACTCGGCCGGCGAGAGCAGGTCCTTATCGCGCAGCCGGGAGAGCGCCAGCAGCGTTCCGCCGTGCCGCACCCAGGGCTCGCGGCCGCCGTGCAGGCGCTGCAGGCACTGCACCAGGAATTCGATATCGCGAATGCCGCCCTTGGCAAGCTTGACGTCCAGTGTGTGTTCGAGGCCGGGTCTGGCCTGCCTGATCCTGGCATTCTCCACTCTTGCCAGCTTCGCCTTCGCCTGTTTCTCGTGGATCCGGGCGCGCGTCTCGGAAACCGCCTCTACCGTTCGGAAGTCCGTTGTCGTGCGATAAATCAGAGGCTCGACAAACTCGAGCAAATCGCTGCCTGGTCCGGGATCCCCCGCCGCCACGCGGGCCTTAATCAGCATCTGCAGTTCCCAATCGCGCCCGCGCGCGGCGTAGTACTGGCGGGCGCTTTCGAGCGACTGGCAGATTTCGCCCAGCTTGCCGTCGGGCCGCAGCCGGAGATCGACGCGATAGCACAGGCCCTCCGGCGAATAGGTGGAAAGAAGCTCCGTCATGCGGCCCGCGGCCAGCTTGAAGAATTCGTTCGCCGACAGGGGCGGGTTACCGGGAGTGACGCCGCCTCCGGAATGCACGAACATGAGATCGATATCGGAACTGTAGTTGAGCTCGCGGCCGCCCAGCTTGCCCAGAGCGATGACGGAGAACCGCGGCGTCCGGCCGGCTTCGTCTACGGGCATGCCTCGCTCCCGCGTCAGGTCGCGTCGAACGGCGCGCCAGGTGACGTTGAGAATGGCGTCGGCAAGATTGGAAAGATCTTCGGCGGTCTCCGACAGATCGGCATAACGCAGCACGTCGCGCAGTACGATGCGCAGCAGCTGGCGGCGGCGGAACAGCGCCAGATCCACCGGGCGCGGCGTGGCGTCGCCCAGCGAAACCTGCAATGCGTCTTCGTAATCCTCTGCCAGAAAGCCGCGGTGCAGATCGTGCGCCGTGGCGATATCGAGAAGCCATTGCGGGTGGCGGATGACGGATTCGGAAAGGAAGCGGCTCCAGGAAAAAACGGTCAGCGCATAGCGCAGAGCGATGAGATTACCGGCGATCGGGCGGGCGGCGTCGGGGGCCTCCAGGATCAGGCGCTTGAGGTAATGGACGGTGTCGTCGCGATTGGGCAGCGAATGCAGAAGCGCCTGGACGACGCGCACCACGTCGGGCGGCAATCGCTCCAGCGCGGCAACCGCCGGAGCCACACGCTGAGTATCGCGGAATTCAATCTCCTCCAGGAGGTTGGGCACTTGTTTCGATTATCCGTTGAAGGTTCTTACGGAGCCGCGACCGCAAGGGAGCGCGATCGCCGGTACGTGGGCGCTGAAGAGCCTGCGCCGAAGCAACGATCGTTGAAGAGAATCGGTCGCACGGGATTTGTCCCGAACCGTTCTCACGGCTCGCCTACGTCACGCGATGACACGGCGCGGCACTATTCTGGCGAACGACCTTGTTCCACGGGTAACAAGCGACTCCGGCGTTCGGCCATCGTGAAGTGGCCGCTCACCAGTCGGAACTGCCGGTTTGCCGGAATGTTGCTGATGCCCATGCCGCGAAAGGGTAGAATTGCTGACAGCATCGCTTCCGGCTGAGCTGCGGCACGCACGCCGGTCGCAAATCATCAAAAGGGCGGCAAAATGAGACACTCGACGAAAAAAATGAATCCTCTGCTGCGGGCTCTCTCGCTTGCGGTTATTTTTTGCGGAGCAACCGGCTTTTGCCTCGCGGCGGATAGTGCGGACCATGACTGGACACAGTTTGGATGGGACGCCGCCAGTTCCAGTGCTTCCCCCGACCCGACAGGCATTACTGCCGCCAACGCCGGATCTCTGGTTCGGCATCAGGTTGATTTAGGTGGCGTCGCCGACTCCTCCGCTATTTATCTGCACGACGTCACGGTTAAAGGGTCGAAACACGACGCGTTTTTCGTGACAACGGCGTACGGAAAAACCGTTGCCGTGGATGCCCAAAAGGCTTCGATCCTCTGGGAGTACACGCCCCCGCAGTACGACACCTGGAACGCTACCCCGCAGATCACCAACAGCACGCCCGCCGCCGATCCCGACCGCCTGCACATCTACGCGACCGCGCCCGACGGCATCGTCCGCAAACTCACTGTCGCCGAGGGCAAGGAGGTCTGGACAACTCCCATTACGCTGCTCCCCGCGCGCGAGAAAATGGACTCGCCGCTGAAAGTATTTCGCGGGCACGTCATCGCCGTCACCGGCGGATATATCGGCGATCGGCCTCCTTACCAGGGGCACGTGGCAGTACTCGACGCCAAAGACGGCAAGCTGCTGCATGTGTGGAATTCGCTTTGCAGCGACCGCGCCGGGCTGCTGGTTCCCGATTCCTGCGCCGCCACTCAATCGGCGATCTGGGGCCGCGCCGGCGCGGTGATCGACCCGGCGACCGGCAATATTTTTGTGGCCACCGGCAACGGACCCTATGACGGTAAGACGAGTTGGGGCGACGCGCTGGTCGAACTGGACCCGGACGCCACGAAGATGCTCGGCAACTACACGCCGTCCAATAATGCAGAACTCAGAGCGCGCGACGTCGATATGGGCTCGGTTTCGCCCGTCTTGCTGGGCGGCGGCTATCTCGTACAAGGTGGCAAGGACCGGTTGTTCCGGTTGATGAGCATCGACTCAATCGCCGGCGCGACTCCGAATCAGAACGATCAACCGGTGACGGTATCCACTCCGTCAGGCGACCGCTTGTTTACCTCGTCGGCAGTGTGGCACCACGGCGCCGACACCTGGCTGTTCGCCGCCGACGCGGGTGGTACCGCGGCATGGACGTTCAAGGACGGCAAACTCTCACAGGTATGGAAGAACGGCAATGGCGGCACCAGTCCGGTAGTGGCCGGCGGTTTGCTGTATGTCTATGACGTGGCGGGTAAGCTGCGCGTCTACGATGCGGAGAAGGGGACAAAGGTCGCGGAACTGGAATGCGGCGTCGGACACTGGAGCAGCCCGATCGTGGTGGACGGCAGGATCGCGTTGCCGGAAGGGAATTCCAGACGGCAGGCGCCACCGGCCGGCGTGCTCGACATCTGGACCTTGCCGGACAAATAACGGGCGGTTTTCGCACCGACACCGTGCCGTATCACCGCGCCCGCTGAACCCGACGCGCGCCGGCAGGGGCCGGTCGGGGTATGCCCGGCTGAAGCTCCGCGCACACATGATATCCTCTAAGAGCTCTCAACTGAGCCTGAGGAAAGTAGGTATCCGTTGTGCGATACGAATTCAATCCGCTCAATAAAGCGATGATCGGCGCGCTTCAGGAGTGCCTGCTTTCCGCCCGTCCTCGCTAAGCCAACCTCCTGAACAAAATTCGGCGTCATAGCCGAAGTGTGCCTCCTGAAATGACCTTTGGTCTTTTTATCAGGGCACAGTGTGGAGTCTGTTTGCAAACGTATGAATCCGACTATTCTCCAGCCCGTTCCAGTTCTTAGCAACGACGAAATTCGCGAGATTCTCGTCAAACGCATTGATCAACAGAAGCAGGCGGTCGGCATTGTCGTGGGTGTCGTCGAACCTGCGGGCCGCCGCATCGTCGCCTATGGCAAACTCGCCCATGCAGATCCGGCCACGCTCGATGGTGATACGATCTTCGAAATTGGATCCGTGACCAAGGTCTTCACTTCGCTGCTGTTGGCGGACATGGTGAACCGCAAGGAGGTCGCCCTCGACGATCTGGCGGCCAAATATCTTCCCGAAAATGTCAAGTTGCCTGAGCGGAGCGGCAGATCCATCACGCTGCTCGATCTTTCCACGCACAGGTCCGGGCTCCCACCCCTGCCTGGCAACCTGAAGCTGATGGACCCGCGCAATCCTCCCGCCGGCTATAGCGTGAACGATTTGTACCAGTTCCTTTCCGGCTACTCGTTGCCGCGCGACCCCGGTTCCGAATTCGAATATTCAAACCTGGGCGCGGGTCTCCTCGGCCACCTCCTCGCGTACCGCGCCGGAACGGATTATGAGACCTTGATCGGAACCCGCATCACGCGGCCGCTCAGCATGCCAGACACACGTATTACGTTCTCTTCCTCCATGAAGCGGCGCATGGCGACTGGCCACAACGCGATGCTCGCGCCCGTCGCCGACTCGGACCTTCCCACGCCGCTTGCCGGTGCCGGCGCACTGCGCGGGTCCGCCAATGACATGCTGACGTTCCTCGAAGCGTTTCTGGGGTACAGGGAACCAGGCTACAGGGAATCGCCTCTCGCGCCCGCCATGAAAGCCATGCTCGAAGTTCGTCGTCCCGCAGGCCAGTCGGAGATCGGTTTAGGGTGGCTTTTTTACTCAACCGACGGCCGGGAGATCGCCTGGCATAACGGAGGCACCGGAGGCTTCCGCTCATTCGTCGGATACGATCCTCAGGAGCGGATCGGGGTGGTTGTGCTGTCCAATGCTTCTACTCCGGGTGGTGTCGACGACATCGGTTTTCATCTTCTGAACCCGAAGCTGCCGCTTGCCAATCCCGAGCCTCCCAGGCAGCACACAGAGATTTGTATTGATCCTGAGCTCCTCGATCACTACACCGGCCGCTACCAAGTGACGCCGAACCTCATTTTCGAGATCACCCGCGACGGCGACCGCCTCTTCGCGAAGGGCTTCGCACAGGCTGCCGGCCAGCCCATCGCCCTGCCTGGTTTTGAACTGTTTGCCGAAGGCGAGAAGAACTTCTTCGCCAGGGTGGCTGACCACCGGTTCACCTTTGAAACCGGCCCCGAGGGCCAAGCCACGAGCCTTATTCTGCACAAAGCCGGCCTTGACCTGCCCGCCCACCGATTGCCTTGATTTCCGCTTCCACTCGCTCTGACGGGAGATGATGAAGTGCGAAAGTGCGTGGCAGCACCGTCCGGGCGTTTGGCGCCGCGCAAACGCGGCACGTCTCCTCATTTTTGTGGCGTCGCGGGTCACTCGCGAAAAACGCGCTGGCGTTGAGGATCGGGTGAATGCGATTCGGAGCTCGGCGCTCCGGGTTTCTTCAGCGCCGAGGCGGAGCAAGGGGGACTGCCGCTCCTTGCCCCACACCCCATCCTCGCCACGACTTTCTCGCCCTCTCCAAGGCTTCGGTCAGACTTTTCTTTTCGATAGCGTTCGGGATGGGTGTCCGACAGGAAAGCGCAAGGGCCGCCTGGCGCGGCGTCAGACAGGAGGGTGAATCAGACTGGGTCAATCAAGAGAGGAAGGTCAGGCGGCGTGGGCTACAAGAGTACGAGGGGTTTGAGGGATTTGCTGAACTTCCAGCCAGGACAGGACAATAAAGGTCTTGTGGGCGCGATCTTCACAGTTTCGCCAGCGCTCCGAAACAGCCGGATCGAAGAACTCGGCCAGCAGCCGATATGGATTGGCGGGGGCAGCGCCCATTTCGAGGAGACAAGCCCCCTGAAACTCGGCGAGACACTCCAGTTCGCTGCACGACAGGCCCGTTAAGAAATCGAGAGCCAAATGTAAATTTGAAGGGTTGGCGGTGCGAATCAGAGCACCCGTGAGGGAAGAGCGAGAGGCAACGACGGCCAAAGTAAGCTCCAAAAGTACGCTGAGCAAACGTACTACTTGTATTATCAGGGAAGCCTCGGCCCGAATGCAAGGAGATGTTATAAATAACACAATAAAAAGTGCGTATATTATTGGCCGTACAGGGTTTGTTCACCACTTGTCCAAATCGACTATTCTCTTGACGAGACCGGCTCTCGGGTGGTTAAATATTCAGTGGGCTGAATAAAAATTCATGACAACCGCCATGTTGCCGCGGGTCCGGCGTCTGACCCATTCCGATTTGACGCGCGACCTCGACGTCACCACGGAGGAACTTCGGTCGCTGCTCGACTTGGCCGCCGACGTGAAGCGTTCGCCTGAACTCTACCGGAGTGCACTGCGCGGCAAGTCCCTGGCCCTCTTGTTCGAGAAGCCATCGCTGCGCACGAGAGTCACTTTCGAACTGGCGATCCAGCAGTTGGGCGGATTCGCCATTCTCAACGAGGGTCCCATCGGTGGCCGCGAGCCTCTGAAGGATGTCGCGCGCAACCTGGATCGCTGGGTCTGCGGGATCGTCGCGCGCACGTTCCGGCAGCGGACGGTCGACGATCTTGCGCTGTGGTCCTCGGTGCCCGTGATTAACGCGCTGAGCGATATGTGGCACCCCTGCCAGGCGCTGGCCGACATGCAGACGATCCGGGAACACTTCGGCGAAACCCGCGGTCTCAGGCTCGCCTTCGTCGGCGATGGCAACAACGTGGCAGGTTCCGTGATGCTGAACGCCACCCGGCTGGGGATGCATTTCTCGATCGCCACGCCGCCCGGCTACGCGCTGCCGGCCGAGGTCGTGGCCATGGCCGAAGACCGGGAAAGCGTGGAGATCGCCGGCGATCCCGTTGCGGCGGTGCGCGGCGCACAGATCGTCTACACCGACGTCTGGACGAGCATGGGTGTCGAGCATGAAGCCGCCGCGCGGCTCGCTGCCTTCGCCGCTTACCAGGTGAACGACGAACTGTTGTCCCATGCGGCGCCGGAGGCCATCTTCATGCACTGCCTCCCGGCGCATCGCGGAGAAGAAGTGACCGACAGCGTCATCGAGTCCGGCCGTTCCGTCGTATTCGACGAGGCGGAAAACCGCCTGCATGCGCAGAAGGCGCTGTTGCTGATGCTGCTCGGTTCGGGCCAGGACGCAGTCAATTCATGAAACTCTGGGGCGGGCGCTTCGAAACAGGACCTTCCGAAGTCTTTGAACGGTTCTCCAATTCCCTGCATTTCGACCGGCGGCTGCTCGCGGCCGACGTGCGTGGGTCGCAGGCGTTCGCGCGTTCGCTCGCGCGCGCCGGCGTGCTGACCGATGCCGAATGCGCAACGCTGTGCGCGGCGTTCGATGCGATTCAGTCCGATGCGGCCAACCAGGAATTCTTCGACGGCGCAGACGACGAAGACATACACTCCTTCGTCATCCACAAGCTCAAAGAGCGGGTCGGCGCGCTGGCCGATAAGATCCACACCGGCCGCAGCCGCAACGAGCAGGTCTCGCTCGATACGCGGCTCTGGCTGCGCGACGAGTGCGACCGGACGCGGGAACTGGTCCGCGCGCTGATGTCGGCGCTGCTCGATCTGGCCGCGAAGTACCCCCACGCCGTCATCCCCGGATACACTCACCTGCGGCGCGCGCAGCCGGTGCTGTGGCCCCACTATCTGCTGGCTTACTTCGAGATGCTGGCGCGCGATCACGAACGCCTGGGCGATGCCCGCCGCCGCGTCAACGTCATGCCGCTCGGTTCGGGCGCCCTGGCGGGTTCCGGCTTTCCGCATGACCGCGAGGCGATCGCACACGATCTGGGCTTCGCATCCATCACGCGTAACAGCATGGACGTTTCGGCCGATCGCGACTTCGCGCTCGACTACCTGTACGCGGCTTCGGTGGCGATGATCCATCTGAGCCGCCTGGCCGAGGACTGGATTCTGTATTCATCCGAGGAATTCGCATGGATGGAGTTGGGCGATGGCGTCACCAGCGGTTCCAGCCTGATGCCGCAGAAGAAGAATCCGGATTCGCTGGAACTGATCCGCGGAAAGTCGGGACGCGTCATCGGAGCGCTGAATTCGCTGCTGTTCACGATGAAGGGCCTTCCGATGACCTACAACCGCGACATGCAGGAAGACAAAGAGCCGTTGTTCGACGCCGCCGATCAGGTGAACGGATGTCTGGAGATGGCGCGCGTGGTCGCGGAGTCCGTGGTGCTGCGGCCGGACGTTCCGTTCGCGGCCGCGGAAAAGAGTTGGGTGGTGGCGACGGACCTGGCCGAAGCGCTGGCACGCAATGGCACGGCGTTTCATCAGGCGCATCAGATCGTGGGTCGTCTGGTGCTGGAGAGCGGACGCGGCGGGAAGGAGCCGTCTGACTGGACCGCGGAATCGCTGGCTGCGTTCGCGCCGGAATTCACGCCCGATGTCGCGCGGCTGCTCGACCCGCGCGAGGGCATGAAGACGCGCGAGATCGCGGGCGGCACCGGACCCGGCGTGGTGGCCTCGGCGCTCGAAACCGCGCGCCAGCGGTTAGCCGAATTGACCTGAGCATGACGAAGAGCTACCGGCAGGGCCAGATCCTCAAGCTGATCCGATCCACCAACATCCCAACTCAGGAGGAACTCGCGCACGCCCTGAAGGAATTCGGCGTGGACGCCACGCAGGTCACTCTCTCGCGCGATATCCGTGAAATGGGGCTGGTGAAGACCGCGGAGGGATACCGCGCATTGCCGAAGCAGGAGCGCCAGGAAGATCTCACGTCGGTCGCGGCTGAATTTCTTCGCGACGTAAGGGTGGCGCAGAATCAGATCGTCCTTCGCACCGCGCCTGGCCATGCCAGTTCGGTCGCTGTCGCCCTCGACAACGCGGACTGGCCGGAAGTGGTCGGAACCCTGGCGGGCGACGATACCGTGCTGGTCGTTTGCCCCGATGCGTCGATCGCCCAGACCGTGCGTGCCCGGCTGATGGAATTGCTGGCCTGAAAAAGCGAAGCCATTCGGGGCGTCCGGCCCGGATTTCGTTCATAAGTCAGCAGATTGTAATCGAACTTTCACGCATTTCTGGTGTACTTGCAATGCGATGCCGCTGCGGGTTGCGCTGTTCACCGATACGTTTCAGGAGATTAACGGCGTCGCCCTGACCAGCCGGCAATTTGTCGATTTCGCGCGCCGTCACGACTATCCGTTACTTTGCGTTCGCGGAGCCGGCAACACGGCGGAGCGGACGGAGGGTTCGGTCATCCATCGCGAACTGGGGCGCAGCCGCTTCTCCGTTCGTCTCGACCGCGGACTCCTGTACGATCCGGTGCTGTGGCGTTCCGCTACCAGGATCGCGAGGCGCGTGGCGGATTTCAAACCGGACATCGTGCACGTGGTCAGCCCCGGAGACGTGAGCACGGTCGGAGTCTACGTCGCGAAGAAGCTGAAGATCCCGCTGGCGATTTCATGGCATACCAATCTGCATGAGTTCGCCGCCATGCGCCTCGAAAGAACGCTGGGATGGGCGCCGGACGCCATCCGGGCAAGCGCGCTGCGCGTGGCGGAGTCGCAGAGTCTGCGTGTATGCCTTGCGTTTTACCGAATGGGAGATGTGCTGTTCGCGCCCAATGCGGAACTGGTCGCCATGCTGCAAAACGGACTTGGCAAACCGGTGCACCTGATGAAGCGCGGCATCGATACGCACCTGTTCGACCCCGCAAAACGCACGGTCGACGACGGGATTCTGCGCATCGGCTACGTCGGGCGGATTACGCCGGAAAAGAGCGTACGATTGCTGCGCGATCTGGAAATCGCTCTGACCGCGGCTGTTGTGCCGCCGTTTCGTTTCCTCATCGTGGGCGACGGGAGCGAACTCGACTGGCTGCGCGGTCATCTTCGGAACGCCGATTTTCAGGGCATTCGCCGGGGCGAAGACCTGAGCCGGGATTACGCCGACATGGACGTGTTTGCGTTCCCGTCGCGCACGGACACGTTCGGCAATGTGGTGCTGGAGGCTTTCGCTTCGGGCGTGCCCGCCGTGGTGACAAACGCGGGAGGTCCGAAGTTCATCGTGAATCACGGCGTGAGCGGTCTGGTGGCGCAGACGGACGCCGGGTTCGCCGAACACACCGCGCGCCTGCTGCGCGATGCCAGCCTGCGCGGAGAGATGTCGCGCGCGGCCCGCGAACAGGCCCGCGGCGAATCGTGGGATGAGGTGTTCGGGAAGGTCTATGACGGATACCTCACAGCGCTGCGTTGACGATCGGAAGTTTGAGCCGCCTCACGCTGAAGGCCTTACCGCGATGAACTACCGGAACGCCTGACGCCGACTGCAAGGTAATTGCAGCCCCCATTGTATTCTTCGACGTCGAGCTCGCCGAAAATTTCGCGCAGACTTTCGACGACGTTCTTGTGGTAGTTCCAGTTCGTCGTGTACTTGAAAACCGGGCCCAAAACGGGATTCAGAACGCGCGCCTGCCCCGTGAACGCCTTGGCGTCGAGGGAAACAAATCCCGCGCCGGGCTTGAGGGCTCGTGCGACCCGTTCGAGAGCCTCTCGCTCGCCGGGCATGGCGCTGAGACCGAAAGTGCACAATGCTCCGTCCAGAGATTCCCGAGGCAGATCCAGAATGGTGGCGTCCGTCTGTATGAATTCGACGTTGCGCCAGCCGTTGTTTCGCGCCTTTGCTCGGGCAGCTTCCAGCATCCCGTCGCTGTAGTCGACCGCGATGACCCTTCCCGAGGGACCGACGCGGGCCAGCAGATCCGGGAAGTTCACACCGGTGCCGCAGGCAAGATCCAGAACCGTATCGCCTGGATCCGGAGCCAGCTTCGAGATTGCCCGCGCCTGCAGATAATCTTCGCGGCCAAGGCACACACCCCAACGGATCGAACGGTACAGGTGTCTGTGCGATCCAAGAAAGTCATAGCACCGTTTGCCGAATGAAAGATCGAGAACCATCTGCCCGCAGCCCTGTGTCTTGAGGTGAGGCTAACATTCATCGTAATGCAACTCCCCGCGCGGGCCACTCAACTTGCTCAACGCCGGAGGCGGCCGCCGGGCCTCTCGGTTTATTTTCTTGACCCGTCTTCCTTAACTATGTATATTAAATGCACAGTTATGGAAACCGTTCTTACCCCACACGAAGCAACCCTTTACGAGCAGTTGGGCGGCGAGGCCGCCGTCGACGCCGCCGTCGACATCTTTTACCGAAAGGTTCTGTCCGACAGCCGGATCAGTTCCTTTTTCGATGGCGTCGACATGGATCGCCAGGCAGCCAAACAAAAGGCGTTTCTGACGATGGCATTCGGCGGTCCCCACAGTTACACGGGGCTCGATATGCGGCGCGGCCACCAGCA
>Ga0302319_10017103_pt1 | contig 13308 bp, 11 predicted proteins | sample Bog_T0_2_FD_203319 | JGI IMG/M metagenome (GOLD analysis project Ga0302319, IMG submission 203319) | Peat permafrost microbial communities from Stordalen Mire near Abisko, Sweden - Bog_T0_2 | ecosystem: Environmental > Terrestrial > Soil > Wetlands > Peat | place: Sweden: Abisko, Stordalen Mire...
AAGCCTACGTCGACGAAGGGGCCGAGGCCTACGAGCGCCGCTACCAGCAGAACCGCTTACTCGCTCTCAAGTCCAGAGCCAAGCAGTTGGGATACGAGTCGGTCCAGACCGCCTGAGGGTTTCATCTGCGAATGGAGGGAAGTCACAGGCCAGGAGCGGTTAGAAACTATTTAGCCACTGATGCACACTGATTCACACTGATAACAAGCGGAAGACGGAAGAAATCTGGCTGTCTAGGCGGGGTGGATGCGCGGGGTCGGCGTAACTGTTTCGTGAGAGAAGCTTCGCACGAGCGGAAGAACGCAAGCAGAATGGGCGCCTTCCGGTGTTCAGCGTATGGCGTAGCCGATCGCTTTTGTTTCGCGGTTTGTGACTGCCGGTTTAGTTAGTTGATGGTCCCGCCGGTGACGGGGGAAAAGCCGCGCACGGAAGCGGGGACATTTTCGCCTAAGAGCTGCGCTCGCAGCGCGCATAGGCTTTGCAGGCCGGTGAGAATCTGGCTGACCTTAATGTTAAGTTCCCAAACGCCGCCGGAACCGCGCTGGCAGCCGATGACCTCGCCGAGGAACATAGCGTCGCTGTATTCGACGCTGACTGGCGCGGACATGCTGATCCGTTCCGGGGCCTCCAGGCGGAGGGTTTTACCATCCATTCCTTCGAAGGTGCATGGAATTTCATGCTTGGCACCGTTCGGTTCACCAGAAGGAATCTTTAAGAGAGCAGATTGAGGATGTTCGCCAAATGGAGTCGTCACAGAAAGCATATCGACGACAAACGGAAAAATCTATAGGAAAGTTAGGCGGCTAGAAAAAGCGCGCTTGCACAAACGCCCAGAGCGACGCCGCGGCCGCTACCGGAAGCGCAATTTCGAGCCAGAGCCTACCTGAGCGCAACGGGGACGGCAACGTTTCCTGCTGAGCGGGCTTTTTTTGGGGCAGGCGCCGACCGCGAATGTTTTCCACCAGCCGGCATTGCACTTCGCTCGGCCGGCCTTGCAAAGCGCGCACCAACTCTTCCCTGCCCTGCTTGTCGGCGATTAGAATAGTGGCCGAGTTGATGCCGCGCGTACATTCCAGGAGTTTTTGGCGCAATGGCAGCGGCACATCCTCCACCGAGCGATACACGCGCGTGTCATCGCCCGTTCCAATAAAAATAGTCGAAGTCCGTGCCGTTAACTGTGCCATAGCCCTAATTGATATATCGTCAGTTGCCGATCTATGTTCCAGAGGCGCGCAGCCTCAGTGATTGAAATATACCAACTTCATTTCCAGCATAGTCTAAGGTAACTTGAATAAACCCAAGAGCAGCCTTAGATAAGGACTTATCCTTACGGTAAATTAAGCCGACCCGACGGATCATAGGTTCGGGTCCAAGCGGCACGCAGGCCAGCTTACCCGCCGATTCCTCTTCCTGGCAATGTGAGGCAGCCAAGAAAGATAAGCCCAAATTCGCCATCACGAAACGTTTGATCATTTCGGTGGAATCTAGTTCCATGGAAACATTCAGATCGTCGTGGACCGAATCAAGCCAGGAATTCAAACGGGCTCGGGTGGTTCCCGTTTTAGGCAGGAGCAATTGCTCGCCCAGAAGATCTCCCGGCATGACCCGCCCTTGGCCCGCTAAACGGTGACCCGGGGGGACGAGCAGCTTTATTTCGTCGGAATGGATTTTGACCACTTGCAGCTTCTTTTCTTGCACGGGAAGCTGGGTAATGCCAAAATCGGCCAGGTTATCCAAAACGGCTTGCACGACGCGTGTACCGTAGGACCGATCTACCAGCAGTTGTACATTCGGGAACTGGTTCTTGAATTCGGCGAAGACACCCGGCAGCACATATATACAGGTTGCTTCGTTGGCGGCGATCACGAGTTCGCCGCGGGGAACCTTTTCCAGCTCGTTGATGGCGTCCTGCGCGCGGCGCCGCAAGGCGAGGATCTGCTCTGCATGCTCAGCGAGTATTCGTCCGGCGACGGTCAAGGAGATCCGCGTACCGTAGCGCTCAAACAGCGTCGTGTTCAACTCCAGTTCCAGTTGACGCACTTGGGCGCTGATGGCTGGCTGCGTACGGTAACAGGTCTGAGCCGCTTTCGAAAAACTCTTGAGACGCACAATCTCAAGGAAAGTATGAAGCTGGTCGAGATCCATGGCGCAAAAGCGCTAACTACTTTGGTACAAGTACGGGCTGCGGTCCAGCCCTGAGTTCAAATTGTATCAGTTCACCTTTCTTAAAATCTCGGCGCCCTTTGGCAAATCGAAGATGTTGGCGGGCAAGTCGGCGTTGATCTCCACTTTGTTTGCGAAGATCTGGTAAATCTTATAGCCGTTGCGCTGGCGTTCAATGGTAAAGGGCCACATGATGCCGTCGCCGGCATCGCGCCACTTGTCGAAATCGGTGACTTCGTCGTAGTGCTCCTTGGTTTCGGCGTCGAGCCAACTGAAGCTCTGATGAACGGGCAGTTTGGTGTTGTAGTCGAAATAGACGCGCACGGAATTGTTGTTGGCGTCGGTGATGTCGACGACCTCCACGTGATTGGTGATGAGCACCTGATTGCCGACGTAGTCATATTGCATACCGGGTTCATCGTAGCGATAGCGGAGCCAGTACAAAATATCGTTGGTGGTGGAGCGGCTGTAATTTGCCCAGCGATCATCGGGGATAGGGCGGGCGCCGCGGAAGGTGATGTCGAAGCCTTGGTCGGGCAGAAACAAATAGGAATAGTCCTGGTGCTTACCTAAGACCTCGCGCTCGCGCAGTTGTACGCCCTTGATGCTTTTGTCGTCCAGATATTGCGTGTAGATGTTGGCGATGTCATAGCCGCTCATGCGGTCGTGAAAGAAGGAATAGATGCGAGCGTTGGTGCGGCGGGTGTGCATGTTCAAGAAATGATCGCCTCCCAAGGCTTTGACGGCTTGATCGACCAGTTCCTTGGCCTTGTTGGCGGGGGGCGGTGCGGAGGCGGGGCGCGGCGAGAGCGCAGTGACGAAGAGAAAGGGGAGGATGAGCAATCGGGAGCGCATGACTTGCAGTTTAAGCACAAACGATAGAGCGTGCCCATGCGGCGGCGCCGGTGGAATCCGCTTCACGCGCGTGGATGGAGCCGGCATACGCGCTGAGCGTTCCGCCTTCCCTGCCATTTAAGCTAGCCTGCATTTCGGCGATCACGGCGAGGGCGACTTGTTCGGGACCATCGGCGCCAATATCGAGGCCCATGGGCGCATGCAGTCTAGCGGCGATGGTGGCGCGCTCGAGACCGGCGTCGCTTAGGAGTTGTTCGGTGCGCTTGTTCGGACCCAACACACCTAAATAGGGTAGCGGCAAATTTGCTAATTCCTGGAGCGCCTGCAGATCTTGGCTGTAGCTATGCGACATGAGAACAGCAACCGTCCAAGGATCGATAGGCGGCACGGGTGCGCCGGCTGGGCGCACGATCACTTGATCGGCCTGCGGAAATTTCTCGCGGCGCGCGTAGTGGGCGCGGCCATCATAAACGAACACTTCCCAGCCGAGAAATTTGGCAGCCTGCGTCAAAGGAATAGCGTCGTCGCCCGCTCCGAATATCAGTAGACGCACGGCGGGGGTGAGCGTTTCTATGAAGACTTCACGGCCGGGGTTGGCAGCGGCGGCAAGCTCGGCGCGATCGAAGAGGCGCTGGCCGATGTGCGTATCCGGTTTCAAAATGTGGGCCACCGTGGCCGGAGAGCGCGTGGCGCGAACCTGGCGAATGAGATCGAGAATCTCGGCGTGGCCGGGACGCAGGCGTTCCATCAACACGTGGATGATGCCGTTGCAGCCGAGGCCATAACCGCTGGTGGAGATTTCGTTGTCGGCGGTGGTGTCGTAGCGGCGGATGATGGGACCTTTTTCGGTAAGCCACCAGGCTTTCTTGACGACGTCGTCTTCGAGGCAACCGCCGCTGATAGCGCCGACACGCTGGCCTTGTTTGGTGAGGAGCAGGCGCGCGCCGGGAAGGCGGTAGGAGGAACCTTGGGTTTTGACGACGGTGACGAGAACGGCTTCTTCCTGGCCCGACGCTGAGACCGCAGACCACAGATCGAGGATTTGGGCGATCTCTTTCATGAGCGATTCTATTTTAGCGGGTTTGGGGGGAGACGTGTCCTCCGGCTGATTTTGAAAGGGGGTGTTCGGGCAGGCTACCATTCCTGAGCGCCGCTTTTGGAACTTTTGTGGTTCGAGAAAAGTGTGAGGGAAACAACTCTTGGCGACTACGTCCGCGTCGGATTCCGTTGTGCAGCCGGAGTTACCCGTTCTCGATTTGGGCCCGATGGGATCTTTAAGGCGGCGGGAGATTTACGACGATGTCCGTTGAGCCCGGAGTGCTGGAGGCCAATATTCTGGCCTCTGCTATCAATGGCAATGCGCCGCAGCACCAGGCCTCTCGCGCTTTGCTTGAGTAGGGGCGGCGAGTGCAGAAGCCGCCTCGAAAGGCGGCTTCCGGCAGGAATGACGCCGTACGTTTAGCGGGCGGCGATGGGGGTGCCGATTTCGGTGCCGATGACATCGCCGGAAATCACGATCTCGACGCGCCGGTTCTGCTGACGGCCGCTGGCGGTGTCGTTGGAGGCAACGGGCTGCGCTTTGCCGAAACCTCTGGAAGTAACGGAGGCGGCTGGCATGCCTTCTTGGGTGAGGTAGTCGCGCACGGAGCCGCCGCGCTGCTCGGAGAGGCGCTGGTTGTACTCGTCACCGCCCACGCTATCGGTGTAGCCTTCGACGGCAAGTATGAGGCTTGGATGTCCCGACACAATGCCAGCCACCTTAGCGAGTTTTTCGCGAGCCTGCGGCCGTAAAGTGAATTTGCCGCTATCGAACAGTACGTCCGACATGTTTACAATCAGGCCGCGGGCGGTATCGCGCGTCTGCAAGATGGCGTTAAACTGCGCCAGCAGTTGGGTGCGCAGGGCGGCTTTCTCGGCCTGCAATTGCGCTTTCTGCGCGGTGGCGGCGTCCAATTCACTTTGGATAGCGGCTTTTTGCGAGGCGTTTTCCTGTCTTAGGCGATCGGCCTCGGCTTGCGCGGCAGCGGTCTTGGCGTTGTTTTCGGCAGCCACATGCTCCTTATCGGATTCAGCCGCAGCGTGAGCGGCCGCCGCTTCCTGAGTTACGCGGCCCGTCTCCGCTTGCGCGGCGGCCGCTTCGCGAGCCATACGGTTGGTCTCCGTCTGCGCCGCTGTCTTGGCTTCTTCGGCGCGTTTTTCGCGATTTAACGACTGCTCTCGTTCGGCTGCGAGCACCTGGTCTTCCTGACGTTTGACGGCGATGATGCGCGCGTCTTCCGACGTCTGCACCGCTTCGCGCGCGGTCATAATGACGGGCTTCACGCCGGCTTTGCGCGCTTGATAGGCTTCGGCATCCGCCAAGCTCTTTTCGGCTTTGAGAAAGGTGTCGCCGGCAAAGACATCCGCGCCTTCGGCCCTGGCAATGTGAACGGCGTTGCGCGCTTCATACAGCTCCAGCGGCACTTTCCGGTCTAGCTTCAGTGCCAGCGGATTAGAGAGACGCTGATAAACGCCGCGCTGCAGCAGTTCGTATTTGGCGTCGATTTCTTCGACCTTGCCAACGGTGTCTTTGCGAACCATGTTTTCCATCACAATCAGGTCGCTCGGCTTGGTGACCGCGTAATAAGGCTCCGCTGTAACAATCAATCCGAACACCTGCAATTCCGTCGTAACATTTAACTTGCTGTTAGTGCCGTTGAGCAAGACTTCGCCTAAGTTAGCGGTGCGTCCCTCGGGAGTAACCGCCCACAAAACGTATGTCAAGTATTCAGCGCCGAACTTGGTAGCCGGCTGCAAGTTGCGAAATTCCGTCTCAATTTGGATAGCGCCCTGCTTGCTTTCGACTTTGGCTTCTCCGTGCGCTTGCGGCAGGAGGTCGGTTCCCTGGAAATCAATCCTGGTGGCGCCACTGCGGTGTTGGTAGTTAACGGCCTTCACCGTTTTAGAGGTGACGGAAGCTCGATAGAGGGGCATATCGCCGGGAGCCATGGGGGCCTGCGGGGCGCGGGCCAGGAGTGTTCCGGAAATCACAAGCAAGATACTAATTGGTTTCATAGGTGTTTTGACTTTGTTTCTTCATTGGTGACTGAGTTATTGGGTGGATGGAGTGGCGTGCTGGTGAGCCGAGTATTTATCCAAGAGAGCGATGAGCCTGGCGGCGGCTTTCGGGGCGTGATGCACAGCGCCCGTGACGATGGCGCGGTTCTGCAGCTTTGCGCCGTAGATTTCGGCGTTGTCGTCGAGATCCTGGCGCAGCGTGGCTCCCTCTAAGGCGATACCCGCAAACAGCCCTTGCGAACGCGACCAAGAAAGAATCTCAGCGTGCATTTGAGCGTCGGTTTGCGCGGTCGCGGTGCGTCCCACGGGTCCAGCGGCCACGGAACCTTCGCCACCCAAGGTGAACTTACTTTGCAACAGTTTCTCTTCCCCGCCTTTGTTCATGACGAGCATGACGACGTCGGTTTCCGAGCCGCCGATCTGGAAGCCTACGCTGCCGCCTTCAATGCGGATGGAAGCAGGCGCCGACCAGCCGCCGGTACCATGTTTGCGGCAGGATTCGAACCCTTTGCCGTACTTGCCCCCCACCACGAACGCGGCGGTCTTGAGCGCAGGGACAATGACAATGCAGTGGGCGTTTGCCAACAGATCTTGCGGTATGCCTTTGTCGGGGGTCGCCATGATCTCCGAGAGGACGTCGGTCGCTTCGTTCAAGCGTTTCACCGCTCCACTGTTGTCTTTAGCCAGCAAAGGCGCTATCGCCAGAGCAGCCACTAGAATGATTCGCATAATTTTAAGCCTCTTTGGCCAGCCGACTGATTCTTATAAGAACGAGGGGCTGACCCCGGTTGTAGTGCACGGGTTGCGCCAACCTCGCCTTTTGCCGGTGCATACGGCAGGGAGGGCTTTCAGCGTCAGTTAAAGCGACAGTCAACGCCGCGGAGATGACCGTGGGCGGTCATTCGACGAGGCAAGGTCAGATTGGCGTTGCGCGAGCGTGGGGAAAAACTCCGTCAAGAAGAGGCGAAAGTGGGGCGGTTTTTCCCCCCTAGCCAGGCACCCCCCTTTTTTTGGAAAAAACCTCGCGATTTTGGAGCGAAAAATTCGGGGTTTTTCCCCATTTGCCGTTGGCTATTTTTTGTGGGAACGGGCGAGGCTCGACCGTGGGCCGGGAGATCTATCTTTTGCATATGAGTTCTTTGCCGAGGGTTATTTTTCATGTGAGAATGTACCTTTACGCAGCTCCAGTTTGCCTGAAGCGGCGAACGGAGGAATGCGAGTGGCGCTGGGGGTTGAGCCGCCAAGCGATTGAAAACAGGCAGGATAAAGCCCGCCAATTTTTTTTTCGGGGCTTGTGACTGGGTTACCAGATCTGGCGCGCCACGAATTGCGGCTTGCCGGTGGTGTGTCCCACCACTTCCGTTTTGATGATCAACTGCAGATTCTTGCGCTCCCACTGCTTGGGCGCGTCGACGAAAGCGAGCGCCAGCAGAGATTCGTCGGACAGGAACTCAGCGGCGGCTTCGGTGCCGAAGTCGGTGATGCCGGCGACGGAAACCACAGGCTGACCGGAGCGTTCTTCGAAAACGCGCGAGATCAGCGCGTAATCCTCAGTCAGCTTGCGGCTGCGCAATTCCTGCCGCAGAGCGGGGTTTAGCCAAACACGCGAAGGATCGTTGCGGTCGCGAATGACCCAGCCGGGCGGCTTGTTGACATCGAAGACGAAACGCCATTCCTTCATCAACTCCAAGGTCCACGAGTTGGTGAACGCGCCAATGAGCACGGCGGGGGCAGCGCGTAAATCGGAGAAGGAAACGTCGGTGCTCTTGCGCATTTGCAAGCCTTTGCCGAACTTGGTGAAAAGGACGGCGAGGTGGGTAGCGGCTATGGTGTCGCCCATGCCCGCATAGCCGTTGGGTTCGGGGATGATCTCACGGCCATAAACAACACCTTGATCCGGGAGTTGCGCGGCGACCATGGTGGCGTGACCGGGATCGTCTATACCGAAGCGCTGGAGCACTTTGTCGTCCAAGCGATACACGCCGGGATTGGCCAAGCAAATCAAAACCGCCTTAGGGTTATCGAGCACGGGACGCCAGAAGCGGAGCAGCAGGTCCGGTTTGGCTGGAAACAACTGGGTGCGGTAGACGAGAGCGCTAGAGAGCAGGGCCAACAAGGCAAAGGCGACGGCGAGCGGGCGCCAAGGAAACCGTCGAGGCGTCTGGGTGATCGCGGCGGTGGCGGCGCCGTTCTTCGGCGATGGGAGATGGTGGGTAGGGACGGCGGACCAGCGAAATTCGGTTTTGTAGGAACCCGGCGGAATTTCCAGCCGGACCGGCGGCTCCTGGGGCAAGGCCGCATAGTATTGAACCAAGCGGCTACGGACCTCTTTGGCGGTAACTCGCACGATGGAATCTTCGCCGGTGTCGTAGGAACTGGGGCGTTCGAACACGGCGACGCCAATGGAACGCTCTTTGAGTTCTTGCAATTCACCGTCAAGGACGTGCTGCACGGAGTAGCGCAGGAATTGCCGGCAACGCTTGCTGCTGCGAAACAACGGGCTTTCCAGGATTCGTTCCAACTCGGGGAGTATGAGGTCACGCTGCGCCTTTGGCACGACTTCAAACGACTGCGGATGATCACTAACGGTGTGTGCCATAGTTACTCGCCTAAAACCTCTGCAATTTATATCACAGTAGGAAGCTGGAGGCGAAAACGAAGGCGGCGAGCGGCAAACGGGACGTTAATAACGCCCCGGGTAACCTCTTAACGTATGTGCTGGGGTTAACGAACCTCGCTCTGGACTATGGCGAATACCCGCTCTTCGACCCTGCGTGCGGGCTTAACTAAATAAAAGTATAGTTAAGCACTGAAAAACTTTGCACGACTGCTGCAAACTAGTACCGTTTCGCCCGGTATGGCATGCGCGAATGCGCGTAAGGAAGCAAGCCTGCCCGGTGCGGCAACTCAAAGGGGGTTGTGATTGAGGTTATGCAGAAACATCGAATCTTATTGTTAAGCGCGGTGGCTTTGGTATTGTTGGCGTTAGCGGCGCCGTTCGGCCAGGCGCAAAACTTCCGCGGCAGAATTCAGGGGATTGTCACGGACCAAAGCAGTGCCATTGTGGCTAACGCCACTGTGACGCTAATGAACGTGGCCACCAATATTAAAACGGTGCGGCAGACTTCGGGTACGGGTCTCTATGTGTTCGACAACATGGACCCCGGCATGTACTCGGTGGCGATTGAGATGGCCGGCTTCAGCAAATTCGTGCAAGAGAACGTCTTGCTGCAGGCCAATGGCGACGTTACGGTGAATGCGGCCTTGAAGCCGGGCTCGCTGCTGACAACGGTCACCGTTACCGGCGAGCCGCCCGCGGTGGACTTCGATTCCAGTAATAAGGACACCACGCTGGATACGAAGATGGCGGAAGAAACACCAAGGCTGGACCGGAACCCGTTCAAGATGGGCCTGGTTGAGCCGGCCGCAATCAACACGCGCGGCGAGGTTCTGCCTTACAACTCCTGGGCTCCGAATAGCGTGGACTTGGGCGGCGGCACCAACCTGCAGAACAATCTGGAAGTGGACGGCAGCCCGATCGGCATGGGCCATAAAGCGTCGGTAGTGCCGAATACCGATGACGTGCAGGAAGTGGTGGTCTCAACAAACAGCGTGGATGCCGAATCCGGGCATAGCGCGGGAGGCACCATTTCAGTGACAACCAAATCGGGAACGAATCAATATCACGGCAGCGCGTTTTATCTGGGCCGTTATCCATGGGCTAACGCGGAGGCCGACCGCACGCGGTTCAGCGCCAACGCCACACGCCAGAACATGTTCGGCGGAACCTTTGGCAACCCGATTCTGAAGAACAAGCTCTTCAATTTTTTCTCAATGGAATATTGGAAGATCGGCCAACCCGATATCTGGCAGGAGACGCTGCCCACGGCGTTGGAAAAACAAGGGAATTTCTCGCAATCGTATTTCCTGAATAACGGGGTGAGCGGCATTCGCACCATCTACGACCCTTACAGCACGGTGGTGAATCCTACGACGGGCGCGGTGACCGTCACGCCGTTCGCGGGAAACATTGTTCCGACGAACCGGATGGACCCCATCACCTCAACGCTGATGAGCCAGATGTGGGCTCCGAATAATCCAGGCGCCAATATCACGGGTGTGAACAATTTCTTGAAGGGATATACGGAAACCTTCAATTACTACGATTATTCGGATCGCGCCGATTACAACATCAGCGACAAGTGGAAAGTGTTTGGGCGCGTGGCTCGATACCACACCACCGATAACTCCGGCAACCCCACGGGGAACACAACGGGTCTGTATACGCCCACGGGCACGCTACGGGCCGGTTGGCAGGTTTCCGGCGATGCGATTTTCTCGCAAAGCCCGACCACCGTCTGGACCTTCCACGGCGGTTGGAACAATTTGATCGACGCTTATGTTTCGCAAGCGCTAGGCGCCAATGGGTGGTCGAAGGTTTGGGGCAGCAACGATTGGTATTCCAATTACCTGAATCCATCGGTCAACAACCAGCCGGTTTATTTCCCGTACTTCAGCGTGAACGGCCACGGTTTTGGCGGCCGCGGTTTCTATTGGAATCAACGGCCGGCGGGGCAGAACTACAACGCGAAGGTGACGCATCAAAAGGGTTCGCACTTCCTGAAGGCGGGCTTTGAAGTGCGCGCCAGTTATGGCTTGGTTTATGTGAACGATGCGCCGCAGTTCAACTTCGACACGGCGCTGACGGCGAACACCTTCAACAACCCGAACACGAATATGTACGGCGACGGCTATGCGACGTTCCTGCTCGGATCGCTGGGCGGGGACTCGACGATGTACGGCGGGCCGGCGCCCGATCCGCACACGGAGTTTTACGGCATGTATTTCCAGGACGACTGGAAATTGAACAGCCGGATCACGCTGAACCTGGGCCTGCGCGACGAATATGAGACGGCGTGGCACGATCCGCCGCACGATCTCTCGATCGGCCTCAACCTGGCGACGCCCAATCCGGCGATTAGCGCTAACCCGCCGGTTATGCCGGCGGCGGCGACCAACATTGTGGGCGCAAATTACTATTCGTGGAACGGGCAGTGGAGTTTCACCAGCGGCTCGCATCCAGGTATGTGGAATCCGCAGAAACTGGCGCTGCAGCCGCGCGCCGGCGCCGCTATCAAAATCAACGACCGGACGGCCCTGCGCCTGGGCTATGCGATGTACACGGTTCCGACGGAATATATGTACTCGCCGGCGCCACCCAATTCGGGCGCGGAAGATCTGGTGTTTTTGGAACCGCCGTTCTATGGCCTGTCGGGCAATCAAAATACGCTGTCTCCGCTGCAAGGGATTCCGCAGCAGACCTTCTCGAACCCGTACCCAGCCAGCATCAACCCGCTCAATCCGATCTTGGGTAGGAACTCCGGACCGCAGCTTGGCGTGGGCGGATCGTCACTGGTTTGGTATCCGCAGAATCTCACGAAGGCGTACAACCACCGCTTCAACATCTCACTGCAGCACGAACTGCCGGGGCACATTGTGGTTTCGGGAACGTACTTCTTGAATCTCGGCTACCGGACCTACACAGCAGAGTTGAACGGGGCCAATCCGACGTTCCTGCTGGAAAACGAGTCGTCGCTTTCGCAGACCGTGACGAACCCGTTTTACCACTATCTGAATTCGACGCAGGTGCCTGGCCCGCTCTACAACGAACCAACCGTTTCGCTTTCTTCGCTGCTGGTGAAGTATCCGCAGTATGGGGGGCTTTTTGAAGTGGGCAAGTGCTGCGCGGCGGAGCGCTATAACTCGCTGGAGTTTAAAGCGCAAAAAGTATTTAGCCACGGCTATAACTTCTTCGCCTCATACCTCTATATCAACGAGACGGCGCAAACCAACCAGTTTAACGATCTGAGCTATTACAACAACCAGATGCTGTGGGAGCCCAGCAACCAGCCGCGCCACCGCTTCAACATTGCGGGCACGTACGAACTTCCTTTCGGCAGAGGCCGCGCTTACTTCAACGGCATGAACAAAGCTGCCGACTACGCACTGGGCGGATGGCAAATCACCGGCATTGCGACATTCGTTTCCGGAGACTTCCCACAATTCGGCAACATGAATGTGGTGGGCAACCCGTGCCTGAGCAATCCGACCCCGCAGGCGTGGTTTAACACCTCGGCGTTCACGCCGATTTCGAGTTCGATCCCTTATTCACTGCGGACGAATCCTTTGAATTATGGCTGCCTGACCGGTCCGAAGTTCTTTGATCTGGACGCCACTCTTGCGAAGACGTTCAACGTCACGGAAAAGGTGAAGTTGGAACTCAAAATGAGTGCCTACAACGCGACGAACCGGCTGAACCGCGGCGACCCGGATACGAATATCTACGATTCGACGTTCGGGCAGGCGCTTTACCAAGGGAGTCCGGGGGGCAATTTCGGGCCTTCGGCGCAGGGAGGCGGCGCAGTTTCCAATACCGGGCGGCAAGTGGAGCTTGGGTTGAAGCTGAAGTTCTGAGGATAGGAACGAGGCTTAAGTATATGACCGGCGGCGGGCAACTGCCGCCGGTTGTTCTTTTTCGAAGGAAGCGCCAGGTATCTTAGAAGCGAACAGCTTACAACAGCTCCTTGAGCCGCTCGGGTTTGAGGCCACAATCAGACAAGATCGGTTCCTGGCCCTCTACTTCCAGGCAAAGTTCGATCGCTTCGCGAATTTCCACCATGAGATCGTCAAGCGAAGTAGCGTCGGTGTGGCATCCAGGTAGTTGCGGTACTGATGCTACGTACATACCCTCTTCATCCCGCTCGATCACGACATCAAATTGGCGCGCCATGTCCCCAGTCTAGCTCCTCGAAGGCAGGAATCAACAGAGGATTCCTTGCAGTTGCTTTCATCGGTTTACGGCCACTACCATTAAAGCTAAGGGTTTCTTGATGGATTTAACCGTTCGTATTCCAGACGACATCGCCACCCGGCTTGAAGAGGCCGGAAATGACCTTTCGCGGCGCGCTTTAGAAGCCCTAGCCCTTGAAGAATACAAGAGTGGCCACATAACCAAGCCAGAACTCCGCCGCATGCTGGGTTACACCAGCCGCAACGAGCTCGACGATTTTCTTAAGATGCATGATGTTGATGAAAGCTTCACGCTCGAAGAAATAGAGCGGCAGGTCGAAGGGCTTAAGAGTCGCGGCATGTAATGCAGGTTGTTGCTCTGAAGACCTAATGCGAGGCTTGCTCTTGCGATATGGAAGATGACGAGTCAGTGGGACCAGAATA
>Ga0302319_10017105_pt1 | contig 13306 bp, 14 predicted proteins | sample Bog_T0_2_FD_203319 | JGI IMG/M metagenome (GOLD analysis project Ga0302319, IMG submission 203319) | Peat permafrost microbial communities from Stordalen Mire near Abisko, Sweden - Bog_T0_2 | ecosystem: Environmental > Terrestrial > Soil > Wetlands > Peat | place: Sweden: Abisko, Stordalen Mire...
CTGAAATGAGAGAGTTGGATCGTCATTGTTTCTTTCCGATAGCGATGTGATACGCGTCGGCTACTGCAATGAAGTTCAAAAGTCCCGCGACGATCATGAATTTTGTTCCGTAATCAGCGGTAGCGAATGCGATCGCGCCCTGACCGCCGTTCATGGCAAGTGTAACGATATACATTCCGCCGGCGCCCAGGTCGCCGATGAAGCCGAGGATGTCGAGAATGTCCCCGCCATTGGCCTTGTAGATGTGCCCCTGCATCATCAAACCCAGCAGGAAAAGGGAGGCGATGGAGACGAGCAGCAGTGCGCCGCGGATGTAACGCTTTTGAATGACGTGGCCGGCGCCGGGGATGAACCAGCCGAGGGCGGGCGCGATCACCGGCATCATGCTGCTGGAGGGCGCTGCCTTAACTTTTACTGTAGAGGGATTTGCCATCAGATAATTACGATCTCACGTTGAATGTTGCCGGTAACTTCCGCCGACTTGGGACGGACCAGCATGTTAACCTCACTCCGCACGCCGAACTCCGGCAAATAAATTCCGGGTTCGATGGAGAAGCAAGAGTTGGGAAGAATCTGGCGCTCGTCGTGAATCTCCAGATCGTCCATATTCGCCCCATTGGAGTGGACGTCCGTGCCAATCGAATGTCCGGTGCGATGAATAAAATAGTCGCCGAAGCCTTTTTTCTTAATGTGATCGCGTGTGGCGCGGTCCACTTCCCATCCCGCGATGCGTTTCCCACTGTTGATCGCATCGGTTACGGTCTTCACTCCGGCGTCACGTGCGTCACGCACAATTTCGAAGACCTGCTGCATGCGCTCCGAAGGCGCTTTTCCTACAAATCCCATCCAGGTAATGTCGTAGTACACCGCGCCCGGAAGGTCTTTCTTGCCCCATACATCGAGGAGCACCAGATCGCCCTCGCGAATCGCTACGGGATGATCGGCGCGCGGTTCATAGTGCGGGTTCCCGGCGTTGGCGTTCACCGCAACGATCGGCGGATCATCAGTTAGCAAGTTCTCGCGGCGGAATGCTTCCATGAACCATTGCTGGATTTCATGCTCGGTTGTGCCACCATTGCGCGTGCGGCGTCCAATTTCTTTAAACGATTCCGCCACGATCGAGTCGACGCTGTCGCGCGCGGCGAAGTGCGTTTTAATCTGTTCTTCACTCCAAGTGGCTTCAAACTGAGCCACCAGGTCTGCGGAACTGACAACATTCTTTCCCAATCCTCGCAGCAGTTCGATCGTCCCGGCATCGACCAGCGAGATGGTGAAGACAATATTGTTTGGCGAATACTGCATGGCAATATCGCGATAGGGCGCGAGGATCGACTTCAGGACGTCAAAAAGCTCCTGCCATCCTGCATATTGGCGCTTACTGCCGGGCAGGGAATCGAGGTGTCCCGCTTCAATCTTATGGACCAGTTTCAGAGGTTCGCCCTGCGCGGGAATCAGATAAAACCAGCGCCGCGTCACCATCAGGCCCGCAGGCAAACCGAGAACCCGGTAAGCGATCGGGTCGCGGTGATGATGGTCGTAGAAAAGCCACGCGTCGATGTTGCGTTCGCGCAGCGCAGATTGAATGGCAGCCAGGTCCATGGGCAAACGTCTATTGTAAACAATGGATCGGATTTGGGCGAATCCCGCGTCCGGAGGGTGCGTCGCAAAATTTCAATTTGCCCCGTACCGCGTCCTTGTTACACTGGCGGCCACATGTCTGCGATTGCCGAACCCTTGGTTGAATCACGAGTTGCCAACCGCGTCCGCATCGAATCGATCGATGTAGTTCGCGGCGTGATCATGATTATCATGGCGCTCGATCACGTGCGCGACTTCTTCGGCAACTCAGGCTTTAATCCCACGGACCCGGCTACGACGACGATCCCGCTATTCTTCACGCGCTGGATCACTCACTTCTGTGCGCCAGTTTTCTTTTTGCTAACCGGTACAGGCGCGTATCTCGCTTTAGGGAAGAAATCTAAACACGAACTGTCGCGCTTCTTGTTTACGCGCGGACTCTGGCTGATCTTCCTGGAATTCACCGTGACGCGTTGTCTCGGCTGGCAATTTAATTTCGATTACCACGTAACGCTGTTCCTGGTTTTGTGGGCGCTGGGCTGCGCCATGATTGCGCTCTCGGTGCTGGTTTATCTGCCGGCCTGGGCGGTTGCGACCTTCGGGCTCGTGATGATCGCGACGCACAATCTTTTGGATTCCGTGGACTCTGCCAGTCCGATCTGGACGCTGCTGCACTCGCCAGGTTTTGTTCTGAATAACCCCGGCCGCGTTGTGTTTGTAACGTACGCGCTAATCCCATGGGTTGGGGTGACCGCTACGGGTTATGGGCTGGGACAGATTTATCGCTGGTCGTCGGCGCGACGCAAGGCATTTCTGTTGCCGACGGGGCTGGCGCTGACGGCGGCTTTTATCATCCTGCGCGCCATCAATATTTACGGTGATCCCTCGCGCTGGGAGAAACAACGATCCGCTACATTTACCGTACTTTCATTTTTGAACACGACAAAGTATCCGCCGTCGCTTCTGTATCTTCTGATGACCCTCGGTCCCACGCTCCTATTTCTGTGGGCCGTCGATGCTGGGACGCCGCAGTGGTTGCGGCCCGCGCTCATCGTCGGCAAAGTGCCGATGTTTTATTATCTGTTGCACATTCCGCTGATCCACCTTCTGGCGCTGGCGGCGTGCTACGCAAAGTACGGACAAATCCATTGGATGTTCGAATCTCCGGGGCTCCAGGATTTTCCGATTACCAAACCGCCGGGCTGGGGATATTCGTTGCCGATTATTTACCTGGTGTGGTTCTGCGTGGTGCTGATTCTGTATCCGTTGTGCCGCTGGTTTGCGGGGGTAAGGCAGCGGCGCAATGATGCGTGGTTGAGTTACTTCTAATTCACTGACCCCCAGTCTGGCTTTCCACTCGTACCAGACGGTCATAAATCCACAGCAGAACAGTGGTGACTACACCGACGGCGACCACCGACCACCACACGAATTCCGGCCTATGCATTTCCTCGCCGAAGTGATGCATCAGCCATCCGCTAAACTTGCCGCCGATGAGAGACCCTATGCCAAGTGGCAAAAAGGCAAATCCCATATATGTTCCCTGCTGCCCCGGCGGCGCCAGTCGTGAGATGTAGTCGTAATAGCGCGGTTGTTGGATGATCTCACCGATTGCCACCACAACCAGAGTCGCCACCGCCATCCACACTGAGGGATGCACGATCAGCAAAATCCATGCCAGGCTGCTGACCAGCGTCCCGAGAATGATGGCGTGGAATGCGTGCATGCGCTTACTAAGAAACCCGATGACCATGGTCAGCGAGATGACGACCAGGGGATCGGTCACAAGAATCAGTTCCGTGTCGGCTTTCGGGTCGATGTATGCCGAAATATAAAGCGGCAGCGCGATGAACTCCTGCCAGAATACGATCCAGTAGCCGGTGAAGATCAGTAGAAAGAGCATGAATCGGGGGTTCGAGAGTACGGTGAGAAAATTCCTGCCCACCTGGCTGAGACTCGGCGCATCGCCCTCGCTGGCACGGCTCGGCTCTTTGAATAGAAGGAGCACCAGAAAAAACATGAGGAACACGCTGAGGGCGGCGATGCGAAATACGTTTTCGACGCTCACATGCTTATGCACCCACGAAGCGAGGTAGGGCCCGGCAGCACCGCCAATGTTTACCAGCGTGTAGTAAATGGAATAGCCGATGGAGCGCACATTTTCCTTTGAGGCCCGCGCTGTCGTTCCCACTACGCTAGGCTTGACCAGGGCGACCCCTATTGCAGGCAACGCGAGAATGATCGACACCAGCACGACCAGCGGCATGGCATTACGAACGGGGGCGAGCCAGGGCGCGCCAATCGATCCCAGAAGAAAATAAGCCACACTAAGAATCAGATATGCGAGCGAGAGAGCTCGACGGAAGCCGAGGCGGTCGGCGAGCGCCCCACCGAACACAGCCATAAACCAAACGAGTCCCCCGAATAATCCCGTCAGACTGCTGGCGCGCTCGACCCCGAAGTTTAGAGTTTCATGCAGATAACGGGCCAGAGAGGCGAACGCCGCGTAGTAGGAGAGCCGCTCAAAAAGCTCGCTGATGTTAGCGACCCAGAACGGACGTTCGAAGCCGGTGCGAATTTCCTGCAAACGTTCGGAAAAGCTCAAGAGTGTCTCCCTGGTTACAGCGCCGCCATTCCGCCAATTCGCTTCCTGACATCTGCAACGGAAAGCCCTGTCACGCGAATGACCTTGTTGCGGCTGGCATGACCGGAAGCAATGGTAACGGAAGATCGCGGAACCTTCAAAAGTTTCGCGAAGAATTCGATGCACGCTTCATTGGCGCGGCCATCGGCGGGTGGGGAGGTTAGAGAGAGCTTTAATGTTCCCGCGATTTCTCCCGTGATCCCGTTGTTTTTCGCGCGGGGGTGGACCTTAACGGCGAAGGTCACGCTGCCACGCGACTCCTGCATCGGAATCATGGTTGCTTATGGGGTAAATTCTGATTGAGTCTTTCACCGAAAATCGCAGTGCCGACACGAACGCACGTCGATCCTTCTTCGATGGCTATTTCGAAATCATGCGACATGCCCATGGAGAGTTGTACCATCGAGATGCCTGATAAATTGCGGGCGGCGACCGCATCGCGTAACTGGCGCAGCTTCCGGAAGTAGGGACGCGCGCGTTCGGGATCATCGGCGAATGGAGGCACGGTCATCAATCCACGAAAAGCTAGCCCTTCAAATTGTGGTACCGCTGAAAGTAACTCTTCGAATTCCTTTGATTCTGGCGCAAGCCCGCTTTTGGCCGCTTCTCCTCCAACATTAATTTCGATGAGAACTTCGATTTGTTTTCTGGAATCGCGTGCAGCCGCGTTCAGCTTCTCCGCCAGCTTCAACGAATCGACCGAATCGACAGCCTGAAAAAGTTCCACCGCCTTCGACGTCTTATTTGTTTGCAGATGTCCGATCATGTGCCATTCCGCAGCCTGCAGGTCCCGAAGCGCTTCAACCTTGGAAACAAATTCCTGCACGCGGTTCTCGCCGAAGAGTCGCTGGCCCGCGATATACGCCTCGCGAATGCGCTGAGGCGGCTGCGTCTTGCTGACGGCCATGAGAGCAATATCCTCGGGGTTGCGCCCAGAGCGTCGCGCGGCGTTGGCAATTCGCTCACGTACCGCTGCAATGTTTTCTGAGATCGACATAAAAGCACAAACCACGAAGGACACGAAGTTGCACGAAGGAATTCGCACTTCTCTTCGTGGCCTTCGTGTCCCTCTTGTATAAGAAATTAGGATAAGAAATACAGCTACATCATTGCCGTCGGTGGCGCCGGCTCATTGGGATCCCCCGCACTGGATAGCGGCAGGAAGATCATCAGCCCGGCCAGCAGCGCCATCACGATAATTCCACTCAAGTAGAGCGGGTGATCAAAAATCTGCGCCGTCTTGACCTTCGAGGCCAAGGCCGACGCGAAATGTAACCAGGGTTGCTGGGCAAACGACAGTGCGATGACGCCGGCCCAGAGCAGCCCGCAGATGGCTTCGCCGGCGATCAGGCCGGAAGCCGTAAGCACTCCGGCATTTTCCGCTCGCGCCGTTTGCGCGGCATTCAATCCGCGCCGCTTAGCCATCCAATCGCCGAGCGCACGGAAGCATCCACCCAGAAAGATGGCAAACGTAGTTTCGAAAGGAAGATACATTCCGACCGCCACCAGCATCGGACTCTTCACCTGCATCATGATCAGCGCAATGCCGAAGCATACGCCGACCACCACTAGAGGCCACGGCATGTCTCCGCCAACAATGCCAATCGCCAGCGTGGCCATGAGTCCGGCTTGCGGCGCGGAAAGTTCGCGGCTACCGAAACCGAACGCCGTGTGAAGCAAGTAGAGCGGCCAGTACATTACCAGGCTCGCCACCACGACGGCAATCAACTCAGCGCTTTGAATTTTGCTCGGCGTGCCGCCAAGAATGTAGCCGACTTTAAAATCCTGCAGCAGTTCGCCCGCAACTGCTGCCGAAACGCAAACCACTGCGGCGACTCCCAGCACGGTCGCTACACCCTTTATTCCGTGGACTCCCAAGGCCACCATCAGCAGAGCCGCAATAATCAAGGTGGAGAGCGTCAATCCGGAAATCGGATTATTGGAGGAGCCGATGAATCCGACCAGATTGCCCGAGACCGTGGCGAATATAAATCCCACGACCAGCATGACCAAAGCCGCCAGCACCGCCGGCCAAATTAATCCGGAGATATGTATGTACAAGAAACACATCAGAACGAACATGACGGCGATGAGTCCGAAAACAGTTTTCGAACTCATGTAGCGCTCGGTGCGCGAAAGCTGCGCCTGCTGTTCTTTGGTTTGGCTGATGTCCGCGAAGGCTTTTCCCAGTCCTGCGGTAAGACTTGCGCGCATTTTGTAGAGCGTATACGCTGCGCCTACCAACATGCCGCCCACGGCAATCGGCCTTACGATAAATCGCCACACTGCCATCGCCATCGTGGCCCAATCATCGGGCGTATCAGCGGGAATATATTGCTTGAGTTGCGGGCCCAGAAAATACATAAGGAGCGGAACCATCAGTCCCCAAGCCAGCACGCCGCCGGAAAATTGAAGCGCAGCCAGCTTGATCCCGATGATGTAACCCACGCCCAGATATGCCGGGCTCACGCTCGGCGCCGAGGCCATGCTGGCCGCGCCGGTAGCGATTGTGTTTGTGGTCCCTACTCCGCCCAGCCGCACCTGACTGCGCCCCAGAGTGCCAACGCCAAAGTGAAAGTCTTTGTCAGCGGCAAACAGACCGAAGCGTCCCAGCAGATATACGAAGCCGCCGATACCGATATTCCAGAAAAGATATTTGGCGGCTTCGGCTCCGCGCTGGCCCGCTTTATGAATTTCCGAAGCGGCCAGAGATTCTGGAAAGGGCAGCTCCGGATCTTCCACCATGCCGCGCCGAACCAGAGAGATAAAGAGCACCCCCAAAATACTTCCCACCATGAGGAGCGCCGTTGATTTCCAATAAGCGACCCCAGGCTCAAAAGAGGGCCACGCCTTTGCAATCAGGAATGCCGGAATGGTGAAGATTGCGCCGGCTGCGACGGATTCGCCGATCGATCCGGCAGTTCGCGCAATATTTTCTTCCAGTAGAGAACCCTTCCACGCCCTCATCGCCGCCATCGCGATCACGGCCGCCGGATAGGTGGCGGCGATTGTGATACCCGCGCGCAGTCCCAGGTAAGCGTTGGCTGCTCCGAGGACGATGGTCATGAGAAGTCCGAGCAACACGGCGCGGAGCGTGAATTCCTTCATCTCCATATGCTCGGGGACGAACGGGACGTGTTTCCTGACACCAGTTCCTGGTCCGGGGACTGGACTGCTCATAAGCGAAATCCTCGTGGGGCGCGGGATGGAAGCACTTTCGAATGTATCTTATTCGAAGGGCTAAACGGGTGCAAAAGGCTTAACGCCTTCAAAGACTAAACGGCGCACGTTAGCACGCGGGAGGGCTCGATTACAAGTACTATGCTTCCATAGTACTGAGTGTCATCCAGCTCATCCAGGCATTGGCTTGTTCTTCCCTCTGGCGTAGAATCTCTCTAATTGGTATTTGTGCCCCTTCGCCATGCTCTGACAACGGAGGTGTAGTGTGACTGGAAATTCCCCCATCCGGTTGTGGTTAGAAAACTATATCCAATTTCATTGCGACGATTGCGGGAGCAACGACGGTTTCCGCTCGCGTCGCCGGACGTTTTCCGAAAGATTTATTCTCCCGGTTCTTCTGCTGCGTCCAGTGCGCTGTGCGGAATGTTTTCGCAGGGATTATCGGTTGCTCTTGGTGCCAGTGAAGCTGCGGCTAGCCGATGTTAGCAGACCGTTGCCTGCGCCAGCAGCGAACCCTGGGCGTAGCGTTGCCTAGCGCAGCGTCCGCCGTTATACTGGTTGCAGCAATTGCGAAATCGTCCCGCTGAAGCGACGCGGGCAACACGGAGGCCGTCTTCAGCAGTAGCGAGGACAGAATTCGGGCTAGCCAGGCCAGGGCTGGAGTGGCTGGCCCTTCTATTGCCTCCGAAACCGATTCACTCAAAGTGAACCGCATCTGGTCCGGTGCGATTGCCGAAAGCCTTTTCACTGTCTTATTTCCCTCCGACTGCCGCATCTGCGGCACACTTCTGACAAGAATCTCGCGCCTTCCTGTCTGTCAGAAATGCCTCGATGCCATGCAGTCGACTGCTGAGGATGTCTGCCGCCTTTGCGGCGAACGGTTGTTCTTGTCTTACGCGTTGGATCCGTCGGGCGAATCCCGGTGCGGACTGTGCCGTCGAGCCGAGCCGAATTTCGCGCGCGCGGTCGCCTATGGCAGCTACGAAAGCGGCCTTCGCGAACTGATTCATCTCTTGAAGTACGGCGGCGTGCGCCCGGCCGCGAATGTTCTGGGACGCATGCTGGCGGAGGCGATTTCCACGCTCGAGCCTCAACTTTCCGGGCCGGTTGTCGTTGTTCCGGTGCCGCTGCATCGCTCCAAATTTCGCCAACGTGAATTCAATCAGGCAGAGTTGATCGCCCGCGCCGCGATGAAGATCAGACGTTCGCAGGATCGCCTGCGCTTGTGCGCGGGCGCTCTAGTTCGAAAACGCGAAACGGCATCGCAGATCGGCCTTACTCGCCACCAACGCCGTGCCAACCTGCGCGGAGCATTCGCTGTAGCTCAGCCTGAGGTTGTGAAAGGTAACGAAGTCTTGGTGGTGGACGACGTTTTTACCACGGGAGCAACCGCTTCCGAGTGCACACGGGTCTTGCTTCGCGCCGGAGCAACCAGGGTCTGGGTGGCTACTGTAGCTCGTACATTGAAGATTTCAGATCAGCATTTAGAAATTGCAGGCCCAGACAGCGACGAGATCGAAAGCAGCATCGAACCAGAAGATGTTCCAATGGCCAAGGCCGTGGGGATATAGCTTATGTCAGGCAGACTTGAATCCGAGGCAGGACCACCAAGCATGCGTGCCGCCGGCCTGTTCGCGGTGGCGGCGACGCACCGCGACAGCAACGGCAATGCGCTGCACGCGCCCGTGCTGGTTCTGAACGCGTCGTATGAGCCCATCAATGTGTGCGCCGCGCGCCGTGCCCTGGTGCTTGTGCTCAAGGGCGTGGCCATGACGGAAGAAGAGAATGGACACTTTCTGCATGCGGCGCGAGTCGCTATGCGCGTGCCTTCGGTGATCCGTCTGCTGGAATACCGGCGCATCCCGCACCAAAGCCGCGCCCTGTCGCGAAAAAATATTCTGCTGCGCGACCGCAACACTTGCCAGTATTGCGCCACCGTGCTGCCTTCGGGCGAACTGACGCTGGACCATGTAATCCCGCGTTCCCGCGGCGGCTCCTCCACCTGGGAAAATCTCGTGGCCTGCTGCCATCCCTGCAATCGCCGTAAGGGGAATCAGTTTCCCCTCGAAGCCAACATGAAACTCATGCGCGAACCGCGCGCCTTCAATCTTCACACCAGCCGCCACATCATGCGCTTGATGGGGCGCTCGGACGATAAGTGGCGAAAGTATCTTTTCTATTGAGTCAGGCCATTGCATTCCGAACGGTCGATGAATCAAGCAATACCCAACTGAATAGCCGAGGTCGATTGCGGCACCCACCACATTCGGTTCAACGATTAGATTCCTCTTGGCCTTCAGTTCGGTTGCGAACTCCAAACCGCGGGCGGGGTTGGATTCCCAGAAGTAGATGCCGTGTCCCAGCCAGTCATAGTCGTTGTCACTGGGCTGGAACGGGTCACCGGCGATCAGCTTCTCGGCAACTCCGCGGTCGCAGCCGTGATAGCCCAGCACGAATGACGTGGCAAGCTGATGCAATTTTCAGAGTAGTTTCAGCGATAAGGTTCGGTTAGCTCACCATTGGATGTGAGCACGCCTTCGTTCTGTAGAAATTCCTGAGCCTTCTCCTTGCTGAAGGCATGTTCCGCGGTAACATCTTTCAGCGCTTGGAGCAGGTCGCTAAGGTCCTTTTCGCCCATCGTAGATTCACCAAACCCGAAATGATGATAGCGAGTGGATAACGGCGATGGCAAACGGACCATTGCGGCGGAAAGCGAGCCGATTACCATTGTAATCAGTACTCCATTTATGCAACCGCTTGCGGACTTCTTCGGCGGGGGGCGGTTCGGCCAGCTCTCGCGTTCCGAATGCCTGCATCAATGGCGGTGAGCGTTTCCTCGTCTTCCTTATCGGGGATGGGAGCGGAATTTTCAAGTCCGAACTTCTTCGCCTTCGCCATAGGGTTATCGAAGGCTGGAATCGGTGGTCAGGGCAACGGTAAAAGAGCATGGATGCCAAACGTCGCGGTGTAGAATAACCGTGTTATGGCGGCAGACAAACAACTCGCCCACAAACTGATCGAGCACCTTGCCCCGGACCAAGTGCCCGCCGCGATCGGCATGCTCGAACGTCTGCTCGACCCCGTTGCCCGCGCAATTGCGAACGCTCCCATCGACGACGAGCCACTGACAGTGGCAGACGAGAAGGCCCTCGCCGAAGCTCGCGAATGGTCGAAGCATAACAAAGGCACTCCCCATGAGGAGTTCTTAGCCGAACTCGGCATCACGCAGAAAGAGACCGACAAATTATCGCCAACTGGAGTTGATTTTGGCTATTGATCTGCCACGGACAATCCGCGAATGAATATAGATCTTACCCCCGAGCAGGAACGGATTGTCAACGACGAGTTGAGGTCAGGTCACTTTCGCTCTGTAGAGGAAGTGATTGCTACCGCCTTAGCGGCCCTTCATGAGAAGGGGCTGTCGTTAGGCGGAAACGGTAATGGCGATCAAGAGGGTGCCGTGCGGGAAATGCTCAACTTTGTTGCGGAAAATCGTACTCCCCTGCAGGACATCTCGGTTAAGCAATTGATCCGTGAAGGTCATCGTCTGTGAGTGACCTGGTACTGGACGCGTCACTGACGCTCCAGTGGTTTCTGGAAGACGAGGCTGATCGTGAATACAGTCTCGCCGTACTCGCAAGCCTCTCCGGCAAACGCGCCGCGGTTCCAATCTTGTGGTTTTATGAAGTTGGCAACGGGCTGCTCATGGCCCATCGGCGCAAGCGGATCACACTCGATAAGATTGATGGTTTTCTGACGCGACTCAAGGCCCTTCCGATTGACGCCGCGGAACAGGTCCCGAGTGAAATTCTCGATCTGCCAGCGCTTGCGCAAAAGCACAATCTTACAAATTACGACGCGGCATACCTGGCGCTTGCCATCCGTCTCAATTTGCCTTTGGCAACCAACGATACCGATCTCCGGCGGGCCGCGACCGCAGCACGCGTTGCGATGGTGTCGGAGTAAGTTTCCCAACCTTTCGCAAGAAACGCTCCGCCGCGGTATTATTTCTCGACCAGATATGACCAAGCAACACATCCGGGACGAAATACGACGGACTGCAAAGGAAAATGGCGGAGCGCCACTGGGACACAAGAGGTTCGAGCAAGAGACGGGTATCAGGCACGCTGACTGGTCCGCGGCGCGTTTGCCGGAGAGGCTTGCGAGTACCAATGTGGTGGTTTTACGAAGTTGGAAACGGGCTACGAGTCGGCGACTATCGCGTAGGCTTTACCGATGAGGACGGCGATACGATCAGAATTCCTGCCGTAAGACATCGCGCGAGGCCTATCGCTGAGTTGCTTCGAAAGAAGCATGATAAGCGGCGGTATCGGGATTCCACGTAAAAAGCGCACCACGGCTGAGGTGTAGCCTCGTTGCTTCGTCCTTCGAGAGCGATACTTGAATCGTCGAAAGCAACTGCGGAATCTTGCGATTAACAAGTCGAGCGTAAACTGCGATTTCATATTGGCCGGCCGGAAAATAGTCGCGATTTGCCAGAGCGTAGCGACGATTTTCTAGATCTCAAAAATAGGCACACTACCCTATTTCTCCTTAACCTTCTCCGCCAACTCTCGAAACTCTTTGGACAGCTTATGGCTCGCCTTGATTTGCACCTGCGCCAGTTGTCGGGAGTTCTCCGTCGTCAGGGACGGCGCCAGGGCCTCCAGTTCCGTGGCTACTTCGCGGGCGTGATCGGCCTCTTTTAGCATTAAATGTTCAAATTTCCGGACTGCCTCGTGATGATCCATAGACCTCGCTTCGGGGTAGATTCAAAAATGGCCCCGGACGAATGCGTCCGGGGCTACGTGATTCGTGGCGATCCTACTTAATTGAAACCAGCCGCTCGACCAACTCCGAATAATCCTTCTTCTCGATGCCATGCACCTGCTTGTTGTACTCATCCACCTTCGACGAATAATTCATCGAGCAGAATTTCGGGCCGCACATGGAGCAGAAAGCCGCTTCTTTGTAAAAATCGTCAGGCAAAGTTTCGTCATGCATCGAGCGCGCCGTCTCCGGATCCAACGACAAAGCAAATTGTTTTTCCCAATCGAACTTATAGCGGGCGTAGCTCAACGCGTCATCGCGATCGCGCGCCCCGGGACGTCCGCGGGCAATATCGGCGGCGTGTGCCGAAATCTTGTAAGCGATGATTCCGTCTTTCACGTCTTTCTCATTGGGTAAACCTAAATGCTCTTTCGGCGTCACGTAGCACAACATGGCCGCGCCGTACCATCCAATCATCGCCGCGCCGATCGCTGATGTGATGTGGTCGTAGCCGGGAGCGATGTCCGTCACAAGAGGACCCAGGGTATAGAACGGAGCTTCGTAGCAAAGCTCGACTTCTTTCTCGACTTGTTCTTTGATCTTATCCATCGACACGTGGCCCGGACCTTCGATCATCACCTGCACATCATGCTTCCAGGCAATCTGCGTCAGTTCCCCGAGAGTCTTTAATTCGGCGAACTGTGCTTCATCGCTGGCGTCGGCCACGCATCCGGGACGCAGCCCATCCCCGAGCGAAAAGCTGACATCATACTTCTTACAGATTTTGCAGATGTCCTCAAAACATTCGTAAAGGAAATTCTGTTTGTGGTTGTAAGCCATCCACTGCGCGAGAATTGCGCCGCCCCGGCTTACGATTCCCGTAATGCGCTTCGAGATAAGCGGCAAGTATTGAATCAGCACGCCAGCGTGGATCGTCATGTAATCCACGCCTTGCGCGGCCTGCTCTTCAATCACTTCCAGCATGACCGAAGCATTCAAATCCTCTACACGTTTCACGCGCGCGATGGCTTCATAAATCGGCACGGTTCCGATCGGAACCGGAGAATTCCGCAGAATGGCTTCGCGAATCTCATGGATGTTGCCGCCGGTCGACAAATCCATCACCGTGTCGGC
>Ga0302319_10017107_pt1 | contig 13306 bp, 11 predicted proteins | sample Bog_T0_2_FD_203319 | JGI IMG/M metagenome (GOLD analysis project Ga0302319, IMG submission 203319) | Peat permafrost microbial communities from Stordalen Mire near Abisko, Sweden - Bog_T0_2 | ecosystem: Environmental > Terrestrial > Soil > Wetlands > Peat | place: Sweden: Abisko, Stordalen Mire...
ACGGCAAATCCGGCGCATGGGAATTCCGCGAGATCTTCGACCAGCTGTAAGCGTCTTGCAAGGCTCTAGGTGCGTCTGAGAACATGACGCCCGAAGAAGTCGACGCCTCGCTTCCGTCCTAAAAGTGGGAAAACATGAAAACGGTTTCACTAACCGCAAGCAGTCGACGGGCAGTCCCGCTAGCTTTCCCCCGCCTTGTCGCCCTTATTTGCGCTGTTGTTGCCATGACTCTCCCCGCCGTCGCGCAGCAGAAATATTCCGAGCTTGATTCCAGCCGCATCCAGCAGATAGCCGCAATGCTTCCTGCTCAGCCCTCGGGGTTTGGCAATCCCTGTTCAGATCGCGCTGCCTGGGCCGCCGTTGAGCCGCAATTGAAAGGGGTAATTCCGCAAGCCGAAAAGATCATGGCTGCGCCGCTGCCGCCCTTCGACCCGGAGGCGTACCTGGCCTTTACCAAAACCGGCGACCGCGATGCGATGCAGAAGAATCTGGCATCGCGGCAGGGTCGCCTCGCACCGCTGGTGCTGGCCGAGTGCATTGAAGCCAAGGGCCGCTTTATCCCTGCAATCGCCGAGGTCATGGACAGCCTGGTGGCCATGCCTTCATGGACGCTCTCGGCTCACGATGCACAACTTCTCAACTTCCACGGCACCCATTACTACGTTGACCTGAATGCCGCCGATATGGGAGATGCGCTGGCCGAGACGCTGTACCTGCTGGGCGACAAGATTCCAGCCGATACGCGAGCGCGTGTAATGGCGGGGATGGAGAAGCATGTTTTTGAGCCCATGCGCGCGTCGTTCCTCCACGGCAATAGCGTGGAGGACCGCGGCGGCAACTGGTGGCTCTACGCGGACATGAACTGGAACTCGGTATGCGTGAAAGGCGTAACCGGGGCGGCGCTAGCAATGCTGCCGAGCGTGGAGGACCGCGCGCTGTTTGTGGCCGCGGCCGAGCACTACATTCAGCATTACGACAAAGGATTTTCGAACGACGGGTACGACACCGAGGGTCTGGGCTACTGGAACTATGGCTTCTCACACTTCATTGAACTGCGCGAAAATCTGTTCCGAGCAACGGGCGGCAAAATTGACCTGCTGGCGGACCCAAAGATGCAGAAAGTCTCGATGTTTGGGCTGCAGTTCCCCATGCTGCCAAACAACTCCGCCGCGTATGGCGATGCCGGCCGCATGCCCAAGGCCGATCCGCACCTCGTCGCGGTTATTAGCCACATATTCGACCTGTCGTCGGGTCCGCTGCCCGCAGAAAACGCGGGGAGTCAGCCCGCTGCACTGACATCGATTGCGCTTGACCTGTTTCCCATTCAAGGCGACGTGTTGCAGTCAAAGACGGCTCGCGAGTTGAGCAAACCGCAACTGCGTACGTACTACGCAGATGAGGGCATCCTGGTTTCACGCGGCGCGCCAGGGCAGAATTTTGCGGTAACCATCAAGGCCGGGGGCAACACCACGCACAGCCACAACGACATTGGGTCGTGGGTCATCGGCATGGGCAGCACGCAGCCGCTGGGCGAACCAGGCGGCCCTGCCTTCTATAACGCGGCAACGTTTGGCCCGCACCGGCTGGACTCGAAGCTGCTGAACTCGTTCGGGCATCCTGTGCCGGAGATCGGCGGGCAACTGCAGCTGGATGCGACCAAGGTGCATGTCTCGGTCACCGACGCTGAGTTCAGCGATAACGAGGACAGCATCACCATCGATATGACCAACGCTTATAGCGTTCCTGAACTGAAAAAGGTGACGCGCACCCTCATCCACAGCCGCACCGGCAATGGTTCGGTTGAAGTGACAGACACGTTTGACCTGAGCAAAGCCACGGAAGTTATCGAGTCGCTACCGACGCACGGAACATGGACGAAGGTGGACGACCACACGCTGCTGTTCAGCTATGAAGGCGCGCAGGTGAAGGCGACGATTGAGGCTCCGGTTCCGATATCCGTCACCGAATCGAAAGTAGATGAATATCGGAACCCGTTTACGCGGGTTGAAGTGCACATCCCGCTGGCGGGGTCGGGGAAGGTGACAATGCGGTTTGTGCCGGTGCTGTAGGGCCGAATGGGAGAGGACCGACCAACACGATCATTTGTCCCAGATCCCTACGGCTTCGCAATCGTCTTCACCAAACCAGCAGGCGCATCCGGCCCAAGTATCTGCCGCACTCCTTCTTCCAGCACCTCATCCCGCCCATCGCGAATCCCTTCAATCGTAGGCCGCACCGTCTTGTCGGGAACAATCCCGATTCGCTGTGTCGGCTTCCCGTCCGGATAGAAAACCCCAATTCCGCTTATCTGGCTGTGAAAACCGCCCGGCAGCGGGATCGACGAGACATTGCCGTCGGCTCCTGCCGTGGTACTGCCAACCACCACAGTTTGCGGCGATGCGCGAAAGGCCATCGTCGTGTACTCGGCCTGACTCTGCGTCACTTCGTCCACCAGCACCACAATCTTGCCGGCATAGTGCGGCGAAACCCGAGTCAGAGATTCAGAAGCGCCCCAGTGAAACGCGCCAGGGTTGGACAAATCGCCGACAGTGAATTTGACGAAGGGCGTTGGCCTCTCAACAAAGTGGTCTCCGAGAGAAAAAACAACAAACTCCGAGGGGTAGTTGCGTATATCCACAATCAGGCCCTTGGTCTTAACGGCAAGAGTCAGATAGTGATCTATCTCCGCGGCCTTGACTGAAGATAACTTCAGATAAGCAACATCGGGCGATAGTAACCTGAATGTATCTCCGGGTAAGTCATGCAGAAAACTAACAGCGCCCATGCCCGCGGCAGGAAGCCGCTGCGCCTGCACAGATACAGCATCGTTCCCCCGCCGCACACCCACGGTTACCGCACCACACACGCCGTTAGTCATGGTCCGCGCAATATCCCGCAATCGCGCCGCCTCATTCGAATCCGCATAATACGGTGTCCAGCTCACAACCAGCTTATCTACCGGCTGCCCATCCAAATCGGTCACCACATCGCCCGCCCTAAAGCCGCTCTTGGCTCCCGCATCGGCAGAAGCAAACCCCGTCACCACCGCGCTTGTGCCGATAAACCGCATGTTGAGCGGAAGCCGGCATTCGCCCACCGGCGGCCGCACTCTGAGTGAACTCCAAAGATTGGCGTGCGTATCATGGATCATCGCAATCAGCGCCATCAACTCCCGCTGATATTCGTCCGAAGTCTTGGCCAGCGCAATCCGCGGCAGAAATTCGCGCAGCACCCCGTTCCAATCTTCGCCCACAATGTCCCGGTCAGGAGCCCAATATTCGACGATGTTCCACAACCGATAAAGCGCAAGAATCTGAAACCCCGCATCCGGGAACTTGATGTTGCCATAACTCAGCTCGTGTTCGAATGATGGATTTTTAGCGACTGGAGCAAGCGAAACATAAAACTGGCTGGCATTCTCCCGGTTCTCTTGAATCGCAATCAATGCTTTGCTCAGATCGCTGCCCAGCAAAACCTGATCCCCAATCCAATCCAGGTCAGGTCGCAGTTCAAGGTCCACCAGGTCCAGAGATTCGCAATGCTTGCAAGCCTCGACCGGCCCCAATCCACTAATCCATTGCAAAAGTACCGCGCGCACAGATACGCGATCCGGCGCGGCAAGAACCGCCGGCAAAATCCGGAACAGCTCATAGTCCCAATGCAGTTTCCCGGCAGTAACTTGCGGATGATAGTACTTCAAAAACCCCCACACCTTCGCCAGCAATGCCAGGTTGTCAATCTGGTTCGGAGTTAGGTCCGCGAGCGCAATCCCCGACCCAAGGTCGAACTGTCGATCGCCGTCCAGCACGCTCTTGGCCACCTCAATGTCCGGCGCAGAATCCTGTTTCGAAGCCGAAGAAACCGACTGCCCATAGACCCCGCAAATCAGCAGTGAGCAAGCGCAGGCCAGAAATGCGAATAAGATCGTGCGACGCATTATGAATTTCCTCAGGTAGTTACAGCTTGGACTTCAGACCGGAGCCAATGGTAGTCCAAAAAAGTCAGGCTTAACAACAGCAGCGCCAGCCTCAATCCGAATGCCGGCCCATCCCCGTAGTCGCCCAAATTTCCTGATCCCGAATCCATCCCGCTCGACCACGCCGTTATAATCAGCCCTGTCATGCAAACTACAGGTTGCGGTACGGCATTAGTTACGCCCTTCCGGGCGGATGGTTCAATTGATGAGCAGGCGCTTCGTGCTCTGGTCAACTGGCAAATCGAAGCAGGCGTCGATTTGCTGGTGGCCTGCGGATCCACGGGCGAAGCGGCCACGCTCGATGAAGAGGAGTGGCTGCTCGCGATCTGCATCGTGGCGGAAGCTGCTGCAGGACGCGTTCCGGTCTGGGCCGGCTGCACTCACAACTCCACCCGCACGCTCCTGCGCAACGCCAAGCTGCTCAAGCAGATTCGCGGCGTAGACGCCGTGCTCTCCGCCAATCCGTACTACAACAAGCCCTCGCAGGAAGGCCAGTTCCAGCACTTCCTCGCCCTCGCCAAAACCATTGCCCCACTCCCCGTTGTCCTCTACAACGTGCCCGGCCGCACCGCCGCTAATCTTGATCCGGAAACAGTGCTTCGCCTCGCCGAGGCAGCGCCCAACATTCAGGCCATCAAAGAAGCCAGCGGCAAGCTACCTCAGGTCGCCGAGCTCGTGCATTCCTTGCCCCGCGACTTCAAAATCTTCTCCGGCGACGACAACCTCGCCCTCGCCGGCATCGGTATCGGCGCACACGGCCTCATCAGCGTCGCCGCAAACGAGATTCCAGCCGAAATGGGGCAGATGATTCGCGCTGCCCTCGCCAACAACTGGGCCGAGGCCCGCAACCTCGAGCGCCGCTATGCGCGCCTCATCGAGGCCAATTTCTGGGACTCCAATCCCTGCCCCGTCAAGACGGTGCTCAACCTCATGGGTCGCTGCTCTCAGCATGTGCGCCTCCCGCTCGTGCCTCCGTCACCCGCCATTCATGCCAAATTGGAGCGTCTGGCCGGCGAATTGGGCCTGCTCAAACACACCCCCGTTCCCGACGGATACGCAGAAGTCTTCTAGTGTCTGGCGCTAAAGCCCATAAAATAAAACGACCTATCATCCTGAGCGAGCCGGGGTCCCCGGCGACAGGTCTTCGTCGTTGGGGTGGGAATGGGGCCCCAATCGTGTTTCTGCTTGGGGGTGGTGAGTCGAAGGATCTGCTTCTTTTCTTTCGGGCGATCTGCAGAGAACTTCTGGTTGAGGCCTAAGACCGCGCTCCAGTGAGCTGGCTCACACACATTCGCCCCCAACATTGGCTTATAATCCGGTCCGTACATCCAATCAGCTGCACGATGCCTATTCCAGACACATGCAACTGGGGAGGCTGATTCATGTTGAAACCGACTTTCCTGTTCTCTGCCGCGATTTTTTTCGCGGTTGGCGCCACATTCGCATCCACAATTGCTTTGGCCGCTAACCCGGCGCCCGCCGCCCAGGACGCAACCAATCCCGCAAAACCGACGTCCGCATCCCAAACCCAGGCAAAGAATCTCTATGCCCGCGATTGCGCCCTGTGTCATGGGGAAAATGGCAGCGGTAAAACCGATCTTGCCAAGGATATGCAACTCACTCTCCTCGACTGGACAGATCCCAAGTCCCTTGCGAACATGTCGGATAAGGATTTGTTCCACGCCATCCGAATCGGCAAAGACAAGATGCCCCCTGAAGAAGAAGGCCGCGCCAGGGATGCCGAGGTTTGGAATCTCATTATCTACATTCGCGGATTCTCGAAAGGGCAAACTTCACCCGCAGCAGCACCCGCACCAGCGGCTGACGCTGCCAAACCAGGCAACTAAGATAAAGTGATTCGGCCTTGGCGAAGAGGAGGGTCACATCCCCAATGAAGCTCCTCTTTGTCTGCAGCAGGAACCGTCTGCGCAGCCCCACGGCCGAAGCCATCTTCTCCGCCTATGACGGGATTGAAGCGCTCTCTGCCGGTACCAGCCCGGATGCGGAGACTCCGGTTTCCGCGGATCTAATTGAGTGGGCCGACCTGGTGTTCGCCATGGAGCGCGTCCACAAGCGAAGGCTCCAGCAGAAATTCAGGCCCCAACTCCGGGAGAAGCGAGTCATCGTGCTCGGAATCCCCGACAACTACAAGTACATGGAGCCCGATTTGGTGCGAATTCTGGGATCAGCAGTCCAACCTTACCTGGCAGTTCGAAGCGCAAAGACCCCGCGCATTGCAACAGACCGGAATTCCGAGCCTGCCGATTAAGCCTGCGATTGAGCCTGTCGGGCATTTGTACGCCGCTCAGAGCCGTTTTCCCAACCACGCAAGCGTGGTAATCTGTTGCCGAATCAACGCTGAAAGGGAGATTCTTTCTCAACCATGAGTACCCTCTATTTCCGACAATCTGACCGGCTACTACCTTTCGTTTCCCGCCGTATCGCCACAGCACTCATCACGATGGCCGCGCTCGTTTCCGGCCTCCAGGCGTTCTGCGGCCCAATTCACGAAGCAGCCCGCAACGGCGATATCAAAACCGTCGAAACGCTGCTCAAAGAACATCCGGATTTGGTCTCCAGCAAGGAAGAAAAATACGGCCAGACCCCGCTGCATATCGCGGCATTTAACGACCACTTCGACATCGCCAAACTTCTGCTTGCCAACAAGGCAGACGTCAACGCCCAGGCGAACAATGGCGCGACCCCCTTGCACCTTGCCGCCGCAAAAGGCAACAAGGACATCGTGGAATTGCTCCTGGCCAGCAAGGCAAACATTGACGCAGTGGATCACGACGGCTGGTCGCCTCTCCACTCGGCCATAGTCTGGGGGCACAAAGACGTTGAGGACCTGTTGCGTCAGAAGGGCGGACAAGACCTTCCAGCCCCCAAGCTCCCCCCAACAGCCCCATCCGCGGGCGATGCCCATCCTGAAAAAACTCCGCCAAAGGAGACCGGAAAGGACGGCCAGTTCACCGCCTATCAGGACGGAACGGTACTGGACACAAAAACCAACCTGATGTGGGCTGCGCGAGACAACGGATCCGCCCTCAGTTGGCCAGGAGCCAAAGACTACGCCGCAAAGGCGCACATCGGCGGCTACACCGACTGGCGGCTGCCGAACTCTTCTGAACTCGCGGCGTTATTCGACAAGACCAAAACCCGAAAATCCTATTGCGCACCCGCCGTCGACGAACTTGGCGCGGCTGCGGACGACGTCCACGTGACAACGGAACTCATTCACATCTCCTGCCCCCGTCAATGGACCGCGCAGGAAACCGACGCCAAAGCCGGCTCCGCAACCGTCTTCGATTTCCACTCCGGAAGCAACGCCGCGCGTCCCGATGCACCGGAGTTCATCGACACGGCAAGCCGCGTCCTGCTGGTGCGGGCCGCAAAACCCTAGACAAGTGCCCGCCGTAGCCGAACGGGTGATCCCGGTCCCTCGTCGATAAAAGTGGTTGCCCCCGGTCCCTCGCCTTTGGGGACCGGGGAGGTGGACAGCATAAAGCTCACTTGCTTCCTCAGCCGGCCAGCGCCTTCTTAACCGCCTCGCTCACCAGCCGCCCTTCCGCGCGCAACCCGGCAACCTGCAGCTTCCCCTGCACAGCCTTAATCACCACCCCAATCTCCTTCGGCGTGGGTGCCTTCCCGGCGGAGGCCGTAATCTCAGCCACAGCTTCAGCCACCAGCGCCTGCAGCCCGGCCTCGTCCAGAGCCTTCGGCAGAAACTCCTCAATCACCACAATCTCCGCCGCTTCAATAGCGGCCAACTCCGGCCGATTGCCCTTCGTGAACTGCTCAATCGAATCCCGCCGCTGCTTGATCATGGTAGCCAGCGCCTGCTGCTCTTCTACCGGAGTCAGCGGCTCGCGCTTCTCAATCGCCTTGTTCTTCAGCGCATTCTTAATCAGCCGCAGCGTCCCGGTGCGGACCGCGTCGTGCGCCTTCATGGCAATAACAACCTGTTGAGTAATCAGAACTTCAAGTGCGCCTGCGTCCATCTCGTTTCCTTTCAATCAAAGGAGAATTGTACCCATTTTGGCGCATGAGTGCTGATTTGGCATCAGAGTGGATGATTTGCACAGCCCGCAATTCACATAAACCACAAAAATGTGTATTCTGTGATTGTCGCTGATCGGGTTGCCAACTCAAACCTGGCCCCGCCCGATTCAAAAAGGAGACCCATGATTCGCAAGACGCGCCTCTTCACACCCGGCCCGACGCCGCTCCTTCCCGCAGCCCAGTTCGCCATGGCTGCCGCGGACATTCACCACCGCACACCGGAGTTTCGCGCCCTCTTCATGAAAGTTCTGGCGCAGCTAAAAGTCTTCGTCGGCACGCAAAATGACGTCCTTCTGCTCTCGTCCTCCGGCACCGGCGCTATGGAAGCCTCCGTCTCGAATCTGACCTCGCCCGGCGACCGAGTCCTCGTCCTCACTGCGGGAAAATTCGGCGAGCGCTGGGTCGCCCTCGCCAAAGCCTTCGGCTGCGAAGCAGACGTGGTCACCGCCCCTTATGGCCAAACATTCGACCTCGAAGCAGTGAAGGCAGCTCTCAAGCCCGAGCACAAAGCCGTATACCTGCAGGCCACGGAGACCTCCACCGCGGTCCGCCACGACGTTGAGGCAATCGCCAAACTCGTCAAAGAAACCGACGCACTCCTCGTAGTCGATGCCATCACCGGACTCGGCACCACCCACTTTGACGTGGACGCCTGGGGAATCGACGTCCTCATAGGCGGCTCGCAAAAAGCCGTCATGATTCCTCCCGGCCTCAGCTATCTAAGCATCAGCGAGAAAGCCTGGGCGGCGATGGACAAATCCAAAAATCCCCGCTATTACTTCGACCTCCGCAAGGAGCGCAAAAACGCCGCCAAGGGCGAAAGCGCATACACGCCCGCGGTCGCGCTGATCGCCGGTCTCGGTGCCGCTCTCGATTACATCGCCGGCCAGGCCGGTGGCGATCTCGAGAAAGGCCGCATCGCTCTCGTCGACAACGCCCAAGTAAATGCCGCCGCAACACGCGCAGGCCTGGTAGCACTCGGCTTCACGCTCTTCGCACCCACAGCTCCTGCGGCTGCGGCCACCGCCGTCTCGGTGCCAGAAGGAATGAATTCCGGCGACGTAGTGAAGGCGCTGAAAACCAAATTTGCGCTCGTCACCGCGAATGGCCAGGGCGAAATGCAAGGCAAAATCTTCCGCGTCGCCCACCTCGGCTTCTTCGACTACCTCGACACCGTCGCCCTGCTAGGCGCCATGGAACACATCGCCAAAGACACGCTCGGCCTTCCAGTTGAATACGGCCAGGCCGTAGCCGCAGCGCAAAAAGTGTATGCAAGTGCAGTCAACAGCTAACAGCGGACAGCAAACAGTTCTTGTCCTCAAAGCGGCCTGTTTTCTATCAACTGTAAGCTGTCTGCTGTTAGCTGGGAGCTGCTTCCATGCCTGACCTTACCTTCGGAGAAAAGCTGCTGATCGCCCGCAAGCAGCTCGATCTCTACCAATACGAAATGGCCGATCGGTTGGGTGTCCATCCCAACTCCATCACCAAGTACGAGCGCGGAGAAGGCAAGCCGCACGCAGCCGTGGTGCGCATGTTTGACCTGCTGTGCGAAAAACACGCCATCCGTTTCGACGAATATGAACCCGCGGAAACAAGCAAGGGAGACGTAATGAAGATTGTTCTGGCAGAGAAGGTTTCACCGGCCACGCTGGCCGTATTTGCAGCCGAACCCGGGTGGGAAGTTCTGACGCACGACCAGTTGCCCAACGGCCTGCCAGCAGCTTTGGCCGATGCCGACGCGCTGGTTGTACGTTCCGCCGTCCAAGCCGACGACGCGCTCATGGAGCATGCTCCCAAGCTCCGCGTCATCGGCCGAGCCGGCGTCGGCGTCGACAACATCGATGCCGATGCAGCCACCCGCCGTGGCATCGTCGTCATGAACACGCCCGGGGCCAATGCCGTTGCCGTCGCCGAACTCACCATCGGTCTCATGCTCGCCCTTGCCCGCAAACTTCCCCTCGCAAACGCCACCATGCACGCCGGCAAATGGGAGAAGAAAAGCCTGCAAGGCTCAGAGCTGCGCGGCAAAACCTTCGGCATTCTGGGCCTCGGCCGCATCGGCCTTGAAGTCGCCAAGCGCGCCAAGGGCTTCGGTCTCGAACTCCTCGGCAGCGACCCCTTTGTCTCCGCCGCCGTCGCGCGCGAGAACGGCATCAAGCTCGTCACACTCGAAGAGCTGATTACCGGCTCGGACTACATCACTCTCCATGTAGGCCTCACCCCCCAAACCGCTGGTGTCATCAACGCGAAGAATCTCGCGGCCATGAAGAAAGGCGTCCGCATTATCAACTGCGCGCGCGGCGAGCTCATTGACGACGCAGCACTCGTAGCCGCGCTAAAAAGCGGCCACGTCGCCGGCGCCGCCCTCGATGTATTCGCCGTAGAGCCCCCCAAAGATTCGCCCTACTTCGGCCTGGACAACGTCATCCTCACTCCGCACATTGCCGGCTCCACCGGCGAAGCGCAGGAGGCCGTAGGAATCCAGATCGCCCGCCAGGTCCGAGACTATCTCAAGCTCGGCGTGGTGCAGAACGCGGTAAATCTTCCCTCGCTTACACATGAGGAGTACGTTGTCCTCGCGCCCTATATCGACCTCGCCGGCCGTCTCGGCTCCTTCCTCGCGCAAGCCGGCAAAGGCGGTATCGAGGCCATCGACCTGGTCTATGGCGGATCACTCGCCGAGGCCAAAACAGACCTCATCCGCAACGCGGCCATTGCCGGATTGCTGCAAGGTTCTGAGAATGTCAACCGCATCAATGCCGCTGCGGTCGCCCAGGAGCGAGGCATCCGCGTTCACGAAGAGAAGCAGGAAAGCCATCGCGGCGGCGCGGCCAGCGTCATCACGGTTGAACTCCACACAGCCGCCGGAACCAGCCACGCCAGCGCCACGGTAATTCATGGCGAACAGCCGCGCCTGCTTGAGTTCGACGGCATCGACATCGAGACCCCCCTCGAGGGCGACCTGCTCGTCTGCCGCAATATCGATGTGCCAGGCGTCATCGGCCGCATCGGCTCCATCCTCGGCGAACACGGCGTCAACATCGCAAACTTCGCTCTGGGCCGCGAGCGTTCCGGCAACAAGCCGGTCAAAGCCCTGGCCGTCGTACAGGTCGATGCGCCCGTTTCCACTGCGGTGCTTGAAGACCTGGTAAAGATCGAAGCGATGCTCGAAGCAAAACCCGTAAGCCTGCCCGAAGGCAAATTCTAAAACAGAAAAGCGGCGCACTCCGCGAGGTGTGCGCCGCTACATTTCGCTCTCCTTCAAAGTCCAGTTCGTTCCGACTTTACGCCCGGCTCAGGTAAGCCCCTTCGCTCGTATCCACGCGGATCTTTTCGCCCTCATTAATGAACGAAGGCACCTGCACAACAAGCCCCGTCTCCATCTTGGCCGGCTTCGTCACGCTCGATGCGGTCGCCGACTTCAGCCCCGGTTCCGTCTCAATCACTTCCAGCTCAACAGCTGACGGCAGCTCAATGCCCACGGCGTTCCCGTCATGGTAGCTCACCTTGATCTGCAGATTCGGCGTCAGGTACTCCACCGCATCGCCCAGCGTCGAACCCTTCAGCACCGTCTGCTCGTAGTCCACCGGATTCATGAAGTAGTAGTCGTCGCCGTCGGAGTAGAGAAAATCCATCGACACTTCGTCAACGACCACTTTCTCAATGGCGTCAGCGGAGCGGAAGCGCTCTTCGAACATGGCACCTGTGCGAATGTTCCGCAACTTGGCCTGGATGAACGCGCGCAGGTTGCCGGGCGTGCGGTGCTCGACTTTGAAAACCAGGTGTAGTTGGTCTTTGTGCTTGATGATCATGCCCGGACGCATTTGTGTGGCGGGAATCGCCATAAGATTTGAAGCTCCTTGCTTTAGTTGCGCGCAGTGCGCAAAGTCTGTTGGCCTTGGCCCATCATCCATTGTAACTGAGAGCCGCTTACCGCTGACTCGCCTCGCCCGCCGCAACCTTCCGGTTAAACTCCGCTGACCCCTTTCGCGGCACGCTCAGCGATTGCCATTCGTCGCAACAAAAATGCTTTGCAAGCAGCACAATCTGCCCAACATGATGCGGATAATGCGCCACCTGCCGATTGATCGCCTGCATCACCGAATGCGCCTCCCCACGGATCGTAATTGTGCGAGCCAGGTCGCCGTCCGTAAGCGGCTCAATTGCGTTGAAAAGTCGCGCCCACCCGCCTTCCCACATTTCAATCAGCGCCTCCCGCGTAGCCGGCGGACCCTCAAATTCGCCATCGCGATTGCGGTCAGGCTTCTCCCCGTCAGTGGTCAGAAAATCCGTCCAGCGAGAACGCATATTCCCCGCCATGTGCTTCACAATCACGGCAATCGAATTCCCCTCATCATCCAGCGTCTCAAACAACTGCGCCTCGCTCACCTGTTCCATCGCGCGCTCCGCCAGCCGCTTGTAATAGCGAAAAATCGCCATCGAATCCTGAATGTAAGAAGTCGTAAATTCCAAAGTCATGCGGCCAGTCTACGCGGGCAGGGAATTGGTTGAAAAGTACATCGCTTCATCTCTTCAACACTCCCGTCCGCCGCGCTATCATTCCCTATGCCAAAATCCATGGCTCTCAAACTGCGCTGCTTCATTCCAATTTTCTATTGCGCGTTCATCGCCGCAATCGTCACGGCATCCGCTTACTGCCAAAACACGCCGCTTCCCAGTGATCCCAAGGACCTCATGCGCCTTGCCGCCCAATCCAATTCCATTGGCGGAGCCGACATGCGGCCCTGGCATCTCAAGTTCCATTTCCAGATCAACGACGAAAAAGGCCATTCCACCGACCAGGGAACCTTTGAGGAGTACTGGGCCAGCGCCCACAAGTCCAAAATCATCTACACATGCCCCGAGTTCACGCAGACCCAATACGAAACCGAATCCGGAATTCTATTCAGCGGCGATCGCGATCCATCCTTGGGAATCCTCGGCCAAATCGTCAAGCAATTCATCAACCCCATGGCGCTCGACGAGCATTTTGAGCAAGCCACCGTGATGCATGAGAAGCGCGACGTGAATAAATCCAAGCTCCTCTGCATTACCCAGAAGACCCGTATCACCCAGCCCATGACCTATGAGTACATCGGTCCCTGGTACTGTCTTGACCCCGGCTCTGCCGCACTCCGCGCCGAGCTTACCAATAACGGCGACCTGGAATTCACACGCGAGAACCCCGTTAAACTTCAGGAACATTTTGTGCCGAGCGCCGTCTCATCCGTTCGCGGCAAGACGATCCTGTACACAGCAACGCTCGAT
>Ga0302319_10017113_pt1 | contig 13303 bp, 7 predicted proteins | sample Bog_T0_2_FD_203319 | JGI IMG/M metagenome (GOLD analysis project Ga0302319, IMG submission 203319) | Peat permafrost microbial communities from Stordalen Mire near Abisko, Sweden - Bog_T0_2 | ecosystem: Environmental > Terrestrial > Soil > Wetlands > Peat | place: Sweden: Abisko, Stordalen Mire...
ATCGATCAGCCCCTGCGCAATCGCCTCTGCCCGCTGCGCCAGCGCGCCCGGCAGCAGAAAGACCGGGTTGATGCTGCTCATCTCCGCATACACCGGGATCGGCACCTCGCGCGCCGCAGCCAGCGCAACCAGCGTCCGTCCCACCCGCCGCGATCCCGTGAAGCCCACCGCCTGGATTGCCGGGTGCTGCACCAGCGCCTCGCCCACCGTGCTGCCGCTGCCCACCAGCAGCGAGAACACGCCCTCCGGCAGTCCGCACTCCGCCACCGTCCTCTGGATCACGCGGCCCACCAGCTCCGACGTCCCAAGATGCGACGAGTGGGACTTTGCAACCACCGGGCAGCCCGCAGCCAGCGCGGCCGCCGTATCGCCTCCCGCAACCGAAAACGCCAGCGGAAAGTTGCTCGCGCTGAACACCGCCACCGGCCCCACAGGAATCCTCTGCGCGCGCAGATCGGCGCGCGGCAGCGGCTTGCGCTCCGGCATCGCGCGGTCCAGAGTCGCGTTCAGCCAACGTCCCTCCCGCGCCAGCGACGCAAACAGCCGCAGCTGTCCCACCGTGCGCCCGCGTTCGCCCTCTACCCGCCCCCGCGGCAGCCCCGACTCCGCCATCACTCGCTCAATCAGAACCTCGCCCAGATCGAGGATCCCCCGCGCAATCGCCTCCAGGAATCCGGCCCGCCGCTCCAGGCTCAGCCCGCGATACTCGTTGAATGCGGCCTCCGCCAGCGCGCACGCTGCGTCCACATCCGCCGTAGTTCCTCCGCCAAACTCCGGCTCCAGTTCCTTGCCGGTCGCGGGATTCACCGCACGCAGCCTATCCCCTGCGCCCCGCACCGCGTGCGCGCCAATCAGCATCTCGCCCGTCAACTCAATCCCCGTCTTCAGCTCCGCCACATCCATCGCCAGACTCCTCATCCGCTACCTGACCAGGCACGACCGCTTCGGGTTGAACGCCCAGCCCGGCGCCAGGAACTGCATCGCCGCCGCGTCGTCCCGCGCACCCAATCCCATCGTATTGTAGAGCGCGTGCGCCCGCTCCATCTGCGCCATGTCGATCTCAACCCCAAGTCCCGGCCCCCCTGGCACCGCAATCTTGCCGTCGACAATCTGCAATGGCTCCTTCGTCAGCCGCTGCCCATCCTGCCAGATCCAATGCGTATCGATCGCCGTCGTCTTGTCCGGCGCAGCCGCGGCCACATGGGTAAACATCGCCAGCGAAATATCGAAGTGATTGTTCGAGTGCGACCCCCACGTCAGTCCCCACTCCCTGCAAAACTGTGCCACGCGCACCGAACCCTGCATCGTCCAGAAGTGCGGATCGGCCAGCGGAATGTCAATCGCCTGCAATTGCACCGCGTGCTTCAGCTCGCGCCAATCCGTCGCCACCATGTTGGTCGCCGTGGGCAGCCCGGTCGCCCGGCGAAACTCCGCCATCGTCTCGCGTCCGGAGAAGCCCTGCTCCGCCCCGCAAGGATCTTCCGCGTACGCCAGCATCTCACGCTTGCCCGTGCACAGCCGGATCGCCTCCTCCAGTCCCCACGCTCCGTTCGGATCGATCGTGATCCGCGCCCCCGAAAACCGCTCCGCCAGCGCGGCAACCACCTCCATCTCGCGCTCGCCCGCCAGCACCCCGCCCTTCAGCTTGAAGTCGCGGAACCCATAACGCGCCCGCGCGGCCTCGGCAAGCCGCAGCACCGCCCCGGTTGTCAGCGCCTCCTCATGCCGCAACCGCAGCCATGCGTCGCTTGCATCCAGTTCGCTCGCGTACGGCAGGTCCGTCTTCGTCCTGTCCCCAATAAAGAACAGGTAGCCCAGCACATCCACGCTCGCGCGCTGTTGTCCCTCGCCCAGCAGCGCCGCTACCGGCAGTCCCATCAACTTCCCCAGCAAATCCAGCAGCGCCGCCTCAATCGCCGTCACCGCGTGGATCGTCGTCCGCTGGTCGAACGTCTGCACCCCGCGGCCCTCCGCATCCCGGTCCGCGAACCCCTCCCGCACCGCCTGCAGAATCGCGTTGTACGCCCCAATCTGCCTCCCCACCACCAGCGGCTTCGCCTCGTCCAGCACGCGGCGAATCTTCTCCCCGCCCGGTACCTCGCCCACCCCCACATTTCCCGCGCTATCCGTCAGCAGCACCACGTTGCGCGTAAACAATGGCCCATGCGCGCCGCTCAGGTTCAGCAGCATCGAATCCCGCCCCGCCACGGGAACCACCCGCATCGCCGTCACCACCGGCGTCTCCCCGCGCCGCATCTCGGCCGCACCCCCTTCCGCCCGCATCTCTCTCACCTGGCCCCGCCCTGCGCCACCGGCTCAAGCTCCAGCCGCTTGATCTCGCCCACAATCACCACATAACTGAAGATCGCCAGCAGCGCCGTCAGGCCCACAAACACCAAAGCGTTATTGAACGACCCCGTCTTCTTATTAACCAGGAATCCAATCACGATCGGCGTCGTGATGCCGGCGATATTGCCGAACGTGTTGAACAAGCCTCCGTTCAGGCCAATCAACTCCTTCGGCGACGTGTCCGCGATCACCGTCCAGCCCAGCGCGCCAAACCCCTTGCCAAAAAACGCCAGCGACATCAGGGCCATCATCAACACCTGCACATTGGTGTAGTTGCACGCGATCATCGTCACCGAAAGCAGCATCCCCGCAATAATCGGGGCCTTCCGCGCAAACGTCAGCGACCGGCCGCTACGCAGCAGCGCGTCGGAAGAAACTCCTCCCAGCACACCACCGATGCAGCCACAGAGCGCGGTCAGCGCAGCCGCAAAACCGGCCTTCAGAATCGACATGTGCCGCGCCTGGACCAGGTACACAGGGAACCAAGTGATAAAGAAGTACGTCAGCGTCGTAATGCAGAACTGCCCAATGTAGATGCCCACCAGCATCCTCTGCTGCAGCAGCTGATGCACGCCCGCCCAGGTCAGCGGATTGCTGCGCGCCTTCGAACCCGCCGCGCGATCGACGTTCACCAGCCCGCCGCCGCGTTCGATGCACTCGATCTCCGTTCGCGAGACCAGCGGGTGGTCCTTCACGTTGTAGACCAGCTTCCACCACGCAAACGCAAGCACGAATCCGGCGAATCCCATAAACCAAAAACAGCTGCGCCAACCATAGGCAGGGATGAGCCATCCAAACAGCGGGCCGAAGATCCACAGCGAGGAGTATTGCGAAGCGTTGAAAATCGCACAGGCCCCGCCCCGCTCCGCAGTCGGAAACCACGCCGCCACAATCCTCCCGTTGCCCGGAAACACCGGCGACTGCGCCAGTCCGGAGATTAGCCGGATCGCAAAGATCGCAGAGAAAACCCACGCCGTGGCCACATAGCCCGTCAGCCCAATGAGCAGCGCGCACACCGACCACAGCACGATGCTGATGCCGTACACCCGCTTCGATCCGAAGCGGTCCAGCAGCCCGCCCGACGGCAACTGCCCCGCCACATAAGCCCAACTGAAGCCGGAAAACAGAATGCCCAGCTTCACCGGATCGAGTGCCAACTCCTTCTCCATCGCCGGGCCAGCGAACGAGAGTGCAACGCGATCGCCGTAGCTGAAAGAACTCGCAATGAACAGCATCGCCACGATCAGATACCGGATGTGGGTCGTCTTGTCCGCGCTCGCCGACATGTCCAATTGGTTCAAGCCCGCCCCGCAATCAGCTTCGCCAGCGCTTCCACTTCGACCGCATTCAGGTCGGTCAGCGGCGTCCGCACCGGCCCAGCCGGCCTGCCCACCGCGCGCATCCCCGCCTTCACAATCGACACCGCATACCCCTTCTTCCGGTTGCGGATATCGATATACGGCAGCACAAACTCGCGCAGCTCCTGGTACACCACCGCGTGGTCGCGCTTGCGCACCGCCGCATAAAACCTCTGCGCAAACTCCGGCAGAAAATTGAAGATCGCCGACGAGTACGTCGTCACGCCCATCTCCAGGTACGGCAGCGCAAACGTCTCCGCCGTCGGCAGGCCGCCGATATATGTCAGCCGCTCGCCCATCCGCGCGTAGATGCGCGTCATCAGCTCAATGTCGCCATACCCGTCCTTGAACCCCACGAGGTTCGGGCAGCGCGCGCAAAGCCGCTCCAGCCACACCTCGTTCAGGATCGCGTTGTCGCGGTTATAAAAGATCACGCCCAGCCGCGTCGCCGCGCACACCGCCTCCACATGCGCCACCAGCCCCGCCGGGTCCGCATTCAGCAGATACGGTGGCAGCAGCAGTATCCCGTCCGCCCCTGCCCGCTCGCCCGCCTGGGCAAACTGCTTCGCCATCGCCGTCCCATAGCCGCACCCCGCCACCACCGGCACCCGCCCGTTCGCCTGCTCCACCGCGGCCGTCACCACCCGCGCAACCTCATCCAGCGTCAGCGAGAAGAACTCACCCGTCCCGCCCGCCGCAAACAACCCCGCCGGCCCATGCCCCAGCAGCCACTCGATATGCTCGCGATACGCGCCCTCTTCGAACGCGCTTCCATCCGCGCTGAAATGCGTGACTGGAAACGAGAGCAGCCCCGCTCCAATCTGCCTGGCAAACTCCTGCGGGGACATCCGGCTCATAATCTTCCTTCACTTCAAATTCGCGCGCAGTTGCTCCCACCCCAAATAGCTGGCAAATCTGCTCACGCCACTCCGCAAACTATAAAGAACCCACCCAACCCCGCACAACCTCGCCCACTTCGGCGCGCCCTACGCCGCCTGCATTGCCATCACCCGCCGTTTGATTCCCTGCGTCTTCTAATCCGCGGCAACCGGCCCCGCCGCCCCTTCTACCGTCCCGCCAACTCGTAGTGCCCCGCGTGGTCCAGCGTCACCACCGCGCGCGTCCCACTCTCCGCGGCCGTCGCACTCGCCGCAGCGCCGTTCACCGTCACCCGCGCTGAGCTCGCCGGAACCGACACCCGCGCCACCACACCCTCCGGCACATCGACCGCAATCGTCACCGCGCTGCCGCTCTTGCGCGCATCCACCTTCAGCAGCCCATGCGGCGTCGGCTCCGCGCCCTTCGCCCACACCAGATCGACCAAATCCGGTCGTATGTCCACCGTGCTGAAGCCCGCGCCGGTCGGCTTAATGCCCAGCACCTGCTCCATCAGCCACGCCGTCGGCCCCGACGACCAGCCGTGCGCCAGGCTCACAAAGTAGCCCGACCCGTTGTCCGCCTGCAGCGACGCATGGAAGTCCCCGCGGTTCCAGCTCGTGTCGTACGCCTCCCAGAAGCTGGTCGCGCCCTCGCCGATCATCCCGCCCCAGTACTGGCGAATCCACTTCAGTGCCTCCTCGCGATGTCCCACCTCGGCCATTGCCCGGATCACGTAGTAGTTGTAATACGGCGAAATGATCAGGCTATTCGTCGGCCCCGTCCCCACCTGCGACAGCACATTCTTCCAGATCGCGTCGTACTGCTCCGGCTTGGCCGCGCCGCCGATTACCGCAGCCGCATTGGTCTGCCAGCGTGGCCCGAACGCGCCGCTGCTCGCATCCACCAGATACTTCTGCGCACCCGCTTCAATCTCCGTCGCGCGCGCCTCATACTTCGCCGCATTGGCCGTGTCGCCCAGCTCGCGCAGCATCCACACCGCATCGCGATACGCGCGGTAAAACTCCAGCGTCGTCGCCCGCCGCGTCTCCGGAGTGTCTCCGTTCAGGTCAGGCGACCAATCCACATACAGCCACACGTTGCTCTTGTTCGCATAAAGGTTGCGCGCGTCGAACTCTTTGTCCACCAGCTCCAGCAACTGGATCATCCGCGCGTGTTCCCGCTCCAGGAACTCCTTGTCGCCCGTGTGCCGGTAATAGTCCGCCGTCCCCGTAAACCAAAACGACGAATAGCCCGGAATCCCATTCACCTGCCCATTCACCGGCGCAGGCCCCAGCAGCCGGTCCAGCGTATCTTCCATCAGCGTGCGGTCGCCGAACACCTCGTCGATCACCCGTCCGCTCACGTCCGTGTCCCCCATCCAGCGTCCGCGGTCGCGCTTCGGCGCATCCCAGATGTCGTCCTGCATGCACAGGTGCGTCGTGTACGCGCCCGTCTCCCAGATGCGGTTCAGCAGCGGGTCCGACGACTCGAACGAGCCCTCATACTTCACCGGGTAATAGATGTCGTCCACGCGGATCGCCTTGAAGCGCAGTTCCGGCCCGCCATCCACAAACCGAATCTTCGCGAACCGGAACGCCGACTTCGGCCCATAGCCAGTGCCATGCGGCGCGATGGTCAATTGGTTGACGCCAAGGTACGGGTCTTTGGTCGCCTCCGGCTGCGACTCACCGATCTGCACCGTCACCGTCACCGGCGTATCCGAGTCCGAGATGATCTCGACCCTGCCCGTCAGCTCGCGCCCAAAGTCCAGCACCACGCTGGGTGCCGTTTCGTCCGTCAAATGCTGCGCGGGCATCCGCACCCCAAACTCACCCGCCCCACCGGTCAGGCTCTCCAGCCCGCTCAAGCCTCCGCCTCCGGCATAGTGCGATACCACCGTCATCGCGGTAATCGGAGTCCGCGCCAGAAAACCCGAAACCCCATCGTAGCCCGGCCAGTCGTACAGCCCCGCATCGTCATTCCACTGGAAGAGGTCGATCGAGCTCTCAATGCCGCCGATGCTCAGCACCGGCTTCCAGGCCGCATCGTCAAAGCCCGGCTGCTCCCAGCCATTCGCCGCCACGCTCGCGCTCTTCCATTGCCCATCGCTGATCACCAGCGGCGGCGCATCCACCCCCACGCCGGCGGGAACGATCTTCGCCACCATCACCTGCCCTGAGGTCAGTTGCCGCACCAGCGCGCTGCTGCCGGGCCCCGAGACGCCCCGTCCGCGCACCGCCTCAATCGCAATCGTGTTCTCGCCCGGCCGCAGATATTCCTTCACACTCGCCGCAAACACATGGACCCCCAGCGGCGAACTCAGATCGCCCTCCACCTGCTCCGCCAGCTTGCCGTTCACCCACACCTTCACGCTGCGCGGCCCCGCGATGTAGAGCGTCGCGTCCTGTGGCACCGCGCCCACTGTGAACCGCCTCAGAAAACAATGCGGCTCGGTCCCCTTATTCGCATTGGCGCCCGCACTCGCGCCGCTCGCCGTCCAGATGAACTCCTCCGCAAGCGGCTTGTGTCTGCTGCTCTCCAGCGCTGGCTGCGCAATACTCCGGGTCGGGTCCAGCGGCGAAACCGCGCTCGCGCCCGTCCCCTGCGCCGAAAGATTCTGTCCCTGCAGCAGCCCCATGCTCAGCGCTGCCGCCAGCGCCAAGCGCCACTCCACCGTTCCCAAAACTTTCATTCGCGCACCCGCCATCTCTGCGTATTGAAACAGTTCCACCTTATACGCAACTCACCTCTGCATGGCAATGGCATTCGCCTTCGCCTACCGTGACTCCGCCTCGCGGAAGTGAAAGAGGCCCGCAGTCGCACGATAAACCACCACGCTCGCGTCGCGCCGCACCTCCTCCAACCGAGGCCCCTTGCCCTTGGGCAGCGCATACTCCGGCGAGCTGGGTACCATCTTCACCGGAAGGATGAGCGTGGCGGTCGCGCCGGAAGGAACTCCTATGTCAATCGAAGTTAACCCCGGGCCCTGCCTCCACTCGCTGCTGATCCTGCCCAGCGCCGACCGATACGTGCACTTCACCCAGCTCACGCCCTGCACCATCGCCGGCCGGATCGTGATGCGCTCATCCTTACTGCGCGACATATCGAAGTCGATCCCGCCCAGCCCGCGATAGAACCACTCCTCCGCGCCGCCCAGCATAAAGTGGTCCTGGCTGCTCCGCGGGTTCGCGTCCCACGCCTCGGTCAGCGAGGTCGCGGCCGCCGCCAGTTGCGATCCGTAACTCGGCGGGTCCTTGCGCAACAGCATCGCCAGCAACACATCGTCTCGTCCCGCCTCCATCAACGCGCGCAGCAGGTACGGATAGCCCACCTCGCCGGTGGTGATGTGGTCGTCATGGGCGTGAATGTCCGCGACAATGTGCTCCAGCACCGCCGCGCGCCGCTCCTCCGGCACGATGCCCAGCGCCAGCGGCATGGCCTCGGCGGTCTGGCTGCCGCGGTCGTACCAGCCCTTATCCGCATCCCAGAACTTCGCGTTGAACGCGTCCGCCTCGCGCTGTGCCAACGCCGCGTACGCCGCCGCATCGTCAGCCTTCCCCAGCAGCTTCGCGATCTTGCCCATTGCCACGGCATCCTCATACAGCATCAGCGTCCCGGTCACCCCCAGCGACGTATTCTTCGCGACCCCTGGCTCCCCCGGTCCAATGTCGTACCAATCCCCCAGCCCGTACGCCACAATCCCGTCGGCAGCCCTCCCTTGCAGATACTTCACATACGCCCGCATCGCCGGATAGCTCTGCGCCAGCTCGCCCACATCGCCATAGAACCGGTACGCCGCCCAAGGCCCTAGCACGCTCGCCGAACCCCACTCCGGCGAATCGTCAAACACCGAGGGCTTCGCCGCAGTCCCAAACACCACATACTCAGGCGCAATCGTCGCCACCTCGCCATCCGCGTGTTGCGCGTCCGCGATGTTCCTCTCCGTCGCCGCGTACAGCCCGCGCAGGTCGTTGTTGAACATCAGTCCCGGCGCCACCAGGTGCGTCTCCTCCAGCCAGCCCAGCTTTTCCCGGTGCGGACAGTCGGTAAACAGGCTCACCTCGTTGTTGTGCATCGCATTCACAATCAGCTTGTGAATCGCATTCAACGTCTCATCCGAGCTCTCGAAACTCCCCGTCACCTTCGACGCCGAACTCAGTTCTCTCCCCGAGATATCCAGGACCTTTGCAATGGGAATCTTTGCTGCAAGCAGGCCGTTCTTCGCCTCGGGCATGGCTGCGCCGCTCCACTCCGCCTGCACAAAGCGAAATCCGTAATAGCTGAACTGCGGCGTCCACTCCTCCCCCGCTGGATCTCCGCGCAACGTATACGTCCACCACATCGGTCCGCCCGAACTGCCCTGCGAGACCGTTCCATCCAGCTTCAACAACTCACCCGGCGTCAGCTTCAGCACCGCGCCCGCCGGCCCCGCCACCCGAATCGAAGGCACGCCCGCAAAGTTCTGCCCCAGGTCGTAAACCGTCACTCCCGGCGACACCTCACTCACCTTCACTGGCATCAGCGTGTTGTACGCCTTGACCTCCGGCGCCAACGCTGCCGTCAGCCGTCCTCCCGGCCCGCTCACTACCTGTGCCGCTGCCCAGTCCCCACCCGTGAGTCCCGGCCGCGCCCACACAACTTCCGCTTGCCGCCCGTCGAAATCCTCCCCGCCATAGATGGAACTAAATGTCACTGGCCCCTTCGACGCCTTCCAACTAGCATCCGTCTCAATCGTCTCTTCCTTCCCATCCGCATACTTCAGCCGCAACTCCGCAATCAGCTTCGGCGGCCCAAAGCTCCCCTCAAACTTCGTATACCTTCCCTTCGTCCGCTGCACGTTGTACATGCCATTGCCCACCATCACGCCGATCACATTGCTACCCACCTTCACGACCTTCGTAACCTCATAGCTCTCATACGTCACTGTCTTGCGATAATCCGTCCACGCCTGGTGCAGGCCCGAGGGCGCAACTGACTTCCCGTCAATAGCCACCTCGTACTGCCCCAGCCCGGCGATCCGCAGCGTCGCCTTCACCACCTTCTCCCGCAGCGTAAACTCCCTGCGAAAGATCGGCATCGGCCTGCTCCCATCCAACTCCGCGCCGTCCCGCTCCGTGCTCCATGGCGCCTGAATCCATCGCGCGGTCCAATCGCCGTCGACTGTCTTTTTCTGGGCACGTGCGGCGCCGCCCAGCGTCACCCCCAGCAACACCAGTACCGCCATCGCCTTCATCTTCTGATTCATGCGTCGTCCGGCCTCACTCGTCCGCCTACCAAACTACCGCATTGAGCCAATCTTGTTAGAATCGGATGGACGCGGAAGGTGCATCTAACCACGCAAAGGAGCCTCTATGGCCACTCTTCTCGAACAGCTTCGCACCATGACCACGGTGGTCGCCGACTCCGGCGACATCAACTCCATTATCCAGTTCAAGCCCACGGATTCGACCACCAATCCCTCGCTCATCGCGGCCGCCGCGCAGATGCCCGCTTACGCCCCCATCGTCGACGGCGTCCTGATGCACGCGCGCGAACAGGCCGGCAGCAATGCCTCCGACCAGGACGTCGCCGCGCTCGCCTTCAAGGAGCTCGCCGTCGCCTTCGGCAAGAAGATCCTCCAGATCGTCCCCGGGCGCGTCTCCACCGAGGTTGACGCACGCCTCTCCTACGACACCGACAAGACCATCCAGCAGGCCCGCGAAATCATCCAGCAGTACGACCAGGCCGGCATCGGCCGCGAGCGCATCCTCATCAAGATCGCCTCCACCTGGGAGGGCATCAAGGCCGCCGAGGTCCTGGAGCAGGAAGGCATCCACTGCAACCTCACCCTGCTCTTCGGCCTGCACCAGGCCATCGCCTCCGCCGAGGCCAAAGTCACCCTGATCTCGCCCTTCGTCGGTCGCATCCTCGACTGGTATAAGAAGGACACCGGCAAGGATTACGTGGGCGCCGACGACCCCGGCGTCCAGTCCGTCACCACCATCTACAACTACTACAAGAAGTTCGGCTACAAGACCCAGGTCATGGGGGCCAGCTTCCGCAACATCGGCGAGATCATCGAGCTAGCCGGCTGCGACCTGCTCACCATCGCGCCCAAGCTGCTCGCCGAACTAGACTCCAAGCAGGACACCTTGGTCCGCAAGCTCGATCCCGCCAAGGCCGCGGGCCTCGACATCCAGAAGATCCCGATGGACAAGGCCACCTTCGACAAAATGCACGCCCAGGACCGCATGGCCCACGACAAACTGAAGGAAGGCATCGAAGGCTTCTCCAAGGCGCTCGAAGACCTGGAAAAGCTGCTGGCCAACCGCCTCAGCGAGATCAGCGAGAAGCAACCCGTCGGCGCCCGCTGAGCTCACCGCCTCATCGATCCAAATGTATCCTTAGACCGCGTCGACCCAGACGCGGTCTTCGTCATTAAGGCAACACCGAGAGGAACAGATCGAATGCAGCAGGCAAAAGCTCTCACTCGCAGGACCCTCCTCACCGATGCCGGTGTCGTCGCCGCGGGCATGCTTCTTCCCTCCGCCGTGCGCGCCCAAAATGCCGCCGAAAACGCAAGCCAGACTGCACCAGCCACGCCCACGCCATCCGCGTCCGCAACTCCGCTCACCCAGCCCGTCCCACCCGGAGGCATGAACGGCGTAGCCCCCGGCACGCCCATGCCCGCCGACGGCAAGAGTCCCTACGCCTACTCCGGCATCAGCGGCCCCGGCTGGCCCGTCGACACGGCAAGCGGCCACGGCGGCTATCGCTCCGGCAGCGGCGGCCTCGCCTACGCGGGCGAGCATCCCTACCCCTTCCCCACCCAGCCTCTCACCGAGAAAGATGCCTCCGGCTCCGCCGTCACCGCCGGTCTCATCCCGCCGTTGCTCCCCATCGTCGAGGTCCAGGTGCGCGACACCATCGTCTGTCGTGGCGGCGACGGCAACTTCTACATGACCGGCTCCACCGGCGAGAACATCTGGGCCTACAGCCGCGGCGTCGAGCTGTGGAGCTCCCCCGACCTCAAGTCCTGGCACTACCTCGGCCTGGTCTGGGACATCGACAAGGGAGGCACCTGGGAGAAGGCCTGGCGTCCGCTGCACGACAAGCCATGCCGCGCTATCTGGGCGCCCGAGATCCACTACCTCCGCGGCAACTACTACATCTGCCTCAGCATCGCGCCCACCGGAATCTCCATCCTCCGCAGCACCACCGGCAAAGCCACCGGCCCCTACGTCCACGCCTTCTCGCCCGACCAGCCCATCATCAACGCCATCGATCCTACCCTCTTCGAGGACACCGACGGCAAGGTCTACTTCACCGCCAGCTCCGCCACCCGCATCGTTCAACTGAAGGACGATCTCTCCGGCTACGCGGACGACTGGCACCCCATCACGCTCACCGATCCTGACCACACTCCATCGCATCACGCGGACCGTTGCACCCCGCGCGGCTCCAACGACCTCGGTACCGAGGGTGCCGTCCTCTTCAAGGCCAACGGCGTCTACTACCTTGGCGCCGCCGACAGCTATGAAGGCCGCTACTCCACCTGCCTCGCGATGTCCGACAAAATCTACGGCCCCTACCACACCCGCCATGAGTCAGTACCCTGCGGCGGCGGAACCGGCTTCTTTCAGGACCACTCCGGCGGCTGGTGGTCCAGCTACTTCGGCAACGACACCCAATCGCCCTTCCGCGAGAAGCCCGCCATCGTCAAGGTTGACTTCGCTCCCGACGGCCGCGTCATCGTCGCCGCCAAACAGCCCTTCGTCCTGAACTGGAAGCCGAAACCGGCCGTTCCGCAGCCCCCGGCTTAAGCAAAAACGCGGCCGCCAGGGCCGCGTTGTTATTTGCTCCCGAATCTATTACAAAATATAGCGGCTCAGGTCGTGGTCCTTCACAATGCTCGCCACCTGCTGGCGCACGTACTCCGGGTCGACCACGATCACCTTCTCAATCGTTCCATCGTCCTTCTTGCGCTCGATCACCGGCAGCGGCGGCGACGCCTTGCGCGGCTCGCTGGTCAGCGGCGCCGACGCGCCCACCTCGGCGATCACACCCTCCTGCGAAGCCTCCGCACGCGGCCCCTTGAACAGGTCCGGCGCCTGGAAGCTGATCTCGTCCAGCACCCGCTCCATAATCGTGTGCAGCCGCCGCGCACCAATGTTCTCGGTCGTCTCGTTCACCCGGAACGCAAACTGGGCCATCTCCGCCAGCGCCTCCGGCGTGAACTCCAGCTTCAACCCCTCGGTCTCCAGCAGCGCCGTCGATTGCTTCACCAGCGACGACTTCGGCTCGGTCAGGATCTTGATGAAATCCTCCACCGTCAGCGAGTGCAGCTCTACCCGAATGGGGAACCGCCCCTGCAACTCGGGGATCAGGTCGCTCGGCTTCGACACATGGAACGCGCCCGCCGCGATAAACAGAATGTGGTCGGTCGATACCATCCCATACTTGGTGTTGACCGTCGTCCCTTCCACAATCGGCAGAATGTCCCGCTGCACGCCTTCGCGCGACACATCCGGCCCATGCCCGCCCTCGCGCCCGGCAATCTTGTCGATCTCGTCCAGAAAGACCATGCCTGAATCTTCCACGCGCTCTACCGCCAGCCGCGTCACCTGGTCCATGTCGATCAGCCGGCCCTCTTCCTCCTGCACCAGGTACTCGAACGCCTCCGCCACCTTCATCTTGCGCTTCTTGGTGCGCTGGCCAAACAGTCCCGGCAGCATGTC